>Ga0310697_10001183_pt1 | contig 31588 bp, 24 predicted proteins | sample 172DNAGHGlowgp2_FD_203883 | JGI IMG/M metagenome (GOLD analysis project Ga0310697, IMG submission 203883) | Sheep rumen microbial communities from Palmerston North, Manawatu-Wanganui, New Zealand - 1728 DNA GHGlow gp2 (v2) (version 2) | ecosystem: Host-associated > Mammals > Digestive system >... | reverse complement strand
AACTGAATTGAATCTACGCCCGAGAAAACTTTTGAACTTTTCTTCCCCAAAACAAAAATTCTTCCTATCTTTGCACAACGGTGTTGCACTTGGTAGTTGAGTCTACGCTCAATAATAAAATTCCCCCCTGCGCAATATTTACACCCCGTCGTCGTTATAAGATGGTTAAAATATTAATGCACAATGCTACAACTGCAATTCATAAAGGAACATCGTGAGGAGTGTATCTCCCGTCTTAAAATCAAGAACGTCAAGGATGTTGAAGCCCGCATCGACGAAATCATCGCCCTCGACGCCGAGCGGCGCGCCCTCCAGGCCAAGGCCGATGGCGTCAAGGCCGAGCAAAACAAGGCCGCCAAAGAAATCGGCGCCCTGATGAAACAGGGCCTGAAAGATGAAGCCGAGAAGGCCAAGGCCCGCACCGCCGAGCTGAAAGCCGAAGAGAAGAGCCTCGCCGAGCGCCAGGCCGCCGTCGAGAAGGACCTCAACGACAAGCTCATATCCCTCCCCAACGCGCCCCACATCACCGTCCCCTGCGGCCTCTCCGAGGCCGACAACGTCGTGGTCGGCGAGTTCGGCACCAAGCCCGACCTGCCCGCCGACGCGCTGCCCCACTGGGACCTCTGCCAGAAATACGACATCGTCGACTTCGAACTCGGCAACAAGGTCACCGGCGCCGGCTTCCCCTTCTACAAAGGCAAAGGCGCACGCCTCCAGCGCGCACTCATCAACTTCTTCCTCAACGAGGCCGTCAACGCCGGCTTCGTCGAAATCCAGCCCCCCCTGATGGTCAACGAAGCCTCCGGCCTCGGCACCGGCCAGCTGCCCGACAAGGAAGGCCAGATGTACGCCGTCCCCCTCGACGGCTTCTACATGATACCCACCGCCGAGGTGCCCATCACCAACATCTTCCGCGGCGAAGTGGTCGACGCACGCCAGTTCCCCATCAAGCGCGTGGGCTACAGCGAGTGCTTCCGCCGCGAAGCCGGCAGCTATGGCAAGGACGTCCGCGGCCTGAACCGTCTGCACGAGTTCTCCAAGGTCGAAATCGTCGTCATCGAGCACCCCGACCGCAGCTACGACCAGCTCGAAGAGATGAAACGCCACGTCGGCGGCCTCCTCGACAAGCTCGGCCTCCCCTACCACATCCTCAAGCTCTGCGGCGGCGACATCAGCTTCACCTCCGCCATGACCTTCGACTTCGAGGTCTGGAGCGCCGCACAGAAACGCTGGCTCGAGGTTAGCTCCGTGTCCAACTTCGAAACCTTCCAGGCCAACCGCATGAAGCTCCGCTTCCGCGACGAGAACGGCAAGATGCAGCTCTGCCACACCCTCAACGGCTCCGCCCTCGCGCTGCCGCGCATCGTCGCCGCACTCCTCGAAAACAACCAGACTCCCTCCGGCATCGTCATGCCCGAGTGCCTGCGCCCCTACCTCGGCTTCGACGTGATTGACTGACCCTCCGGCTCATACGCCGATAAAACAAGGAGTGCAAGACAGGTCCATCTGTCTTGCACTCCTTGTTTTGTGCGTTTTCTCTGTGCTTCCCGATTAGAAGTGGAATCCGATGCGGAGCATCAGACCGCCCACATTGCGCGACTCGCGCTTCTTGGCCGCGTTGTAGGTGGCGGTCGTCGCGGCGGCAAAGGCGTTGTCTTTGATGGTGTTGTCGGTATAGTCGATATAGTGCTTGCCAAAGCCGTTGTAGTACAGGCCGGCGCTCACATGGCGGCCGAACCACGCACCCACGCCAATCATCCACGCAAAAGCGCAGGTGGGTTTATACGCAAAGTATTCGCTGCCGTTACCCTTGCCTTCGGGCGTGATGAAGAGAAAGTCCGCGCCCAGTCCGAACTCGGCATACGGGGTGATGTCGTTCCACAGCTCGTCGTAGAAGTAGCTCACACCGGCCATCACCGGCAGGTTGAAGTAGTTCGGCGTGCTGTAGTTGTAGCCGGCATACATGTCGCTCCACTTTCCGGCAATCGTGTTCCACAGGAAGTCCACTCCCACGAACGGGGCCACCTCGCCCACTCCCACGTCGAATCTGTAGCTTGCTCTGTAGCCCAGTCCGAAGCCTATCTTCGCCTCCTTGCCCATGTCCATAATCTGCAGCGGTACGGTGGTGGCGTCGGCCGTCGAGGCAAAGCTGCCCGTGGGCAGGAAGCCGTCGAGGAACACCGACTGGCGGAACTGTGCGTTGGCCATCGTGCCCGCGCTGAGCATCAGGGCGGCGAGGCACATCATTCTTACTATCTTTTTCATCTCTTTATTGTGTTATGTTATTACTTGGTTTTCTTCGTTGTCTTCCCTGTCGTCTTCGTGCTCTTGGCCTTGCTCTTGCCCTTGGGCGCCGGCACGGCCTCCTCCTCCGGAATCGTCGCGTCCAGCGGCGGTATCTCCGCGTCCAGCAGCTCGTCCTCTATCCCCCTCAGGTCGTCGTCCGAAGGCTCAAAGTCGTCGTCCGAAGGCTCGTCGTCTTCGTCGTCCAGACTCTCGTAGCTGTCCAGGTCCTCGTCCTCGTCGCTGTCCGCGAAAGCCTCTTTCAGGCCCTCCTTGTCTATCTCCAGGCTCGCTTTCTTCTTCTTCTCGTCGCTCAGTATGTCTTCGAAGTCCCCGTGGCGCAGGTGGCGCTCCTTGTGCGAGGTGTTCTCCTCCTCCTTCTCGATGGCTTCGCTCAGCGGGGCGAACTCGTCGTCCTTCCCCTCATCGCTGTCGTCGTCGAACAGGGCCTTGTCCAGGTCCTCCCCGAGGGTGTCTATCTTCACCTCGAACTTCACCATGTACGCCGTGTCCTCCGTCTCGAACGGAACCACGAAAATAGCCTCCCCGTTCGGCTTCACAAACTTGGTGATGTAGTTGCTGTAGCCGTCCGGATAGGCTTCTTTGAACTTCTCTTTAATGTCGTCAGGAAGGTTTTTGTAGCTGACAATCAGGTTTTTCTTGCGGTTTCTGGTAGTTGCCATAGTAGTTTGATTTTGGTGCAATATTACCAAATTTTTCTCAGTTGGCAAAATATTTTTTCCTAAGGTCCTCCCTCGCTATGCCACCACGATGCTCTCGTCGTCCTCTATGCGCAGGTTCTGCATGATGAACTCTCGCCTCTCCAGCGAGTTCTCGCCCATGTAGAAGCCCAGCACATTCGGCGTGTCGAAGTCTTTGTGCAGCAGCACCGGGTCCAGCCGCATATCGCTGCCTATAAAGGCCTTGAACTCGTCCGGGCTTATCTCGCCCAGGCCCTTGAAGCGCGTAATCTCTGCCCCTGGCGTCGCCTTGATGGCCGCCACCCTCTCCTCGTCCGTATAGCAGTAGGTCGTTTTCTGCTTGTTGCGCACCCTGAACAGCGGCGTCTGCAGTATGTATACGTGCCCCGACGAGATAAGCTCCGGATAGAACCGCAGGAAGAACGTCAGCAGCAGCAGCCGTATGTGCATCCCGTCCACATCCGCATCGGTGGCTATCACCACGTTGTTGTAGCGTAGGTTCTCCATCCCGTCGTCGATGTCCAGGGCGTTGTGCAGCAGGTTCAGCTCCTCGTTCTTGTACACGTCCACCTTCGATATCGAGTACGTGTTCTTCGGCTTGCCCCTCAGCGAGAACACAGCCTGCGTGTCCACGTCGCGGCTCTTCGTGATCGAGCCCGAGGCCGAGTCGCCCTCCGTGATGAAGATGGTGCTCTCCAGCCGACGGGCGTGGTTGCTGTTGTAGTGCACGTGGCAGTCTCTCAGCTTCCTGTTGTTCAGGCTCGCCTTCTTGCCAGCCTCCCGCGCCACCTTCTTGATGCCCGCTATCTCCTTCCGCTCCTTCTCGTTCTGGTTTATCTTGGCCAGCAGCGCGTCAGCGGTGTCGGCGTGGATGTGCAGGTAGTTGTCCAGGTGACGTTTCAGTATGTCGAGCACGTAGGTCTTCAGCAGCGGCGAGTCGTTCGTGCCGTCCACCTTGTTGGGCTCCAGGTGCGTCGAGCCGAGCTTGGTCTTCGTCTGCGCTTCGAACACCGGCTCCTGTATGCGCACACACAGCGCGCACACCAGCCCGCCCCTGATCACCTCTGGCGGATAGTCTTTCTTTATGAATTCCTTCACCACCCTCGCGTAGGCCTCGCGGAAGGCGCTCTGGTGCGTGCCCCCCTCCGTCGTGTGCTGACCGTTGACGAACGAGTAGTAGTAGTCGTTGTTCTGTCCCTGTATGTGCGTGAAGGCGGCCTCGAAGTCACCCTCCTTGATGTGTATTATGGGGTACAGCGGGTCCGACTGCAGGTTGTGCTCCAGCAGGTCCAGCAGCCCGTTCTTCGAGTAGTAGCGCCGGTCGTTGTAGTACAGCGTCAGGCCGCGGTTCAGATAGGCGTAGTTCCAGATGCGCCGCTCCACATACTCGCTGATGAAGTGGTAGTTGCCGAAAAGCTTCGAGTCCGGCACAAACTCCACGAGCGTCCCCGTCTCCACAGCCGCCCCTGCCCATGCCGTGATGCCGCTGTCCGACACCAGCTTGCCGTCGTTGAACTCCGCCGTGCGCGTCTTGCCCTCGCGGAAGCTCTGCACCTTGAAGTAGCTGCTCAGCGCGTTAACAGCCTTCGTACCCACTCCGTTCAGTCCCACCGACTTCTGGAACACCTTGCTGTCGTATTTCGCTCCCGTGTTGAGCTTGCTGACGGCCTCCACCAGCTTCCCAAGCGGTATGCCGCGTCCGTAGTCGCGTATGCTAACCCTCCGCTCGCCGAAGTTGATCTTCACCTCTATCTTCTTGCCGTAGCCCGACGTGAACTCGTCTATTGAGTTGTCGATGACCTCTTTGATGAGCACATAGATGCCGTCGTCGTGGCTCGAGCCGTCGCCCAGCTTGCCTATGTACATTCCCGGACGGAGCCTGATGTGCTCCATGTCCTCCAGGTGGACTATGCTTTCGTCGTTGTAGTCTGCGGCCGGGGCCGTCGGAGTGGTGAATATGTTGTCGTCTTCCATAGTTTGTGTTATTCGTCGATTCTCATTTCCGAGCTCACGGCGTAGCCCGTCCGCCCCTTAGCGTCCGTCATCGCCTCGCCCGTCGTGATGTTGAGTTGCCGTTTGTCCACGCCGAGCTCCTCCAGATAGCGGCTCACCATCATGTCGAACCGCTCGTAGTGCTGCGCCGTGCTGTCCTCCGTCGCCGGCATCTGCCGCTCCAGAGTGAGCACTATCAGGCTGTCGCTATGCGCTATGGTCGCCAGGTCGCTCAGCTGGTGGTACTGCTCCGACGTGAGGCCGTGCTGCGCCGGGTCGATGGCTATGAAGTCCAGGTCGTTCCCGCTGAGGCCCATCGCGTTGCCCAGGGCCCGCGCCGGCGACGTGGCCACCTTCACAAGCAGGTTGCCCAGCGTCTTCCACACCACCTTCATGTAGTTGAACTCCGGGTTGTCTACGTTGCCCTTCACCGGCAGGTCTATCAGTATCTTGTCGTCCTTGTCTTTCAGTATGTAGAGGGCCGTCTTCAGGGGTATCTTCATCTCAGGCTCCACGTCCTTGCGCCGGCTGCCCACGCGCGCCTTGTAGATGTCTATCTTGTTCTGGTTGTCCAGCTCGCTGTTGGCTATGCCGAGCCGCGTGGTGAGGCCGAACACGCCGTCTTCTATCGGCTGACCCGTATAGGCCACCGCCCACGGGCTGAGCTGCTTCATGTCGAGCCCTTTCACCGACAGGAAGAGGTCCTGATGCCGCTTCCAGTCGCCCAGGTCGCCTTGCCACACCACCATCAGGTGCCCGCCGCCGGGCAGCGAGGCCCGCAGCTTGGCGTTGTTCCCACCGGCCAGCGTCAGGTCGGTGGCTTCCGCGTTGAGGTTGGTCACCGGGAAGTTGAACGGCTCGGGCAGCGTGTGGTTGTTGTAGGTCACGGCGCAGTTCGTGACGGCCAGCCGCCCCAGCCTCAGCGCCATGGCCTTGCCGCCCTTGTCGCTCGCCGCGGCCGTGTCCTGCCTGGCCTCCACGGCCTCGCTTTGGGTGGTGTCTGCCGCCTTGGACGCCACCAGCAGGTCGCTCACCGTGTTGTGGTCGGCCCACTGGTCGTAGGTGGCCGATAGGCCGTCCACCGTGACGCTGCGTATGTCGTAGCGGTTGTCGCCCAGGTTGATGTTCTCCACGTCCACCTTCAGCGACGTCAGCCTCGCCACCGAGCCCCCCTCTCCGTGCACGTCCACGCCGTCCACCGACACCGTCCCGCCTATGTGGCTCTGCATGATGTTGTCCGTCTGGCCCTTGGCGGTGATGCGCGCGTCGAGGGTGCCGTCCAGGCGCTCTATCCGTAGCATGTCGTCGGCCAGCGGCCGCACGTTCTCCAGAGCGAACTTCTCCAGCGAGGCCGTCAGGCTGTATCTCTTCTCCTGGCTGTCGTAGTCCGCGGCTACGTTCAGGTGCCCTCCTTCGGCGAAGCCTATGTTCAAGCCCCCCTGGCTCGCTTCGTCGCCACCCACCACGAATCCCGGCACACTCAGGTTGATGTCCGGCAGGTGTATGCCCTTGCCGTTGCGCAGGTCGTCGTAGGCCACACTCGCATGGCTCAGCCGTATGTTGTAGAATTTCAGGGTCCACTCGCTCGGCGTGGTGTCTTCCTCCTTCTCCTCGTCCGTCGCGAAGTGGTCTATCAGGCTGCTGAAGTTGAAGTGGTCCCCGTTCTGCTTTATGTTGGCTTTGAGGCCAGCCAGCGTGATGTGCCCCAGGTGCAGCGTCTTGAACGGCAGGGCCAGCAATCGGGCCGACACGTCCAGCGTGTCGAACGACGCAAACGCCCGCTTCCCGTCGTCCTCATACACACAGAGGTCGCGCACGCACACGTTCCCGCTGAAGAGGTTCACCCCCACGTGCTCCACGCTGATCCGGCGCCCGGTGAGCTTCTCGCCGTTCTTGTTCACATATCCCTTGGCTATCGGCCCAGCTAGCAGCGACACCGCCGCCAGCAACACGACCACCACGCCCACCGTCCACAGCAATACTTTGATCCACTTTCTCATTCGTAGAAATGCATTTCGGTTAAATACTCATATACCGGCTCCGTCAGTAGGTAGCGCACATCGCGCCGCGCCGCTATCTGCCTCCTGATGTAGCTCGACGAGATGTCCATCATCGGCACCTCCGCCATCGTCACGTTGGGGTGGCTCCTCAGCGCGCACCGCTCGCTGCCCGGCCTCGGGTAGACGTATATCTTGTAGTTCTCCAGTATGTACTCGTAGTTGCGCCAGCGCTCGAAGGTCTGCAGGTTGTCGCTCCCCATGATCAGGCTGAACTCTCTCTCCGCATACTTCTCCCTCAGCGCCGCCAGCGTCACCACCGTATAGCTCGGTATCGGCAGGTGCATCTCTATGTCGCACACCTTCAGCCTATAGTTGTCGTCCACCGCCCGCCGCACCATCTCAAGCCTGTGGTGGTCGGCCAGCAAAGTGGCTCGCTCCTTCAGCGGATTCTGCGGCGAGACCACAAACCACAACTCGTCCACACCCTCCTGCTGCACCATCGTGTTGGCTATCACCAGGTGCCCCACATGTATCGGGTTGAACGACCCGAAGAAAAGCGCCGTGCGCCTCTTTTTTGGTGTCATAAATCACTGAAAACTTACCACTTGTCACTCCTCTCTCTCCGCAATCCCTTTCCCTGCAACGATTTCACCCATCCCTCTCTACCCCCTCTCTACCCCAACTCTACCCCCTCTCTACCCCCTCTCTACCCCCTCTCTACCCCCAAACCTCTCTCCACTCAAAACCAAAACTGAAAACTAAAAACTAAAACTCACCACTCCCCCCATGACCCATAACTCTCAACCCATAACCCATAACTCATAACTCATAACTCTTAACTCTTAACTCTCAACCCATAACTCTCAACTCTCAACTCTTAACCCATAACTCTTAACCCATAACTCTTAACTCTTAACTAACTCAATAGTACTTATACGCCGTCTCGAACTTTATGTGTTTTAGCTTCTGCCCGCGGAAGGTGTATATCTCCGCCACCTCGCTCGCGCCGCTGACCACCTTCAGCACCGTCACGTCGGCCGTGTACGACTTCGGATACTTCTTGAAAAAGACCTTGAACACGTCGTCCTTCGACATCCCCACGTGCAACCCGTTCACCAGCTCCACCTCCGGGTCGGCTATATAGCCCCCCAGAATCTCCACCTGCTTCGTCCATATCGAGTAGTACATATCCACATAGCTGTCGTCCGTCCGACGCAGCCGGTTCACACTCACCTCCATCGAGTCGTAGTAGTTCTTGTACCCGATGTCGCGGTACCAGTGCAGCTGGTTGTCCGTGATATACTGCTCCACCGAACTCCATTCACCAAGCGGATAGATGACATATCGCGACAGCGAGTAGACCGTCATCGTGTCGGTGTACACTTTTATGTCCTTGATCTGGTACTCCTCGCGGCTGAAATTCATCATCCGCATCGCCTTGGCGCGCGAAGCCACCTGTTGCGACATACACATGCCCGCGCTCAGCAGCAGGGCTGCAATGGTCAGTATCTTCTTCATCTTTTTACACATTTTTGTAATAACGGTAACGCGGGACGCAACCCTTTATTGCATCCCGCGTTACTTTTTTTTATCTTATCTGCCGCAGCGCCTTGCCGTAAGGCCGCCGCAGCGTCAGCTCCGTTGGCTCTTACTTCACCACCAGGCGCTCCGTGGCGTTGCCGCCGTCCGTGTGCACAGTCACGAAGTACACACCAGCCTCCATGTCGGCCACGTTCAGCTCAACGAAGTCGCAGTTCAGGCTGTTGTCCACCATCACGGTCTGGCCCAGCGTGTTCACAACCTCGATGCCGCGAATCGTCGCACCGGCGGTGATGACGGCCTTCTCGGCGGCCGGGTTGGGATAGGCGCTCACCTCGACGCTCGGCTCCACGCTGGCAATGCTGTTCTGCGAACCGGCGTGCAGGTAGTCGCTCTTCGTCGCTGCCATTATGGTGCGGCTCGTCGCCGTGTTGCCCATGTCGTTCACAAAGGCCACCACGCGGCACTTGTTGAGTTTCCAGCTCTCCGGCACAGTGTAGGTGTAGGTCTTGTTGAAGGTCGTCCCCTTGGCGTTCGAGCTGATGGCAGCATCGTCACCCCAAATCGGCGTCACCAGGCCGCGCAGCACGTGGTCGTGCTGGTAGTCGGTGTGACGGCCCACGCCGGCTTCCACCTGGGCTCCGATGATGCTGTCCTCCGTAATCCACACCGTCACGTTCGGTATCTCGGCCGTCTCGATGGCCAGGCTGCCGCTCACCTCGATGCTCAGCTGGCGTCTCGACTCGTCGAAGTCGATGTTGCCAATGTGAATCGTGGCGAAGGCAGGCTCGGCGGCAGCTCTCTGCAGACGGTCCTTGTCGTAGGCTTCGTTGCCGATATATCCGGCCACCGTGGGCTCTTCGCCCTCTTCGACCAGCGTGTAGTCGATGTCGCGGTTGATCATGATGCTCGGAGCACCGCTCACGCTGAAGGCGTTGGCAATCAGCTCAGACTCGTCGAGGGTCATGGCGTCCGTGCCGAAGCCCACGTGGTGAGCAACCCACACCACCTTGTCCTCGATGCCGGTCACCGAGGCAATCAGCGAACGGTGGCCACCGGGGCAGTACTGGCACTGAGCCGTCGTGAAGTGCTCCAGCAGTGCGGCCTCGCGCTGGGCGGCATCTTCGGGGTTGTACACGGCAAACACAGTCTGCGTGCTCGTCTCGGTTCCGACAAAGTTGGCATCGTCGTTCACGCTCGTCATGACGATGTCCACCGGCACCGAACCCACAGTGCTGTAGGTCGTCGTCAGGGTGTCCACATAGTAGCCGAACGGGGCAACCGAAATGCCGGTGATGTTGCGCGTCTCCGGTGCGTTCGTGCCGACGGTGTACTCAATGGTCACCGACGTCATCGGCTCGTGGCCCGTGTTCTCAATCACAGCATAGATGTTCGTCGAGCTGCCGGCGGTCACGTAGCGGTCGCACAGGGAACCGAGCATCTCGGCACCGTTGTCGTTCATGTTGTTGAGCACCATCACATTGTCGATGGCCATAGCCAGTCCGTCGGTAGTGTTGTTGATAAAGGCAACGTGGATGGTCTGTCCGGCATACTCGTCCAAGTCGAACATCTTCACGCCGCTCGTGGCAGGATAGTCGACCACCAGGGTGTCCGTGAAGTCTTCCTTCGCACTCGTGGCCGTGCTCACCAGCACCACGAAGCGCTCGTTATACTGAGAGCCATAGAAGGTGAACAGAAGGGTGTTTCTCCCTTGCGGCAGCGTGATGCTCGGCGTCACAAGCCAGCGGTCGCAGGGCGTGGCCTGGTCGGTCCACGAAATCGACCCGGCGCATTTACCGCTGTTGAAAAAGTTTTGGGCAACAAACCAGCTTTTTCCCAATACCGAAGAAGAATAGCGGGAGTTGTTCTCCAGGTTGTCGCCGTAGTTCGTCCAACCCGTCGGCAGCGTGAGGCTGATGCCCTGTTCGTCCACGCTGACGTTCTCAAAAGTCTCAGCAAACACGGTGGTCTGCTGTGCGCTGGCTGCGAGGCCAATCATGGCTGCTGCCAAAAAGAATACTGCTTTTTTCATCGTTTCTTGTGTTTTTGTTGTTGTTTTCTTTGTCCTTTTTCAAACTGCAAAAATAGTTTTTTTCTCCAACATGGCGAAAAAAAATTCACCTCCCACCCAGATTTAACACTTTTTAACCCTCCCCCTCCTCCCATCCCCCCCGCCCCCTCTCCCCTGGTACGCAGGCTCCCCAGCCTGCGAAACATCACCTCCCCCCAATACCCCATAACAATAACCTAAACCATCCAGAATATCTAAACATTAGACCCCCCAAAAAATTAGAGGATCCAGAAACCCCAGACCCTCTAATTTCCAACATTCTACTTTCACTATTCACTATTCACTTTTCACTATTCACTTTTCACTATTCACTTTTCAACTTTCACTTTTCAACTTTCACTTTTCAACTTTCAATTTTCAATTTATCAAAGTAATTTTCAACTTTCAATTTTCAATTTTCAATTTATCAAAGTAATTTTCAATTTTCAATTTTCAATTTTCAATTATCACAGTCTTGCAGCTCGTCGTCCCCGCAGCGGTGCGCAGGGTCGCAATGTAAAGCCCCGCGGGCAGCTCGCTCACATCCAGGTCCACAAAGTCCACCGCCATCGCGTCGCTCTGCGCCACCGTCTGGCCCACGCTGTTCACGAGGGTGTAGCCCAGTATGGTGCTGCCGGCCGTCAGCCTGACCGTCGTCGTCGCGGGGTTGGGGTGTGCCGTCGCCTTGGCCGTGGCCACGGCGGCTATGCCGCTCGTCGCCGGCGCCTCGCAGAGGTAGTCGCTCTTCACGGCATTCAGCACCGTCCGCTCCGTCACCGCCGGACCGTTGTCGGCCACGAAGGCCACCACGCGGCACCGCTCGGCCCGCCAGCCGGCGGGCAGCGTGTAGGTGTACGTGGCCGCGTACACGCCGCCGGCTCCCAGCGTGTCGAAGGGCTCCGCCGTCCCCCAGATGCCGGTCACCAGCCCGCGCAGCACATGGTCGTGACGGTAGTCGCTCACTATGCCCGACGGCGTCATCTGGCGCCCTATGATGCTGTCCTCCGTAATCCACACGCTCAGCCTCGGCGCCTCCGCCAGGTCTATGGCCAGCGCGCCCGACAGCTCCACGCTCAGCTCGCGGCTCGCCGTGTCGTAGGCCACGCTGTCCAGCGTCAGGCTCACGAAGGCCGGCTGTGCGGCCGCCGTCTGCAGTCGGTTGCGGTCGTGGGACGCATTGGCGATGAAGCCGGCCACCGTCGGGGCCGACTGCCCTTCGCCAACCGAGAAGTCTATGTTGCGGTCTATGGTAATCATCGGGGCCCCGCTCACACCGAAGGCGTCGGCGGGCTCGTTCGAGGCGCTGAGCGTCATGTCGTCCGTACCGAAGCCCACGTGGTGCGACACCCACACCACCTTATCTTCTATCGTCGCCGTCGACTGGCACAGGCTCTCGTGGCCCGCAGGGCAGTTGTTGCACTGCGCCGTGGTGTAGTGCTCCAGCAGCGTGGCGTTGCGGCTCGTGGTGGCGTTCAGGTCGTACACCGCCACGGCTATCGCTCCGCTGTTGTCCGTGCTGTCGGGGTCCTGATCCCCGTTGGGGTTCCGTAGCATGACGCCCACGTCGTAGCGGCTCGGCGTCTGGCTGTCCAGCTGAAGGGTGTCGGTGTGGTATTCGTACGGAAGCACCGCCACGCCGGCCACGTGCTTCACCGTCGCCGTCCCGTTGACGTTGTATTCTATGTCGTAGCTCCTAAGCGTGTCGCTGCCCGTGTTGACCACGGTCGTGAAGATGCTGGCGCCGTCGCCCGTCTGCACATAGCGCGTGCCCTTGATGGTGTGGAAGGCCAGGCTGTTGTCAGGCGTGCGGTCTATGCTCACATTGTCCAGCACCACGGCCCCCGAACGGCCGCGGTTCACGAAGGCTATGTACACGCTCTGTCCCTCGTACCTGTCGAGGTTCACCAGGTGCGTGTTGAGGCCGTTGGCGGGTATGATGTCGGCCAGCGTGTCCGTGAAGTCGGCCTTCTCCGTGCTGTCCGTGCTGCCGAGCACTATCAGGTGCTCGTTGTTCGAGGTCTTGGCCACCAGGAAGGTGAGGTTGTAGCCCGCATCGTCCACGTTGATCTGCGGCGTGATGAGCCACCGGTCTACGTTGGCGTTCTCGGAGATGTACGACGCGCTGATGGCCGACTTCCCGTAGCCCGCTCCCAGTATGCTGTATATGCTCCAGCTCTTGTTGAAGACATTGTACGGGTCGTGATTGGTGTAGTTGTCGGCGTAGGTCGTCCAGCCCGTGGGCATGGTCGTCCCCACCGAACCGCTCATCGGTAATGTGTCGAAGTCCTCAAAGAAGATGTTCTGCGCCGCGGCACCGAAAGCCACGGCCAGGGCGACTGCTAAAACGAAGGTCTTTTTCATTGTTCTCTGATTGTTGGATTCTGTTTTCTTATGTTTAATATGTTCTATTTCTCGAATATGCCGAACACCGCCGCCCCGCTGCCTGTCATCGAGGCGTAGAGGGCTCCGCGCCGGTACATCTCTTCCTTCAGCGACGCTATGGCCGGGTGGGCCGGGAACACCGACGCTTCGAAGTCGTTCACTATGAGGTCCCGCCAGTCGCCTATCGGGCGGCGCACCGCTTCGCGCAGGTCCGGCCTCTCGGTGCCGAAGCGGCTCCGGTTCAGACCGGCGTAGGCTTCGCGGGTCGAGACGTGCTCCCCCTCCGGTATGCCTATTTCCAGCCTTAGCCCTCCGAGGTCCAGGTCTATGGGCTCGAGACGGTCGCCGATGCCCGTGGCGTAGGCCGCGCGGTTGCGGACGAAGAAGGCGCAGTCGGCACCCAGCCGCGCCGCACGCTCCTCCAAGGCCGTGCTGTCTAACCCCAGCGCGTACATCCGGTTCAGCATGTCCAGGGTGCTGGCGGCGTCGCTGCTCCCCCCGCCCAGCCCCGCACCGAAGGGGATGCCCTTCCTCAGGCGTATCTCCACGGGCGCTATGCCGAACTCGTCGTGCAGCAGCCGCCACGCGCGCAGGCAGATGTTGTCCGCCGGCGCATTGTCGAGGGCGAGCCCCTCCTGCCTCATGCACGGCTCCGCCGCCCCGGCCGGCAGGGCGTCAATGCATAGCTCGTCGTGAAGGCTGTCCACCGCCAGGAATATGGTCTCTATGTCGTGGTAGCCGTCCGCTCGCCGCCCCACCACATGCAACCCAAGATTTATCTTACAATTCGGAAATGCAATCATAACACCAAAATAACACACTCACTTTTTCCCCCCCAAAAAAAAATACCCTCCTATAACCCATAACCCTTAACTCATAACTCTTAACCCATAACCCATAACCCATAACCCATAACCTATAACTCTTAACCCATAACCTATAACCCATAACCCTTAAACCATAACCCATAAACCGTAAACCTTAAACCCTAAACCTTAACCCTTAAACCCTAAACCTTAAACCTTAAACCTTAAACCTTACCCCCCATACGCCCTAATAATCTCCGTCACCAGCCTGTGCCTTACCACATCGCTGTTGTCCAGCTCTATCACCTCTATGCCTTGCACATCCTTCAGTATCTGAGTGGCCTGCAGCAGACCGCTCTGCTGGTGCCGCGGAAGGTCTATCTGCGTCAGGTCGCCGGTGATGACGAACTTGGCGTTGCGTCCCATGCGCGTAAGGAACATCTTGAGCTGGGTCGACGTGGCGTTCTGCGCCTCGTCCAGTATCACGAAGGCGTTGTCCAGCGTACGCCCGCGCATGAAGGCCAGCGGCGCTATCTCGATGGTGTTGTCTTCCAGATAGGCGGCCAGCTTCTGCTGTGGTATCATGTCGCGCAGGGCGTCGTAGAGCGGCTGCAGGTAGGGGTCGAGCTTCTCTCTCATGTCGCCCGGCAGGAACCCCAGGTTCTCGCCAGCCTCCACGGCGGGACGTGTCAGCACGATACGCCGCACCTCTTTGTTCTTCAGCGCCCTCACGGCCAGCGCCACCGCCGTGTAGGTCTTGCCGGTGCCAGCAGGACCTATCGCGAAGACCATGTCGTTGTCGTGCACCGCGCTCACCAGCCGCCGCTGGTTCGGCGTCCGCGCCTTCACCAGCAGACCGTTGCGGCCGTGCACCAGCACCTCGTCGCTCACCTCCGCCTCGGGTCCGTTGCCGCCGCTCTCCATAATCTGCATCACGGCGTTCTCGTTCAGGTGCCCGTAGCGCTCGTAGTAGGCCGTCATGGCCTGCAGACGGTTCTCGAACCACTCTATGTCCTCGGCCGACCCTATGGCTTTCAGCATCTCTCCCCTCACTATCAGCTTCAGCTTCGGGAAAAGCAGCCTCACGAAGTCCAGCATCCGGTCGTTCTGACCCCAGAAGTGCTGGTAGTCTATCTCCTCGAGCGAGAGGATTTTTTCTGTCTGTTGTTCTGTCATTGTCACATAAAAAAAATTGATATGTCGACAGGCCTCAGTGACCGCTTGTCTACATATCAATCTTGCCTGGTGTTTCGGGCGGAGAGAGAGGGATTCGAACCCCCGGACCCTCGCAGGTCAACGGTTTTCAAGACCGCCGCAATCGACCGCTCTGCCATCTCTCCTTTAGGTCTCCCCTCGTCGGCCCTCCGGGGCCGGGGCGGGGCAAAAAAGCGGTGCAAAGGTACAACTTTTTTTCAATTTGGCGCTTTTTTTTTCAGATTTCCTCTTTTTGCACACCGTTGTGGATAACATTTTTCTTACTACTCTAAAAAAAAGATGTACCTTTGCAGTCTGAAATGAGAAAGATTTGGATTGCTATAGTAAGGCTGTGCGGTTGGCGTTTCCTGCTGCCTGGGGCAGGGGAGAGGCCTGAGTTGAAGCGCTGTGTCTTCGCCGTCGCACCGCACACCTCCGGCTCCGATTTTACCATCGGGGCGGCCTATCTGTGGGCGCTCGACGTCAACGGGCACGTCTTTATCAAGAAAGAATTTTTCCGCTGGCCCCTGGGCCCCATACTCCGTCACCTCGGCGCCATCAGCATCGACCGCGGCAACCGCAAAAACGATATGGTCGGGGCCGCCGTGGCGCAATTCGACAAGGGCGGCACCTTCTCGCTGGCCATCACGCCCGAAGGAACTCGCAAATACACCAAGCGGTGGCACCGCGGCTTCTGGGAGATCGCCCACAAGGCCGGTGTCCCCATCGTGCCGGCATGTATCGACTACGCCAACAAGCGGATATGGCTGGAACAGGCCATCTACACCACCGACGACCCCGAGGCCGACATAGCCCGTGTGCGCCGCTGCTTCCGCGCTTCGATGGCCAAATATCCTGCTCAGTTTGCGGAACTGGACGATGCAGGTGCCTCTAAGAACTAAAGGAATAAAAAAACACAATAACATAATGGTAAGAAGAATCTACGTAGAGAAGAAAGCCCCCTACGCCGTGAAGGCCAAGGAGCTGAAGACAGAAATGAGCGAGTACCTCGGCATCGAGGCCGAGAAGGTCCGCGTCCTGGTGCGCTACGACGTGGAGAACGTCAGCGACACCACATTCCAGACGGCCCTGACGACCGTCTTCAGCGAGCCGCCGGTCGACGACGTCTACCTCGAAGAGTTCCCTCACAGCGAGAACGACTTCTGCTTCACCGTCGAGTACCTCCCAGGCCAGTTCGACCAGCGCGCCGACAGCGCCGAGCAGTGCATCTGCCTGCTCAACGACGCCGAGCATCCCATCATCAAAAGCGCCACGACCTACGTCATCACCCCCACCGGGAGCGCAGGCGTCTCGCCTGCACAGCGCGAGGCAATCGTCAAGCACTGCGTGAACCCCGTCGACAGCCGCCTGACCGACGAGGAGAAGCCCGCCACCCTGGAGGACCACTTCGACGAACCCGCCGACGTCATCACCTTCGACGGCTTCAAGGACATGGCCGAGGCGCAACTGAAGGAGCTCTACGGCTCGCTCGGCCTGGCCATGACCTTCGCCGACTTCAAGCACATACAGCGCTACTTCCACGACGAGGAGCGCCGCGACCCCACCATGACCGAGATACGTGTGCTCGACACCTACTGGAGCGACCACTGCCGCCACACCACCTTTGCCACCGAGCTGAAGGACGTCCGCTTCGACGACGGATACTACCGTCCGCTCGTCGAGGGCGCCTTCCGGCAGTACCTCGAAGACCACAAGGAGCAGTATGTCGGCCGTACCGACAAGTACGTCTGCCTGATGGACATCGGCACCCTGGCCGCCAAACGACTGAAGAAAGCCGGCATCCTCGACGACCAGGAGCCCAGCGACGAGATTAACGCCTGCTCCATCGTCGTGCCTGTCGTCATCGACGGCAACCGCGAAGAGTGGCTTATCAACTTCAAGAACGAGACCCACAACCATCCCACCGAAATCGAGCCCTTCGGCGGTGCGGCCACCTGCCTCGGCGGCTGCATCCGCGACCCGCTGAGCGGTCGCACCTACGTCTACCAGGCCATGCGCGTCACCGGCGCCGCCGACCCAACCAAGCCTCTCAGCGAGACCCTGCCCGGCAAGCTGCCTCAACGCAAAATCGTCACCACCGCCGCCCACGGCTACAGCTCCTACGGCAACCAGATTGGCCTCGCCACAGGCTTGGTGAACGAGATATACCATCCCAACTACGTGGCCAAGCGCATGGAGATCGGCGCCGTCATAGCCGCCGCACCGCGCCGCGCCGTGCAGCGTCTCACCTCCGACCCCGGCGACGTCATCATCCTGCTCGGTGGCCGCACCGGCCGTGACGGCATAGGCGGTGCCACGGGTGCCTCGAAGAGCCACACCACCAAGAGCCTCACCACATGCGGCGCCGAGGTGCAGAAGGGCAACGCACCCACCGAGCGCAAGATACAGCGTCTCTTCCGCCGCGAGGAGGTCAGCAGCATCATCAAGAAGTGCAACGACTTCGGCGCCGGCGGCGTCAGCGTCGCCATCGGCGAGCTGGCCGACGGACTGCAGATAGACCTCGACCGCGTGCCTAAAAAGTACGCCGGCCTCGACGGTACCGAGCTGGCCATCAGCGAGAGCCAGGAGCGTATGGCCGTGGTGGTCGACCCCAAGGACGTGGACCGCATGCTGCGTTACGCCGACGAGGAGAACCTCGAGGCCACCGTGGTGGCCACCGTCACCGTGGAACCCCGCATGGTCATCAGCTGGCGGGGCAAGCAGATCGTGAACCTCAGCCGCCGCTTTATCGATACCAACGGCGCCCATCAGGAGACCACCGTCTCGGTCTCCATGCCCACCGAGCCCATTAAACCCATTCAGCCCACTAAACCTATCAAAGACCTTTGGCTGCAGACCCTCTCCGACCTCAACGTCTGCTCGCAGAAGGGTCTCGTCGAGATGTTCGACAGCTCCATTGGCGCCGGCAGCGTGGTGATGCCCTATGGCGGCCGCTACCAGCTGACGCCTACGCAGAGCATGGTCGGCAAGCTGCCGCTGCTCGACGGCAAATGTGACACTGTCACCATCATGTCCTACGGCATGGACCCCTACCAGACCTCATGGTCGCCCTTCCACGGTGCCGTCTATGCCGTGCTGAGCTCCGTGGCCAAGATTGCCGCCGCCGGCGGCGACGCCAGCCGCGTGCGCCTCACCTTCCAGGAGTACTTCAAGAAGCTCGGCAACGACCCCTATCGTTGGGGCGAACCGTTTGCAGCACTCCTCGGCGCCTACAACGCCCAGATGGGCCTCCGTCTGCCCGCCATCGGCGGCAAGGACTCTATGTCCGGCACCTTCAACGATATCGATGTGCCGCCGACGCTGTGCTCCTTCGCCGTGGGCATCAGCGACCTGCAGCACGTCGTGACTCCTGAACTGAAGGCGGCTGGCAACAAACTCGTCCTCCTCGACGTAAAGGAGAAGGAGTTCGGCATGCCCGACTACGACGACGCTCTCGGCCAGTACGCCGCCCTGCGCCGCGCCATCGAGGCCGGTCAGGTAAAGAGCGCCTACGCCCTCGGTTTCGGCGGCATCGTCGAGGCCGTCAGCAAGATGGCCTTCGGCAACAAACTTGGTGTGAGGCTCTCCGCCTCCACCGACCTCACCGCCAAACACTACGGCTGGATTCTCGCAGAGGTGCCTTCCGCCGCTGCCTTGCCTTTCCGCTACAGGGAGATTGGTGAGGTTACGGCCGAGCCCTTCTTCGAGGTTGGCAACGAGAAGATTACCATCGACGAAGCCCTCGCCGCCTGGCAGAAGACCCTCGAAGGTGTCTTCCCCACCCGCACCGGTAGCGCGGGTTCGGTATGTTGCAACACCGTTGCAACCAATCTCTACCATGCTTCCGCCCCCATTCAACATTCGAAATTCAACATTCAAAATTCTGCCAAGCCCCACGTCTTCATCCCCGCCTTCCCCGGCACCAACTGCGAGTACGACTCCGCACGCGCCTTCAACCGCGCCGGGGCCGAGAGCGAGATTATCGTCTTCCGCAACCAGAACGGTCAACAGATTCGCGAGAGCGTGGACGCTTATGTCGAAGCCATACGCCGCAGCCAGATTGTCATGATTCCCGGTGGTTTCAGCGCCGGCGACGAGCCCGAAGGCTCCGCCAAGTTCATCACCAGCGTCTTCCGCAACCCGCGTATCGCCGACGCCGTGATGGAGCTCCTGGGCAAGCGCGACGGCCTGATGCTCGGCATCTGCAACGGCTTCCAGGCCCTGGTGAAACTCGGCCTCGTGCCCTACGGCGAGATACGCCCGCAGACCGCCGACGCACCCACGCTGACATTCAACACCATCGGCCGCCACCAGAGCAAGATGGCCTACACCCGTGTTACCTCCAACCTCAGCCCGTGGCTCCGCAAGGCCGAGCTGGGCGCCACCTACGTCATCCCCATCTCGCACGGCGAGGGCCGCTTCGTCGCACCGCAGGAGTGGATCGACCGCCTCTTCGCGGGTGGCCAGGTCGCCACACAGTATGTCGACCTGCAAGGCAACCCCACCATGGACGAGGAGTACAACATGAACGGCTCCTACATGGCCATCGAGGGCATCACCAGCCCCGACGGCCGCGTCTTCGGCAAGATGGGTCACAGCGAGAGAAGAAGCAAAGGCTCCGCCATGAACATCTACGGCGACGACGACCAGCTCATCTTCGAAAGCGGCGTGGCGTACTTCAAATAGCCATTCCCGATGGGGCTCTGACTATATAGCGCCCCATATACGAAATAAACCCCGAAAGTAAAGATAGCTTTCGGGGTTTATTGCAAATAGGTGCGCCATCTTCTCGCGGTCTAATAGTCTTTAGCTTTTACTCCCCTTCTACTCACCCTTTGCTCAAATACTGCCTCCCTAAAGGGTTCCGCTATGTTTTCGCTATGGTCCCGCTATGGATCAATATATGGTAGTACGGTTATGGATCGACGAAATAGGTTCCAACGCCCCATGCTCATCTTTTGCCAAAAACAAGAGCATCTTTACAAATAATCATGCTCATGATTGGTGTATAATCATGAGCATGATTTCGGAAGATGATGAGCATGATTTCAAAACTTCATGCGTTTGAGATTTTATGTTACCGTATCACTACCACTCATATCCGAATGCCGCAGTCATATTTTATAAGAACGGTGTTACTGACAGATGCAGGGAGCAAAGTAAGTTGCACCAGTGAGTTGTGCGGGACAATACGGTAGGATGAACTCCACTTCACCAATCCTTTCCACTGATTGAAGTAGATGCAAACGATAGTAACAATATCGCCCTTGATGCTGACCTGCGGCGTGTAATCAATGTCTGGCAGATTTGCGATAGCTTGATACCGAATGGCAGAGTCTATGTCTGCTGTCGAGAAAATGACTGATCGAGTAAGGTACGCTCCGTGGTCGAACTTCGGCAGAAAATACTCGATATTGTCAAGCAAAAACAGTTGCCAGAAGGCTTCTCTTTTGTTTGGAAGCAGAATGTGTTGTGATGGCTTGGTTATATGCTTGGCAATGCGGCGGTCGACCACATTATTTATCAAGTATTCAGGCGAGTAATAATGCGAGATTGAAACCGAGCCTTCCTCGTATGGTTGTTTGGCCACACCCAACCGCTGCGCCAGCGTGGGCTTTATGGGTGTAATAATAGGCTCGAATGCCCTGTCGGCATTGTGGTTGTGAATGTAAGGTGAGGCAATAAACGAGCGGTCGACGATATCGTCTTGGCGTCGATATAGTCCAAGCGTTTTACCTGGCTCAATAGTCAAGGCTGGCAATGCTTCGAGTAGAAACGTTGCATCGAACATATCGAAATCGTAAAGCGTCTCAATCTTGTAGTTCTCCTTTATACTGGCAAGCAGGGCGCGGTAGAAGCCTTCGTATGTGGTAGTTGCTGCCGATGGCCGTGCTTGCTGCGTTGTGTGACCGGCTAGCAAGATGCATGGTTGCGGTTGTCCGCCTTCGCGCGATACAATAGCGAAGCAGAAATCGTCCATATCACACTTCTTGTTGCGGAGAATGCGCTCTGCCACCTGTGGCGAAACCAGTCCGCGCGTCGCACCACAGGCGAAGAGATATTCGCTGATGCGCGTGTCTTCCACAATACTCAGTTCATCGCCCTGCTCTATGATATATTGCCGCAGCGGCTTATACTCGTGAAATACAATGTCGTCCATATAGTATGTTTTAGAATGGTAAGTCGTCATCGTCTGCTATGGGTGACCTAAAAGCGACTGCTTCAGAGTAAGTGAATGTCCATAGCAGCCTGTATGGTTCATGTTTCGCGAGTATAAGGCATGGAATGGACGTCCCATCGCTACCTTCAACCATACCTATATTAAAGTCTCCAACTTGGCATCCCTCCTCCGCAAGCCGCTCTACCGCCTTCGGGCTGATATAGCCCTTCACGTTGCCACACTGGAAAAACGACTTGCCTGTCTGTGGATTTTTCCAATGCTGTAGCTCTGCATTCTGCTCCAGTATCACTTGGCGTAAAGGTTTTGTGCTTAATACCTTAACCATCTCTACTATCTTATTAGGGTGAACAGGCTGGCGATAAGATTTACCGGCAATAGCAGCAAGGCTGCCATACAGCCACCATTATTGGCGGTATTGACCGATATGCGTTTGCCCCGATTCACGCAGTCCTGGCATATCTGATAGTGGCGGTTATGGTCAAAGCCGTCGGTAAACCTTCCTGGTGTTCCGATGATAGGTTTTCCGCATTGCATACACCTGCCGTTATTGATGAGCCCCAGCTGTTTTAAATAATCTATGGCTTCAGCATCCATTTGTACGGCAAAGAGCCACGGCTCGTCATTGTCGCGAGTCCTATATTCTCCCGTTTTTGTCCATTGACCATCAGAAAATTCTTCCGTTTTGAAGCCTGCGGCATTGAGTTCTTTTGCCATCAACTCATTCCATTCCTGCCATGACAGACTGTTGATTTGTTGTGATGTGTACTTTTTCATCTTGTGTTTTAATTTACATTTCAATCAATCCACGTAAGCTTTCTTTTCCTCGTATGAAAATTTGCGGTCTAAAATGTCAAATGCATGTCCTCTGTCCAAAATAGACTCGATAAGTTTTCTCGAATCCGAATCCATGTTCTCAATGCAATCTGAAATCTTGCCATAAGTTAACAGATTTGCTTGTAGCCATGTGATTCTTGTCAGCTTTCCATTGATGTTTGAGAAACAGATACATGCTGGGTTGTGTCCACTTTTCTCAAACGTATCAAGAACAGCTATGCGAGTTATGTACGCAGCAAAAATCAGATGGTTAAAGTCCCCATCCTGTTCATACTCGTCCAAGAAATGTAGAACAGTTGAAACACCATTTGCTATGTGTTCGTTGTCTTTTGTTCCACTTGCAAATTTGTCAAAAAGGCTCATCGTTGTTGTTATTAGTAGTAGTTAATCTTTTTTCTTTGTATATCTTTCTCAATCTTGGCAATCATTTGCTCTTGATTCGTATATTCATGAAATGTCCATTCAAGATTAACTTTGCCTACTATTGAGCTATTCTTAATCACTCCATTACACCAGTGTTTTGTATTATTCGTCCTTGCCAAGGGCTACAACTATCACATCTTTCAGGTTGATAACCCAGAAAACAATAAGAACCCATTTTACAATGTTGGAGAATGTGTTCCATTCGCTAATGTGGAAATTCCAACTGAATAGGCTACATAATAGATAACCCACCACGGGAATTGTTACAAGCCACAAGATACCTCCCGACAAGTTGTTCTTCATAACTATATGGCACTAATTAGTGTCGTGCGCAACCTCCATACTGGCCAGACCAACTCCAGTGATTTTACATAAAAGAAGCGTGGGCCTGCATGTCTCACATTGTACTTGAAGGTCGTCGGAAACCTGAATCATCAAATGTAATAACAGCCCACGCTATACGCGTGAAGCCGTCATACATCCTTGATGATTCCACTTGAAAAGTTCCGACGTTCTCAAGTACAAGGAAGCATAACGCTTCTAATAATTAACTTTCGGCCTTGAGGTTTTACCCTCAAAAACCGACTGCAAAAATACGACATTTTTCCCATCCTACAAAATATATTTTTCTTATTTCAATATTTTGTCGTACCTTTGCAAACTGAAATATGAATAAAAAACAACAAGATATAGCCTATTTTCTTTCGTTCTGTACGGAGCAGTACAAGAATGAGAAGCACCTGTCCGGCAGTGATGCTGTGGCGGTAATGGAGGAGTATGGTGTGCTGGATTATCTGGCAGAACATTATGAAATGCTGCACACGCAGAGCCGCCAGTGGCTGATGGAGGATATTGACGAGTTTATTGCATTGCGCAGAAAGGAGGTGTCATGAAACTGTATCACGGAAGTCTGGAGATTGTACAAAAGCCAGAAATACGCAAGGCCACCCGAACGCTTGACTACGGTAGTGGCTTTTATACCACCACGTCGTATGTGCAAGCAGAGGCGTGGGTGCGTCGACGTATGGACGAGGCCAAGCAGAACAGGGGCTATGTGAATGTTTACGAAATGTCAGAGGCCGTTACCGCCGACATAAAACAACTCATATTCCAAGCACCGACAGAAGAGTGGGTTGACTTCGTGATGCGTAACCGTACAGAGAAAGACTTTGTGCACGACTATGATATTGTCTATGGCCCCGTGGCCAACGACCGTGTGTATGCCGCCTTTGCACTCTATGAGGGTGGCCTATTAAACAAACAAGACCTCATCAAGGAATTAAGGGCATACAAACTGGTGGACCAGTACCTGTTCCACACCGATGCAGCCTTGAAGAATCTTTCATTTGTTGAAGCGAAGGAGGTGACGTTATGAACCTTGACATCACACAAGATAACCTATATTTGATTCTCCCGTCGAAGGTCAGCCGTATGGCGGAGATGCTTGCCGAAGACAGCGGCAAGAGCATTGTTCAGGCTGTGAAAGACATCTATCGTTCTGAGGTGTATAAACGTTTGGAGCAGGAGTCCACCAAACAGTGGCACCTTGGCCCGGTGGCCCTCTATCAAGAGTTCCTTGCGCGCTGACTAGCTTTTACTCCCCTTTTACTCACCCTTTGCTCAAATACTGCCTCCCTATATAGCAACAATAAAGATCCAAGTTCGATTCTTCAGCTTAGCATATTCCGCCCATTCTATAAAACAAGAAGCACGCGATACGAGTTGCCCCCACATTACGTTTGTTCCTGCCATCCGCAATTTTTTTAGTATCTTTGCACGCTCGCTATTGAGTGTGCAATACTGTGTAGATAAATGATACTGACCGAGATATATGAAGACAGTCGCCTTGTGGCGTCTGTTATCGCTGAGTTGGAAGGAAAGCGTAAAAGGCTGCATATCGACGGAATGACGGGCTCTATGCCCGCCGCTGTCATTGCTGCCACCGCAATGCGGCGACCGTCGGCAACACACCTCGTGATTGCCCCGTCTAAGGAAGAAGCCTACTATCTGTGCAACGACATCGAGTCGATGGTGGGCGACACAGAGGGCCGGGAAAACGGCGAGCCGGGCCGCGTGTTGCTGTTCCCCACCTCCTACCGCAAGGCCTACAACTACGGCGAGGAAGAGACCGACAATGCCAACGTGGTGATGCGAACCGAAGTCCTGAAAGAGCTCGGCGGTGGCCGCGCACCCATTGTGGTCACCTACGCCGACGCCCTGAGCGAAAAGGTCGTGGCACCCAAAACTCTCGGACGTAATACCATTCGCATCGCCGTGGGCGACCACGCCGACATGTGGCAGTTGGCCGAGGATCTGCAAGACAAAGGGTTCGAACGCGAAGACTTCGTCGTCGAACCAGGCCAGATTGCTATACGAGGTGGCATCATGGATGTCTACTCTTTCGGTGCGGACAATCCCTACCGCGTGGAGTTCTTCGACGACAGCGTCGAGTCCATCCGCTCCTACGACGCAGCCACTCAGCTCAGTGTCAGACAGCTCGACCGTGTCGACATCGTCCCCGGCCTGAGCGGCGAGCAAATGGCCGCAAGCACAGAGCAGGAGGCCGGCATGGTGAACCTGTTGGAGTACCTCTCATCCTCCGACACGGTCTGGGTACAGGGCCTCATGCAGACCTGCGAGCAGTTGGAGAACACCATGGCCGAGACCCGCAAGGCCTACGACCTGCGCCGTGCCGACACCGCCCACCCTGTGGCCGGCCGGCTGCCTATGCCTGACGAGATCAGCACTTCGGCCAATGAAATGCTGCACAGGCTCCTCGAACTCAATATTGTGGAATACGGCAACAGCCACTATTTCTCCACCGAACAGCGCCTCGAGACCCACAGCGAGCCGCAGCCTGTGGTGGGACGGCAGTTGGAGATACTCCGCAGCTCCATCGACGACTATGCCGAGCGGGGCTACAGGATTATCATCACCGTCGGCGGCGAGAGCCAGCAGAAAAGGCTCGAGAAGATTTTGGCCGGCGGGGCCGAACAGTCCACAGATGGCGCCGGCCAAGGCAAGCATGGCGAAGTCTACGAGCTGGCAACCTTCAACCTCAGCCACGGCTTTATCGACCACGACGAACGGATAGTCTGCATGACGGACCACGAGATTTTTGGCCGCTATCATAAGTACACCGTGCGCGACTTGCGCTCTGCGCGCGAGGCCATGACGCTCAAAGAGCTCTTCGAACTCAAGCCGGGCGACTACGTGACCCATATCGACTACGGCGTAGGGCGCTTCTCGGGCCTGGAGAAGGTGACGCAGAACGGCAAGAGCCAAGAGCTGATAAGGCTGATATACAAGAACAACGACGTCCTCTACATCAGCATCCACGGGCTGCACAAGATTAGCCGCTATGTGGGCCGCGAAGGCGAGACGCCTCAGCTGAACCGGCTGGGGTCCAACTCTTGGCAGGTGCTGAAACAACGCACCAAGCGGCAGGTGAAGGACATCGCCCGCGACCTGATAGCCCTCTATGCCAAACGCAAAGCCTCGCGGGGCTTCGCCTTCAGCGGCGACGGCGAGATGCAGGCTGAGCTGGAGGCCTCGTTCCTCTACGAAGACACTCCGGACCAGCTGAAGGCCACCGTGGCCGTCAAGCGCGACATGGAGGCCTCGGCCCCGATGGACCGCCTCGTATGCGGCGATGTCGGCTTCGGAAAGACCGAAGTGGCCATCCGGGCCGCCTTCAAAGCCTGCTGCGACTCGAAGCAGGTGGCCGTCCTCGTCCCCTCGACTGTGCTCGCTTATCAGCACTACAACACCTTCTGCCAGAGGCTGAAGGGAATGCCCGTCCGCGTCGACTACCTCAACCGCTTCCGCTCGGCCAAAGAGAAGAAGCAGATCTACGCCGACGTGGCGGACGGCAAAATAGATATTCTCATCGGCACCCACGCCATCACAAACAAAGACTTGAAGTTCAAAGACCTCGGCCTGCTCATCGTCGACGAGGAGCAGAAGTTCGGCGTCAGCGTGAAGGAAAAGCTGAAGCAGATGAAGGTCGGCGTGGACTGTCTTACACTCACGGCCACCCCCATCCCGCGCACTCTCCAGTTCTCGCTCATGGGGGCTCGCGACCTGAGCGTCATCCAGACGCCGCCGCCCAACAGGCAGCCCATCGAGACCGAGCTCTCCGACTTCAGCGAGGAACTCATTCGCGACGCCATAATGTTCGAGATGAGCCGCGGCGGGCAGACCTTCTTCATCAGCAACCGCGTCGAGAACCTCCCCGAAATGGCCGGCCTGGTCCAGCGCCTCGTCCCCGACGCTCGCGTCGCTATGGCACACGGCCGCATGGACGGCAAGGACGCCGAAGAGACCCTGATGAGTTTCCTCGAAGGCGACATCGACGTGCTCGTGGCCACCAGCATCGTGGAAAACGGCCTGGATATCCCCAACGCCAACACTATGATTATCAACAACGCCCACCAGTTCGGCCTCTCCGACCTCCACCAGATGCGCGGCCGCGTGGGCCGTTCCAACCGCAAGGCCTTCTGCTATCTCCTCATACCTTCCTACCTCACCCTCACCCCCGACGCACAGCGCCGCCTTAAAGCCATCGAGGAGTTCTCCACCATCGGCAGCGGATTCAATATCGCCATGCGCGACCTCGACATCCGCGGGGCCGGCAACATCCTCGGCGCCGAGCAGAGCGGCTTCATCAGCGAGGTGGGCTACGACATGTACCACAAGATTCTCAACGAGGCCATCGAGGAACTCAAAGAGAGCGACTTCCGCGACCTCTTCGCCGCCGAAGCCGACGAGAAGCAGGACTATGTGCGCGAGTGCACCATCGAGACCGACCTCGAGGTGCTCCTGCCCGACGACTATGTCACCTCCGTCAGCGAGCGTCTGCTGCTCTACCGCGAGCTGAACGACATCGGCCTCGAGGGCGAGGACCTCGCCGAGATAGAGAGCCGCCTCTCCGCCTACCGCCAGCGCCTCGAGGACCGCTTCGGCCCGGTGCCGCATTGCGTCGACGAACTCCTCCGCACCATCACCCTGCGACGCCTCGCCAAGGAGTTCGGCATCGAGAAGCTCATCCTCAAGCAGAACCGTATGGTCTGCCACCTGGTGTCCAACCAGCAGAGCCCCTTCTATCGCAGCCCGAACTTCGCCAAGCTGATTGCCTACGTCCAGGCCAACCCGCGCCGCTCGGCGCTGAAGGAAACGCCCGAGCGCCTCAGCCTCACCATCGCCAACATCCCCACTATCGACGCCGCCCTCGAGCAGCTGCGCCTACTGAGCCGGTAGCCCTCCTTACCGCCCGTGCGGCCATGGGGTCGGAATGCCCTCCGACCCCACGCCCCAATCACCCCACCCTCTCTACCCCCTCTCTACCCCCTCTCTGGGTCCTCTCTGGGTCCTCTCTGGGTCCTCTCTGGGTCCTCTCTGGGTCCTCTCTACCCCCTTCTCTACCCCCTCGCCCCCTTTTAACTCATAACTCATAACTCTTAACTTTTAACTCTTAACACTTAACACTTAACACTTAACTCATAACTCTTAACTCAACTTTTTCCCCCTCCCGCACAATAAACCGCCCCCTTCCGCCGTTCCCCTTTCGGTAACAATTCATTGGAAGCACTATGACCATCACCATACTCTGGGCCGACGACGAGATAGACCTCCTGAAGCCCCACATCCTGTTCCTCAAAGAAAAAGGCTACGACGTCATCCCCGTCCAGTCCGGCCGCGACGCCATCGACGAAATCCAGCTCCGCCAGCCGTCCCTCGTCTTCCTCGACGAGCAGATGCCAGGCCTGAGCGGCATCGACACCCTGAAAATCATCAAGGAACGCTGGCCCCAGCTCCCCGTCGTCATGATTACCAAGAGCGAAGAGGAGCACATCATGGAAGACGCCCTCGGCGGCAAAATATCCGACTACCTCATCAAACCCGTCAACCCCAGCCAGATTCTCCTCACCGTCAAGAAACACACCGAGATGCGCCGCCTCCAGAGCGAGCACTCGACCATGAACTACCAGCAGCAGTTCCGCGAAATCGGCATGCAGATGGGCGGCCGCATGAACCACGACGAGTGGATTCAGATGTACCGCAAACTCGTCTACTGGGACCTCGAGCTCGCCTCCACCGACGACCCCTCCATCCACGACATCTTCGTCTCACAGAAGAGCGAGGCCAACCGCCTCTACTGCCGCTTCTACGAAGACAACTACCAGGACTGGCTGCGCGGCGCCGTCGAGCGACCCGTCATGAGCCACACCGTCCTCCGCGAACGCCTCTTCCCGCTCCTCAAAGGAGCCGACCACGGCGGCGCGCCCTCCACCTTCCTCATCGTCATCGACAACTTCCGCTACGACCAGTGGAAATTCGTCCAACCATCTGTCGAACAGTACTTCTCCGTCGAGCGCGACGACCTCTACTACACCATCCTCCCCACCACCACCCAGTTCGCACGCAACGCCATGTTCGCCGGTCTCATGCCCAGCGAGATAGAACGCAAATACCCACAGTATTGGGTCAACGAAGACGAAGACGGCTGGAAGAACCAGTTCGAAAACGAACTCCTCGACGAAAACCTCCGCCGCCACGGATTCAATATCCGCCACTCCTACAACAAGGTCCTCAACGCGCAGTACGGCCACCGCCTCGTCGACAAAGTCGGCGAACTCGTCCAGCAGCCACTCAACGTCATCATCTACAACTTCATCGACATGCTCAGCCACGCCCGCACCGACAGCGACATCGTACGCGAGCTGGCCGACGACGAAAAGGCCTACCGCAGCCTCACCCTCTCCTGGCTCGAACACTCCCCACTCAAAGAGATGCTCCAGGCACTGAGCGAACGCGACGTCAACGTCATCGTCACCACCGACCACGGCTCCGTCCGGATTGACCGCCCCGTGCGCGTCAAAGGCGACCGCGACATCAGCGTCAACCTACGCTACAAGCAGGGCCGACTCCTCGACTACAACCCCAAGGACGTCTTCGAAGTGAAAGACCCCGCGCGCATCTTCCTCCCGCGCCGCCACGTCACCTCACCCTACATCTTCTGCCGCGAGAACGACTTCTTCGCCTACCCCAACAACTACAACGAATACGTCAAATACTACATGAACACCTTCCAGCACGGCGGCCTCTCCATGGAAGAAACCCTCGTCCCCTTCATCCTCCTCCGTCCCAAAAAATCTTGACCCTTAACAAATTGAAAATTGAAAGTTGACATTTGAAAATTGGAAGTAGAAAGTAGAAAATTGAAAGTAGAAAATTGAAAGTAGAAAATCGAAAGTATAAAGCTGACCGCTACCCGCTAACTGCTGACCGCTAACTGCTGACCGCTCCCCGCTCCCCCGTACATACGGCTTAACTACTTAACTACTTAACTACTGTCTACTGTCTACTGCCTACTAACCCCTTACCGTTTAACACTTAACACTTAAATATATGAGCCTTATCAAATCCATTTCCGGTATTCGCGGCACCATAGGCGGCCCCGCCGGCGAGGGCTTGACCCCCATCGATGTAGTTAAATTCACCTCGGCATTCGCCACCTTCCTGAAGACCCAAAGTCTCAAAGACCAAACGTCTCGTCGTCTCAAAATCGCCGTCGGCCGCGACGCACGCCTCAGCGGCGCCATGGTCGACCGCCTCGTCGTCGGCACCCTGCAGGGCATGGGCGTCGACGTCCTCGAGACTGGCCTCTCCACCACTCCCACCACCGAAATGACCGTCATCGACGGCCACTGCGACGGCGGCATCATCATTACCGCCTCGCACAACCCCAAACACTGGAACGCCCTCAAACTGCTCAACGCCCGCGGCGAGTTCATCTCCGACGCCGAAGGCAAAGAAGTCCTGCGCCTCGCCGAAAGCGCCGACATCGACTATGCCGACGTCGACTCCCTCGGCTCCGTCACCGTCGAGGACGACTGGATCGACCGCCACATCCGCCGCGTCGTCGACCTCCCGCTCGTCGACGTCGACGCCATCCGCCGCGCCGGCTTCCGCGTCGCTGTCGACGCCGTCAACAGCACCGGCGGCCTCGCCATCCCGCGCCTCCTCCGCTGCCTCGGTGTCGACGACATCGTCGAGCTCAACTGCGAACCCACAGGCCACTTCGCACACAACCCCGAACCCATACCGCAGAACCTCACACAAATCAGCGACTGCGTCCGCCAGAACCACTGCGACCTCGGCATCGTCGTCGACCCCGACGTCGACCGCCTCGCCCTCGTCTGCGAGACCGGCGACATGTTCGGCGAGGAATACACCCTCGTCTCCGTCGCCGACTACGTGCTCAGCCACACCCCCGGCAACACCGTCTCCAACCTCTCCTCCAGCCGCGCCCTCCGCGACGTCACGCGCCGCTACGCCGGCTGCCAATACAACGCCGCCGCCGTCGGCGAAGTCAACGTCACCACCCTCATGCGCCAGACCCACGCCGTCATCGGCGGCGAAGGCAACGGCGGCGTCATCTACCCCGAGCTCCACTACGGCCGCGACGCACTCGTCGGTGTCGCCCTCTTCCTCACCCTCCTGGCCAAGAGCGGCCGCAAAGTCAGCGAGCTCCGCAAGACCTACCCCGAGTACATCATCACCAAGAACCGCCGCGACCTCACGCCCGACATGGACGTCGACGCACTCCTGGCCAAGGTCGCCAAACTCTACACCGGCATGGCCGGCGTCGAGAAGGTCACCACCATCGACGGCGTCAAGATCGACTTCGCCGACGGATGGGTCCACCTCCGCAAGAGCAACACCGAACCCATCATCCGCATCTACAGCGAAGCCGCCACCGAAACCCGCGCCAACGAACTCGCCCGCCAAGTCATGCAGCAAATCTAACGCTGGCACCTGTAAAGCGGCCTGTTTGGGTCCAACCCTAAGACGTACCGTATAAAATGGCCCGAAAGGCCATAAACCAAACAGCCCAGGGCAACACCCTGGGCTGTTTGTGGCAATGAAACTCGCCCTGTAATGGCAAAACACTCCCCGGGCCCACGGCAACGCGCTGGGCCCGATATGCTACACATGCAACCAAAATCTAATACCTCTCACCTCTCACCTCCCACCTTTCACCTTTCACCTTTCACCTTTCACCTCCCACCTTTCACCTTTCACCTTTCACCTCCCACCATTCACCTCCCCCTGTACATTTGGCTTGACTACTTAACTACTGCCTACTGTCTACCAACCACTTCCCCTAAATAAATATCACCTCCCCCTGTACATTTGGC
>Ga0310697_10001182_pt1 | contig 31599 bp, 24 predicted proteins | sample 172DNAGHGlowgp2_FD_203883 | JGI IMG/M metagenome (GOLD analysis project Ga0310697, IMG submission 203883) | Sheep rumen microbial communities from Palmerston North, Manawatu-Wanganui, New Zealand - 1728 DNA GHGlow gp2 (v2) (version 2) | ecosystem: Host-associated > Mammals > Digestive system >... | reverse complement strand
CTGCTTGGCCGCCGCATCCGCCACCGTGGTCTCGTAGTGGAGCGCGCCGATGACCGAGAGGCGCAGCCAGGGCCAGGGGATGCCCAGGCTCCCCGAGAGAGCGATGACCCCCAGGAGGATGCCCACGCTGGGCAGGAGCGAGAAGGTGGCGCTGGACGTGACGGCTCGCTTCATCTTCGTTCTGTCCATGCCGAGGGCGATGCCCGCCCGCCAGGCGCGGATGAGGAAGACGACGCACAGGATCGCCACAAAGGCGATGATCCCGCCGCAGATGAGATAGATGGGCGGGGCGTTGAGTTGGGAGAGAATGGTCATAGAATACCTCCTGATGCCAAACGCGCCCGGGAGCACAGGGCCCCAGGGCGCAAAAGTTCCTTATTCGGGTTTGAGCTGACCGCCCGCCGCCGCGATGGCCGCCCGGGCCAACAGAAGCGTGGGGTCGATGAAAGGCACCCGGCCCCCGTTCTGAAAGACCAGCGGGAGCTCCGTGCAGGCCAGCAGGAAGGCTTGGGCCCCCTGCTGCTCCAGAGCCATGATCTCGGGATAGAGCCGCTCCGGGTGCGGGGTGCGGCCCGCCTTGATCTCGTCATAGATGAGGTACATGAGGTTTTGGATGCCCACCTCCGTGGGATGGAGCAGGCGAATGCCCCGCTTTTCGAAATAGGGCTCGTAAACGCCGGCGCGGGCGGTGCCGGACGTGGAGAGCAGCCCCACGCAGCTGAGTCCCTTCTCGGCGCAATATTGTGCGGAGATCTCGGGCATGTTCAGCACGGGCACGTCCACCGACGCCACCACGCCGCTGTGGAAATAGTGGGCGGTGTTGCAGGGGATGATCAGCAGGTCCGCGCCCTGGTCCACCAGGCGTTTCGCGCTCTCCACCATGGGAGCGAGGGGCGCGTCGCTGCTCGCCAGAATGCAGGCGGTGCGGTCCGGGATATCCGTATTGTTGTCGATGAGCACGTGCAGATGCTCCTGATCGGTCTTGGCCGCGGTGTTCTCGATGATCTTCGTGAACAGGTCCGCCGTGGCCATGGGGCCCATGCCCCCGATGATGCCGATGACTTTTCGTCCGTGGATCAAAGTGCGCCTCCTGTACAGTCGATGAATGGCTGTTTAGAACCGGTGTCCGCCGCCGCCGCCCGAGAACCCGCCGCCGGAATGACCGCCGCCGCCCGAGAACCCGCCGCCGGAACGTCCGCCGCCGGAGCTCTCCACGTGCTTGGTCTTCCGCTGGGACAGCATCTTCAGCACCACGCCGGCCACGATGGCGGTCTTCACGGCGGAGCTCGCCGTATTCACGGCCACCTTCACGTTGAGGGCGTTCTCCGGCGCCACTTTCTTGCGCCGCTGAAGGCTCATGACGGCGAAGTTGCCGATCAGCGCCAGGCAGACGGCCAGAAAGGCGTTGGTCACATAGCGGAAGGGCGCGGCGACTTTGCCGCCCTCCAGGAGCCGGACCACCTGTTCGAAGGCCTTGGATGCGCAGGTATAGTAATCCTTCTGGGAAGCGTACCGATAGATGTTGTCGGTGATCTCGTTGCAGCGGGTCCGGTTGACGGTCTTATACACCGCGCCGTCCGCGATGAGCTGGATGTAGCGGTTGTCCATGTCGATGATGAGCAGGGCGCCGGAGGTGTCCCCGAAGAACTCCAGGAACTTCTGTTCCGCCAGCCGCTCCGTGGTGGTGGAATTCTGATTCACGGACACGAAAGCGGCGTTGCCGTAGGGCAGCACCTTCTCCATGACCGCGGTCAGCTCGACCTCCTCAGCGCCGGTGAGCAGATCGGCTTCATCGTCGACGACCACCCGATAGGCGCCCTCCTCCGCCGCGAAAGCGGAGAGGGGCAGGACCAGCATAAGGGCGAACAGGCACAGCAGCCCCGCTAGGAATCGTTTACGACCTTGCATTGTTGGCGCCCTCCCTTCTGAAGAAATTGGGCACCGGCCGGGTAGCCAGATCGTTGTACCGTCCGATGGTGAACAGCGCGTTGACCAGGATCCCCGCCAGGCATCCGGTGGCCAGGCCGTAGTACCAGGCGTCGTTGGGGAATACCTCGGGGTTGATGCCCACGAACACGCCCAGGGCCAGGATGACGGGAGCCACCAGGGCGGGCACTATGCCGGACTTGTTCTTGGCCCCAGCGGCGTTGCGAACGAGCTTCACGCTCAAAACGATCTGTCCGATGAGGGCCAGCAGGAAGGCGGGGCCCACGGTGCCGCCGCTGCCGGTGGTGGTCCCAAGGGCCAGGGCCGCCGTCAATCCGTAAAACACATACGCCAGGCCCGTGCCCAGGCAGGAAGCGGTCTTGGACTTGGGGCTCGCCTTCTTCTCCCCGGAATTGTCGCCGTAGTCGTAGACGTGGCGCTCCTGGAGCCGGATCTGCTTGAGCTCGTTGTTGAGGAGCCGCCCGGACAGCACCAGCAGCACGGCGCACAGGGCCGCCATAGTCATGGGCTGGATGAAGGCCGGCAGCAGGCTCAGCACCAGGAACAGGACCGCCGCCGCCGCGGCCGAATAGAGGAAGAATGTCTTGAGGTCCACGGGCAGATCCACCGTGATCTTGCCGGACTGACCGTTCATGACGGAGTAGGCCACCCTGTCCTTTTTGCGCCAGGTCAGGAACCACACGGGGAACAGGGACACCTCGTACCCAGTGGCCTTGGCGCCGATCTGCTCGATGCGTTTCTCCCGGCTGGAGGGCACGGACACGCTGACCTTCCCCGCCTTCTGCTTGATGGTGTCATAGACCTTGTCGGCCGCCTGTTCGGTGGCTAAGACGGTGTAGGCCTCCGGGGAGGAGGTCACCTTATCCGCATAGAAACCGGCCAAATACGCCTCGTCAAAGGCTTTGGCGCCCTTCTGGTCGAAGGGGGCGATCTGAGCGGCCAGGGTGTCGTCGAAGGCGGCGGAGGCGTCGTAGATGGCTCCCTCCGCTTCCCCGCCTATGTTGGCGCTCACGTCGTAGGTCTCGGAATAGTCGTACTTGCCCTGGGTGTAGTTCCGGGTACCCTTCAGGATCAGCTCCCGGTGGGGTATCTCCACGTCGATGCCCCAGTAGGGCAGGTACACGCCCCGGAACCCCTCCAGGAAGGAGGCGTCCTTCAGCTCCTTGGGCACGTAGAGGGCCTTCTGCACCGCGGCTTCGTAGGCGCGGATGGCCTCCTGTTTGGTCTTCACGAAGGGGATGATCCGCTTGGGTCGGATGGTCTCGGTCTGCTTCTCGTGGAGCATGGCTTCGCCGCCGCAGTAGGAGCAATAGGCCACGGTCTGCTCCTCCGGCGCGGTCAGCTCCGCACCGCAGTTTTTGCAGCGATAGGTGCTCACGCTGTAGTTGTCGTTCACGTATTCGGCGGCGTTGTTCTGCCGGTACTCCTGCACCGAGGAAACGGTATCGCAATAGGGGCAGATCAGCTTCTGCTTGCCTATGTCATAGACCATCCCGCCGCCGCAGTTTGGACACTTTATACCCAAAGGGAGTTACCTCGCTTTCTTCCCAATATATACATTAGCATACCACGCTGCGGGGACAGCGTCAATCGAAAAGAGCAGACCCGAAGGTCTGCTCTTTGCTTGGTTCTGTATGGGGGACAGCTTATTTGATGTTGCCCTGATCGTCCACGGTGATGACGGTGGCGAAGTCGGCAGCGGCCTTGGTGATGTCGTTGGACACGGTCACTTCACCCTTGAACATCTTCTCCACCAGAGCCTTGTAATCATCCTTGGTGAAGCTGTCGGAGAACTGGGTGGAACCGGCGATCTGCACGTAGTTCTCTTCGGGAACTGCGGAGACGAGGCCCAGGTTCTCAACCTTGCCGCCCTCGAAGGTGCCGTCCACGACCTTGCCCAGCATGGTGTTGACGGTGGCAGCCAGGCCCTTCATGGCGGAGGTCACGGTGATGCCCTCGCCATAGAGACCGTCGATGGTGCCGGCCTGGTCGACGTCCACGCCGATGACCTTCTTGCCGTACTTCTTGGCGGACTCACCAGCGGAGTTGAAGATGCCGCCGCCGCAGGCGAAGACCACTTCGGTGTCAGCGGAGTACCAGGTGTCCATGTAAGCGGTGATGTCGGCGTCGCCGAAGAACTGGTTGCCGTAGCAGTACTTGACGGCCACGTCGGTGAGACCCAGCTCAGCCGCAGCGGCGTCCACGCCCTGCACGAAGCCGTAGCCGTAGCGGACCACGGCGGGCACAGCCATGCCGCCCAGGAAGCCCAGCTTCTTGTAGCCCAGCTTCACAGCCGCATAACCGGCCATGTAGCCGCAGAGCTCTTCCTGGTACACAGCGCTGTACAGGTTGGCGGGGATGGCGCCCTCATAGCCCAGATCGAACTCGCTCACGTCCAGGGCGATGAAGGTGACTTCGGCGTTCTTCTCGGCAGTGGCCTTGATGGCGGGACCGAAAGCGTAGCCGGGCATCACGATCACGTTGAAGCCGTCGTCGATGGCCTTCTCGATGGAGGAGATACGATCCTCATCGGAGTCGGAAGCAGGCTTGTAGTACTGGAAATCCAGCTTCTTGCCTTCGCAGAACGCCTTGCAGGCTTCGTAGGTGGTCTGGTTGAAGGACTGGTCGGTGATATCGCCGTAGTCGGTGATCATAGCGACCTTGACAGCTGCCTTCGCGGGCTCTTCGGTCTTGGTCTCGGTCTTGGCGCCAGAGGAGCAGGCGACAAGGGCGAACACCATGACGAGGGCCAGAACGATTGCGAGAATCTTAGAAAACTTCATCTTTGGTTTCCTTTCCCATATTTTAACTTGTATTTGTCCGCGTCAAGGGCAGTTTCCTCCCTTGGCACAAACATACATACCTTATACCACAAAAGCGAAAGTTTGTCAATTCTGTTAACAGGGCCGTCAAAAGTTTTCCCGCGGGATCAGATGAAAAACTTCCTTTCCAGATGCTCCCGCAGGGGCCGGACGATCCCCGCCAGGATCAAAAAGCCGCCGAAGAGACAGAACACCGACGCAGCGTACAATGACCAGGTGAACAGCGGCGTGTGGAAGGTCAGATGCTGGAACAGCTCCGCCAGCATGCAGCTGCCGCCGAGGGCTATGAGAAGGCCCCCGGTGATGAAGATCGTGCCCTTCTTCACGTATCGGAAAAGGGCGACGGCTCCGATGGTCAAAACCGCCAGGATCGCCGTCAAAGGGAAGGCGAAGGAGAGGAACCAACGGCCGCCGGTATACACCGAGATCGCCAGCAGCAGCAGGCATACGGACACGAAGGACACGGGCACGAAGATCATGGGATGGGGCCGCCGGAACCAGAAGGGCAGCAGAAAGACGAAATAGAAGGCCGACGTGCCTGCGATCACGTAGAAGGACCAGCCCATGCGGCCCGTGGTGTTCATGGCGATGGTGAAGCAGGCGATCATGGCCGCCAGCAGCGTCACCGTGAGCGACGCCATGACGGTGAGCCGTTTCTGACGGCTGTATTCGGGATAGCGGTCGGAATAGGTAGGCGCGGCAGGAGCCCTCTCCCCCGCCTCCGGGCACCACACCGGGGTGCCGCACAGTGGACAGGCCTTGACGCCCTCCTGGAGACGGACGCCGCATTTCACGCAATACATATACATCACATTCCTTTATCAGCAGATTGGCCCGTACCGCCTGCAGCGTTGCCGCGCCGGTCCGCGGCAAAGGTGCAGGCTGCAACAGTGCGAAAGGAGGATTTCACGTTGTGTTCCTCATTCGTTGGTCTCGATGGATACCGGGACGCCCAGCTCCACCAGCCGGGAAAAGAACCGCCGTTCCAGCTCGGAACTCTCTATGCTGCGGATCATGTTGACGAGAGTCACGCCGTTGGCGGTGACCACGGAGCAGTTGTTGGGATAGGAGTACTGTACGCCGATGATGAACTCCATCCGCGCCACATAGGGGGCCATGGCCGCCGGAAGCTTCTGCACGCCCAGGTTGGATACGTTGAGGCAGCCCAGGCGCTCCCCCCGCCGATCGTACACTGCCCGCATGACCGGAGTCTTTAGAAAGATGGGCACCGCCTTCAGGAGCTTGTTTTTCTGGGGCTCCACATTCTGAGCGATACGGCCCGCCATGCGCTGGGGGGTGATCTCCGCCGCCAGCTGATGGGTGAACGCCGCGCACAGCTCCTCCAGGGTGTAGGTCCCCAATCGCGGATCCACGCCGGGGTTCACGGCGAGGGCGAAGTTGCGAAGGGTCCGGCTGGGAAAGAGCCGCCTTAGGTCCACGGGAACGGTGATCTTCACCGGTTTCTGCCGCTTTTTCGGCACATGCTCGTTTTGCAGGGCGATGACGCACTCCGCCATGACCGCCGCTAGGAGCACGGTGACGGTACAGCCGCAGCGATGGGCCAGAGCGTGGAGGGCGTCGCCGGGGATCACGCCGGTGACGAGGCGCATGAACCGGCCCAGCTCCCGCTTGCCGGGCAGGCGATAGGCCTCCGCCTCAGGGCAGTAGGCCGGATGGTCGGCGGCGTACCGCTGAAAGCTGTCCTCCAGCTCTTCCGGGGCGGGCGGCTCGTGGATATCCAGCACACCGTCCGTGGCCGGAACGTCCACTCCCCATCGGAGGGACAGATACCGGGCGGTCAGGGTCTTGAGATACGTCATGGCTCCACCGCCGTCGGAGAGGACGTGGAAAAACTCCACGGCGATACGGTTTCGATAATAGAGCACCCGCAGGCAGCAGCGGCTCATCTCCTTGGAGGTCATGAAGGTCAGGGGGTAGGCGTAGTCCTCCTGTACCTGGGGCGGCGCCGTAACCTCCTCCAGATAGTACCAGAACACCCCCCGCCGGAGCCGAAGGTAGAAGGAAGGGAACCGTGGCATGAGCTCGTTCACGGCACGCTGCAGGATGGCGGGGTCTATATCCTCTTTCAGGGTGACGGATTGACGAAAGACGTTGTTCCAGTTCCTGCGGCGGATGGCGGGAAAGATAAGGGCCGCGTTGTCCAGGGGCATCCACAGTTTGCTTGTGCGACCGTCTCCCATAGCTCATCCTCCTTTCCAAAAACAACAGGGGCATTGTATCACAGGCCATGGGAAGAAGCAACCCCGACCGCCCGATCCCTTGACAAGGAGGCGGATCATATATTATATTTACATCTATATTTTTCAGAGAGAAAACGATATGAGCGAAGTATTCATTCCCCGAGGGTATCGGTCCCCCCTGTCCGTATATGAGATGCAGCGGGCCATCGAATTCATCAAGAACAGCTTCCAGGTGAACCTGGGCAGCGCTCTGAATCTGAGGCGGGTGTCCGCGCCGCTGTTCGTGGCGGCCGGTTCCGGCCTCAATGACGACCTTAACGGCGTCGAGCGGCCCGTCAGCTTCGATATCGCCGCGGTAGAGACGGAGGGGCAGGTGGTCCATTCCCTGGCCAAATGGAAGCGGCTGGCGCTGAAGCGGTACGGATTCCGCCCCGGCAAGGGGTTGTTCACGGACATGAACGCCATCCGGCGGGACGAGCAGCTGGACAACCTCCACTCCATCTACGTGGATCAGTGGGATTGGGAGAAGATCATCCGTCCGGAGGAGCGGACCGAGGATACGCTGCGGCGGACGGTCCGGGCCATCGTGGACGCTATATGCGAAACGGCGGATGCCCTGAGCGTGGCCTTCCCCAGCCTGCCCATGAACCTCACCCGGGAAGTGTTCTTCATCAGCACCCAGGAGCTGGAGGACATGTACCCGGAGCTCACTCCTCATCAGCGGGAGAACGAGATCACGAAGGTCCACGGGACCGTGTTCCTGAGTCAGATCGGCTGCCCCCTCCGAAGCGGCAAGCCTCACGACGGCCGGGCGCCGGACTACGACGACTGGACGCTGAACGGGGACATCCTCATGTGGGATAGGGTTCTGAACAGGGCCATGGAGATCTCGTCCATGGGCATCCGGGTGGACCCCCCTGCCTTAACCCGCCAGCTGGCGGCGGCAGGATGCCCGGAACGGGCCAAGCTCCCCTTCCACCGGATGCTGCTCAGCGGCGAGCTGCCGCAGACCATGGGCGGCGGCATCGGTCAAAGCCGACTGTGCATGCTGATGATCGGCACCTGCCACATCGGGGAGGTGCAGAGCAGTTTATGGGACGAGCGGACCAAACGGGCGTGCGACGAGGCCGGGATACTGCTTTTATAAGTGCATATAGAGAAAAGCGACGCCTCACGGCGCCGTTTTTTGTACCCCGTAGATGCCTACGAAGATGATCGCGCAGCAGAGAGCGCCGAACCAGGTGAAGGGCTCGTGGAGGAAGATGACCCCGGCGAAGACGGACACGGCGGTGGTCAGATTGGAGAACACCGTCTCCCGGGCCACGGTCATATGGGTGATGGTGTAGCTGGACAGGAAATAGCACGCCACGGAGCAGACCAGGGCCAGGAACAGGATGGCCATGAGATAGGACGGCTGGCCAAGGGGCCTGAAATACGCCGCGACGCTGCCTTTGGTCTGGATAAACGCCAGAGGAGTGAAGGCAGCCACGCCCACGGCCATCATCATATAGGTCCGTTCAAAGGGCGTATATTCCCGGGAGATGCCCCGCCCGATGAGGGTATAGGCCCCGGCGGAGAGGACAGCCACGATCAGGGCCACCACGCCGATCCAGTCCAGCGACCCGGAGTTCTTGTTCATCATGCCCAGGCCCACCACGCCGCCGATGGACAGGATGCTGAAAAGCACCTGTCCTAAGGAGGGCTTCTCCCCCAGGACAGGGGCTGCCGCCAGGGTGGACACGATGGGGATCATGGCGATCATGACCCCGGAGAAGCTGGTGTTGGAATGGAGGATGCCGTACTGTTCCCCGAAGAAATACACCACCGGCTCCATGAGTCCCAGCAGCAGGGGTTTCCAGAGGCCCTTGCCCCGCAGGGAAAGCTTGCCTACACCCGCCAGCAGCAGCAGATTCATCACCAGGAAGGACAGGCCGAACCGATGGCTCAGCAGCACGAACACCGGGGCCCCGTCCAGCCCCTTGCGGGAGGCCAGAAAGCTGAAGCCCCAGGCGCCGTGGCTCACAATGGCCGCCAGGATGATTTTGAACTGCTGTTTCTTGTCCATGGAGGATAGTATATTATTTTGTACCGGAAATTGCAAGGATCTGCCGGATCATCTTAGGTCAGCGCTGCGATCTCTTGCGCGATGTCCTCCGGGGTGCGGCCTACCGTGGGGATATGGACAGCATGGGTGTCGGCTGCCTGCACCGCGAGACAGGCAGGGATATGGCGGACGCACCAGCTGTCCGGCTTCTCCCGTCCTGAGTCGATCATCCGGTGCTTGAGTGTGGCCTCGTCCGCGTCCAGAAAGATATACCGCACCGGGATGCCGTCGTCCAGCATCTGTCCGATAATGGCAATATAGGACGATTCCTGCAGCAGGGTCATGGGCGCAATGATATCGCCATCATACCGCTCGTAGATATCCTTCAGCAGGCGATAGTTCGTCTCGAGCCAAAGGGGATACTCCTCAAAGGTCTCCCGAAAGAGGTTTGCGGGATAGTTGTCCCGGATGCCGTTGCCAATGAGCTCGGGGTCGAAGATGTGGGCGTTGTGCAGCAGCGGCTTCAGTCCCTGGGCCACAGTGGTCTTCCCCACCCCGTATGCGCCGTTCAGCCAGTAAATCATGGAAAACTCCTGTCGTTCTTAAATATCAATCCAGATGCCTGTGTCCCGCATCACGGAATCGGGCACGCTCCTGTAAAAGCGCTGGGCCTCCTCGTTGCTGGCCGTCAGGGCGATGAGGGTGTCCACGCCCCGAGCCTTCAGCTCCTGCCGGAGCCTTTCGAGCAGAGCTTGGGCAACGCCCCGGTGGCGATAGCTCTTGAGGACGCAGATCCAATCCAGATACGCCTTGGTGGATCCGTCGAAATGACTGCGGATCAAGGCTCCATCGATCCGCCCCACCGCCTGTCCGTCCATATAGGCCAGGAACGACAGGGCGTCCCGGAAAGCGTCGCCCTCGAAGCTCTTTTGGACCTGAGCGATATAGGCGTCGTCGATCTCCCAGCCCCAGAAGTCCTCCTCTTCCCGCAGACGGCGCTCGAAGGCAAGGACGTCTTCCAGCCTGTCCCCGGTGTAGGGCAGAATGGACAGGCTTTCCTCCCGTGGAATGGGGCGAAGGATCTCCATAAACACATCGTCCTCGGTGCGGTCGTATTCCCGAAAGCCGCACTTTTCATAGACGTGGATGGCCCGGGCGTTGTCCGGGAAGACCTTGAGGAAGACGCGACGAAGGCCCAGTGCATCCATGCCGTAGCGGACCATGGCGGGGATGGCCTCCGTGCCGTAGCCCCTGTCCTGCATGCCGGCGGTGATGGCGATGCCCAGCTCCCCTGCCCCGTCGGCTACGTCCATGAATTCGATGTTGCCGATGAAGGCGCCGGTGGCTTTCTCCAGCATGGAGAAAACGGGAGCACCCTCCGCCAGCTTCTTTTGGACCCACAGGCGGTCCTGTTCCTCAGAGATGGGGTCCCGGCCCCGGCCCAAGAGTCGACCCACCCGGTCATAGTCGTTGACCATGGCCAGGTAGTCGGGGACAAGCTCTTCCGACACCCGGACGAAGGAGATATTTTCGGTCGAAAACACTTGTTTCATAGACGTTCCTCCCGGGGGTTCGATCTGTTGCGATAATAAAGAGTAAGGAGCTGCGGCTGCGGCTCCTTATCGTATTGGAAAAAAACTGGCACCGGGAAAGATCAGCGGGCAGGAATGGTCAGGTCGATCTCGATCATGGGGCGGACCGCTTTGCAGCCGTTCACGCCAAAGTAGTCGTCTACGACCTCCCCGTCCCCCAGCACTGTGGAGGCGCAGTAAATGCTGAAGCCCGGCTGCACTTCCTTCATCAAAGTATCCTTCAACCACCAGATGCACACGCTGGGTTCCGCGCCGCGAGCGATGGCGTACTGGGTGGAGCAGGTGGTCCTAAGATCGGTTGGCAGATCCCTGGCCTCCGCCGCGCTGAGCAGATCCACCCCGTTATACAGCACCGACTGTTCCTCCGAGGAGAACGCCGCGTACCGGAAGGAGTTGTTGAGCCATTGGTTCAGAGAACAGAACCGCCAGGAGATGACGCCATAGGGATCCTGATATCGCTGCCAATCCAACGCCATCTCGGAGAGAAGCTTGATCCTGGTCTCGGCCTTTTCGATCACGATCCAGCGGATAGGCGCGGCGCTGCCGTAATAATCCTGCGGATAATTGCCGAAGGTCACCTCGTCATACAGGCGAAGTTCGTCCAACGAGGTCATGGTGCGGCTGTTCTTCTTCAAAAGCTTCATAGCCTCCGAATTGGTCTGACCGGCTCTGTAATTGTTATACTTGTCAAGGCAGTCAAAGTCTATCTGCAGCATGGGCCGTATACCCTTCCCATGGAAGGTGACCCGATAGTAGGCTTCCAGGATCTGGCCTCGCTGGACTACGGAGGCTACTCTGGCCCGCGAGCCATTGCCGATGACCTGATCCTGATTTTTGTCACGGAGCCACCAAATGCCCTGCTGGCTATCAGCGCCCCGGGAGACGGCGTACGGCGTGAACCCGGCATAAAGCAGGTCCGATGGCATGGACCGGGCCTCATCCACGCTGGGGATCGTGATGCTGCCGCTGATCAAAGTCCGCTCTGCCCCTTGAAATGCGGTGTACATGAAGCTTTCGTTCAGCCACCGATTGAGATCGCTGTTCTGCCAGGAAACGAACAAGTCCTGGCTATGGTAGGGACAGCTGTCCAGCAGGTCCTTGGCCAACAGGGTGGCTTTGTTCCCGCTGGTGGAAAGGACGATCCACTCGATATCCGCATACTCTCGGAAGGACCGGTTCGGATAGGAGCCGAAGGTGACGATATCATACATCCTCAACTCGCCAGCTGAGGTGATCGTCCGGCCGTATCTTTTGACAGGAGAACTGTCTGCCCGGCTCTCCGGTGTCAACACGAACAAAAGGCCGATACACATTAGTGCGGCAAGGCACAAACAAACGAACCTTTTCATAAACGCCTCCCTCTCTTTGCTGTTTGGAGTATATCATTTTCGCAACACGGCTGTCAATCCATCCCCGAAGCCAGGCCGCATGGACGGCCTTTCGTTTGGCAGGCGAAGCAGGATTCGAACTCTCGCCTACGGACTCGCTCAGGGACCGAGTCCCGGAAAACGACACTGTGCGGCGTTTTTAATGGGGCCGGGCGAAGCCTATGGTAGGCCGCTCTGAGGCTCCACCGAAGCCTCATTCACCTCGGCCCCCGCTCGAATCCTTCTGCCCATGCTTAATCAAAAAGAAACCACCCGGATGGGTGGTTTCTTTGATGGCAGGGGCAGAAGGACTCGAACCCTCAAGAACGGTTTTGGAGACCGCTATGTTACCATTACATCATGCCCCTATGTGATGCAGTCGCTGCCAAACGACATGCCCATATTATACGCCGATTTCGGCAACGGAGTGAGTATAGCACACCGGTGCCGTGTTTGTCAAACGAATTGTGAAAGATAGCGATGCAAATTCCAGTAGGCGATGCGGGACACCTGCTCCTCGTTGAATCCGGCCTTGAGAAGGGCTTCGCAGAGGGCCGGATAGTCGGAGCTGTTCTTCAGGTCCCTGGGATAGACGCTCATGCCATCGAAGTCGGAGCCGAAGCAGCAGCAGTCCACGCCGCCGATGCTGACGATGTGGAGGATGTGCGCCACGATGTCCTCGATGGCCACCTGTTTCTTGGGAGCCAGGTGGGGGCCGTAGAAGTTGACGCCGATGACGCCGCCCTGGAGGGCGATCTCGCGGATGAGGTCGTCGGGCAGGGCCCGGGGCACGTTCATCAGCGCCCTGGCGTTGCTGTGGGAAGCGAAGATGGGACGGGTAGAGAATTCGAGCGCGTCCCGGATGCCCTCGTCGGAGAGGTGGCTCACGTCCAAGGCGACGCCGACGTCGTTCATCTCCCGGAGCATCTCCCGGCCCAGGATGGTGAGGCCCTTCTGCCGCCGGGCCTGGGCCGCGCCGGCCAGCTCGTTGTTGTCGTTCCAGGTCATGGTCATGGTCTTCACGCCCAGTTGCCTGAAGATGCGGAGCATAGCGAGGCTCCCTTCGCAGACCTCGCCCCCTTCGATGGTGAGGACGGCGGCGATTTTGTCGCCGCGGGGATCGAAGTCACGGGTGAAGGGTACGAAGATGGGATTGGCTTTCAGCATCCGGTTGTAGCAATCCACCATGGTCAAACCCTGCTGGAGCGCCGGTGTCTTCAGCTTCGAATCGTACCAGCAGGCGAAGAATTGCATTTTCACGTTCCCCTGCTTCATGTAGGGGAGGTGGATCACCTGATCCCGGCGCAGGGTGTTGATGTCGTAGCCATACTCCATGGCCCCGTAGAGAAAGTCGCAATGGGCGTCCGCGATGGGGAAGTTCATGACTTTTTTCCTTTAGTTTTTTCTTTTGCCGCTTTTTCTCTTTAGACAAGGGTGTGAAGCCGAGCGCTGCCAGCGGCAGATGCAGCGAGGCGAAGCACGGGCGAACCAAGGAGAAAGCGAGCGGTAGAGAAGCTTTCGACTATGGTTAGCCCCTGGGTGAAAAAGCGGCGCAAAAAGAGAAACTTAAGAAACAAAAGGAGGCTTTGTAAACAAACCCAGCCCCCTTCTAAAAGTTCTTTTGGGTCCCTTTTCTTTCAAGAAAAGGGATACCGGCTTTCAATAAGTTCCTTTACTTCGCCAGCTCCATGGTCCGGGTCTCCCGGATCACGTTGACCTTGATCTGGCCGGGATACTCCATCTCGTTCTCGATGCGCTTGGCGATGTCCTTAGCCAGCAGCACCGCGTCGGCGTCGCTGACCTTGTCGGGCTTCACGATGATGCGCACCTCGCGGCCGGCCTGGATAGCGTAGGAATTGTCCACACCGTCGAAGGAATTGGCGATCTCCTCCAGCTTTTCAAGGCGCTTGATGTAGGTCTCCAGCGTCTCGCGGCGGGCACCGGGACGGGCGGCGGAAATGGCGTCCGCGGCCTGGACCAGCACGGCCTCCAGAGTCTGCGGCTCCACGTCGTTGTGGTGGGCCATGATGCAGTGGATGACCTGGTTGTTCTCCCGATACTTCTTGGCGAGGTCCGCGCCGATCTCCACGTGGGAGCCCTCCACCTCATGGTCGATGGACTTGCCGATGTCGTGCAGCAGGCCCGCCCGGGTGGCCAACGCCACGTTGGCGCCCACCTCGGCGGCCATGATCCCGGCCAGATGCGCCACTTCGATGGAGTGGTTGAGCACGTTCTGACCGTAGCTGGTGCGGTACTTCATACGGCCCAGATACCGGATGAGCTCATGGTGCAGGCCATGCACGCCCACCTCCAGCACGGCGGCTTCGCCGGCCTCACGGATCTGGTTGCTGACCTCCTTCTTGGCCTTCTCCACCATCTCCTCGATGCGGGCGGGATGGATGCGGCCGTCCATGATCAGCTTTTCGAGGGCGATCCGGGCGATCTCCCGGCGGACCGGGTCGAAGGCGGAGAGGATCACGGCCTCGGGGGTATCGTCGATGATGAGGTCCACGCCGGTGGCGGTCTCGAGGGCCCGGATATTCCGTCCCTCGCGGCCGATGATCCGGCCCTTCATCTCGTCGTTGGGGAGAGGCACCACGGACACGGTGGCTTCGGCCACATGGTCGGCAGCGCACCGCTGGATGGCCAGGGTGACGATGTTGCGGGCCTTCCGGTCGGCCTCTTCCTTGGTCTTCTGCTCGATGTCACGGAGCAGGATGGCGGCGTCGTGCTTGGCCTCCTCCTCCACCCGGGCCAGCAGCATCTCCTTGGCGGAGTCCACCGTCAGGCCGGAGATCCGCTCCAGCTCCTGTTCCTGCTGCTGTACCAATACTTCGGCGTCGGCTTCCCGCTTCTCCACCTTGGCGACCCGCTGATTCAGGGTCTGCTCCCGGGCTTCCACGGCTTCGATCTTCTTATCCAGGGATTCCTCCCGCTGGAAGAGGCGGCGCTCCGTGCGCTGCAGCTCGTTCCGCCGGTCCCGGTTCTCCTTCTCGGCTTCGGTGCGGAGCTTGTAGATCTCCTCCTTGGCCTCCAACTCCTTTTCCTTACGTATCTCTTCCGCTTTCTTCTGTGCGTCGTCCAGCAGGGTGCGCACCGCGTCCTCAGCCTTCGCGATCTTGGCTTCCGCAACGTTCTTGCGGTAGAAATAGCCGATCACGATACCGACGACAGCACCCAGAGCGACGGCGGGGATCAAAAACCACCAGTGCATCGTTTCACTCCCATCTATAAGAATATAACCGGGCATACGCCCGGTCACAATAGTCCATACCATGGGTTGTATATATTCGCTGTCTATATCAAAAAACGTATGAAATCGCTTCTATCTTCAGCATCTATATATATCTATCTATGAACGCACCGAGCGTGCAGGATTACTTGAGATTATTATACGGTTTCGTCCCCACGCTGTCAAGCGTTTCATGGCTAAAAATCGAAGAGGGAGATCTGGTCGCTCTTGGGCAGGCCGTCGAAGCAGCCGCAGCTCTCCAGGGCGGAGACGACGCCGCTGTTGCTGCCGGTGCGGGCGGCGAAGTCCTCGATGGATCGGAAGGGCTCCGTGCCCCGCTTCTCCGCGATGGCCAGGGCCGCCGTGTCGCCCACGCCGGGGATGGCGTTGAAGGGTGGGCGGATGGCCCCGTTTTCCACGGTGAACTTGGTCCCCTGGGACTTGTAGATGTCCACGGGCAAGAGCTCGATGCCCCGCTTGTTCATCTCGTAGACCACCTCCAATATGGTGATCAGATCCTTGTCCTTCTTGGAGGTGTCGGCATCGGCGGAATTCAGACTCTTCTCGATGGCGTGTATCTGCTGGAGCACCGCGTCCGCGCCGCCCAGCGACCGGGAGATGTCGAAAGCGTCCGCCCGGACGGTGTAATAGACCGTGTAGAACTCCAGGGGATAATGGACCTTGAAATAGGCGATGCGGAAGCCCATCATGGTGTATGCCACGGCGTGGCCCCGGGGGAACATATACTTGATCTTCTTGCAGGAGTCGATGAACCAGGCGGGGATCTTCCCCGTCTTCATGGCGTCCTCCATCTCGTCGGTAAGGCCCTTCCCCTTCCTCACCCGCTCCATGATCTTGAAGGACAAAGACGCCTCCATGCCATGGGCGATAAGATAATTCATGATGTCGTCCCGGGTGCAGAGGACCTCCTTCAGTTTGGCGATGCCGTTTACCACCAGGGGCTCGGCGTTGTTCAGCCACACGTCCGTGCCGTGGGTCAGGCCCGAGATGCGGACCAGCTCCTCCATGGTGGTGGGGCGGGTCTGCTCCAGAACTTTCTGAACGAAGCTGGTGCCGAATTCCGGCACGCCCAGGGTGCCCACGGTGCATTCGAGGGCGGAAAGGTCCACGTGAAGGGGCTCCGGCGAGGAGTAGATCTTCCGGGTATCCGGATCGTCCAGGGGGATGGTGGTGGGGTCGATGCCCGTCAGATCCTGGAGCATGCGCAGGGCCGTGGGATCGTCGTGACCAAGGATATCCAGCTTCACCAGACGGTCGTCCATGGCATGGAAGTCGAAGTGGGTGGTGATGGTCCCCTGCTCCACCTTGTCCGCCGGGTACTGGATGGGGGTGAACATATAGATGTCCTCGTCCTTGGGGACGATGACGATGCCTGCCGGATGCTGGCCCGTGGTCACCTTCACGTTGAGGCAGCCCTGGCTCAAACGCTCGATCTCCGCCCGGCGCAGGGTCTGGCCGGTGACTTCGGCATAATGGTACACGCACTCGAAGCCCTTCTTCTCCGCGATGCCGGCGATGGTGCCGGCCCGGTAGGCGTGGTGCTGGCCGAACATCTCCTCCACGTACTTGTGGGCCCGATGCTGGTACTCGCCGGAGAAGTTCAGGTCGATATCGGGGGTCTTGTCCCCCTTGAAGCCCAGGAAGACCTCGAAGGGGATCTCGAACCCGTCCTTTTTCAGAGGCGCGCCGCAGACGGGGCAGGCTTTGTCCGGCAAATCCACGCCGGTGTTGTACTGCAGGGGGTCGATATCGAAGTCGCTGTACTTGCACTGGGGGCAGACGTAGTGAGGCGGCAGAGGGTTCACCTCGGTGATGCCCGCCATGGTGGCCACGAAGGAGCTGCCCACGGAACCTCGGGAGCCCACCAGATACCCGTCGGAGTTGGACTTGTGGACCAGCCGCTGAGCCATGAGGTACAAAGAGGCGAAATGGTTGCCGATGATGGACTTCAATTCCTTGTCGAGGCGCTTTTGCACCACGTCAGGCAAGGGGTCCCCGTAGATGCTGTGGGCCTTGTCCATGGTCATGCGGGTGAGCTCGTTCTCCGCGTCGGGGATCATGGGCGCATGGGTGCCGTCGGGGAAGGGTTTCAAAACCTCGATCTCGTCCGCGATGGCGTTGGGGTTGTCGATGACCACTTCCCTGGCCCGATCGCCCAGATAGGCGAACTCCTCCAGCATCTCCTGGGTGGGCTTGAAATAAAGCGGGGCCTGGAAAGCCGCGTCGTCAAAGCCCAGCTTATAGAGAAGGATCTGCCGGTAGATGGCGTCCTCCGGCTCCAGAAAATGGACGTCGCCGGTGGCCACGGTCTTTTTGCCCAGCTTGTCCCCCAGGGCGAGGATGCGGCGGTTGATGTTGTGGAGCCCTTCGGCGTCCTTCACCAGACCCTCCCGGAGCAGGAAGGCGTTGTTGCCGTCGGGCTGGATCTCCAGATAGTCGTAATAGGAAGCGATCTTCAGAAGCTTCTCCTCCGGCTCGCCGCCCAGCACGGCCCGATACAGTTCCCCCGCCTCGCAGGCCGAGCCCAGAATGAGCCCGCCCCGGAAGACGGAGAGCATGCTCCGGGGGATCAGGGGTTTGCCGCCCCGTAAATGATCCAGGTTGGAAAAGCTGATAAGCTTATAGAGGTTCTTCATCCCCGCCTGATCCCGGGCCAGGATGACGATATGATAGGTCTTCTGCTTCTCCTTGGTGAGGTGTCTGTCCCGCTCCGCCGCCGCGTCGGGGACCACGGGCAGGGTGTGGACGCCCATGATTTTGAGCTCCTCGGTCATCTTCATCAGGAGCATGGCGCAGGAATTGGCGTCGTCGTCGGCCCGATGGTGGCTGCCCATGTCAATGTCGTAATGGGCGCAAAGGGTATCCAGCTTATGGTTCTCCACGTCGTCGTGGAGGATGTACCGGGAGAGCATCAGGGTATCCGTATACGGGAGGTCGAAGCGGATACCGAACTTCGCCCCGTGATGGGTGATGAAGCCGATATCGAATTTGGCGTTGTGAGCCACCAGACAGGCGCTGCCGCAGAAATCACGGAACTGCTTCAAGGCGTCCCGGCTGGAGGGGGCGCCGAGGAGCATATCCTTGGTGATGCCGGTGAGCTCGGTGATCTTTTTCGGGATGACCACGCCGTCGTCGATAAAGGTGTCGAAGCGCTCCGTGACCTTGCCGTCCACCAGGCGGACAGCGCCGATCTCGATGATGTCGTTCTGCTCCGCCTTCAGGCCCGTGGTCTCGATATCGAAGGCCACGTACTCCCCCTCCATGGGAAAGTCCACGGTGTCGGGCTGCAGATACCCTTCCACGCCGTACAGGGCCTTGACGCCGGTGGCTTTGGCCGCCTTGGCCGCCTCGGGGAAGGATTGGACGTTACCGTGATCCGTGATAGCCAGAGCCTTATGGCCCCAGCGGGCCGCCGTCCTGAAGGCCTCGGTGAGGTCGGTAAGGCCGTCCATGGCGGACATGCGGGTGTGCAGATGGAGCTCCGCCCGCTTCCCGTCCGCCGTGTCCTCCCGCAGGACGCGATCGACGATGGAGCAGTCGTTGATATAAAAGTTCAGCTCGGGATTGTACTTGCGGCTCCTGCAGACGCCCCGAAGGAGGAAGTCCTTCCCCTTCTTGCGGGCCGTCTCCAGCCAGAACATGAATCGCAGGGCCTTCCACTCCTCGAAGAAGGTGGCCTCGCAATAGATGGAATCGGTGAAGTCGGTGACGTTCATCTGGACCCGCCAGCTGCTCTTCCCCTTCTCCGATTTGTTGCCCCAGCCCTCCCGAAGCGTGGAGGAGACCAGACGGCCCCCGATGATACAGGTTTTCTCCCCTTCTGTGAGATCGTGGATGGCGGTATGCCGGCCGCTGGGGATGCGGCCGCCCAGCAGGATGCCGTTCTCCGGCAGGTCTACCTCGATCACGTTGGTCTTTTTCACCACCACCGCCGCCGTCGGAGGCACGGGCGCCGCCGTCGGGGCAGCAGGCTGCGGCGCAGGGGCAGGCGCCGGGGCCTCCTCTGCGGGACGGACCGCATAGGTGAAGGTGGGATTGTAGCGAGGCATCAGGGCGCTGACGGCGTCCTCGAAGGATCTGAGCCGTTCTTCGGGCAGCGGCGCGGCCAGGGTACAGGAAATCTCCACCGCGTTGGTGCTCCGGATCAGATGCACGTTCTCGATGGCGATGTCCCGTTCCGTGACGCCGACCTGTTCGTATGCCTGTCGAAGGGGCTGTTCCATGACTACCTCAATTCATCCCGTCGAAAAACTGCGTTTTTCAACGGGCTGGGCTCCGCCTTCGCTTCGCTTCCAGGCCCCGCCTATAAACCTTCGGTTTACCGGGCGGCGGGCCCTGCAAGGTGTGAGATTCACCGCACATGTCGCTGAATCTCAAGCAGTGAAAGCTGCTCTTTCTTCCTCCGTTTATTGCGTGCGCGCGGCTACACCGCGCTTATGTTGCTCCGCTCAATGGGTAAGCATTTCGTTGGCTTCTTTGACAAGCCGATCCAATATCTCCTGCACGGGACCGGCGGCTTCCTTCTCTCCCCGGCGGAACAGCACCCCGTTCCCCTGGCCGAAGGCAATGCCGATGTCCGCGTCCGAGGCCTCCCCCGGCCCGTTGACGGCGCAGCCCATGACCGCGATCTTAAGATACCCGCAGTCGTGGCGCACGTGCCGGTTCACATAGTCCGCGATGGACAGCAGGTCCACCCTGGTCCGGCCGCAGGTCGGGCAGGAGATGATCTCCACGTCGTCCCTGCGCACGCCGATGGCGGACAGGATCTTCTTCCCCGCCAGCACCTCCTGAACGGGATCGCCGGTAAGGCTCACCCGGATGGTGTCGCCGATGCCGTCCATGAGCAGGCTACCGATGCCGGCGGCGGATTTGATGAGCCCCGCCTCGCCGCTGCCCGTTTCGGTGACGCCCACATGGAGAGGATAGTCCACCAGGTCATGGAGGCGGCGCATGGCTTCCACCGTATAGCGCACATTGGAGTGCTTTACGGAGATGACGGTGTCGTAGAAGCCCTCGTTTTCCAGCAGACGCACGTGGTCGAGAGCGCTCTCCACCATGGCGGCCACGGGATCGTCGGGGTGATTGGCCCGATTGTCCTTGTTGAGGGAGCCGCCGTTGACGCCGATGCGGATGGGGATACGGTGGGCCTTGCAGCAGTCAACCACCACCTTTACCCGGTCGGCGGAACCGATGTTGCCCGGGTTGATGCGAAGCTTTTTGCAGCCGTTTTCCACGGCGGCGATGGCCAGCCGATAGTCGAAATGCACGTCCGCCACCAGAGGGATGGAGATATGGTCCACGATGTCCCGGAGGGCTTTGGCCGCGTTCATATCGAATACAGCGGAACGGACGATCTCACAGCCTGCCGCTTCCAGCCGGTGGATCTGTTCCACGGTGGCCGCCGCGTCCCGGGTGTCCGTATTGGTCATGGACTGGATCGTCACGGGTGCGCCGCCGCCCAGGGGTACCGAGCCTACGAAAACCTGTCTCGTCATAGCCTTACCCCCGAATGAGCCGGAGCACATCGTTGAAGGTGACCACCACCACCAGAATGAGCAGCAGCCCCATGCCGATGAGATGGACCATACCCTCCTTCTCGGGGGGCACGGGCTTGCCCCGAAGCCACTCGATGAGGATGAAGAGGATGCGGCCGCCGTCCAGGGCAGGGATCGGGAACAGATTGAATACGCCCAGGTTCACGCTGAGCAGGATGCAGAGGTTCAGCACCGTATACCAGCCGGATCGCGTCGCCTCGCCCAGGAGCTGGACGATGCCCACGGGGCCGGCCATATCCTGGATCGACGCTTCCCGGGTAAACAGCATACCCAGGGATTTGAACACCAGCCCGGCCATCTCCCAGCAGTAGGCAGCGCTCTCCCGGAGGGCGAACCCGACGCCCACTTTCTTCCAGCCGTTGGTGATGGTGGTGTCCATGAAATTGGCGCCCTTCTCCGCATTGAACAAATCGGTGAAGATCAGCGTCTTCTCGGCGCCGTCCCGCAGGACGACTACCTCCATATGATCGGAATCCGCGCCGCGAACGGCTTCGGTCAGGCCGTTGATGCTCTCCACGGGCTTGCCGTCCACGGTGACGAAGGTGTCCCCGACCTCAAGGCCGGCCGCCTGCGCCGGGCCGTTCTCGGTGACGCTTTGGACCACGACCTTGGTTTCGTCCGCCACGCCCCAGCCCAGCAGCAGGATCATGGCCAGCACAAAGGCCAGCACGAAGTTCATGAGCGGCCCCGACAGGATGACGATGAACCGCTTCCAGGGCTTTTGCGCGTTGAAGCAGCGCTCGTCCTTCACCCCGTCGTCCTCGCCGTAGAAGCGGCACATGCCGCCCAAAGGCAGGGCGCGAAGGTTGTATTCGATGCCGTTCTTTTTGAAACCCACCACCTTGGGGCCCATACCGATGGCATACTCCAAAATGGTGAAGCCCAGCAGCCGCCCCGCCGTGTAGTGACCCAGCTCATGGATCATCACCAGGACGGAGAGCAGCAGCAGCGCTTCCAGGATGCGTACTAAAGTCATGCCTTACTCCTTGTCGTTTGAAACTCGTCCACCAGCCGCCGGGCCTCCCCGTCGGCCAGCAGGATATCGTCAAGATCCGCCATGGGCCGGTTTTGGAACCGATCCAGGGCGAAGGCCACGCTTTCCTCTATCTCAAGGAAGCCAAGCCGGCCTGAGAAGAACAGCTCCGCCGCCCGTTCGTTGGCCCCGTTGTAGATTACGGGACAGCCGCCGCCGGCCTGCAGGCAGTCATAAGCCATCTTGAGCGCCGGGAACCGGGTCATATCCGGCCGGTAGAAGCTCAGATCCGGATGCTCCCACAGCTTCAGCGGCTGGGCCGGGGAAGGAATCCGCTCCGGCCATGTCATGGCGTACTGGATAGGCAGACGCATGTCGGCGTTGCTGAGATTCGCCATAACAGTGCCGTCCCGATAGGCGACCATGCTGTGGACAACGGACTGGGGATGGATCAGCACCTTGATCCGCTCCCCGGGAAAGTCGAAGAGCCGCGCCGCCTCCATGACCTCCAGGCCCTTGTTCATAAGGGTGGCGGAGTCCAAAGAGATCTTCCGCCCCATGGACCAGGTGGGATGCTTCACCGCCTCGGCCGGGGTGATGTTTCTCAGCTCCTCCCGCGGTTTTCTGAAGAAGGGGCCGCCGGAAGCCGTCAGGATCAGCTTCTCCACCTCATCGCGCTGTCCGTTTTGAAGGCACTGGAAGATGGCGGATTGCTCACTGTCTACCGGGATCAGCTCTCCCCCGCCCTGTTGCAAAACCTTTTTCACCAGATCGCCGCCGCAAACCAGGGATTCCTTGTTGGCGATGGCAACCCGTTTCCCCGCTTTCAGCGCGGACAGCAGCGGCAACAGGGCGGCGATGCCGGAGATAGCCAGCACCACCACGTCCGTCTCAGGGTCAGCCGCCAACTCGCACAAGGCCTCGCTGCCATAGGCAAGCTCCACGCCGGGAACTATCTCCGCCAGCGGCCGGGAGAATACCGCCCGCCGTGGCCGCGCCTCCCGCAGCAGCGCCAGAAAAGCTTCCTCGCTGCTGTGAGCGCTGACACCGTAGAGAGCGAACCTGTCCGGATGGGCCCGCACCACGTCCAGGGTCTGTTTGCCGATGGAGCCGGTGCTGCCCAGGATCGTTATGTTTTTCATAGTCGCTCTCCTTTCAGGACAGGGCCAGGATGCAGAAGGCCAGCACCACCGGGGCACATAGGAGCACGCTGTCCAGCCGGTCCAGGAAACCGCCGTGACCCGGCAGGGTCTCCGAAAAGTCTTTTACGTCCGCGCTGCGCTTGAGGCAGCTGGCGAACAGATCGCCGAACTGGCCGGCCACGCCGCAGATGAAGCCCAGGGAAATCAGTGCGAAGAGGCCCATGCCCTCCCCCGGTTCCCAAATGGCCTGGGCATAGTACAGCCCCACGCCCATGAGAGTGGACCCCACCAAGCTGAACACCGCCCCTTCTACGGTCTTCTTGGGGCTGATCTTGGGAGCCAGAGGGGTCTTGCCCAAAGTCATGCCGCCGAAATACGCGGCGGTATCCCCTGCCGAGGGGCACAGGATAGCCGCGCAGCAGGCAGTCTTGGCCATCCAGGGGGGCAGAGCGAAATAGATGGCCACCAGGGCGCACTCGCTCAATATGGGGTAGACAAAGGGCAGCAGGCAGTAGGCCGCCGCGGAAAAATCGTCCCGCATAAGCAGTACCTGTCCCACCACGGTAGCCGCCACCATCAGCAGGCCGAAGGCAAACACCACCGATAGATTATAGGATGTGAGATAGTAAACGATGCCGAAAAAACCGGCGAAGATGTATGCGGGCGTGATGACGATCTCCTTGCCCATGGCCTTGATGAGCGTATCCATCTCCTTGATGGTGATGAGGTACACCCCGCCGAAGATGAGCAGGAACACGATGTCACCGAGGTGCAGACACAGCACCAGGAGCCCGATGAGGAATATTCCAGTAAAGATGCGGATCAGCGTTTTTTTCATGCCAGACCTCCGAAGCGGCGGCCCCGGCGGGCGAACTCCCGCAGGGCCTGGATGTATTCGTCCCGGGTGAAGTCGGGCCAGTAGATGGGGGTGAAATAGAGCTCCGCGTAAGCCGCCTGCCACAGGAGGAAATTGCTGAGCCGCTCCTCGCCGCTGGTGCGAATCATCAGATCCAGCTCCGGCTGTCCGGCAGAATACAGCTCGCTTTCAAAGGCCTCGTCCCCGGGGTATGCGCCCAGCTCTATGGCCTTCTCGGCGCAGCGGCGAACCGCCCGCAGGATCTCCGCCCGGCTGCCGTAATTGAGGGCGATGTTGAGCCTGAGGCCGGTGTTGTTCCGGGTCTTGTCCTCCGCCCGGAGCAGCGCCGCGCGGACCTTCTCCGGGAAGGGGTCCTTTTCGCCGAAGATGGTGATGCGCACGTTGTTCTCGTGGAGCTCGTCGATCTCGCTGTTGAAATACTCGATAAGCAGGGAAAAGAGCACGCTCTTCTCTTCCTCCGGCCGCCGCCAGTTCTCAGTGGAGAAGGCGTAGAGGGTCAAGGCCCGGATGCCCGCATCCGAGGAAAAGCGGATGATCTCCCGCAGGCGCTCCGTCCCGGCCCGATGGCCGAAGCTCCGGGGCAGGCCCCGCTTCTGGGCCCAGCGGCCGTTGCCGTCCATGACGATGGCCACGTGCCGGGGCAAGGTCTCCGGCTTGAGACCCAGGCTGTTCAGTTGTTCCGCGGTGAGCTTGGCCATGAAGCTTTCCTTTCATAAAGAGGATGCAAAGCGAAAACCGCCTTGCATCGCTTCTGTTCGCTTATGCTTTGAAGTTGGACCAGGCGAGGCGGCACACGCCGTCCTCCGCCGCCTGGCGCACCACCCGACGCTGTCCGGCAGGGGTCTCCTTCCGGGGCTTCGCCTCTGTGAGCTCCACCCGGAAGCCCTCCGCCTCCAGCCGGGAAATGGCCTCCTCGAGAGGCCAGCAAAGCACGTTCGTCAAACGGACATGATCTCCTTTTCCTTGGCCTGGGCGATGGTGTCGATCTCCTTCACCTTATCGTCGGTAAGCTTCTGGACCTTCTCCTCCAGCTTCTTCTGGTCGTCCTCGGTGAGCAGATTGTCCTTCTTCTGCTTCTTGATATCCTCCATGGCGTCCCGGCGGATGGAGCGGACGGCCACCTTGCTCTCCTCGGCCTTCTTACGGATGACCTTGGCCAGCTCCTTGCGGCGCTCCTGGGTGAGCTCAGGGAAGATGAGGCGGATGACCTTGCCGTCGTTGGCGGGGTTGATGCCCAGGTCGGACTTCTGGATGGCCTTCTCCACGGCGGGGATCATCTTGGTGTCCCACAGGGCGATGATGAGCATCCGGGGCTCAGGCACGGAGATATTGCCCACCTGGTTGATGGGCGTGGGCGAGCCGTAATAATCGACCGTGATGCGGTCCAGCGCCTGGGGGTTGGCCCGGCCGGCGCGGAGGGAGTTGTACTCCTGCTTCATGACGCTGATGGTCTTGTTCATTTTTTCGGTGGCGATATCTAAAATTTCCGGCATGGCTTTGCTCCCCTTTCCGATTCTAACTGATATATTTTACAATAGGCCAACGGTGAATTCAAGAGGTTTATGACCGGCTGTCGATCAATGTGCCAACATTTTCACATTCCACCGCTTCCTCCAGCCGGTCCAGGGCGAAGCAGAGGATGGGCAGCTCCTGCTCCCGGCAGAGGGTGATGGCGGTGAGGTCCGTGGCCTTCAGGTTGTCCCGGATTACCTTCTCATAGGAAAGGTGGCTGTAGCGGACGGCGTTGGGGTCCTTCTTGGGATCGGCGGAATAGATAGCGTCCACGTTCTTGGCCAGGAGCAGAGCGTCCGCGCCGATCTCCGCCGCGCGCAGGGCCGCCGCCGTGTCCGTGGAGAAGAAGGGGCAGCCGGAGCCGCAGGCGAAGATGACGATGACCTTCTGGCTCAGCAGTTCCTTGGCCTTGCGGCTGGAGAAGCTGTCGCAGAACCGGTCCATGTCCACGGCGGAGAGGACGGCGGCCTTCTTGCCCAGGCCCTCGAAAGCGTCCTGCAAAGCGAGGGCGTTGATGGCGGTGGCCAGCATCCCCATGTGGTCCCGGCGGTTGCGGTCGTGCTGGCCGGCGTCCCGGCCGCGGATGATGTTGCCGCCGCCCACGACCACGCCCACCTCGATGCCCTTATCGGCCAGGGCCGCGATGCCCTTGGCGGTCTTCTCCACCTTCTCAAAGCCGATGGGGCCATTCTCCCCCATCAGCGCCTCGCCGCTGATCTTCAACAGAATGCGCTTGTACATCCGTTCATCCTCCAAAGCTCGTTTTATTCAGTATAGCACTCCCCGTAAAAAAAGGAAAGAAAAAAAGATATGGGCTTTCCAACGAAAACCCATATCCTTATCCTGCTCTGTTCCTTATGCTTTCCTGCGCTTTTTCACCAGCACGGCCGCGCCGGCGATCACGGCGGCAGCGCCGACCACGCCCCAGATCCAGCCGCTGCCCCTGCTCTCTTCGGCGGGCGCGGGCTCCGCGGTGGCGACAGGCTCCGTCTTCACCGGCGCGTCGGTGGTCTTCACCTCCGCGACCTTGGGGGTGTCGGTGGCCTTGGGTGCTTCGGTGGCGGGGACCTCCGTGGGGGCCTCGGTGGGCGCCGGGGTCACCGATTTCTTCGAATCCAGGTCCCCATCTACTGTCTCTTCATCATCGTACCTAGCATCTTCATCTTCAACGTTTCCACCAGAGACGTTCGGTTGCTGAGATGATTGTGCTCCATCATAAGGCTGCGTTGTGGCAGAAGGGTTTTCACTGCCTTCATAGATCACCCTCGCGCTTCCAGTACCTCCCTCCCCGATGTGCATGATCGTATCCGGCAAATACAGCACTTCCACAGTGGTGCCCTCAAATGCGCCAGAAGCGATGGCATTGACCGGGATCCCGGCAATATTGTTGGGTACTATCACTATGGTTTCATCTCCAAAATAACCTGTGATCGTAATGGAACCATCTTCTATTGTATAATAGAAGTATCCTTCCGTATACATGGTTTCGTCCGCCCGTGCGAATCTGGTGCCGAACGTCATCACGCTCAGCATCAACAGTATTGTTATTACTAAAGAAAACCCTCTTTTCATAGTCATTCCTTTCTTACTAAAGGGGCAGGCAGTATTGCTGCCTGCCCCTTTAGTTAAGTTCAGTGTTCCTTACTAGCCTTCTACATCGTTTTCATCGCCCGAGTCTGTGATGACATCTGTAGAATCAAAGCGAATGATTTCTAAAGACGGAACTTCGTACTTCTCCATGACTTAAAACTCCTTTCTTACGTATTAGTTACCATCGTTAAGAGTATTGTAGCTTCCGAACAGATATGTATCCGTATAAATAGTTTCCACTCCATTCGGGCCGTCAACAACAAGATAGCCTCTCGCATAGAACACGCGATTCATATCTGATGTATTAACATTCAGTGTATGAGTATCATTTGCTTCTGTACTAGAGCTCTTCACGTTATTCACATTACCATTTTCGGAACCGATCACCAGTGCTTGTTTGATGGTCTCCTCGTTAGTTGTATCCAGATATTCTGCTCTCACATAGAGCTGACCAACACTTTGTACCGTATAACCCTCCGGCACACTGCGCGTCGTTGTGAAGGAGACACGATATTTTGCTCCATTCATCGACGCATATGCCTGCGACATTACGATCGTCGGGCGAGCTTCCACTTCAACTCCGTAAACCGCACGCAACGTGATGCTTTCAACGGGTCGCACCGTGTATGCCGTGGTATATGCCAGGATGGTGCCATCCGCATCGGTCCAGTAGGAGAACGCTTTTCCATTCAGCGTCGCCTGAGCCGTTACCGTTCTGCTGGAGCCTACCGCAACACCGGTGAAAGGCGTCTCACAGCTGATTTCGGTTCCTTCAGCATCCACGCATACAACCGTCACATCATATGTGCTGCCGGTGGACTCATAGACCGGGTAGACCTCAATGCGCCCATCCTGCGCAGAAGCGATCGCATTATGGATCACATCCGCCGTGGCTTCGTTCGCCCCATCGATGCTCCAATACTTGAAGGTCTGTCCCATTTGGGAAGGTACCAACGGGAATTCGATCGGGTCGCTTGCCGTAGCGTAGAAGGAGCTCATGACCTGACCATTCTGCTTCGCGGAAACGAACACGATCAATGCCTCTGCCGTATCTGCCTCAGAATAGACAGCGGTCAGATCTGTATCCTGCACCAGCATGAAGGTATACTCCGGAGATCTAGAGACGATCTTATTGGAGCTGTTGATCCAATAGAGGAATTTCTCGGTTCCAGTGAAGGTCACTGTAATGGTTTCGTTCGCTGTAATCTTCCGGTCAAAGTACGAGCGCTGCGTAGCATTGATCCCGCTCACGGTGAACTTAGACCCAGTGACCGTTAAGCGGAAGGTTGCACCGCCTACAGGTGTGTACACCGCGATCAGGTTATTCCCTTCAGCGAGGACCGTGTACTCATAGACCTGCTGCTCGGAAAGCTTATCGCCGTTCAGCACATACCATCCAAGGAACGTATAACCCGAAACTGTCGGCGCCGAAACCGTGATTTTGGCACCGAGGGCATAGCTGCCGCCACCGGTCACATTGGCAACCGTAGCTCCTTCAATCGGCTGACCGTTTCCAGACGATGTCACCGTGACCGTATACATATCCACATGCCACTTGGCCTTCAGCGTGAGATTTTCTGTGACTGTAGTGTTTTCAAAATCAAACGCTGCCTCCGCATTTTCCGCGAACCAGCCATCGAAGACATAGGGGTCTCTGATGGGTGTTTCAACTGCGGTTACCTTTTCACCGGCCGGGATAACGACCTCAATGATCGGCTTGGGCTGTTCGCCTTCCGCTGCTGGGAATTGGCCTTCGTTCGCATCAAAGGTCACCGTCACCGCATCAACAATATAGTAGTAGTCGGCACCGTTGATCGGTTCTGTCAGCGTCGTAGTGCACAGCTTACCGTCCACAACGTAGTCGGGTTTGACCGTCTCGATGAAGTCGCCGCCCGACACGAACTTCTCAACGCGCGTCTCGGTCTCGTCCACATTCACAGGTCCGTTGAAGATACCGCCGGTGACTGCCACCGTGATGGCGCCGTCACTGTTACCCTGCGGGTTAGCAATGTTAAGCGCCGTTGTGCCGGTGATCGTGCCGCCGGAGACGTTCACGGAAACGTCGAGACCGGTCGTATGCTGCGCGATCGCAATGCCTGCACCGCTCGTCGTGGTGCCGCTTCCGTTCGGTTCGACTTCGGTCGCCGCGCCGCTGCCTGTGATCGTGCCGCCCGTGATGTTCAGCACGCCCGCACGGACCTCGATGCCCGTACCGGTGCCGGTGACGGTCGCGCCTTCCTTCACGTTGACAATCGCTGCACCGTTCAGCGCAATGCCGACGTCATCGCCGGTGACCGTCGCACCGTCGTTCACATTGATCACTGAATTGCCTTCCGTGATATTGCCCATCACCCAGACAATGCCGTTGACCGTGCCGTTGATGTCGATCGTGAAGCCGTTGCCGGTGTTATCGTCTGCCTGCCAGAGAATGATCGCATACTCTGCCGCAACCGTCGCATCCGCTGCGATCGTCAGTTTGCCATTCTTTTCGTCTTCAAGACCGTTTGCATAGATAGTTCCTGCAATCGTACCGTTCTTGATAGTGACGTCTGCATCATACTGATCGATGCTACCGGTCATCGTGTGTTCGCAAAGATCCAACGTGAAGCTCTTGCCGCCTTCGATCTTCTGATCCTCGGCAACATCCTTCAGCAGTTCAACAGTCTCGCCGTCAACCGCGGCTTCGACTGCACCTGCCAGCGTCGTGTAGTACACGTCGCCGATCTTCGCCACAGCTTCCGTCCACTTTGCCGTCAGCGTCAGGTTCGCCGTGATCGGCGTGTTCTCGAAGTCGAACTCCGTCTCTACATTCTCCGCGAACCAACCCGCAAATACGTAACCCGCCTTCGTCGGATCCTTCGTAGGCTTGGTCGCCTTTTCATTGTAGTCAATTGTCTGTGCCTCGGGCATCGGCGAACCACCTGCCGTGTCGAAGGTCACGGTGTACTTGTTAATCTCCCACTTTGCAGTGAGCGTCAGATCTTCAACCACAGGTTTGTTGAAGTCGTATTCATTATTGACGTTGTACCAGCCTTTGAAAGTATACCCTTCCTTAGTGGGCTCAGAATCAAGCGCAGTAACCTTCTCTCCGTCGATGACCTTGACTGTGGTCTCATCGCCATCCACGTCGCCGTCCGGATCGAACGTTACCGTGTGGACCTTGACCCAGTTCAAGGTGAAGGCGGTGTCGTTCCTTACGAACGCAAAGTTGTTCTCGCCAGGAACAGCAAGGCCCCAGAGCTTAGCCGCGACCAACGTGTACCCTTCTCTCGTAAGGTTCTTTACGGTGTCATCGGGGAACGTAATCGTATGAACTCCCGTTTGTTCATCGTACGTATACGCCGGCACAGGCATCGGATCGCCATATTGCTTCCTGGTCGACCAAAGCGTGGTCCCGTCATTATCCGCGAAGATAATCACCTTTACATCGCCCTGCCAGATGGCATGGACGGTAAGGTTGTCCGTAGGCATTTCGGTGCCGGTGAACGGTACAAACGCGCTTCCCTCGCCAGGCACGCTCCAGGTATAGCTGGAGTAGTTGGTCCTGGTAAGATCCGTGGGGAGATACTCTGCAAGAGCGTCACCCGCAAAGAGCTGGACTGTGTAATCGGCCTGTTCAACCCCATTCAACTTGACGGGATTCTCCGTGTCGCCATGGAACTCGATGGAAAGGCTGTACTTCTTCGACAGGGTGCTGGTGCCGTTACCATTGTCCTTCCAGCCGTAACCATTCGGAATGCCGATTGCATTGTCTGCAACGTTTGCATCTGTCTTCTTGACCCATGCCTTGTTGGGCGATTCTGCCAGCGCGTTCTCAACGCTCGCGTCAAGCACGATCTTGCCGCTGAACGTGCCGCCTTCCAGCATCAGGCTGAAGCCGTTCATGGCATTGTTGCCACTGGCAGAGACCTCTATGTCGCCGTTGATTTCGCTAGTGCCGGTGACCGTGACGTGCACTTCCGGATAGCTGGCGTAACGGCAGACGTCGAATGCGTAATCGCCGTCCTTAGCGGTGATCGTCGTATCCTTAATGACGATATTGCCGTTGTTGTTGGACATTACGTAGCCGCCCCAGACGCCGGTGCCGTCAATCGTCATCTTGTCAAGGGTCAGGTTGCTGTAGTTCTGGATCAGGAAGCCCGCATCCTCGGACGTCGCTGTGATCGTACCGTTCTTGAACGTGATCGTGTTGTCCTTGAGGAGCTGGAACCCGTTGTATTCCGTTCCGGTGGAGCCAACGCCCTTGCCGCTGAAGTCGTAGATGAAGCCTGCGAAGTCAACTGTGAGGCCAGTCGTGAACTTGCCCTGCGGCGCGATAATGCCGTTGCCCGCGCAGTCCTTCAGCAGCTTGACAGTGTCGCCGTCAACCGCAGTCGCAACCGCTTCTTCCAGCGTCTCGTACTTCTCGCCCGTCGTAACGTTCTCTGCTACGTAGTCCTTGTGCGTCAGTCTGCTCGTCCCGTCGCCTTCCGCGACCCACTTATAGTCCTTCGGAATGCCGATTGCATCGTCTGCAACGTTTGCATCTGTCTTCTTGACCCATGCCTTGTCGGGCGTTGCTTCCATCGCAGCTTCTGCGCTCGGATCAAGCACGATCGCGCCGCTGAACGTGCCGCCTTCCAGCATCAGGCTGAAGCCGTTCATGGCATTGTTGCCACTGGCAGAGACCTCTATGTCGCCGTTGATTTCGCTAGTGCCGGTGACCGTGACGTGCACTTCCGGAT
>Ga0310697_10001181_pt1 | contig 31668 bp, 30 predicted proteins | sample 172DNAGHGlowgp2_FD_203883 | JGI IMG/M metagenome (GOLD analysis project Ga0310697, IMG submission 203883) | Sheep rumen microbial communities from Palmerston North, Manawatu-Wanganui, New Zealand - 1728 DNA GHGlow gp2 (v2) (version 2) | ecosystem: Host-associated > Mammals > Digestive system >... | reverse complement strand
AGTTAATCAACGCAAATGGCAGAGTTCCTGCCGAAAAATCACAACTCCACCACAGTAAGACTGTAGGGAGGAAGGGTGATATGGTCGCCCAACTGCAACGGCACGCAGCGGGCGTTCTGGTCGGTGGGCTTGCCACTGAAGCCCTCGCCCCTGGCACCGGTGAGCGACAGCCCCTCCACCTTCAGGTCGAGCTTGGCAGGCAGGGCATTGACCAACTTCACGAAAGTCTTCCCCGTCTTGCTGTCCTTCACCACACTGGCTCCCAAGCGGTAGTGCAACGCTGGATTCTCCACGCTCAACTCCGAACTGACATAGCGGTCGCCACTGTAGTTGCCGAAGAGGCGCTGCACCTCGTAGGCCAGCGTGGGGCGCACCTCCGTATTGGAGAAATAAATCATGTCGGGATTCCAGTTGTGATGCCCGTCCTTGGCCAGCATCGGTGCGTAGCTCGTCATCTCCACCACATCGCCGTTGCGCTCCACGTCGGTCAGGTAGAGGGCCTCGGCCAGTGCCGTCTCCACGTTGGGCCGCTTCGTCTTGGTCGAGGCAGCCCACTCGCCGAGATAAACCTTCGGAGCCTGGCGGTCGTAGCTGTCGTAATAGTCGCGATGATGCATGAACCAGCCGGTGGACTCGTAATAGTGCTCATCCACCATGTACTGCAGGTCGGGATGCTTTTTCGCAAAGTCCCAGCCCTCCAGATAGTCAGCACTGGGCGAATGGAACGGTCCCACCGTACCGCAGATCTTGATGTCGGGGTACTTGGCGCGTATGGCACGGCAGAGCATTTCATAGCGTTCCTCAAACACCGTGGAGATGATGTCCTCATTGCCCAGGCCGATATACTTCAGGTTGAAGGGAGCAGGATGACCGGCCTGGGCACGCTTCCGCGCCCATTCCGACGTGGCAGGGTCGCCGTTGGCCCACTCGATGAGGTTGAGCATCTCCTGCACGTAGGCGGGCATCTCGTCCATGGGTATGCCCCCCTGCTGACCGCCCAGCCCCTCGGCATTGTTGGCCGAGTTCTGGCAAGGCACGCCGGCGGCCAGGACGGGCAGCGGCTCGGCTCCGATGTCCTCGCAGAACTGGAAATACTCATAGAAGCCCAGGCCACGCGTCTGATGATAGTGCCAGATGTTCATGTCGGGCTTCCGCTCCTGCAACGCGCCGATGGTGTGATGCCAGTGGTAGATGTTCTCGATTCCCTGTCCGTGGCTCATGCATCCGCCGGGGAAACGCACAAAGCGGGGCTTCAGCCGGGCGATGGTCTCCGCCAAGTCCTTGCGCAGACCGTTCTTGCGGTTCATGAACGTCTCCTGCGGGAAAAGGCTCACCATGTCGATGCCCACACGCGCCACCTTCTGCGGAATGAGGGCCAGACGGGCCTTGGCATCGCTCTTCCTTGCGGTCAGCACCGTGGTGAACTGCCGCCAGTCACTGCCTTCGGTCTTCAGCTTCGCACTGGCCAGCACACTGCCGTCCTGACCGACGAGCTGGACAAGGAAGGTCTGCTTCTGTCCGCCGGCCAGCACATACATGGAGAAATCGTATTTCTTGCCTTTCTCCACCGCCATGCCGTCCCATCCCTCGTTCCAGATGGTGTCATTCACCACGAGTGCATAATGCGGGTTGTTGGCGTGAAGCGGGTGCTCGGTGCTTATCTCGAAGGGCGAACGCGAGTGCCAGGCTGTGGCAGCTGTCCACTCGCGGCGGTCACGACCGCTATATTCGAAGTCGCGGTTCTGCACCATCTCTGCATAGAGCCCGCCGTCGGCAGCATAGCTGATATCCTCGAAGAAGATGCCGACGAGCTTGTCGCTGATGGGCTTCTGCCGGGCCATGTCTATCTTCAGCGTAGCAGAAATCTGCGGTTTCATCGAGGAAAAACGCTGCGGATCATCATACATGCGCTCATTGGAGAGACGTCCGTCCTCTGCCCGGTCGCGGAACCACTTCTGCAGGGAAGCGATGAAATCGGCATTTACGTCGAACAGGTTCCCCTCCATGAGCTTCCCGTCAACCGTTGCCGTGTCGCGCAGCCATGCCTCATCGGCTATCTGACTGTCGCGGTCGGGATCGAAATGGCGGAAGTTCGGCGTGGCAAGCACATGGCGCTTTCCTTTCGGCGAACGGAAATAGATGCTGAACTGGCCGTCCTCGTTCTCAAAGACCACAGGGTCCTTGCAGGGCTTCACCGACATGACGGGATAGTCCTGCGGCCGCCAGTTGATCAGGTCCCGGCTATAGGACACGGCGAGTACGGGTGAATGGTCGTTCACCTGGAACACCAGCCGCCACGAACCATCCTTGGCACGGGTCACGGAAGGGTGATACATCTTTTTCTCTGCTCCCCAGGTGCCATAGTCACTGGAGCAGAGCTGCCCTAAATGCTGCCAGCCACCGGCGGTGCGCTGCGCCACATGCAGTCCTGCCTGCGGACCGGGCGAGTAGACGAAGACGGAGCCTTGCGGCTCGCTCTGGGCCATCGCCGCCGATGCCGCCATCGACAAGGCCACCATCGTCATTTTCAGAATTGTCGTCATTGTAGTAATTATTTAGTAATAGTTAAAAATAAAAAGATTCCCATCCATGCCGTCAAGAACACGTGAATATCCATGCAGTTTCAGGACATCCGCAACCGTCTGAATTTCAGTATGTTGTAATTTGATATTAACTTGCCTACAATCTGGTATCAACCATCTCACAATTAATATTGAATTGCAACGAGATTTGGCATCATCCACAGAAGCGTCCCAACAAACCTGTATATTTTTACAAAACAGGTTATTGGTAGATCAGTGTAAGAATACGGTTGGGGTCAAAGAGGAGATTGGCCGTCTGATACAGTTCGTCGGCAGTGACGGCATCGATATGCGAAAGGATGGCATCGAGGTTGCGCTCGCGCCCTTCATGGAGGAAGGTCTTCGCAGCATCCAATGCAAACTGCTCGCGGTTGTCGCTGGCTATGGCCAACTGTCCGCGCAACTGCTGTTTCGCCCTGCGCAGCTGCGCCTCGCTCAAGCCTCGGACCATCAGTCCGTTGAACACGCGCCGCACGAGTCGGCAGCAGAGGCTGGCATCGGCAGGGTCGCATCCGAAATAGACCGACCAGAGTCCCGTGTCGCTATAGCACACCATCTGACTCTCCACCGTGTAGACCAGTCCGCGCCGTTCGCGCAAGGCGATGTTCAGCCGCGAGTTCAGTCCGGGACCGCCGATGATATTGTTCAGCAGGATCAACGGCCAGCGCCGGGAGTCAGCGGCCGAAAAGGCACGAGTGCCCATCATCACATGGGTCTGATGCGTGGACCGCTGGCGGGTGGTGAGCAAAGAGGCGGGAAGCGGGGGGAGTGTTGCTGAAGGCACGGGAGCCGGAAAGGGCGTCGCGGCCACGCCTTCCATGCTCCGCGTCAGGAGCCGGAGCAGATAGGCCATCTCCACCCTGCCCGAAAGGAAGAACACGGCATTGTCAGGACGGTAATAGCGGCGGGCGAAGCGGCGGGCATCCTCACCCGTGAAACGGCGCACCTGCTCACTGCTGCCCAAGATATTGTGGCCCAGGGGATGCCCCGCGAAGAGCTGGTTCTCAAAGTCGTCGTAGATTAGCTCGGAAGGCGAGTCCTCGTAGCTCTCTATCTCATCGCACACCACCTCGCGCTCCTTCTCCACTTCGTGTTCGGGATACTGACTCTGGAAAACAATGTCGCAGAGCACGTCGACGGCAAGGGCGAGATGATTGCGGGTGGTGGCGGCATAATAGACGGTGTCCTCCTTGCCGGTGAAGGCATTCAGTTCGCCACCGACCCCTTCGAGCGAGTTGATGATCTGCACGGCCGAGCGGCGACGAGTGCCTTTGAAGGCCAGGTGCTCACAGAAATGGGCCAGCCCTTCCTCGCCGGCGGCTTCGTGGCGGGTGCCGGCCTTTACTGCTATGCCGCAATAGACCACGTCAGAGGTCTGCGGCAACAGGATGACACGCAGTCCGCTGAACAGCGTGTGGGTTTCATAGTTCATGTCGAGTCGCGTTTAGAAAAAAATATGTGCAAAGATACACATTTTAGAATAAAAAGCACTAACTTTGCACTCTAAAAAAACAAAAATCACATCTTATCATGAGACGAGTAATAGGAATAGGCGAGACGGTGCTCGACATCATCTTCCGCGGGCAGCAGCCCGTTCAGGCCGTACCGGGCGGGTCGGCCTTCAACTGCATCATATCCCTGGGGCGTGCTGGCATCCCGGCATCCTTCATCAGCGAGGCGGGCAACGACCGCGTGGGCCAATGGGTGCGCAACTTCCTGGAGCAGAACGGAGTGGACGCGTCGGGCGTGTGCGTCTTCCCCGACTCGAAGTCGCCCATCTCCCTGGCATTCCTCGACGAGCACAACAATGCCGAATACCTCTTTTATAAGGACCATCCCCATGACAAGCTCGACTTCAACTATCCTGACATTCACGAGAGCGACCTCGTGGTGTTCGGCTCGTTCTTCGCCATCAACCCCGTAGTAAGGCCGCAAGTGGTGGCTTTCCTGGAACATGCCCACAACCACGGAGCCATACTCTACTACGACCTGAACTACCGGGCTTCACACAAGAGCGACCTGCTGCGCGTGACTCCCGCCATCATCGAGAACCTGGAACTGGCCGACATCGTGCGCGGCTCTGACGAGGACTTTGAAATCATGTACCGCAAGAAGACGGCCGACGACGTGTACCGCTCGGAGATTTCCTTCTACTCGAAGAAGTTTATCTACACACGCGGAGCACAACCCGTGGAACTGAGAGCGGAGGGCGGACTGAGCAAGCAGTATGCCGTGAGGAACAACGGCCCCGTGGTGAGCACCATCGGTGCGGGCGACAACTTCAACGCCGGACTGCTCTACGGTCTCATCAAGTATGGCATCACCCGCGAAGTCATCGACCGCGGACTCACCGAGCAGCAGTGGGACCAGGTGATGGACTGCGCCCTGGCCTTCTCGTCGAACGTATGCCAGAGCCTGGACAACTACATCTCTACTGAGTTCGGGGAGAAGATGCGGCTGGCATGACGATAAAAAATGGAATTATAAAAAAACATTAAAAGCTTTATGAAACAAATCACTCAACACACCTTTTACGTGGGTGTCAACGACCGTAACAAGACGCTCTTTGAAGGCCTTTGGCCCCTGCCCTGCGGCGTGAGCTATAACAGCTATCTTATCAGCGATGAGAAAGTGTGCCTCATCGACACGGTGGAAGCAGACTTCTTCATGCCTTTCCTGGAAAATATCCGCGAAGTCATCGGCGAACGGCCCATCGACTATGTGGTGGTGAATCACATGGAACCCGACCATAGCGGTTCGCTGGCCTTGCTCCGACAGTTCTACCCCGACATTCAGGTGATTGGCAACAAGAAGACCTTCGACATGATGAAAGGCTTCTATCAGCTCACTACCGGACTGCAGGAAGTGAAAAACGGCGATTCCATCGAGCTGGGCAGCCTCCGACTGCAGTTTGTAATGACCCCGATGGTACACTGGCCGGAGACGATGATGACCATTGCCTCTGCCCCCGACGCCTCGCCTGCGGATGGGACCATCCTCTTCAGCGGCGATGCCTTCGGCTGCTTCGGGGCACTGAACGGCGCCTTCATCGACGAGCAGATGAACTGCGACGACTTCTGGCCGGAGATGACCCGCTACTACAGCAATATCGTGGGCAAATACGGAACACCCGTGCAGATGGCACTGAAGAAACTCGCCGGCGTGAAGGTAGACTACATCTGCGCTACCCACGGTCCTGTGTGGCATGAGAACGTGGAAAAGGTCATCGGCATCTACGACCGCCTGTCGCGCTACGAGGCCGAGCCGGGACTGGTCATCTGCTACGGCACCATGTACGGCAACACCGAACGGGCCGCAGAGGTCATCGCCCGCGCTGCTGCCCAGGAGGGACTGAAGAATATCGTGATGTACAACGTGTCAATGACCCACCACTCGTATATCATCCGCGACCTCTTCCGCTACCGCGGACTGATCGTGGGCGCACCAACCTACAACACGGGACTCTACCACGAGATGAACGTGCTGCTCGACGAACTGTCGCAGAAAGACATCAAGGGAAGGCTCTTCGGATACTTCGGCAGCTACTGCTGGGCTTCGAAGGCGGTGAGCGAGATACAACGCTGGAACGACGAGCGCCTGAAGTATGAGCAGGTGGGGGCTCCCGTGGAGATTAAGCAGGCACTGACACCCGAGACCACCGCACAGTGTGAGGCGCTGGGACGCGAGATGGCTCGCCGACTGATGGGCAAGGACGATTAATCGGCAGAAGCCTTGCCCCCCCCTCGGCGATTACTGAACTGAGGAATCCTTACAAACCCTGACGCTTAGGGCAACGGGGTCGAACACGATGCCGGGGCGCTCAACAAAACGGCTGAGCGTCCCGGCATCGGCTAATTGCTGCGGAGTGCCCACACTGAGGCCGTCGCGCTGCATGAGCCATACGCGGTCGGCCATCTGCAGGGCCAGCTCCAGGTCATGGGTCGACATGAAGACGGTTTTCTGCATGTCACGGGCCAAGCGGCGCAACAACTGCATCACCTCTACCTTTGAAGGAAAATCAAGAAACGCCGTGGGCTCATCAAGGAAGATGACCGGGGGCTGCTGAGCCAGTGCCTTCGCAATCATCACCTTCTGCCGCTCGCCGTCGCTGAGCGTCTCCACAAAACGATGGGAAAGCGCGGAGATGCCCACCTGCCGGATGCTGTCGTCAACGATGGCTTCGTCTTCCGAAGTGAGCGTCCCCCAAAAACCTGTGTATGGGGCGCGGCCTAATCCCACCAGCTCGCGCACGGTCATACTGCGGATGTCGGGCTTCTCAGTAAGGACAATGCCGATGAGCCGGCTCAACTCTTGTGGGGAGAGCGTGCTGAGGGGAGTGTGTCCGGTGGAGAGGGGAGAGGAGATTCCTTTCTGATGAGAGGGGAGAGATGAGAGGGGAGAGGAGATTCCTTTCTGATGAGAGGGGAGAGAGGAAGATGTGTTGATGAGTATTTCGCCAGAGAGGGCAGGCTGGAAGGCGGAGAGAGTGCGCAGAAGGGTCGATTTGCCCACCCCGTTGGGGCCCAAGAGGCAGGTCAGTTCACCGGGGAAGACGGACTCACTGATGGCTGAAGCCACGGTTCTTACGCCATGCTTCACGCTATAGCCTATAGAAAGATTCTTCAGAATAATCGAAGGATACACTCCCCCACCCTCCAAAAGGTGACTTCTCTCATCTCTCCGCTCTCCACTATTCATAACTCTCCCTCCTTCTTTTGAACAATACACTTGCTACGACAGGAGCACCGATCAGCGCCGTCACACTGTTGACTGGCAGTGCTCCTTCGAATCCCGGCATACGCGCAATGAGGTTGCAGAGCAAGGCCAACGCCGCCCCCATCAGCAATGTCGCGGGCATGAGCACACGGTGGTCGCTGGTACGCAACAGGGCACGGCAGAGATGAGGAACCGCCAGCCCGATGAACATCACCGGACCGCAATAGGCAGTGACGACGGCCACCAGCGTGCCGGAAGACACAATCACCTGCAGTCGGGAACGCTGCACGTTGAGTCCCAGGTTACGCGCATATCCGTCGCCCAGGAGCAACAGGTTCATCTGTTTCACCAAGAGCATCGACAGCGGCAGCAGGACAGCCATCAGTGCGGCAAAGAGCCACACCTGGTCGCCCGACACTCGGGCAAACGAGCCTAGTCCCCACACCACATAGGCCCGAATATCCTCTTCGGCTGAGAAGAACTTCAAAACGCCGATAATGGCAGTGGCCAGATAGCCTATCATCACACCGATGATAAGCAGCGTGACATGGCCTCTGACTCGCTGACTGACCCACGCGATGAGGGCCATCACCGCCAGGGCTCCCACGACAGCTGCCACGGTAAGGGCAGCATCGCCTGCCAGCCCCAGACGGCTCAGCGCCACCCCGCCCACCTGTCCGCTGAGCAGCACCACAAAGGCCACTCCCAGCGATGCACCATTGCTGATGCCCAGTACCGACGGCCCCGCCAGCGGGTTGCGGAAAACGGTTTGCATCTGCAAGCCGGAAACGGCCAGTCCGGCCCCTGCCACCAAAGCCGTAACGGCCTGCGGCAAGCGCGATTTCCAAAGAATATTATAATGGATGAGGGCCTCATCGGTAAGCCCGTCGGAGGGACCTGCGCCCCCGAAGGTGAAATCGATGACCGACCCAATGGGTATTGGCACGGAACCGATAAAGAGATTCAACAGCACCAGCAGTCCGCTGAGCAGCACAAGCACCAGTAGCCAGAAGAGAGTCTTTCTCATTTCAGCAACTGATAGAATACGGGCTTGTAGTCCTGCGGCATCAGCTGGGGATGGAAGGCGAAGACGAGGTCGGCCAGCAGCTGTTCCGGATGCATGGGAGCCTGCTCATAATAGGCCGTCTGCCGCATGTTGCAATAGACCACCTTCCGTTCGCGGAACGCCCGGAAGTCGGCATAGCGCGAGTCGCTCTCCGACAACGCATCATAGGAGAAGTCGCCGTCATAGGCATTCAGTATGCGCCAGTACTGGGCGTTGGCCGCACGAGCGTAATGTTCTTCAAAATCGAGGTTCACGCCTCCCGTGTCGTCATTATCGCTCAGCACATAGGCGGCCCCGGCATCGCGGAAGAGCTGTGCCAGGGAGTTGCGCCCGCCCACGGCATACCACTGCCCGCCGTGCATCTCGCCGCTCATCACCGTGGGACGGCGGCTGCTGTCGGTCTCGGCTGCCACGCGCTGCTTCAGTTCGAGATATTGCTGCTCTATCTGAGAGAAAAAGGCATCTGCCTGCTGCTCCATCCCCAGGAACATTCCCAGGAAACGAACCCATTCGGCCTGTCCTAACGCAGTGGTTTCCTTATATCCCAGGTGAGGCACAAGGGTAATACCGCTTTCGGTCAACGCCTCATAGCCTCCCCGCTTGAAGGGAGAAATGAAGATAAGGTCGGGACGGGCGGCCATGATCAGTTCCGGATCGAACTGCCCCTCGATGCCGATTTTCACTATACGACCGTCATCGACCCGCTGCTTCACGTCCTTGTTCTTCAGACTGCGCGTACTGGTGATGCCCGACACCTGGTCGAGGGCATCGAGGGCGATAAAGCCCGACAGCTGGAGCGTGGTCATCACAATACAGCGGCTGATGGGCACCTCTATTGGCGTAAAGCCCTCCGGCAGGGCTTCCGCCTGAAAGCCACGGGGGATGAGTGCGAAATGATAAGTCCGTGAATCTTCTTCATGCTGAGGGTCGCTAATCGTGAGCAGCCGGACACCGTCGGCTCGCTGACTGACCTGATAGCCTTGCGCATAACGAGGGGAAAAAGCAGTACTGTCTGAAGTCGCAGTATCACTGATAGTGTTTTTGTTCTTACCTCCTGTGCAAGCGGAAAGGAGTGTCAGCAGGAAGAGGAGGATCCAATTAAATATTCTCATAATTACTATAAGCCAAATCTGCCAAAGGGAGTGTGAAGATGAACCGCGCCCCAGCGGTATAGGAGGTGTCGAGCACAATATCGCCGCCGAGCCGGCGGGCGATGGAACGCGCCACGGTAAGGCCTATGCCTGTGCCTTCATAATAGTCGTCGAGCTGCACGAACTCGTCGAACACATGCTCAGCGTCCTGTTCGGGAATACCGATGCCCGTATCCTCCACGATGAAGGCAGCGCTGCCGGAGCCGTCGGGCTCCACGATAAGCGTCACCGTGCCTTCCTTGGTGAATTTCAGCGCATTGTCGAGCAGCAGTGAGAGAGCCCGCGAGACCATGCGCCCGTTGGTCTGCAGGGCCAGTCGCTCGTCGTCGGTTTTCAGCTGCAACCTGAAACGCACATGCGCGGCCTCCTGAGCCCCCGACTCGGCGATGGCACTGCAGGCCAGCTCCTGCAGGCTCACCCTGTCGGTTCGCTCGATAACGGTCATGCTGCTGGCCTCGCTCAGTTCCAGCATCTTACTGACCAGCCCGGTGATGCGCTCCGTATTGGCTGAGATGCGCTCGCCTATGTCGCGAAGAGCGTCCTGGTCCAGCTCATGGCCTTCCGACACGATGATTTGGGTGAAACCGGAAAGGATGTTCAGCGGAGTGCGTATCTCGTGGGAAATCTGCCGGATGAAGTTGGTCTTCATGCGCAGCGACTCCTCTGCCCGCTCGTTGGCCACCACCAGGGCATCGTTCTTTTCAGCCAGCAGGTCATAGGCCTTGAGCAGTTTCTCATGCTCCGCCTTCAGTCGCTTCTCTGACATATAGAAGATGATGGCGGAGGCAGAAAGGAAGATGAACACGAGCGAGGCCAGCAGGTACCACACCCAGTTGGGTATCCTAATAGCACCGAAATCGGACTTGATGTCATAGAGGTCGTCGATGATGCCCTCATCCTCCATCTTCTTCAGTTCGGCATTGATGGCGGCGATGAGCTCTTTGCTATGGCTCACATAGCAATACTCGCGTGGCTGCAGGGAAAAATCCTCTGCCATGAGGTCGTCGAGATGATAATGGTCGATGAAGTAGCGGGCCTGATAGCGGAAGCAGATGACGGCATCGTACCTGCGGGCCGAAAGGTCGCTCAACGCCTCGCCCAGGTTGTTGGCCACCGTCCTGACGGCTCCCTCGCGGTCGAGCATCTCGCCCACCGGACGTGAACTCATATAGGCGATATGCTTGCCCCGCAGGTTGCGCTGGTTGAACGTACTCTCGTCGTCCTTTCGGTAGACTATCTGGTAGTACATGCGGAACACCGGCCGCGAGTAGTTGGTTATGTCCTTGCGATAGTCGGAGTAGATCATCATGCCCAGGTCCACCCGGCCATGAAGCACGTCGCCGGAGATTTTCTCCCAGGTATTGGGGGCGTATGTGAAGACGATGCCCATGCGCTTCATGAGCATCTTGGTGAAGTCGACGTCGTAGCCACGGGGTATGCCCTCATCGTCCACATACTGCAGGGGGGCAAAGTCGGTATCGAGCCCCACAATGAGCGGCCGCTCCTTGCTGTAGCCCAGCCCTTTCTGGGCGAAGGCTCTTGTGCAAGGAAGTACCATTACGGCGATAAGCAGCAGGCTAATGGTCAGGTTTCTGGCTATGGTTGTTGTCTGATTCACTTACATTTCATAATTATTTTCCCCAGGCTGTCTTCTTCAGGCGTGCGGCCTTGCCGGCTATGCGCCGGGCCTTCTTTTCGGGTCGCCAGTCGGGAAAGATGTTCTCCAGCCGGTATTTCCGGGCTTCCTCATCGGTGAGAATGGTCTCGTGGGAGCGGTGCTGGTCGTTCAGCGTAAAGGTGACCACGTTGCTCCTGGGGGTGATGTCACGCCCCTCGGCATCGCAGGTCTTATACTCATAGAAAAGGCTCTCCACGGTGCGCATGCCCTTTTCGTCGAAACGCGGAACGGTCAGCTTGTCGGGGGTGAGCAGGGTGGTGCGCAGAAGGGTGAGGCGCGGCTGGGTATGCCATCCGCGGGCATAGTAGAAGTCGGACTTGTCGCTGCGGAAGGTGCAGCTCTCGAATACGTATCCCCACGGGGTATTGGCAGTGCGCGGAGCTGCTATCACGTCGCGGCCTTTGCCATCCTCCGTCCGTGGTTCGGCCACGATGGTGCAGCTGTTGAAGAACACGTCGCCTGCCCCGCAGATGAAGTCGATGGTGCCATGGATCTCCGACTCGTCGAAATAGTGTTGGCACTGCTCGTTATCGCTATAGTAGGTGTCCTGATAGGAGAGCATGCGCACTCGCTGGCAGATGGTGCGCGTTCCCTTGTCCTGCAGACACACGGCGCGGCCGGCGGAGCCGCTGTGGTAGTAGTCGAGGTCGTTGCGCAGGGTGAGGTCGGAGAAATAGTTGTCTGACCCGGTATTGCGGATAACGGCGGTCTTGCCTATGCCCTCATTGGCAGCAGGGGGCGCGTTGCGTATCACGGTGTTCTGCATGCTTTGTCCCACAAGGGCGACATGATGGCCGGACAGGGTGGTGAGCACCTGCTCTCCCAAGTCGTAATAACCGTCGGGGATGAGTATGAAGAGCTGACTGGCGGTGGAGTCGGCATTCTGCCGGTTGGCCTGTTCGATGGCGTTGAGCAGGCTCCGGACGTTGCCGGCCTCGACGCAGATGGCATTGTCGCGTGCCTGCAGCTGCAGTACTGCCGCAAGGGCGATGATGGTGAGAAGTGATTTCATTCGTTACTTGATTACTTTTCTCGTTGTTCCGTCTGCCATGCGCTCGATGCTGAGACCGCGACGCGACGTGGCTATCCGCTGGCCATTGAGGTTGTAGCTCTCCCGCACGGCGACCTGAGGCAGCATGGTGACAGAGCCGATGGCCGACGTGCTCTCATCGGTAATGGTGATCTGTCCGTTGCCGGCCTTCACTATGCGTGCCTTATAGATGCCTCCTTCATTGCGCACGGGCACGTTGATATTGTCCTCGCCCGTGCTGCACAGGAATGCGGTATAGGTGCCGGCCGGCACGTTGGATATGTTGACTCTTATGCAAGGCATCTTAACGTAATAGTTGTACATCACCGATGTCAGATTGGCGAGCGTGAGCTTACGCACCTCCTGCGTCTCTTCGTTGATGAAGCAGAGACCGACCGTCCCCGTGAAGCTGAGGTAGTGATAGTTGATGAGGGGGACATAGCCGTCTGACTCCGTATCAAAGGTAGGGGTCGAGGCCAGCTCGATATGGTTGGCGATGGTTGGCTTGAAACTGTAGTTCACGCCATGGGCACACAGTTGTGAGCGGGGAACGGCAGGCAGGCCGGCCTCTGCCGGTGAAGGCGTGAGCTGACAGATGATATTCACTCCCGTGTTGAAATGGTCGGTATGGTCCTGCGCCTTACCCTGAATGCCTGTCGGGGCCATATCGGTGAGCTCGTAGAAGCCGTCGGCCGTTCCGTTCCATCCCCAGTTCACGTAGACGCGACCCTCATTGTCCACGCCCGAGAGCACGAAGGCGTGGCCGCCGCTCGATGGGTCAGCACCTGAGTAAACCACCGGACGACGGGCGGCCAGCTCTCCGTAGATGATGGTCTGCCATTCCTCTTCGGAATAATAGTCGCGCTCGGCCACACGCACGTAATTGTCGTCGAACCCCAGATTCGTGGTCAGTCCGATAGCGGCGCTGTAGAGGTCGCTGCCGCTGAATTCCAGGTCGAAGATCATGGAAGCGGCATAGGCGCAGTCGCGCATCAGCTGCGCTACTGCTGTCTCTTCGGCTGGGCTGGCAATATGCTGACCGTAGATGTTCAGGTAGTCGTTGACCATATTGTTCCAGTCGTAGGTGGTGTTAAGGCTGGCCGCGTGGGAACCCTCCTCGCTGGCAATACTGAAGACGGTCTCTCCCGTCGATGCCTGGGGGTACTTATAATAGTTCAGCACTTGCGCCAGGGCCGTGGCCACGCAACCGGTGAAGGCGTTCTGGCTGCTTATGGCCGGACAAAGGTCGTTGTAGGGCGACTCCTGCCCCCAGTGGGTAAGGATGAAATTGTCTACGGGCTGGAAGCTCACGGCGGCACGCTGCTGCCCGCCCGCCTTACGGAGGGCCAGCGTGCGGTCGATGTTCTCCAGCCACCATACAAGGGCGGGGGGCATGGAGGCTTCATCGAAGGGGGCGGAGGAATAGCCCAGCACCGGCAGGAAACGGCTGTCGCGACTCACGACGACAAAGCCCTCGTTGCCCTGAGTGGTATAAGCCTGATAATTGTCGGTGGCGGAAAGCAACTTGACGTCGGCTCCTCCAACAGCACCGTTCAGGCTGCGGGATGCGGCCCGACTGGCAAAAAGCTGCTCGCGGGCAATGGCCGCCATGTCCTGCTGGGAACGTTCCTGCGCTACACACAGAAAAGGAAGCGCACAGAACAGTGATATGAGGAGTTGGCTATAATTCTTCATAACCATTATATCGTTTTAGGATTTTCGGCTGCAAAGTTACGTATTTTCTTTGTAAATGGATGGTTTTTTTCCTTTTTTTTGATGATTCTACATTCGCGGAAACTGTTTTATCGTTCATTTTGTGGAACAACACTATACAAATGCAACAGATGATTGTACAAAACGGAACTTTTTTCAAGAAAAAAGTATCAAATGTTATGACGTTTAAAAAAAATAACTTAAATTTGCAAATGATAAATACACTTCATTATTAACTGTCCTGAAATTAATTATTAACTGTCCTGAAATTAATTATTAACTATACCGAAATTAATTATTAACTATACCGAAATTAATTATTAACTTAAATAAATACAAATCATTAAAAGTATGACGAATCAATTATTCAAAAGCCTGCTTTGGTGCTGCATGGCAACGGGGAGTCTGCTGCTGGCAGGATGCTCCACCGACGAGGACATCGATGTAGGCGACGTGGACACCACGTTAGGATTAGGAACCGACGAACTGAATGCTCCAGCCAGCTCAACCAAGCCCGTTCCACTGAGTGACATTCTGGACATCGACGACAGCGACTGTATCTTCACCGATGAGCGCGGCGACTATAAGTTTGTGAAGGACGGAGGCGACATTGCGCCCACCTCCACACAAATCAACCCGGTGAAGGTGAATACGGGCGAGGGCATCACCGACATTCCCTACATCATCCCGGCCAGCGACCTGATTCCCGAGGACATCCTCCCATCGGCCGCCCGCGCCATGAAGAAGGTGGAGAGCATCAAGGAGCTGAAACACACCATCACTGCCTTCACCTTCCAGCAGAGCGACCTGAGCGGCGACATCGTGGAACTGAAACAGGCCAACACCACCCCCACGAAAGTGAAGCTCACGGTGACCTTCTCCAACGACCTCGCCAAACTGCTGAGCAGCTTCACCGGCATTCAGCTGCAGCTGCCCACGTTCCTCCACTTCAAGGACAACCAGCTCAACTGGACCAACGGCAGCAACAGCGGCACAACGACCGTCACCAACGGACTGGTCTCTGTAGGACAGGTGAACACCGGCCAGAATTTCATCCTCGAAGGACTGGTGAACGCCCTGGAGTTCGGAGGCGAACGCATCGTCAGCGAGAGCGATGCCGAGAAGTACTGCGAACTGCTCTACGACCATGATTCACGCACCATCGACATGAACGGTTTCATCGATATCCGCATCAAGTTCGACGAGGCCAACATCACCATCAATCTTGATGAACTGGCCAACATCAACCAGAAGGAGTTCCGCATCGACAGTAAGCTGGAGTTCGGCAACTGGGACAGCGCATCGGGCGGGACCGTCATCAACCTGGCAAGCGTCGAGGGACAGTTCAAACCGGAAATCGACTTCACTATCGATGCCGTGGAAATCACCGGCATACCCGACTTCCTCAACGATGACGACGTGAGCATCAACATTCACAACGTCATACTGACCCTCAACATCGAAAGCACACTGCCCCTTACCGGCATCATCGACGGAACACTCCACGCCTACTACACCAACCAGGCCGGCGAACTGAACGTGACCCACCTGACCGTCAAGGGCATGAAGGTGCTGCCCTCGCAGACCTCTAACATCGTGATATGCCGCCAAGGCACTGCCGCCGACAACGTGTTCATTGCACGCGACGGACAAGACCCGCGGGTCACCGGCGACATCGGCGACCTGCTCAAGCACATCCCCGACTCCATCACCTTCGACTGCTCAGCCACCACCCTGGACGGCGAAACGGCCACCCTGCCCCTGGGACAGGACTTCACCTTCAAGCCCTCCTACAGCTTCGAGGCACCGCTCTCACTCGACACCGGCTCCACCATCATCTACGACGACAAGGTGGACGACTGGAACAAAGACCTGAACAAGGACGACGTCAGCGTGTATGAGAACGTATATATAGAGGTGAAGGGCAACGTGCAGAACAACACACCGCTCACGCTCATTGCCGACCGGCTGGTGGTGCTCGACATGAACGGCAACGAGGTGTCGGGGGCCAAGGCCGACTTCGTCAACGAGCAGGGAGCGGTGCAGCCTAACTTCAGGGCCGTACACAACACTACAACACCGGTCTACTTGCACATCAGCGTGGCCAGCGACAACGCACTCAAGCAAATCGACGGCCTGAAATACAAGGTAAGGGCTGAGTCGATGCAGGACGGCATACAGCTGAACGGCAACTCGCAGAACGTGCAGTTCAAGGACGTGACCATCAAGGTTCGCGGAAAAATGAGCGTCGAACTCTAATATCTACGTGCAGTGAAAACAACATTATTAAATATATATACTGAAACTCTTATGAAAACATCTTTCAGACAATATATCCTCACGGCGGCGCTCATGGCTTCAGCAGCCAGCATGACGGCACAGGACTTGAACTCTGCCTATTTTACCGACGACTTCAAGTATCGTCACGACATGAATGCCGCCTACGGCAATGAACAGGGCTATGCCGCCATACCCATCCTGGGCAACTTCGGAATGAAGGTCCAGGGCAATATCGGAGTGGGCGACGTGCTGTGGAAGAATCCCGACTTCGGCGTGAAAACCGGGGCCAAGAAGACAACAACCTTCATGCATCCGGGCATCTCGGCACAAGACGCACTCAGCAAGTTCAACACCGACGGCAACAAGCTGCTCTTCGACATGGACATCAACATCGTCTCAGTGGGATTCCGCGCCCTGGGCGGCTACAACACGGTGGAAATAAGGGAACGCGTCAGCGGCGGCGTGATGCTGCCCTACGAGCTGTTCGAAATGGCCAAGGACATACGCAACAAGGACTACGTGATCAGCGACCTCGGCGTGAAGGCGCAGTCCTATACCGAACTGGCCCTCGGTCATTCACGGCAGATTCTTGACAACCTGCGCGTGGGTGCCAAGGTGAAACTGCTCCTCGGCACCGGTCGAGGCGAGCTCACCGTCGACGACATGAAAGCCAGCTTCCAGAACGACGCCTGGGTGCTGCAGGGCAAAGCCAAGGCAGAAGTCAACATGAAGGGCTTCACCTACAAGGAGGAAGACAAGGAGTATAAGAGCCGTCCCGGCAGCTACCGACAGGTGAACGATGTCGACCTCGACGGGGCCGGCATCAGCGGCTTCGGACTCGGTGTGGACCTCGGTGCCATCTATGAGTTCAAGGACGACATCGGCGGCGCGGAATGGCTCGAAGGGCTCAAGGTCAGCCTCGGCCTCAATGACCTGGGCTTCATCAGCTGGAACAACGGCATGGTCGCCGAGAACAACGGACAGGCCTTCACCTTCAACGGCTTCAACAACATCGACCTGAAGAAAGGCGACGACCGCAACAACTTCGGCGACGAGGCCGACCGCATAGCCGACAACCTGACCGACTTCATCGCCATCCGGGACAAGGGCGACCAGGGAGGCAAGACCACCGCACTCGCGGCCACCGCACGCCTGGGGCTGGAATATCCGCTGCCCGTCTACGACAAGGTGAGCTTCGGCCTGCTCGGCACCCACCGCTTCAATGGCGACTACTCCTGGACGGAAGGCCGCCTGAGTGCCAACTACAAGCCACTGAGCTGGCTCGACGGAGGCATCAACGTGGCCGTCACCAACTTCTGCACCACCATGGGATGGGTCATCAATTTCCACCCTGTCGGCATGAACGTGTTCTTCGGCGCAGACCACCTGATGGGCAAGACGGGCGCCTCATCAGTACCCCTCGGCTCCAACGTCAGCTTCAACTTCGGCATGAACGTGGCATGGGGCAAGTCGAAGGCTTCCAAGAGGAAGAGCTCCAGAAAGAAGGGATGAAAGGGCTAAAATATCGAAAAAAAGGGAGAATCCTTTGCGGTTCTCCCTTTTTTTTGTAACTTTGCACCGCTTTTATAGCTGCCCTGATAGTTAAATGGATATAACAAGGCTCTCCTAAGCACTATTCACTATTCAGAGGCTCATCCAGGATCCAGAGGGATCACTGCCAGTTAAATATATCACTCTAAGCCCTTGTAGTTCAATGGATAGAACACGGCTCTCCTAAAGCTGAGATATGAGTTCGATTCTCATCGGGGGTACAAAATTACGTTTTTTCCTTTTCATATTCCGCAAATTTTATGTAATTTTGCTGCGGAAAGTTCTACAGATATTCTACAGGCAGTATATGGCTACATTCAAGGCAGAGGTGTATGCCCACCAGAAAAAGGCAGATGGTACCTATAATATAAAGATAAGAGTTACCCAGAACCAGCGTAAGAAATACCTGGCTACTCCCTGGTTTGTCACAAAGGATGATCTTACCAGATCGCTAAAGCTAAAAAACCAGAAATACATCGATATGACAGATGATCTGATCCGTACCTATCGCTCCAGGTGTGATATGCTGGGTACCAGGATAAAGACCATGACCGTTGAGGAGGTTGTGGCTTTCATTGAAAAGCCTCAGGAGGAGCATTGGGATCTGGATGTGGTGGAATATACAAAGCAGCACATTAAGAGGCTCCAGGACACAGGCCATGAGGGTAACGCTGCCACCTACCAGGTTTCCATCAACAGCCTCATTAAGTTTCTGGGCAGGGATAAGATCAGCATTAAGGAGGTAACGGTGAAGATGCTGAAATCCTGGGCAGACTGGATCATCAATAACGGTAAGTCGAAAAGCAACAGCTTTGCATCACACAATTACCTTTCACGTCTCAGAGCCATCCACAATATGGCTAAAAAGGAGTTCAATGATGAGGATGCTGGTATCATCAGGATCCCTAACTCTCCTTTCTCACATATAGATCTGCCAAAGGAGCCTACACCTGAGAAACGTGCCCTCACCCTGGATCAGATGAGAAAGCTGGTGACACTGCCATACATTGAAAGCCCATACCCTAACACAAACCGCTACAACTTTGCCCTGGATATGTTTATCCTGAGCTTTGCCCTGGTAGGAATGAACCTGGTGGATATATACTACTGCGAGGACTGCACAAATGGCAGGATAACCTATGAGCGTACCAAAACCAAAAACAGGCGTGCCGATCGTGCCAGGATCTCCATCAAGATCCAGCCAGAGATCCAGGCTCTGGTTGATAAGTACAGGGATCCATCTGGAAAGAGGGTGTTCAAGATCTACAGGATGTACTCATCCATGAGCACCTTGCATAAGGCTATAGGTGCTGGCATGAAAAAGATCGCTGAGGATCTGGGTATGGATAAGCTGGATTTCTATGCTGCCAGGCATACCTGGGCAACACTGGCACAGAATGATGCTGGAGTGGATAAGTGGACTGTGCACACCTCACTAAACCATGTTGATGATGAGACGAAGATCACAGATACATATATCAGAAAGAGCTGGGATCCTATTGATAAGGCAAATAGAAAGGTGCTTAACCTGGTGAAGATAAAGAGGCATTTTGTCGAGCCAATTTGCCTAAGCAAAAAACACGTTTTGCCTAAGCAAAAATCATAAGTATCTGAAAACCAGGTACCAGATTTTCTGTTTTGCCTAAGCAAAATCTATAATTTGCCTAAGCAAACGAATTTTGCTTTATTTTTGCTTACCATTTTGCTTAACTTTTGCTTGCACTTTTGCCTAAGCAAAATTATTTTTGCCTAAGCAAAAAAAGCCGTTTGCCTAAGCAAAATTTGTAAATGCCTGATAATCAGTATAGGTTGTTTTTCATTTTGCCTAAGCAAAAAAAGCCGTTTGCCTAAGCAAAATTAAGAAACAGTAAAATAGGGGTATATATATTATATATAATAAGAATAAGAGAATAAATTATTTAATAAGGAATATGTATATGAAATAGGGGTGTGGGGAAAGAACAAAAAAAGAGCCCACCCTTTTGAGGTGAGCTTTCTATTATTCACTGGGTGATTGTTTCTTGAACATCCTACCAGATCCTGTAAGGAGCCATTCAGCACTCACATCATACTCCTTAACCATCGGATATAGCCAGGACACCTGAAACCAACCTCTATCCAGATCCTTACGCTGTGCCAGGAAATTGCGCCTGTCAATATCATAGAGCCTACAGTAAGTGTTTACACCTCTGATGTCACCTTTGGCTATGATGGCATCCAGGGCACTGTAGAAACGCTCCATTACGTGCTTTGTAATATCGGTATTCATTTTCTTACGTCTGTTATTCGATTCATATCTTTGTCAAACACATAAACCACATCATAAAGATCAGTGGCTCCAAAGGAGTTTTTTGCACGGTACCTGTGAGACACCTCCCATCCCAGGGTATCATAGGGATTGGTACCAGATTTCACCAGGTAGGCTTTCCAGTGCTCCAGGAAAGTGTTGAGAGTATCAAGGCTAAACTCTCCAGCCTCTTTCCTCTTTAAGCACTCACTGATGGCCATACTCATAGGAGTAATGATACCAGGCTTACCTATTTCCACGTTCTGATAACTGGATGGATCTTTCAGATGAGCCTCCAGGTAATCATCTATTACCCTTTCGTACTTTTCCTTGCACCCAGACAGCACCAGGATAGCAAGGAACATGAAAAGCACCTTTCTCATAAGCCCAGACACCTTACATCATTCATTAACTGGGTAAACTGATCCTGAGGCTGTCCCAGGATCTTTGCCTCAGTCTGTGCGCTTGCAATAGCTTTCTTTACCTCCAGGATCCTGCTATGATCCACAATCCCATCTTTCACGATCTGCTTGTATAGCTCGATCACCATTCTGTAGTACCTTTCCATATCAACTCTTTAGTTTTTCGATTATTGTAATAAGTCTATCCATTTGCTCCTGGCTTTTGGTAAGCTGCTGCTGTGCCTCCCTGGTTAGCTCCCTCTGAGCTGCCAGCTCATCCAGGAACCGATCTACAGGAGCACTAAAGTTGTTACCATTACCCACCTGGTTATTCACGATTGCAGCCTTTCCTGGATCTGGCAGCTCTGAATCTGCATCCACCATCTTACCCACTCCAGTTAATATCCAATGAGCGTTAAGCCCAAACGTGGCAGCAAAGTTATTCACAAAAGTAGTAGTCAGATACTTTGGATAACCATTGAATGCCTTAGATATTGTGTTTTTGGTGTGTCCCATTCTGTCCGCAATATCCTGTTGAGTGAAAATCACAGCCCTGCTTTTCAGGTAAGCAAAGCACTGTTTTAGCCTTTCTTGTGGCTCAGTTAAAACCGATCTGTCTTTTTCTTCCATACCCACTAAAGTTATCAAGTGTTGCTAAATAATGTTAATTATACCCACAAATACCCACAAACTTTTGGTTGTATCAACTAAAGTTGCTATATTTGCACCCGAATAAGTTACTTTGTGGGCGCAAATATACGAAAATATGTTTGCAAAACACAGAAATAATATGTTAAAAATGGCAAAGAGCAAATTTAGACAAATCTACGATTCACTGCCAGCAAGGGCAGGAAAGGCACCAAAAACGGTGTGGATCGAGCGTCTTGCTAAGATCTGTATGGTATCTGAGCAGACTGTACGATGCTGGGTATATGGCACCCAAAAGCCAGATGCCCTGAAACTCTCTATCCTTTCTAAAGAGCTGGGTGTGCCAGCTGATCAATTATTTTCTTAATTAAAATGCAACACCGATTATGAAAAAAGTAACACTATCAAATGCTATCCAGTGTGCTGTAGCCACTTTGTTTGCTATAGCTGCTATCGTCACAGGCATTGCAACCAAAACAGGCCATAATGTAGTCTTTGGCTTGATGGCTGCTATATTTGCCTGGGTAATCTTCACTGATGATTATTACGGTGAGAGTGTAAAACAGTACATCCTGAGAAAGAGAGGTAAGTAATATGGCTACTATCACTCTTGAACTCTTTGAGCTGAAAACCCTCTGTATGGATATGGCAGAGCTGGGCGTGGCAAATTATATCAGGACACAGGCACCAGCCAAAGATCTTATATCCCAGAGAGAGGCCTACAGGCTGTTTCAGGAACACAGGGTAAAGGAGTGGAAAGCCAGGGGCATGATCAAGCCTGAGAGGATGGGATCTGCAACCAGATCCAAACTGCTATACTCCAGGAGTGAGCTGCTTGCACTCGACAAATCAGAGAGACTAAATCTTTTTATAAACAAGTAATAGTTATTCTATGGCAATTATTCTAAAGTCCCTACACCTGGTAAATTTCAAGGGTGCACGTGATGTTGAGCTGAGTTTCAACCCAGGCACCACACTTGTATCAGGTGACAATGGCACAGGAAAGACAACAGTCTTTGATGCCTTTACGTGGCTGCTGTTTGGAAAAGACAGCACGAACAGATCAGATTCCAATTTCAATATTAAGACATTGGATTCTGGTGGTAGTCCTATCCTGAAACTGGAGCACTCAGTAACTGCTGAGCTTGATGTGGATGGAAAGGCCATGAAACTAAAGCGTGTGTATCGTGAGAAATGGGAAAAGCCTACTGGCACCACCATTGAGACACTGAAAAACCATGAGACGCTTTTCTACGTGAATGATGTTAAGATCCCTACAAAGCGTGAGTATGACGCTAAGATCAGTGCCATCATTCCAGAGAATGTATTTCGCATGATCACCAATCCGTTCTTTTTCCCTTACCTGAAACCTGAGGAGCAAAAGGAAATGCTCCAGGATATGGCTGGAAACGTAACGGATCAGGATGTGGCACAGCTGAAACCAGAGTATGCTGAGTTTCTTGCTGCCCTGGCTGGTACCCCTATTGCTGAAAAGGCTAAGGAGATCAAGGCTCAAAAGAGCTCATGCAATGAGGAGCTTTCCCTGATCCCCACTAAGATTGAGACAGCCGAAAAGCTGAAACCAGCTGATGAGAATTGGGATGCCCTGGAGGTAGAGCTGAGTGCTAAGAAAGCTGAGCTGAAAAAGGTTGATGCTATCCTGGCTAACGATCGCTCTGTACAGAACTCTGAGGTATATACAAAGCGTAACAATCTCCAGGAGCAGATCAACAATAAGAAACTGGAGGAGAGCCAGCGTAAGAACGCCTTACGTCTGGAGGCTGACAGGAAACGTAACAGCGACATCCAGGAGGCTGAGAATACTGCTGCCTCACAGCGTACAGATATTGTGCGTAAGATCAACGAAAAGAAAACTGAGCTGGTCAAACGTGAGGGTGAGGTGAAACAGGCTACTGGCAGTAGCTATGAGACAGCCAAAAAGACCGTGGCAGACCTGGAGGAAAAGATCAGAGGTAAGCAGAAAGAGATCAACACCCTCAAAGACAGAAAGGCTACCCTGGAAAATGACGTTCTGGATGCCCAGAGAAACGTAAGTGATACTGACAGATCCATCAAGGAAAAGGAGGTAGAGATCTCCGATATGAGAGCTGAGTATCAGAGGATCTTTGCCAGCACATTTGAAATGGCTCCTGATCAGATGGTGTGTCCTACCTGTAAGCGTCCGCTGGATGTTGATGATCTGGAGGCAAAGCGTCAGGAACTGGAGGCTAATTTCAATACCGATAAGGCTGCTAAGATCAAGGCCAACAAAGATAAGGGGCTTGCTGCTGTCGCTAAGCTGGATGAGCTGAAAGCTACCCTCCAGAGACAGCAAAAGACACAGCAGGATAAGGATAATGCCCTCAAACAGGTTGAGAGTGACATCCTGAATGCTGAGAATGAGCTGAAAGAGCTTACCAATGACCTTGTATCAGCACGTGCCAATGTGCCAGCAGAGCCTAACTATATTGATGTGCTTTCTAAGGATTCTGAATACCAGCGTATCACCACTGAGATCAACACCCTCCAGGCTGAGCATGACAGGATCACTGTTGCTGAGATTCCACAGCCTGACTACCTGGAGATCGAGAGAAAGGATGAGAAACTGATCCAGCTGGTAAACGAGATCACAGAACTGCAAAACCAGCTTGGAGCTATCCAGGATCCATCAGACAACCAGGAACAGCCTGATAACTCACAGGCTATGGCTGATAAGGAACGCCTCACAGGAGAGATTGACAGCATCAATAAGAGATTAGGCCAGAAAGCTATCCTGGAGCGTGCCAATAAGGAGATCCAGGAGCTGGAGGAGCAACGTAACAAGCTGAATGAAAGAGTTGCTGATCTGGAGAAATGGGAATATGACAGCCTACAGTTCCAGAAAGCAAAGGATAATGAGCTGCTGAGACGTATCAATGGCCTTTTCCAGCTGGTATCATTCTCTTTCGTTTCCTCTCAGTTGAATGGCGGTGAAAAGATCACCTGTGTATGCACAGTGAATGGCACTCCATATCCTGATGTGAATAACGCTGGTAAGATCAACGCTGGACTTGACATCATCAATGCCATTTGCAAGGCTAAGGGTGTGAATGCTCCGATATTCGTTGATAACGCTGAGAGCGTAAACAATGTTCTGGAAACATCAAGCCAGAAAATCCTATTATGTGTAACCAAAGACAAACAATTAACAATACAGTAACTATGGCAGACAATAATTCAAACACACCAGCACCAGCCAGCACAACGGCTGTGCAAAAGGTCAGCCCAAAGGTGGATGCCTTGAAAGGTATTCTCAATGCTGAATCAGTCCAGGAGCAATTTAAGAATGCCCTGGGTAAGAACTCTGGCACTTTCGTTGCCTCAGTGATCGATCTGTATAACTCAGACAGCAAGCTACAGCTCTGTGAGCCTAAGGCTGTCGTGATGGAGGCTCTGAAAGCTGCTGTGCTCCACCTCCCTATCAATAAGGCTCTGGGATATGCCTACATCATTCCTTTCAATAACAGCTACACTGAAAAGGATCAATTTGGTAAGGACATCCTGGATGATCATGGAAAGAAAAAGTGGTACCAGAAAATGGAGCCTACTTTCCAGCTTGGATATAAGGGTTACATCCAGCTTGCTATGCGTACAGGCCAGTATCGTACCCTGAATGCCGATGTAGTCTATGAGGGTGAGGTGCGTAAGGTTAGAAAGCTCACTGGAGAGATCGCCTTTGACGGTGAGAAGAAATCAGATAAGGTGATTGGATATTTCTGCTACTTTGAGCTGCTTAACGGTTTCAGTAAGACACTGTACGTTACTGTAGAGCAGATGGCAAAGCACGCTAAGCGTTACTCTAAGGGACTGAAAAAGGAAACCACTGTAGAGCAACTGATGGCTCTGGCTGCTATGCCTGTATCTGATGATAGTAAGACTGTAGGATGGTTAGGCAATTTCCATGCTATGGGTGTTAAGACGGTGGTAAGAAACCTCCTGAGTAAGTACGGTTATCTGTCTGTCGAAATGCAAACAGCTATCTCTGATGATCTAAAGAGCGAGGAGTGGGCTGATGCTACTGAGCTGAAAGATGAGACCAAACAGCTTACGATGAGTAGTGAGGGTGCTGTGAAGATCGGAGAGGCTGCAAACAGCCAGGAGCCTGCTGCATCCACCATCCCTGATCCAGGTTACTAAACGGTGCTGCTATGTTACTGACTGTGTTAGGTAGTTCAAGCAAGGGAAACGGCTACATCCTGGATAACGGCCAGGAGGCTCTGATCCTGGAGTGTGGTGTGAACATCAAGGAGGCAAAGAAAGCCCTCCAGTTCAATATCCGCAAAGTGGCAGGATGTGTCGTTACCCACCAGCACAATGATCATGCTGGGCACATTGCTAAGTACGCTGATCTTTTCCATACCCTGGCACTGCCTGAGGTGTGGATGGCAAAAGGCTACTCTGGTACCCATGCCGTTTCAGTGGAAAGCGGAAAGACATACCAGATGGGTAATTTCATGGTAATGCCTTTCAATGTGTCACATGATGTACCCTGTGTAGGCTATCTGATCCAGCATCCAGATATGGGGCTGATGATCTTTGCCACAGATACCTGTGAGCTTGACTATACAATACCAGGGCTCAATCACATACTGATCGAGTGTAACTATTCAGTGGAGGCTCTGAGACGTGCAATAGCTGAGCACCGTACAGACGAAAGCCAGGTAGCACGCCTGGCAAAGTCCCACCTGGAGTTTGCATCTACAAAATCTTTTCTTAGCCGTAATGACCTGTCGAAAGTGGCAGAGGTGGTACTGATCCACCTGTCAGGCAACAATGCCGATGAGAGCCGTTTTGTGAACGAAATACAGGCACTCACAGGAAAGCCCACCTATGCTGCTTTCCCAGGTTTGAAAGTTGAGATCAATAAACTATAAGAATTATGATTAACGGATTCGACAATGAAACAAAACCTCTATCTGAGTATGAGCTTAACACGCTCACCCCCCAGATTGTACGTGGACTGTCTATGAAGATCGGCAAAGACCGTGCTATCAAAAACAGTGAGATCTGTGCTAAGATGCGTTTGGCTGGCTACAGGATCGACAATGCCAGGTTACGCAAAGTGATAAACCATATCAGGGTGAAAGCCCTGCTGCCTGGAGTGATCGCTACCTCTGAGGGCTACTACATAGCCACTACGAAACGTGAAATGGCAGATTACATTGCCTCTCTGGAGAGCCGTGAGAGTGCTATCCACCAGGTGAGTGTTGCACTGAGGAAACAGATGGAGCTGTACGATGAGTAACGCTAAGGTGATCATAGAAAAGGCTAACGGCCTCTTTAACCTGAATAAGCTGTATGTGTGGTTTGTACAGGCTTTGGATGGAATTTACCTGGTAGAGGTGAAAAAGGTACGAAAGCCCAGATCCAACGATCAGAACGGCTGGCTTTGGGGATGTATCTATCCGATGCTGCTTGATGGAATGATTGATGCTGGCTGGGAGTTTACCAGCATAGAGCAGATACATGAGTTTTTCAAGGCACAAATGACAGCTGATGAGGTAGTAAACAAAGAGACTGGTGAGATCGTGAAATTTCCATCATCAACAGCAAAGATGGATACCGTCACTTTCTCCTCCTATTGCGAAAAGCTAAGGGAGTATGCCAGGGAATACCTGAATGTAGAGATTCCTGATCCTGATAAATTCTGGAGGATAAGAGCCGATGAAAGCAATAGCAAATAACCTGGTTTCAGAGCTGATACGACTGATACCTGTGATCATAGACAGCGTACCACCAGGCCAGAGCCTGAGAGTACAGAATGCTATCCGTATCGTGAGAAAGATCCTAAAAAAGTTGAACAATCTAAATGAAATAGAAAAATGAGTAAGCAAATTATCGTTACTGAGGTAGAGGTTAAGGCTGCACTGGAGGCAGCGAAATCCCAGGAGGTGAAAGACGTGCTGGCAGCTCTTTTCTGCAAGCCTGAGAAAAAGCCTAACCTGGATGATTACAAGTCCATCAAGTCCTATGAGGATGCTTGTGAGGCTCTGGATCTTACACCGATCTATTCAGATAAGGCTAAAAGATCAATCTGTGAGCACATTAACGGCCATTGGGACTACAGACAGGAATTGCCTAAGCATATCATGGCATTACTGAAACTGGAGGTGATCAGCCGTGCCCTGTGGGGCAGAAACTGGGAGCCTAAGCCAGATGCTGAGGGTAATAACATCATGTGGTACCCCTGGTTTGCCCTGTGGACTAAACAGGAGATTGAGGAGCGTAAAGATCGCTTTAATGGTGCCCTCCTGTCTGCGGCTGCGGCTTCTGGTGCGCTTGCTGGTTTCGGTTATCTGACTGCGCATTATCGTTCCTCGGTTGCGTTTGCGCCTGTTGGGTTCCGCTTGTGCCAGGAAACAGAGGAAAAAGCTATCTACTTTGGTCAGCAGTTTATCCAGCTCTGGGCTGATTACCTGGCATTCAATTTCACTGTAGGAGGTAACTATTTTAATCAAAACAAATAATTCAAAAACAGTAAATTATGGCAAAAGAAAATGTAAAAACCGTGCCAGACGTGATGCTGGCAGACACTCCGATGGAGGAGAGAGAGCAGATCCTGAGGGATTCCTGTGATCAGATCGTGGAAAAGTTCTACACCAGAAAGTTTGGGGCTGCAGAAATGGCTAACAAGCGGACTGAGGCCTGTGATGTGGCTATGCAGATCAGTGAACTTAACAAAGAGCTCAAAGAGGTCACAGCTGACTACAAAGGAAAGATCAAGCCTCTCACTGAGAGACATGATAGCATCCTGGATGAGATCAGAGGTGGTGGTGAGCAAGTCAAGGGTGACACTTTCAAATTCATGTTTGAGGAGTGTGGTAAGGTTGGTTTCTACGACACCAACGGACACCTGGTAGAGCAACGTGATATGACACCAGAGGAGAGACAGCGCACAGTATTCCAGGCTATCAGAAGAAATGGAACTGAGGGTTAATTTTTTATCGTTCAACAATTAAATCAAGTAAAACTATGACAGAAGAAATGAACATGGAGAAATCCGTATGTGTGAACATTCAGAACTATACAGGTGAAAAGCCTGTTGAGGTGATCATCAGAAAGGGTGATGCTGCTAAGGCTGCTAACCCATTGCCAACTAAGGAGCCGATCAAGACAAATATCTCTGGTGTTATTTCAGCACCCTTTGACTGGCTGGAGAAACGTGTTGATACCATTGATCAGAAACGATCCAACATCATTGTTGATCGTGAGGCTATGAGTATCAAGCTCACCATCAATGAGGATGATGAGTACAAAGAGGGTACCGTAACAGGTAAGGTTGAGTTTACTGAGATCTTCAAGAAAACGAAGATCAACAATCCAAATGATGGCTGGGCACCTGATCGCCTGGGACAGTTCCTGAGACTTAACCGTGGCATTGCCAACAGTGGACGTGATGAGTGGATGAAACTGGTATCAGGCCTTAAATCATTCAAGGCAACAGTACAGAGCAATATCGAGAAAACAAGAGATTCCTCTGGTAGTCGCTCAGATGTTTTCCAGATGACTGTACAAAGCCAGCTGCCTAAGTCTTTCCAGGTGAACATCCCAATCTTCCGTGGAACGCCTAAGACCGTTATTGAGGTGGAGTTTGACCATTACGTGGTGGATGGTGATTGTATGCTCCAGCTGGTTTCTCCAGGTGCTAACGAGGCTGTGGAGAGCTACCGTGATGAGTGTATCGATCAGGTTCTGGCAAAGATCCGTGAGATCGCTCCAGAGATTGCAATTATTGAGGTTTAATCACACTAACAGCTGGTGGGTGGGGCTGTCTCACCTACCAGCATTAAAAACACCCGATATATGGCTAAGAAAAGAATACAGATGATGCCTTTCGATACAGCAGACTGGCTAAGATGCCCAGAGCTGAAAGTGCTGCCACCAGACATAAGAGGCCTGTGGATGGATATGCTTTGCTATATGTGGGAGAGTGTGGAGCGTGGTGTGATGGTTAAGCCAAATGGTGACATCTATACACAGGATGAGATTGTACGGATGATCGGTAAGGATGCCTCTGGATCTGATACCTGGCTGGATCGCCTGATCTTTGGTGGAGTTTGTGCTGTCAGGGAGGATGGTGCTATCTACAGCAGGAGGATGGTTAGGGACACTGAGATCAGCCAGAAAAGACGTGAGGCTGGACTGAAAGGTGGATCCTCTACAAAGACTAAGGTGTTTGACAGAAAGCCTGTAGAACGAAAGGAAAAGCCCTCTGAGCCTACTTTGCCGATGGATATTCCAGATACACCACCGCCACTGACACAGGAGCAAGCAGAAAAGGCTGCAAAGGCAAAGAAATACAAGTATGCTGAGTTCGTCACCCTTACCAGGGATGAGTACGCAAAGCTCTGTGAGGAGTATGGAGAGGATCCTGCTAAGCGTATGATTGAGATCCTGGATAACTACAAAGGTGCCAAAGGCAAAAAGTATAAGAGTGATTACAGAGCCATCCTTACCTGGGTGGTTGATAGGTACAACGAAGAAATAATAAAGTATGGAGATCAACGGAAAGCAAATGACACAGGAAATGGCCTTACAGATCATCAGGGATCACCAGCAAAAGGCGTTCAAGCTGTCCCAGGAGAGGATGGAGGAGGAGAGGCGCAGACACAGAAAGATTATACTGAAAGGTTTTAAGTATGACCTGGAGGATCCTGATCAATACAAGGTGCACGCTGAGCTGATCAAGGGTATAGGTGATAACTATATGCTGAGGGAGTTTACCGACTACCAGGTAGATGATCACAATAGAAAGGTGCTCCAGTTCCTGACATACTATTTCAACGGATGCAAGCTGGCTGAGAGCGTTTTCCCTGGTGAAGATTACAAGATCCACAAAAACATCCTCCTGATCGGTGAGCCTGGCACAGGTAAGACGATGATCATGCAGATCTTTGCCGACTATCTGAGGATCACAGAGAATGAGAATATGTTTCGGAATATCAGCATGACACAGCTAATGAACTACTATAAGATCAATGGCCATATAGACCGCTATACGTTCAATGAGCTGGCTGATCCTAAAGCGTATGAGGGCACACCTTTCAACGTATGCCTGAATGACCTGGGACTAATGACAGAGAAACAAAAGAGTTTTGGCACTACCCTCACCCAGGTAACGGATGAGTTTCTGTTTGCCAGGTATGAGATCTACCAGCAGTACAGCAAACGCTATCACATTACCAGCAACCTCACTGTAAAGGATCTGAAAAGCCGTTTTGAGGATCGCCTGGTGGATCGTTTCAAAAGTTTCAATGTAATAGAACTACACGGTGAAAGCCGTAGAAAATAAACTAAGTAAATATGCAACTAATTTCAGATTGGAATACATTACGTGACAATGCCCACAACACAGCAGCACGTCACGGTTTCTGGGATGATGAGCCCAGTGATGATCACTTTCTCTGTCTTATTTCCTCTGAGCTGATGGAGGCTGTTGAGGCTGACAGGAAAAACATCAAAGGAAACCTCCAGGCAATGGTAGCTGTCGTAAACTGCCAGGAAACATCAGAGTATGGTATCACAGACCAGTGGATGGAAACATGGTTTAAGCTCTACTTTGAGGAGCGAGTAAAGGACAGCGTGGGTGATGAGCTGGCAGATGCCATCATCAGGATCCTGGATCTGGCTGGAAAGCACAATATTAACCTGAGTGGCATTATCGAGGCTGACAGTAAGCTGTCAAAGGACAAAAGGTTTACTTAGAATATCCGTACCATTGAAAAGTACCTATGCCAGGACAGGTATAGTTTGGATGAGAAACTGAATTACGCTAAACAGGAGATCTGTAGGTTTGCTGAGATCCTGGATATAGACATCATAACGCACATCAATCTAAAGATGATGTACAACAGAATGAGAATCAAATTACACGGAAAAAAGTATTGATTATGAAACAGAAAGAGCAAAAGCGTAAGGTGATAATCACCTTTTCAAAGGCTTTCCCTCCAGGCCATTCCAAAGTGGGACAGCCAACAGGTTTTGAGAGTAAGCTGAAAGCTGGCACTAAGATCCACACTATCAGGGCTGATGCCAAAGGATGGTGGGATAAGTGCGCTGAGGCTATCAACTCTGGTAGAAAGTACCTGAGCCTGAGAGAATGGGTAGGCAGACCGTACAACTCAGAGCAGAGGATCCTGGGTGAGAGGGATAAGATAGGGCTGCAAACTATCACAATGACCTACTCCAGTGAGGATGAGCTGCCTCAGGCATGGGTAGATGGTAAGAAAGTACCAGTTGAACAGCTGGCTAAGAATGATGGACTGGCTGTAGAGGATTTCGTGGAATGGTTCTTTTCCACTCCACTCTATAAGAGCAACACCTTTGAGGGTAAGATCATTCACCTAACGGATTTCAGATACTAAGGCTATGGCAGAGGAATTGACTAACAGAGAGTATGCCGCATTATGGTTTGATGATGTGGCAGACAAAACGACCAGGCTAACGAGTGGTAATGTTTCCCATCAGGGCAATACCATCAAGGCTATGGCAAAGTGTAGTGCTCACTACCTGGAGCAATGGGGTGA
>Ga0310697_10001179_pt1 | contig 31679 bp, 25 predicted proteins | sample 172DNAGHGlowgp2_FD_203883 | JGI IMG/M metagenome (GOLD analysis project Ga0310697, IMG submission 203883) | Sheep rumen microbial communities from Palmerston North, Manawatu-Wanganui, New Zealand - 1728 DNA GHGlow gp2 (v2) (version 2) | ecosystem: Host-associated > Mammals > Digestive system >... | reverse complement strand
TGGGATTGACGACGCGTGAGATCATCCTGCTGGAGTTCTCATCGACCATCCTTTGCTTGATCCTGTCGGGTAAAATCGGGTCGAACATCGCCAGTGAAATCGGCACCATGCGCGCCACCGAGCAGATTGACGCCCTAGACATCATGGGTATCAACAGCGCCAATTTCCTGGCAGCGCCCAAAATTCTTGCCCTGATTTCCATCCTTCCGTTCCTGGTTGTCATCTGTATGGCGACAAGCCTGTTCGGTGGCTGGCTCATCTGTATCATTACAGGTATAGTGGAGCCAGACACCTTTATCTTCGGTATTCAGTCGCTGTTCATCCCGTGGTATGTCTGGTTTGCCCTGATCAAGTCCCTCGTGTTTGCCTTCCTGATGTCCACCATAGCCTGCTACTATGGCTACTCGATGAAGGGTGGCTCAGTCGAGGTGGGTAAGGCGAGTACCGATACCGTTGTGATGTGCAACATCATGATTCTTGTGGCTGACGTAATCCTCACCCTGTTGCTCCTCTAACAGTGAACAGTTAATAGTTAACAGTTGACATCCGCTAAAGTCTAAAGTCTAAGGTCTAGAGTCTCTAAAACTAAAAAAAATGATTGAAGTCAAGCATATATCCAAGTCCTTTAAGGAAGAAGGCGGCACCAGGCAAGTGTTGTTCGACGTGAGCTGCAAACTCTATGACGGCAAGACTAACCTCATCATCGGTCAGTCTGGCTCGGGCAAGACGGTGCTGGTCAAGAATATTGTAGGACTGTTTGACCCTGACGAGGGCGAAATTCTGTATGACGGACGAGACATCACCAAGATGAATCGCAAGGAGCGCAAGGAACTGCGCAAGGAGATCGGTATGCTCTTCCAGGGGTCGGCGCTATTCGACAGCGAGACGGTACTGGGTAATGTGATGTTTCCGCTGGTGATGTTTGGCGGTATGAGCAATAGCGAGATGAAAGACCGTGCCCAGTTCTGTATCGATCGTGTGAACCTTACCGGTAGCGAGAACAAGTTCCCCAGCGAATTGTCAGGCGGTATGCAGAAACGCTGTGCTATCGCCCGTGCCATCGCCCTGAATCCCAAATACCTCTTCTGTGACGAGCCCAACTCGGGCCTGGATCCCAAAACGTCAATCGTGATAGATGAGTTGCTGAGCGACATCACCCACGAGTTTGGCATTACAACGATCATCAATACCCACGACATGAACTCGGTGATGGGCATCGGCGAGAACATCGTGTTCATCAACAAGGGACATGTGGGTTGGATTGGTAACAAGGACGAGGTCTATAATGTGGACAATGATGACTTGAACAATTTCGTCTATGCCACCGACCTGTTCCGTGACGTGCGCAAGTATCGCCGCGAACACGGCTATAAACCCACTAGGAGGAGTTAGGAATTAGGGGTTAGGAGTTAGGGGTTAGGAATTAGGAATTGGCATCCGCATCCGCCGTTTCATCCGTTTCATCCGTTTCATCCGCAAATGTACGATAGCAAACTGACAACTGAAAATGAACAATAAAGAATGTAAAGAAGAAATCCTCGAGCTGTTGCGCTCCACTGGACGTGAGGGTATCGAGGACGTGATTGCCGACCTGGAGTCATGGGGATTTTTCACCGCTCCGGCCTCGGCTGGCCATCACTTGAATGTCGAGGGTGGCCTGGCCAAACATTCCCTGAACACATGCAAGGCCGCCCTGACGGTGTGGGAGGCGATGAAGACCATTGAGCCGAGTCTGGAACATGAGGTGAAGCGTGATAGCGTCATCCTTGCCAGCTTGCTGCATGACGTCTGCAAGTGTGACATCTACAAACGCACGGTCAAGAAGCGTAAGAATCCACTGGGTATCTGGGAAGATGCAGAGGGCTATAAAGTCACCTACAAGAGTTTCCCGATGGGGCACGGCGAGAAATCGCTCACGCTGCTGCTGTGCAGCGGTCTGCCACTGAATGATGACGAGATGCTGGCCATCCGTTGGCACATGGGGGCTTGGGGCGTGAACCAGAACAGCTATGAGGACGTTCGCAACTATGATGCCGCCCGCAAGCTGTATCCGCTCGTGACTATTATCCAGACCGCCGATGGCTTGGCAGCCAGCATCATGGAACGCACGGGCGAGGAAATTGATGAGTTATGATTCGCGTCAACATCCTTCTGTGTGACACCTTCCCTGGAAGGTTGCCCGATTTCATTCCCAACTACGAGTCACTGTTTATGGACCTGTTTGCCGCTATCGGTGAACAGGTTTCCTACAAGATATTCCAGACATGGCAGGGCGAATTGCCCCCATCGGTCAATACCGACGAGATGTATCTGGTACCCGGCAGTCTAGATTCGGCCTATGACGACAAACCGTGGATTGTCGCACTGGTCAAGTGGATAGAACATGCCTATTGCCGTGGAGCCAAGTTGATGGGCGTGTGCTTTGGCCATCAGGTGATAGCCCGGGCCCTGGGTGGGGAGGTGAGACCCTATGAGGGCGGCTTCGGTACCGGAGTGCGTGCCTCCCATGTGATTGACGAGGAGATGCGGCGCTATTTCCCCGACGGGGAGATGCGCCTGCTCTATAGCCACCATGACCAGGTGACCGCATTACCGCAGGACGCCGTGCGGTGTGCCACCAGCGATTTCTGCAAGAACGAGTCGTTCAGGATTGGCCATCAGGTCGTCACTTTCCAGGGCCATCCCGAGTTTACCGTGGCCTATAGCCGCCACCTGCTGACCAACTGCAGCGACGACCTGGACGAGCCGGTAAGGCTGGCGGCATTGCAGAGCCTTGACCAGATGGAGCCTCAAGGGTTCGAGGCGGCCCGCTTTGCGCTGGACCTGCTGCTCAAGTGAGGTTGTCGGCCATTTATGGCTCGCATGTGTGTTTTTTTACTAATTTTGCAGTCCCAAACACATTAAACAGTTGATTTTTATGTCAAGAAATGAAAAGGAACTCGAGGGCGTGACGCTGCTGGGCAACCAGGGCACGACCTATGAGTTTGATTACCGTCCCGACGTGCTCGAGACCTTCGAGAACAAGCATCCCGAGAATGAATATGTAGTGACGCTCGATTGCCCCGAGTTCACCTCATTGTGTCCCAAGACGGGCCAGCCCGACTTTGGCCACATCATCATCAACTATATCCCCCGCGTGCGCATGGTCGAGAGCAAGAGCCTGAAGCTCTATCTCTTCAGCTTCCGCAACCACGGCGACTTCCACGAGGATTGTGTCAACATCATCATGAAGGACCTGGTCAAGTTGATGGACCCCAAATACCTGGAGGTCATCGGCCTGTTCAACCCGCGCGGCGGCATCAGCATCAAGCCGTTTGCCAACTATGGCGACGACGACCATCAAGACATGGTGCGTGCTCGCCTCATCAGCAATTTCCACAACGATTAATATGAAAGACGCAGTTATCATTACTTCGGGTGGCATGGACTCGACGACCATGCTCTATGAGTACAAGGACGAGATTGCCCTGGCCATCACCTTTGACTACGGCAGCACCCAGAACGGCCGGGAGCGCCGCTGTGCCATCATGCACTGCCAGCGCCTGGGCATCAAGCACCTGATCATACCATTGGATTTCATGCACAAGTATTTCAAGAGCGCCCTGCTCGAGAGCGCCGACGCTATCCCCGACGGCAACTATGATGACGAGAACATGAAGGCGACGGTCGTGCCGTTCCGCAACGGCATCATGCTTGCCATCGCCTGCGGCATCGCCGAGAGCAACGGCCTCAAGCGCGTGATGATTGCCAACCACGCCGGCGACCACAGCATCTACCCTGACTGCCGCTCGCCCTTCATCGAGGCGATGAGTACGGCGATGATGACAGGAACCTACGAGGGCGTCAAGGTCTATGCCCCCTATACCGACCTGAGCAAGGCCGATATCGCCCGCCATGGTGCGGCCCTGGGCCTGGACTACAGCGAGACCTATTCCTGCTACAAGGGCGGTGAGAAGCACTGCGGAACCTGCGGCACTTGCACCGAGCGCCGCCAGGCCCTGCGCGAAGCCGGTATCGATGACCCCACCGAGTACCTTGTTTAGATATTAGATGATAGTAAATTGCTTTTATTCATTGAATTACGATGGTAAAAGTATCTTTTATCTATTATCATTGCATCTATTATCTAAAAAAGCAGTACCTTTGCAGCCGTTTTGAGGTAAAGAAAGAAACATCATTAACTACTAAATAAATACAAAAAACAATGAAAGCATTCGTATTCCCCGGTCAGGGCGCACAGTTTGTCGGTATGGGCAAGGACCTGTATGACAACAATCCCCAGGCCAAAGAATTGTTTGAGAAAGCCAATGAGGTGCTCGGTTTCCGCATCACCGACCTCATGTTTGAAGGCACCGAGGATGACCTGAAGCAGACCAAGGTCACTCAGCCTGCCGTATTCCTGCACTCGGTAATTCTCGCGCTCACCATGGGCGAGGAGTTCAAACCCGACATGGTTGCCGGTCACTCGCTGGGCGAGTTCTCGGCACTGGTCGCCGCTGGCGCACTGCCTTTTGAGCAGGGGCTGAAGTTGGTCGAGGCTCGTGCCCTGGCCATGCAGAAGGCTTGCGAGGCTGCCCCCTCGACGATGGCTGCCATCATCGGTATGGACGATGCCAAGGTAGAGGAAATCTGCGCTACCATCGACGGCATCTGCGTTCCCGCCAACTACAACTGCCCCGGTCAGGTGGTCATCTCGGGTGAGATTGCCGCTATCGAGGCTGCTTGTGAGAAATTCAAGGAGGCCGGCGCACGCCGTGCGTTGCCCCTCAAGGTGGGTGGCGCTTTCCACTCGCCCCTGATGGAGCCTGCCCGTGCCGAGTTGGCCGAGGCTATCGAGGCTGCCGACTTCTCGGCTCCCGTTTGCCCCATCTACCAGGACGTGGACGCCAAGCCCCACACCGATCCCGCCGAAATCAAGGCCAACCTGCTGCAACAGCTCACAGCTCCCGTTCGCTGGAGCCACATCGTTGCCAACATGGTGGCCGACGGCATGACCGAGGCCGAGGAACTGGGCCCGGGCAAGGTGCTGCAAGGCCTCATCGGCAAGACCTGCCGTGACGTCGTCCTCAGCGGCCGTCAGTGATGCTCGCTGTCTTTAGCCGTTAGCCTTTAGTTCGTATCCGCATTGTAGGGCCTCGCCTTGGCGTGGCCGCCCGCGACGGAAAAACATCACGCTAAGGCGCAAAGGCGCAAAGATAATTGTAATCATCCGCATTCCCCTCAATGGAGTGCGGATGTTTGTTGTTATCGGATAACGATTCCATCCGTTTCGTTCATTTCGTCCGTTTCATCCACGCGTGCGTGGTTTGTCCGATGCAGCGTGAATATGCGTGTACATGCGGACAGAAATGACGAAAATGACAAGCGTAATAATATAATTATTTGGTTTGTGTCAGAACTTGCGGTGACACAACCGATATCATCATTTTCATCTATTTCATCATTTTCATCCTATTATATATATTATAGGGACGAAAATGACGAAAATGATCATGACTAATTAACGGAAAGTGACCACGTGTACACGCGGACGGAACGGAAAAGGCGGAAAACTATTGAGAAGTATATATATATATATTTATTTTGTGTCAGTACTTGCGATGACAACAACCCGTTTTCCGTTTCTTCCGTTTTCCGTTTCTTCCGTTATATATATAATAGGCGGACGGACGGAAAACTCTTCTTGTTCTCTGATATTGATTACTGAATCCCCAGGATGCGGTGGGTCTGCAGCGATAGGCGCCACTCGGGATGGTCAAGTACGGCCTGAACGGTGGCTTGCATGTTGCGCTTGCGGTCGCTCTCGTCACTCACCCAGCAGGGCTGCAGGTAGCGGTGGTCGGCTGTGATGCTGTCATATTGGGTCAAGTCCTGGCCCAGATAGACCACCTTCAACTCGTCACAGCGGGTGAGCACCACGGGCAGGTCGCCGCTGTCGCCGAGGCTCGTCTTGGGCGACAGGGTTACCCAGTCGATGCCGTGGGGCAGGGGATGGGTGCCGTTGGTCTCGATAGCGATGCGCTTACCCGTCATCTGCTTGAGCCCCATCACGAAATCCTCGTCAATCCACAACGAAGGCTCCCCGCCCGTGAGCACGATGAGCGGCGCCCCAGGGTACTGCATCACCTGCTCGACGATTTCGGGCAGCGACATCATCGTGCCCTCCTCGTGCCGCGTGTCGCAGAAGGCGCAATGCAGGTTGCAGCCGCTCAGCCTGATAAACACGCTGGCGGTACCTGTGTTGTAGCCCTCGCCCTGCAGCGAACAGAAGATTTCGTTGACCTTGTACATAGACTTTAGACCTTAGACTTTAGACCTTAGACTTTAGACATTAGGACGCGGATGTTAATTCCTAACTCCTAACTCCTAATTCTCCTCGTCCTTCTCGTAGATGGCGAGGTTATTGGCGCTCTCGCGCACGTCGGCACGGTAGCAGTTGGGCACGTTATCCACGATCCAGCGGGCGATATTCTCGGCGGTGGGGTTGAAGTCCAATACGTCATTGAGGTAACGGTGGTCGAGCTTGCCGTGCACCATCTCCTTGATGAGGGTGAAGTCGGTAACCATACCGTTGTCATCCAGCTCCTTAGCTTTGCAATAAACGTTCACGATCCAGTTGTGGCCGTGCAGATTCTCGCACTTGCTGTTGTGGTCGAGCATCAGCATGTGGGCTGATGAAATTTCCAGTGTCTTTTGTACGTAATACATATCTTTTTTTCAGTTGTCTGTTTTCAATTTTCAGTTGTCAGGGTCTGTCTATGGCGGTGTGTCATAATTCAACTGCTAGAACTATAACCGCCCTGCGGGCGGGAAATTAATCAAATTAATTATAAAATTTTTATTAATATGATAATGTTGTCAATTTTAATTTAAAAATTTGTTTAATTTCCCGTGCGATAGCACGGTTATATTACCGAGTCGGAATTATGACACACTCCTTATTAGCATCACCTTTTCTTCTTGACTTGGGGCACGGATTCGTTGAAGTGCATGTAGTAGATGGCGCTGACGATGCCCTTGTCATAGCCCAGGGTCAATGCCCTGAGGTTGAAGTCACTGCAGAAGATACCATCCCTGGCCAGCACGAAGCCCTTGGTGCCCAGTCGGCCCTCTACCGTGTTGACGATGGCCGGTTCAGTGCTGGCGGGGCAGTGGTTGACGTTGAGGGAAATGATGACACGATTCACGTGGGCATCATAGTTGAAGCTGGCGTCGGTGCTATCGGCATTGACGGTTGCCACCTCGCGGTCAAACACATATTGGATGGTGTAGGGACCTTGTGGCATGACGAGCGTGTTGCTGCCGGCATACAGGCGGGCATCCATACCCACCATGCGGTTCATGTCCATCAGTGTCGTTTTGTCATCAACACCGCAGCAAGTGGACTCGTCAAACATCAACATCAACGCGGCAGCAGCCAGGTCGGTATTGATGAAGCCGCGCGTAGCATAAGGATTGTCCTCGCTCACATGGGCATCGCTGAACTTGGCGTTACCCACGGCCTTGCCAGTGCGGTCGATGATATAGAAGGTGTCAGCGTCCACCGCAATCAGGCGTTCGCCATTGATGTCGATGAGGTTGTCGTGCTCAATGGGAATGAGGACTTTATTGTTCTTGTCCACCATGCCGGTTTTCTTCTCCTTGATGACGATATAGTCGCCCGACGGAGTGCGCGACAGATCGGCATAGCCGCCTTTCTCTACTTGAGCCTTATCATCGATGGGATTGGCAACCTCCTTGCCGTTCTTGTCCAGGCACACGATGCTGTCACCCTTCAGGACGGGCAGCACGCCGTGCAGATAATAGGGCTGGATGGGCTGATACTCTGAAGTCGTTGAGGTGAACATGACCTTGCCGCCCTTGTCAATGACCGAGAAGGAGACAGTGCTGTCGCCCTGCTGGTTACTGTCGATGACCATGGCGTAGTCGTCATAGAGGAACAGGTTGACTGTGCTGTAGTTGGCAGGGACGATGGTGTCACCGCTCGTGTTGATGAATCCCCACAAGCCGTTGTCGTTCTGGAAGGCTGCCATACCGCGAGCATACATCGAGCACTGGGCCACCTCCTTGGGCAGCTCCTTGATGATGGCACCGGTGCGGTCAATGATCTGTAACGCACCGCCCACACGGCTACATACAGCCACGCCGTCGTCACTGAACGACGTCACGCTGCCGAAGTGGCCTGCCACAGGAGTAGTGGGATTTGCCACGTCATAGTAATCGTAGCTGCCCTCGCTATTCAACACGTAGAACATTCCCGAAACGATGGGAGATGGTGCGTGTTCAAAGGCGTCCTTGGCGACGACCTCGCCGCTGTTTACATCAAGGATACTCCATTTCTCGCTGCCCACGAGTTGCACGGGCAGGTATTGGGTTTTGTACTGGTAGGTTGCTTCTTGCTTACCGCAGGCGGCCATCAGCAATACAACTATTGCGGCAACCGCTGTTCTCATAAAAATCTTCATCGTTAATAATCCTGTTGTTTTGAGCTGCAAACTTACGCATTTTTCCGTTTCCTGACAATTAACCTGCAGTGGGCATAACATTTTTTGTGCTTTTTTGTCCTATTCTCACACATGGACGACCGGTTCTAGCGTTCAGTGACGACGAGGGCACCCATTGAGGACAGGTCATGGACGACAATCCCCAGGCTGTCACACTCATGTAGTAGCGGTGCCTTTTCATGAAGGGCACCCGAGATGATGAGTCGTTGAAAATGGTAGAGTTTCTTCAATTTGGTGGCAGTACTGTGATAATACTTGGTGACGATGATATCATCCAATTGGAGTTGATGGCTTGTTGTAGCACGTTTCCAGTTGCCTCGGCCCACGGCAAGCAGGCGTCGCCCCATCAGGTGGGCAATCGGAGGCCTGATCAGTCCATTCTCGAGCCTCAGGGTGTCATTCCCTGTCACGAAATGCAACTCGTCGATGTCATGACGGGCAAGGAATCCCGCATAGTATCGGGAAAAGGATGTCGAGTCGGTCTCATCCTCGTCTGGTGACCACACATAGCCCTTGCCATTGTCGTAATATAATATAGGTGTTGACGAGAATGAGTTGAAGACAACGAGTCCTACTCGCGGGGTACTATGATCTACCCACAGTGAGTGTGCCAGCATAATGACCAAGGCACATCCAGCCATGATTAGGTATCGGAATCGCTGCCGATACAGCCACATGACAATGAGAAACAGGATCACAAAATAAGCGATGACACCAAACGTGCTCACGTACACGCCCCTGAAATGTGACATCGGCAAGGCATTGACCGTCGACACCGCCCAATGAATATAGCGGTAGATGCCGTTGAGCAGATGGTCGAGCATCGCCCAATGCATGCCTGCTGCCGTGACTAGCAGGAACAGAGCGCCCAATATCATAAACAGAGGCAGAACCGGGAGAATGAGCAGATTGGCAAGCACCGACATCACCGACACAGTGTGGAAATAGTGGGCACACAGCGCCACCGTAGCCAGCATGGCTACCAGCGAAGTGACGACAGTCGAGGTGATGTAGTTGGCCCACTTGTTCTGGACTGTGAATGATTCAGGCAAGCTGGCAAATAGCAGCACGGCGCCGACAGTGATAAAGCTCAGCTGGAATCCCACATTGAATAGTGCCTGGGGAGTGAAGACGAGAATGAGCAGTGCTGCCAGTGCCAATGCATTGAGTGATACCGACCGCCTGTAGAAAATGAGCGAGCCGAATACCATCGCTATCATTATCGTGGCGCGCACTACACTGGGCGACAACCCCGTGAACACAGCAAACAAGGCTATTGCGGCAATGGTAACGAGGAGGCGTAACTTTTTCATCCTCAGGTAATCCAAGGGGAAAAGCAACCACCAAATGATGAGCGCGATAAAGCCGACATGTAGCCCGCTCAGCGCTAGTACATGCGCCACGCCGGCTGCCGAGAACTCTTGTCGTGTGGCCTTGTCGATGGCGCCACTGTCACCCAGTAGGAGCGCCGTGATAAACCGCTGTGCGTCGGTCGATAGGCTAGAGTTGAAGACCATGAGCCTCAAGTCGCGCCTCATCGTCGCTAAATGGGTCATCAGGGTGGGGGAGTGGCCGATGCGCTTGATGTGCCCCAATGGGAGATGTTGTTGATAACGGATGCCTCTGCTGTCAAGCAGGTAGGCGGCATAATCCATTTCGCCAGGATTGCCTAGGTTGCCCGTCTCATCAAGTGATGCCTGCCAGGCGATGAGGTCGCCTGCCTGCATCGTGTAATCGCAGCCGCGTGTCGAGACCATCACCTTGCACCTGGGCAACTCATGGTCTAGCACATCAACGGTCATGCGCATCGAGAAATCGGTGTAATCCAGATCTATTACCCTGCCGGCGAGAATCCTGCCCGAGCGCTGTTCATCGGTGAGGTGTGGCGGGCAATGAATGATAGCAGAAAGCCACCCTAATGCCATGGCAGCAAGAGCTATCGGCACGGCGAAATAGGGTCGCCATCGTAATCGTCCCTGAGGCGTTCTTGAGGAATTATTGAGCCACAAGTAGCCTGTAATAGCGAGGGCGAGAAGCACTAGGGGTGCCCACCAATTGTGCCACAATTGGTGAATGAGGATGCCCAGGGCCAGAGGCGCCAGGATGCGCAATACAGGAATGCGTGACAAAGGCAATCAGATAACAGTTAACAGTATTGGGCTAATAGGATGAAGCCGGTTGGTGCCATGTCCTAATCTTCTCTCGTCCAGATGTCGTAGGAGTCAAAGGCTTGTAGCAGCAACATCTCGATGCCGTTTTTGGTCTCGGCACCCTGCTCGGCAGACTTGCGCATGAACAGCGTTTCCTCAGGGTTGTAAATCAGGTCATAGCACAAGTGCTGTGGCGTCAGGAAGCGGTAGGGGAAATCTGGGCACAGGTTGTCGTCGGGATATTTTCCAAGAGGTGTGGCATTGATGATGAGCGTGTGGCGGGCTACCATCGCGCGGGTGATTTCCTCATAGACCACCGTGTGCTCGGTCTTGCGCCTGGACACCAGCTGCACTTCCACACCATGGCGCTTCAAGGCCGTCGTGACAGCCTTGGCGGCTCCGCCGGTGCCGAGCACCATTGCCGCCGTTCGCCCACTGGTGAGCACCTCGGGTGTCAGCGTCTTGTCAAAACCCTCCACGTCGCTGTTATACCCCCTCAACTCCAGCAGCTTGCCGTCCCGTTTGTCTCGGATAAAGCGGATCACGTTGACCGCGCCCACTTCGCGGGCATCGTCGTCTAGCGAGTCGAGATAGGGGATGACCTCCTCCTTATAGGGCGCTGTGACGTTGAGACCGTTCAGATTGGGGTACTCTGAAATGATTTCCCAGAGTAGTCCCAGATCCTCGATCTCGAAGTTGATATACCCGGCATCAATGTCCTCGGCGGCGAACTTCTCATTGAAAAAGTCCATCGAGAACGAGTGTACTAACGGATAACCGATCAGTCCGTACATGTGCTTGCAGTCAAGTGGAGAGTTCATATCATTTTCAGTTAATAGATATCGGATAAATAAGAGATAAAAACAGAGGGTTCAGGGAAAATACCTGAATGTGCAAAATTAATGACAAATCCTGTAATTATCACCGAATATGGTGGAAAAAATGCAATTTTAAGCCAAAATTTTGTTCTATAAAGCTTTTTTTGGCCTCCTTAAGGTATTAAATTAACTGAAAAAAGAGAAAAAGGCCTCATTATTATAGAACAAATTAGTAATTTTGCCGTTTATAAGACAAGAAATCAAATACTATATCAGACAAATGAAATTTTTAAACAAGAACGTCAAGATAGCTCTTACCGTACTCGTGGGACTGGCCCTGCTCTATTGGGGTATCAATTATTTGAAAGGTGTCAACCTGTTGACTCCAGCCAACTCCTATTATACCGAGGTCGATAGCTCACAGGGACTGTTGACAGCAGCCCCCGTAACAGTCAACGGCTTCCAAGTTGGCCAGGTACGCGAAATCAATTATGACTACGCCAAGAACAAGATCACGGTCCTGCTAGCCATGAACAAGGAGATGGTCGTGCCCGAGGGCAGCACCGTCAGCATGGTTACGGGACTGCTTGGAGGCGTTTCGCTCGAGCTTAATCTGGGCAGCGGTCCAGCCATGAAGCCCGGCAGCCTTATCCCTGCCATCCGCGAGGCAGGTGTCATGGACCATGTGACCGACAATATCATGCCCGTCGTCAACAATGTCTTGCCCAAGGTGGACTCCATCATGACCAATGTGAATGGTTTGACTGGTAACCCGGCTCTGGCAGCATCATTGTCACGTCTTGACGGTATCACGCGCCAATTGCAGATCAGTGCGCAGCAGCTCACCGTGTTGATGAACAACCTGAACCGTAGTGTTCCTGGTGTAATTAATAATGTCAACGGCATCGCCAATAACCTGTCGGGTGCTACAGGCAATCTGACAGACTTCTCGGGCTCGCTCAAGGAATTGCCTCTCGACGAGACGATCAACAAGCTCAACACCACACTCGCCAATCTGGAGTCCCTGAGCCAGCAGCTCAATGACAAGAACTCCACGCTGGGCAAGGTGATGAGCGACCGCGAGCTCTATGACAACGCCAATCATGCTATCGCTAGTTTGGACTCCTTGCTGACCGACATCAAGGCCCATCCCAAGCGCTATATTAATATAAAAGTATTCTGATTGATGATAACTTCTTCACTGACAGAGAAACTCAAAAATAGGGCTGAAAAATGCCCCTGAAATACCAGTATAAAAATCCTGTTTAGACTCAGTCCAAATAGGATTTTTTTTAAAATTTATCGTTTTCGGGATTTACATTTTCAAACCCTAGCAATGACAGCACTTTGTGAGTTTAATAAAGCAAACACTGAAAACAGGAGTTATTGTTAATATGCTGATAATAAGGTAAATAATAAAAATGAATATCATAAAAACAAGAGAAAAACACGCATTGTTGTAACCCTTTGTTTTTCAATGATGTTACAATAAAAATGAGATTTCCAAATTTTTTCGGCACTTTTTTATTAGAAATTATTGACCGAAATTTGTACTGCTTTTCGAGCATTGAAAAAACAACCATTACTAAGAAAAATAATAGAAAATGATTAACGTTGCACAACAGTGGAACCGTTGCCTTGACGTCATTAAGGCAAACATCCCGGCCGAGCAGTTTAATGCTTGGTTCGCTCCCATTGTTGCCGTTGACTTTGACCAGGAAAACAACCGTGTGACGCTCAGGGTCCCCTCACAGTTCTATATCGAGAAGCTCGAGGACCGCTATCTCTCCATACTCTCGGCCGCCTTGAAGAAGGTCTTCGGCGAGAATGTCAAGCTCAATTATAAATATAATGTGATAGGCAGTGATGACGCCAGTGCCGTGGAACAGCCCATGGACAACTCGAGCGTCAAGCTTCAGCAGGATCTCAAGATTCGCAAGCCTCACGTTGCCAACCCCTTTGAGCAAGACGACCGTCACGACGAGATTGACCCGCAACTCAATCCGCGATACACCTTTGAGAACTATTGCAGCAGCATGAGCAACAAGCTCGCTGTCAGTGTCGCCGATGCGATAGCAACCCATCCCGACATGAAGACCTATAACCCCCTCTTCGTGTTCGGCTCGACGGGTGTCGGCAAGACCCATCTGCTGCAGGCCATCGGCATCAAGCTCAAGGAGAATAATCCGCGCATGAGGGTACTGTATGTTTCCTCAAGGGTATTTGAGAGCCAGTATACGACGGCTGTCATTCAGAAGAAAGTCAACGACTTCATCAATTTTTACCAGAGCATTGACGTGCTCCTGTTGGACGACATTCAGGAGTTCGCCGGCAAGGAGAAGACACAGAACACCTTCTTCCATATCTTTAACCACCTGCATCAGCATCAGCGCCAGCTGGTGATGTCTAGTGATTGCCGTCCGAGCGACCTCGACGGCATGGTTCCCAGGCTCATTTCTCGCTTCAAGTGGGGTATGACAGTGGAACTCGAGAAACCTGACTATGAGCTGAGGCGCAAGTTCCTCGCCATGAAGGCGGCCCAGGACGGCCTCAACATTGCTGATGAAGTACTTGACTTCATCGCCTCGCAGGTTACCGAGAGTGTGCGTGAGCTCGAGGGCATTATGGTTGCCCTGCTCGCCCATGCGACAATGCTTGACCAGGACATCACCATCGAGTTGGCACGCAGTGTTATTGGCAACACCGTCAAGGTGAACCAGCGTCAGCTGACGTTTGAACTCATTGCTGAAACCGTTGCCGACTACTACAACCTGTCCACCGACTTGATCTATGGCAAGTCACGCAAGCGTGAGATCAGCGATGCCCGCCAGCTAGTGATGTATCTGGCCAAAAAAGAGGCACAGATGTCATCGCCCAGCATTGGGGCAAAATTGGACCGTACTCATGCTACAGTCCTGCACGCCTGCATCCAGATCGAGCAGCGCATGTCGATAGAGAAGGATTTCTCGAGAGAGGTACAGGATGTCACTGCTAGGCTGATGCAATAGCCGATAGCAAGTGGTGAAGAGTTTTTGACCGAGGGTGAACCGACTGCCGTTTAGGCAGCGAGGTTCACCCTCTTTTTCATCCAGCCACGAGGACCTACGGCCCTCACGCCATGGTACATCTCAAGTCAAGGACTACTGGCATTGTGCAGATCTTCGGCCAGCTTTTTCCGCATTTTACCGGACACAATAATGCATCATCGTATAAAAAGAGCGGCGGGAATTTCCCGCCGCTCGCAATTGATATCAAGATGATTATTACTTCACGCCCATGACCTCAAACTTGTACAGGATATCATCCAGCACGTTCTTGGCCTTGTTGTCATCGGGATTGAGCTGGGTAGCTTTCTCCAGGTAAGGAATGGCCTCGTCATAGATGGGCTTGATCTTGGGAACCAGCTCCTTGTTGGTAGCGTTGGGATTATCATCGATAATCTTCTGGGCCTGCAGGTAGAGGCAGCGACCAACATCGAAGTAAGCGTTAGCATAGGTGGGATCAACCTCAACAGCCTTGCGGTAGAAGGGCAGGGCGGCATCTACACCATTCTGCAACTCGATGGTAAAGCCCTTGATGTCATGCAGGGTACCATTCATGGGGTCAGCCTTCAGAGCGTTGTCAATGAAGTTGTTGGCCTTGTCATAATCGTTGTTATTGAGCATTTCCTGTACCATGTTGGCCAGGGAAGAGGTCTGGAAGTCAACGATGTTGTTCTCGGTGTAACCCAGCTTGCGAGCCTTGGTGAAGCTGTCGAAAGCCTTGGCAAAATTCTGGACCTGATACAGTGAGTAGCCCTCAAAGAAGCGAACCTGGCTGATTGTGCTGTCGGCAGCTGCCACACCGTTCTTGATGGCGAAGTCTGACGTAGCGATGTCGGCATAGGTGCCAAAAGCATCAGCAGCATTCTGCCAGTCACTGTTCTGCAGGTAAATGTTACCAGCATTGGCGATGTCATTCATGTGAGCGGTGAGGACGCCAATGATATCCTTGCTATATTTGGTCTTCACCTTCTTGGTGCCGTCGCTGTTCAGTTTGGGCATACCGGTTTTCTTGTCCACCTCAACAACTGAGTCCAAGGGCAGAGCCTTGAAGTAGTAAGCATAACCAGCAGTCAGCAACTGGTTCATCGCGTTATCATCGACAGGCTGTCCCAGCGATTTGGCTCCGTACATCGTGTCAAAGAGGCTGAATGCGGCCTTGCCGGCGGTGTACCAAGTCAGCACATCGTTGGCACTCTCAGGGTTGGTAAAGGCAGGCACAATGTTCTGCAATACTTCACCAAGCGCTTGAGGATTGCCCGAAGAAGCCTTCTTGGCAAGATCTTTCACGAGGCTCATCTGAGCCGATGCGCCGAATGCCATCATGATAGCTGCGGCGAAAAGAATCATCTTTTTCATTTTTCTTAACAATTAAAACTGGTTTATAATGTTTATTCGTTCTCGTTTTGTTGGTTATCTGAGTTATCGGAATTCTCTGAGTCTTCGATATTCTCGTTATTCTCGATGTTCTCGTTGGGCATTTCAGAGACATTCTCCTGGAAGGCGTCGCGAACGCTCTCTTCGTCGGTCGTCTCGGGCTCGGTATCTACCTTGCAAACGCTTGCTATCTCGTCGTTCTTCTTCTCAAGGTTGATGAGCCTTACGCCCTGGGTTGCGCGTCCCACGACACGCAGCGAGCTAACTCGTAGCCTGATGGCGATGCCGCTCTTGTTGATGATGACAAGGTCGTTATCGTCGTTCACATTCTTAATTGCAATTAGCTTGCCAGTCTTGGGCGTAATGTTAATAGTTTTAACACCTTTACCGCCACGGTTGGTCACGCGGTAGTCCTCGAGGGCACTGCGCTTGCCCATACCCTGCTCTGAGACAACGAGCACGTCGTCGCGGGTGCCGGCACGCATGCAGATCATGCCGATGACCTCATCGCCCTCGCTTAATGCCATGCCCTTCACACCGGTAGCAGTGCGTCCCATGGCGCGAACCTTGGTCTCGGGGAAGCGGATGGCGTATCCCTTGCTGTTGGCAAGGATGACTTCGCTATCGCCCTCGGTGAGGATGGCGCCCACGAGCTGGTCGTCGTCGGCAATATTCAAGGCGCGCACACCGTTGGCACGGGGACGAGAGTAAGCACTCAGGCTCGTGCGCTTGACGATACCGTTCTTGGTGGCAAATACAATATAATGTGACTGGTTGTACTCGGGGTCGGTCAATGCCGTTGCACGGACAAATGCCATGATGCGGTTCTCGGCATCCAGGTTGAGCAGGTTCTGGATGGCACGACCCTTGCTATTCTTGGTGCCCTCGGGAATCTCGAACACACGCAGCCAGAAGCAGCGTCCCGTGGCGGTGAAGAATAACATATAATTGTGGTTGGTGGCTTCATAGACATACTCGATGAAGTCCTCATCGCGTGTGTCACTGCCCTTGGCGCCCACGCCGCCACGTGCCTGGGCACGGTATTCCTTGAGCGGTGTGCGCTTGATATAACCGAAGTGGGAGATGGTAATGATCATGGGATCGTCGCTGTAGAAGTCCTCGGCGTTCATCTCCTCACTGGAATAAACAATCTGGGTACGGCGTTCGTCGCCGAATTTTTCCTTGACCTCGATGAGCTCCTGTTCGATGACTTTGCGGCACTCGGCGGGATCGTCAAGGATAGCCTGCAGATGCTCAATGGTCTTGCGAACCTCGGCCAACTCGTTGTGCAGCTTCTCCTGCTCCAAGCCGGTGAGCTGGCGCAGACGCATCTCGACGATGGCGCGGGCCTGCACCTCAGTGAGGCTGAAGCGCTCGCACAGGCGCTGGATGGCATGCTCGGTCGAGTCGCTGCTCTTGATGATGGCGATTACCTCATCAATATTGTCGCTGGCGATGATAAGTCCTTCCAGGATATGGGCACGCTCCTTGGCCTTCTTGAGGTCGAACTGGGTGCGGCGGATAACCACCTCGTGGCGGTGCTCCAGGAAGTAGTGTAGCAGTTGCTTGAGGTTGAGCAACATGGGTCGGCCGTTGACCAGACACACGTTGTTCACGCTGAACGATGACTGCAGTTCGGTCATCTTATAGAGCTTGTTGAGCAGCACGTTGGGGTTGAAGTCCTTCTTGATATCGATGACGATGCGCATACCGTGGCGGTCGCTCTCGTCGTTGATATCGGCGATGCCCTCAATTTTCTTCTCCTCGACCAGACGCGCGATGTTCTCGATCAGGTCCTTCTTGTTGACGTTGTAAGGAATCTCATTGACGACGATGCGCTCATGGTTGTGTTCGGTCTCAATCTCAGCCTTGGCGCGCACCACAATGCGGCCGCGACCGGTCTCGAAGGCGTCTCTCACACCCTGGTAACCGTAGATGATGCCACCGGTGGGGAAGTCGGGAGCCTTGATGTAGTTCATCAGGTCACTCACCTCCATCTCGGGGTCCTCGAGCAGGGCCAGACATCCGTCGATACATTCGCCCAGGTTGTGGGGAGCCATGTTGGTCGCCATACCTACGGCAATACCCGTGGCACCGTTCACCAGCAGGTTGGGGATGCGGGTGGGCAGTACCGAAGGCTCCTCGAGCGTGTTATCAAAGTTGGGCACGAAGTCCACGGTGTCCTTGTCCATGTCTTCCATCATGCTCTCGCCCATCTTGTCGAGGCGCACCTCGGTGTAACGCATGGCAGCGGGGCTGTCACCATCCACCGAACCGAAGTTACCCTGGCCGTCGACCAGCGGGTAGCGCATTGCCCATTCCTGGGCCAGACGCACCATGGCAAAGTAAACCGATGAATCACCGTGGGGGTGATACTTACCGAGCACGTCACCCACGATACGTGCCGATTTCTTGTAGGGGGCATTGGAGTAGTTGCGCAACTTGTCCATGCCGTAGAGTACCCTGCGGTGCACCGGCTTGAAGCCGTCGCGCACATCGGGTAGCGCACGCGAAACGATGACCGACATCGAATAATCGATGTAACTGGTCTTCATCTCGTTCTCAATGTTGATCTCTAGAATTCGATCGTTGTCCATTTGTATTTTTACTTTTTAAATCTGTTCCGGGCACCGCACTGCAGGCTAAACATCGCCCCAGGCTAGCACGAGTGCCACGATTTTAGGTTTAACTTACAAAAATACGCATAATATCTCATACTGCAATTCGTTTTGCGCCACTTTTTGACTGAATTGAAGATAAAATGTTTAATTGCCCCCCAAAATATTGTTTTTTAGCCATATTTTTCCAACATGTGCCCTGATGATTCACATGTTTTGCTTATTTTTGTGCCATTCAATAAAAAGCGAGGAGGCTCATGGCAAGGATAATAGACAAATATGTTTGGCTGATGAATACCATCCGCAAGGCGGGCGAGGATGGTATTACATTCAAAGAAATGAATGAGGTGTGGCTGCGTAAGGACAATCAGCACTTGAGCGAAGGTCTCGAACTGCTGGAACGCACCTTCCACAAGTGGCGCAAGGCCATCAGGGAGCAGTTCCATGTCGAGATAGAGTGCAGGCGCAAGGGTGGTTACCGTTACTATATCGCCAACCCCGAAGTGTTGCAGGGACGTGACTTGAGTAACTGGCTCATCGACACCATCGGCGTGAGCCAGCTGCTGATGAACAATATTACGCTCAAGGACCGCATCCTGCTTGAAGATGTGCCCTCGGGCCTTCACTATCTGTCCGATGTGCTGGACGCTATGAAGGGGAACCATGTCATTACCTTGACTTATCAGGGATATTGGCACGTCGAGCCCTATAAAACTGATGTCCATCCTTATTGTGTAAAGCTCTTCAAGCAGCGCTGGTATATGGTCGCCTACAGTACTGCAAGGCAGGCCCTTCGCACCTATTCCCTGGACCGAATCCTCGACATCCAGCGCCAGGCTAAGACTTTCAAGATGCCTGCCGATTTTTCTCCTGAGCTTTTTTTCAAGAATGTCTATGGGGTGATGATGGGCAACGAGGTGCCGCGTGATATCAAGATCAAGGTCAATGCCTTTGAAGCCAACTACCTGCGTTCCCTGCCATTGCATCATTCCCAGAAAGAGGTCTTCAAGTGTTTGAATTACAGTATCTTTACCTATCATTTGTGCCCTGAGTTTGACTTCCAGATGGAGTTGCTCTCCAAGGGTGAAGAGGTCGAGGTGCTCGAGCCTGCCACCTTGCGCCAAACCATAGCCACTATCGCCCGCAAGATGAACGAAATATATAATGGTTAGTACTCATGCAGAACTTCGCAGCAATAGATTTTGAAACAGCAAACAGGGAGAGGACCAGCGTCTGCTCGGTCGGTGTGGTCATTGTGCGTGACGGGGAAATTGTGGACACGTTCTATTCACTGATAAAACCAGAGCCCAACTACTACAGCTACTGGTGCCAGCTGGTCCATGGTTTGGGCCACGAGGATACCGACGATGCCCCCATTTTCCCTGACGTGTGGTCGCAGATTGAACCCCTCGTTGACGGTCTCCCTCTGGTAGCCCACAACAAGACCTTTGATGAAGGCTGCCTGAAGGCTGTCTTCCGCTGTTATCAGATGGATTACCCCGATTATGATTTCTATTGTACTTGTCAGGCATCCAGGCGCCTGCTGAAGCAATTGCCTAACCATAAATTGGACACCGTCGCTGCTTATTGTGGCTTTGATCTGCGCAACCACCATCATGCCCTGGCCGATGCCGAGGCCTGTGCACATATTGCACTACAGTTGCTTTAGCCCTTGGCATGAGACCTATTGAAAGGGTGACGGTGGAACGTAAAATGTAGAGACGCAAAATCTTGCGTCTCTACAGGGAGAATGGACTGAATATCGTGATTTTATCAAACTCGTGTTACTTCAGGCGATAGAAGTAGCCGAGGGTGACGGTAATGCTCATGGAGTTGGAACCAGAGAAGATATCCATCTTGTGGTTGGGAAAAACATCGGTCAACCCATAGTAGAAACGTCCCTCGAGAAGCAGTGAATGCTTGCGATTGAGGTTGAGCTCCATTCCTGCGCCAGCACAGATGCCGTAGTCAAACCTGTTGTTGATATCCATCGTCAGTTGCTCGGTGTGGCGTGTATCATTGATGAAGTATTCTATGCCCTCGGCTTCTTTATATGGGAAGTTGGCACTGATGCGGTCGCCCAACATCACGTTGATCTCGGGTCCCAGGTTGAAAAAGCCTTTAACACGTTGGTTGCCGAAGAAGATGTGTGTCATGATGGGCAGTTCCAGGTATGTAAACTGGTGGCTGAAGCGGTAGTCGGCATCATCAAACGCCTCTTTCCATCCGCGTTGAGTCACGTTGAGCTCGGCAATCAGACCGAAGTTTTTTTCCTCGATGTAGCGGAACATCACTCCTGCTGTCATCCCGGGCAGCATCGTCTGTTGCACGGTGGGGTTGAAGTTGATGCGTGACAGACTGGCACCGGCCTTGCCACCCACGGCAAGAGTCCCCTCATAGTGGACCTGTGCCGTGGCAGCTATTGCCGTCAGAGCAATCAACAGGATGAAAGCGAGTCGCCTCATCATTTCACGTTGACAGTGATTTGGTGGTCGGGTGAGAAGTGGACAACCTCAATGGCCTGGTTGGTGTAGCCTCGCCAGTTGTCGCCACGTTCCCATCTGAAACTCGTCTGGATGCCCTTGTACAACGGTGACTCATCATCGATGATGCCGTCAACGCCTAAGGAGTGGAGCAGGTACAAGCCCGTGTCAAAGCCATAGATGGCCATGTTGGGCACGGCCTGCAGCGGTTCGCCGCCAAAGTTGGCCTTGTAGGCTGCTTCCAGGTCACGAGTGCGGAAACCCTTGGCATTGAAGAAACGAGTGAACATCCAGGTGTCCAAGTCTTGCAAGTCGGTCTGGTAATCCTTGAGGTAGAGCACATACTCGGGATAAGCAATCAGCGATAGGTCGCAGTCAAATCGGTCGCTCTTGACCTGCTTAAGTGCCTTGATGTACTTCTTTACCAGATTCTTGTCGCCCGATGAAGGGATGAACACATACTTGGAGCCGGGATCCATCTGGTTAGAGATCTCATTATAGGTGAGATCACCGGTCACGTTGATGGTTGAAGTGTTGTATTTCTTGTGGCTGATGTGTTTGCGGATGTGTTCAAACATTTCCTTGTCGCTCTCGCCGGTAGCATTCAGGTAGATGATATTGTAACCCTTGAATTGCTCGTCAAACCAACGCATCACGTCATGCATCATCTCACCGGTCGGAGTGTTCACCTGATAGACGTAGGGGTTGTCCAGATAGTCCTCATTCTTGGTAGTGAAGCAGTTGAGGACAGGCACACCGTTGGCTTTTCCGAAGGCGTTGATCTTGGAAAGCTGCTGCGGCTCGCTGGGAGCGATGATCATATTCATCGTCTTCATCTCGGGGATGGCAAGCAGGCTGTCGGTAACGTTCAGGTTGTGTTGCGTGTCGTAGACCTTGAGATTGATATGCTTGTCGGTCACAGTGGCAGCGCTATCCAGTGCCAACAGGAAACCCTTGTAGAAATCGGTGTACAGATAGGCCTGCTTGGGGGGAGCAGCCTTGTGCAGCTGGAAGGGGAGAACCAGGGCGATGTTGACCTCGTTCTCTAATCGTTTGCCCACCAGGTTGTAGTAGAGGTCATTGATGCGCGGCTCATAATAGGCGCGCAGCTCCTCGATGGGAATGGTTGACATTTCGCCAGTCACACGCTCGTTAAAAGGCTTGGGAAGGACAATCGTCTTGCCCTTTTTGGCCTTTTTCATGTCAGGATTGGCTGCCTTGAGTTCGGCCTCGGTGATGCCGTTGTCGGCAGCGATCGAAGCATAGCTCTCGCCACGCTTAACCTCATACTTGTAGTTGCGTCTGCCGGTTCGCTCATAGATGAAGGGCAGGGCTGTATTAGGAACGACCTTGACCTTGGCTCCAGCGGTGTATTCTTCGGGCTTCAGGCCGGGATTGGCCGAGATGATGCCCTCGATGGTGGCATTATACTGCTTGGCAATGGAGCAGATGTCCTCGCCCTGTTGGATGGTATGGAAGACGGGGTCGGAGCCTTGGGGGACAGCAACCTGCATCGTCGTGTTGCGGTTGAAGGCGTCCTGCACCTGCTGGCTGGCATCGACGGTAGCCGTTGCGCCCTTGTTGGGGATGACGAGTACCTGGCCCGCCTTGATGCCCTTTTCAGCATCAGGGTTGGAAGCGAGGATCTCTTCAACTGTCGTGCCATAGCGTTTTGCCAGGCCATACAGTGTCTCGCCCTGCTCGACGGTGTGGCGTTGGGGTGAAATCGCAGCCACAACAGGCGAGTAGTTCTTGTCCTTGTTGACAGGGAAATATAACCTCATGCCATTGTCGACACCATCGGCGGCATCGGGATTGTTCTTGATGATATCATCTTTGGTAACGCCCAACTTGGCTGCGATGTCATAGATGCTCTCGCCGGCATTGACATCGTAATAGTAGAACTGATTACCACCGACAGTGGTCTGCGGTAAATTGGATTGGGCATGTGACAAAATGGCTACAAGAGCCAAACATGTTGACAAAAGGATATACTTGATACTCATAATCAAAAAATTATCGTTCAGTGTCTAAAGTAATGGTTTAAGCGCATGGGCCATATTTGCCCACAATACGGGGCAAATTTACGAATAATTGACCGAAAATAGTGCAAATCGGTCTAAAAAAATCAAATAATGATTACTTGGGATTGACTACACGCTCACCGATGTAGGAGGCGAGCTCATGTCGGGCGTTGTACAACTTCTGGAGATACTCCATGAGTTGAGGCAGTTCATCACTGCCAGCCGTGGCGATTTGGGCTTTGGTCTCGTTGATTTTCTGGACCAGCAAGGCATTGAGCCAGTTGTAAAGTCTCTCGGGCACAAGTCGGAGCAATTTGTCTCTTTCTTCGAGGATGACGGCATACTGGGTGTGTATCTTGCTCAGTTGTGGCAGGTTGTCTGTTGCCAGGTCACAAGCCAGCTGCCTGACAGCGTCGTCATCGATGGAGCAGAGCACTTTGATCAGGTAGCTGCAGCTGTAATCCATCAATTCATTCTTGGCCTTGAGGCTGGCCTTTGCCCGGATGGCTTTCTCCTTGTTGTCCTGAGCGTTGATGAGAGCTTCGCTATCCATTGCGTCAAAGACTTCTTCGTCCTGAGCAGCCATCTCCTCTTCGATGAACTTTCGGGTGTCCTCTTCTAGTTTGACATTGAATATCTCCAAGTCCTTGTAATACTGTGGAATGTATTGCAAGGCGAGTTCAAAGGTGTGCTTATACAACGGGTCGCTGAAACTGATCTGCTCAATGTTGATCTCGTTGTTGATGTACTCCAGTACAGTCGTGGGGCGCACGGTGCCGTCATCATATTCTGTATCGGTGAGGTAGCACATGCCATAGTTGACGATGAGCCTGATCACTTCCCGTTCCTGGATCACGACGTCATCGCTTGCCTTCACCGGGTGGGCAGGCGAGGGTGGCATGGTAGCAGGACCGGTCTCGGTCACAAATTCTTCAGGAAGGGGTGGGGGCGGGGCGTCTTCTCCTGAGGGTGGAGTGGCGACAGTAACCTCATTACCAGCCTCTTGTAGCATGCGCTGTTCGCGTGCCTGTTGTTGCTCACGTTCTTTGCGCCATTGTTCACGATACTTGCCGCGGTATTGCTTGATCTGCCGCAGGATTGTCTGTTCGTCAAATCCAAATAACGTGGCGCATTCCTTGGCATAGACCATGCGTGCTATTTCGTCAGGGATCAGGGCGATAGACTTGACCACATCAGTAATGGCTGCTGTGCGCTTGATGGGGTCATTCTGGGCGTCCTTGAGCACTACACTTGACTTGAAGTGGATAAAGTCCACCTCGTTCTGCTTGATATACTCCTCGACCTCGGTGTGGCTGTGGGCGCGAACAAAGGTGTCAGGGTCATCATTGGGGGGCAAGGGCAAAACCTTGATGCTGATACCCTCCTTGAGCAACAGGTCAACGCCGCGGATGGCCGCCTTGATACCGGCGTCGTCACCGTCAAACATCTCGGTAACGTTGCTGGTGAAGCGGCGTATCGCGTGAATATGTCCCTCGGTCAATGCTGTTCCCGACGAGGCGATAACATTCTTGAATCCAGCTTGGTGCATCGAGATGACATCGGCGTAGCCCTCAACAATATAGCACTTGTCGCTCTTGCTGATTTCGCGCTTGGCCTGGTTCAGACCATAAATGACATTGCGCTTGGAATAGATGGCAGACTCGGGTGAGTTGACATATTTGGCAATGTTCTTGTCCTTTTTCAGTGTCCTGCCGCCGAAAGCGATGACTTTGCCGGCAATGTTGATGATCGGGAACATCACGCGTCCCCTGAAACGGTCATGGCCACCGCCATCTCGCTCGTTGGGGATACACAATCCCGTATCAAATAGCAGCTTGGGATTGAATCCCTGGGCAATCGCTGCCTTGTAGAAGTCGTCATAGCCCTCGCTGGAATAGCCCAAGCGGAACTCCTTGATGGTGGCATCGTTGAAGCCACGTTCGCGGAAATAGGCCAAGCCGATCTCTTGACCTGCTTGGGTCTCGAGCAGCTGTTTCTCAAAGTAGGCACAAGCCCACTCGTTGAGCATGAGCATGGCTTCGCGTTCGGTCTGTGCTTGCTTTTCCTCATCGGTGAGTTCCTTTTCCTGGATTTCGATGTGGTACTTGCGTGCCAGATAGCGCAGAGCCTCGGGATAACTCAACTGCTCATGCTTCATGATGAAGTTGACCGCACTGCCGCCCTCGCCACAAGCAAAGCACTTGCAGATACCCTTGGCACGTGACACATAGAATGACGGGCGCCTGTCGTTATGGAACGGGCAGAGTCCGATCCAGTTGGCGCCACGCTTCTTGAGGGCGACAAAGTCGCTCACCACGTCGACGATGTCGGCGGTGTCAAGAATCTGCTGTACTGTGTTGTGGTCAATCATCTCGGGTAAGCTAAATTATTGTCCGCAGACGGCATCGGGAATCAGCGCCTGGTCAACGGTCGATACACCATGCAGCCTCAACTCCATAGCGTCTCCCTTGAAGGCACTACGAAACTTGGCTGTATCCCCGCCCATGCCTTGCAGAGCCTCGCGATAGGTAGCAATGGCTTCAAGGGTTTTGCCTTGGCACAACAGGACATGACCGCAGTTGAGCAAGTCTTGGGGTGACGGTTTGTCGTCGCGGGCAATTCGGTCATAGTAGTCCAGGGCGCGGTCGTAGTCACTCAGCAGGAACGAGCACCACGCGATGGGACGCCAGGCGCGATGCTTGGCACCCTCCATGAGGTCAACCTTGAAGTATTGCTGCAAGGCTTCGTTGGTGCGATTCTGTTCGAGCAGTACATGGCCGATCGTGAGTGCGAGCGACACATTGTCGGGTGTCAACGCTTCGGCACGTCGGTAGTAGTCCAGTGCCTGTTCATATTTACCCTGGGCACGATAACATGCGGCAATGTGGCGCATATTCCAGGCGTCTTCCTCGTGGATGAGTTCGTATCTTTTATAATAGATGAGTGCCTTGTCGGTGTTGCCTGCATTCTGGTAAGCGAAGCCGATCTTCTGATAAATGTGATCGTCGGTGGCATCATCCATTCCCTCTAAGCGAGTGAAACACTTGATGGCGTCATTATAGAACGCGTTCTTGAAATAGAGGGCGCCCAGCAGTTCCAGTACATGGGCGTCGCGGGTGACCTGGACTAGCGGCAGGCAGTCGGTCATGTCTAGACCTGGGTCGTCCATCACAGCAATGAACTCACGACGACGTGAGAATAGTTTGAAGAATCGGTACAGATCCTGGACATAGGCTGTGATGATGCTCATGCGACGGCGACGTTCATCAGGCATTTCGGCCTGTTGTGCCTCGTTGAGTGCGACGTTCTGCTCTTCGAGCTGCGCCGACATCATGCTGCGCTGGGATTCGGGCAGGGCGCCGAGAGACAAGCAGAATGAATACTTGTCACTGTTGCACAGGTAGGGTGCATGTTGCACGACATCGGCCAGCGCAAGTTTAGATGCCCCCAGATTCTCGATAACGGCAGAGTGGGCAGGGTAGAAGGGCAGGAACCAGTTGCTCAAGGTCTTGAAGAAGGGGAATGTCTTCAGGTGTGCAAATGTGGCGATGAATACGTCGCTCCCTTCGATTTGCATGGCATTGAACTCTTCGATTTTACGTGTGATACCGCTTTGATCCAGCCATTCTTGCCATTCGGGGTTGGCTTCGACATCACTCAGGTCGATGATCTGTGAGTCTTTGTCCTTGAGTTTGTCAATGATGTCGGGACGCATCTTCATGATGTTGGGGATCAAGTCGTTGCGCACACGGTGCTTGATGTTCTCGGTGTTGCGCGATCGAGCCAGTTGCAACTGGATACCCCACACGTCCTGTTCAAACTCGGTAGTGTCGAGCAAGGCAACAAGGCGTGTCTGTATGCCCTTGGATGACGAGGTGCGTTTCTTGTGGGCGAGCATGGCGAGCATGGCACCTATCAATGCGCGCAACTGTACCTCGGGATCATCACTCAGGGTGTAGGCTTCCAGGAGGATCAGTAACTTGTTCTCGTCATAGAATTTCATCAGTCCCAGCATCAATGCCGATACGATCAGGCATCGGGTGTGGATGGGCAGGATGTCGCCGCTGATGCAGAGCTTGAGTGTTCCGGCGTCATCGGTTGAAATCGGGAATGTTGACCATACCCTGTTGAACAGTTTGGTCTCAAGTGTTTCGGCCTGCTGGAGACGTGACAAAATGGCATGATTGTCGGTTTGTCCCTCGGGAACAGACCGTACCAGGGATAATTCTTTCAGCAGTCCGCGATACTCTTCAACGATGCCGACCAGTGAAGCACTGCCGAGTTCACGGCGACGAGCATAGAACACCTCGGGACTGGCAGTTTCCATCAGACCGATTAAGCATTGGTCATTCAAGGTGTATAATGATTGCCGGATATCCTGAAGGATTTCGTCACGTTGCGGATCCATCACGCCCTGTTCCAGGTACTTAAGCATAAAGGTATAAGACATGTGCAGGCGTTCCAACTCGTCGTTCAGGTCGCCACGGCCCAGCTCGCTAGCCAGCTGCTTAATGAGCTTGAAAGCGTCAACCACCTCGGCGTTGCCGATGCACTGGATGGCGTTCTGATGGGTCTTTTCTATTTCTTGTATTGTCATTATTACTCAGATTATGCTTGATGAAACAGCAAATACTATGCAAAAGTAACAATTATTGCCTTAATAAGCGAATTTTTCTCTTGGAATTATTATGATTATAGAAATATTTCCTTAATTTTGCGCCATAATTAATTATTCAAGAATTACACATTATGGTTATTCAACGCATTCAATCAGTTTATCTGCTCATCGCTGTTATTTTGATGGCAGTCTTCGCTTTTTTCCCCGCTCTGACGTTTGAACTGGGTGGCAGGGAGTTTGTCTATGGTGCTCTGGCAGCAGGTAAGGTAGGTGTTACCCATATTGACCCGCTGATGCTCACCCTCGTGTTGCTGATTTGTTTTCTTGCCTTGATTGACATTTTCCTCTATAAGAATCTGCAGCGTCAGATGACGGTCTGCTTTGTTGACATCATCATCGGGCTGGCTATGCTTGTGGCCATCGGTGTTGAAGCCTTTATTGTCAGTGGTAAGGAAGGTCTCACATTGACTTGGCAGTGGTACCTCATTCTGCCGATCCTTTCTATCATTTTCCTGATGATGGCCCACAAGGCTATGTCTCGTGACAAGAAGATGTTGCGTGACTCTGACCGCTTGAGGTAAAAACAAGTACATCCTTTTTCTTCAATTCACAACTAGTAACTAGTAAATTGAAACGTCTGCGATCATGATTACTGCAATGATAGTCATCTTTGTGATTGGTTATGTGCTGATCACTCTGGAGCATACCCTTCACATGAACAAGGCCACCTTTGCGTTGCTCACGTGCGGCGTGTTATGGACTATCTATGCCGTTTGTGGCCATGACCCGCACATGCATGAGGCGATCGTTAATCAGCTGGGTGATGCCTGCGAGATTGTTGTCTTCCTCATCGGTGCCATGACCATTGTCGAGATCATTGACCGTTATGGCGGCTTTTCGTTCATTACCGAGAACATCAATGCCAAGAACAAGCGGCATCTGTTGTGGATCATGTGTACGCTGTCGTTTGTCATGTCGGCAGTGCTTGATAACATGACCACTACTATCATTATGGTAATGATGTTGCGCCGTCTGCTCAGCGACCAGAAAGATCGTTGGTTGTTTGCTGGACTGATTGTTATTGCAGCCAATGCCGGTGGTGCTTTTTCTCCGATCGGTGACGTGACCACCATCATGCTCTGGATGGACGAGAAGGTGTCGTCTATGGGACTGATTGTTAATCTGCTCATTCCCAGTATCGTCGCTATGGTAGTCCCCGTGTTGATAGCACAGAACTATATCAAGGAAGGCAAGCTCCAGACGGTGACCCGCATGGCCGACAGGAATCCCGACCTGCATGACCGTCATCCTCACTTGAGCAAGGCGATGCTCATCATCGGTGTTTCGGGATTGCTTTTCGTGCCTCTCTTCAAGACTTTAACGGGATTGCCCCCCTTCATGGGTATCATGATTTCGCTTGGCGTGATCTGGGGCGTAACAGAGTTCTGGGTAAAGCACTTCAAGATTGACTCCAAGATGGGTGGTCGCGTGTCGTCGGCCCTGCATACTATCGACATGCCAACGATTCTCTTCTTCCTGGGCATTCTGATGGCTGTGTCGGCGCTCTCCGAGGTCGGTGTTCTGAATACTCTGGCCGATGAGATGAACACCAATATTCACCAGCCGGTGCTGATGACATCCATCATCGGTGTCTTGTCCTCGATTGTCGATAACGTCCCGCTGGTATCGGCATGTATCAAGATGTTTGAGAACATGGCACCGGCAGGAACTACCGATCCTTATCTGCTCACCTTTGTCGAGGACGGTCTGTTCTGGCATCTGTTGACCTTCTGTGCCGGTGTCGGCGGTTCGTTGCTGATTATCGGTTCGGCAGCTGGTGTTGTGGCGATGGGTATTGAGAAGATTCCGTTCTTCTGGTATCTCAAGCGAATCTCATGGCTTGCTCTGGCAGGCTATGTTGCAGGCATCGCCATCATCTGGGTTGAAAGTCTGTTGCCCTTCTTTATGCAGGTGGGCGGCTGACGTCTATATTTGCGATCAACGTCAACATTAACACATTTCAATAGGCCATCGCGACACCTCTTGTCGACGGTGGCCATTTTTATAGAAGCCTTCTCTATTCAAGCCAAGGCTTGCAATACACTGACACGTGGCACGGACCCCTAGAGGGAAATGTGATTACTGGTCAATCATGCCAGTGTAGAAGTGGAGCGTCTGGCTCTTGGTGTTGAAGTGATTCTGGTTGGGGGACCACTCACCGCGCTGAAGGCCAGGGGCGAGTTTTATCGATCGGTTGCCGTACATGTTGTTGATGCCGTCGATACTGGTCATCAGCCGGCGCAGTTTACCATGGTCGTCGGGGTCAAACACGTTGAGTTGAATGCCGCCACCATGCTGGATATCGAGTGCCATAACGCCTGCCTTGCGGTATGTGAAGCCGTCGCGCCAGATGTTGTTGAAGGCATTGAGTGCTTGTCTCACAATCGTCATCGTGTCATTGCTCGGGGTGTCAAGCGTCAGTTGGCACGAGTTGGAGTAGAACGGCAGGTCCTCGCGGAAACGGTCACCCCTGACGTAGGTCATGATGCTGCCAGCCACGCTGTCCTCATCCCGTAACTGGCGTGCCGTTCGCTCGGCAAAACTGACAATGGCATCGGCAATCTCGTCGCGGTTGGTCAGCACCTTGCCAAATGTGCGCGACGTCATGATGGTCTTGTGGGCGATATCCACGGGATTGGCAATTTGGCAGTCGTGGCCCATGAGTTCTCGCTGGGTGCGCTCCACGGTTACCGAGTACAACGACCTTACCAGTGATGAGGGCATTTTAACGAAATCGGCTGCGGTCTTGATACCCCGTGACTGTAGTGAAGCCGCTAAGCGTCGGCCGATGCCCCACACATCCTCGATGGGTGTCCGGCGCAAGATGATGTCGATTGCCTCGGGACGCACCAACCAATAGACGCCGTCGGTGATGCGTGGGTCACGCTTGGCAATGTGGTTAGCGACTTTGGCGAGGGTGCGTGAGGGTGCAAAACCAATGCTGACAGGGATGCCTACGTATTGTTTGACCTTCTTGACAACTTCGGCCATCACACGATGGCTAGTTTCAACGTCTTCGTGAGGCAGGGTAAAGAAGGCTTCATCGACTGAATACTGTTGCACATGATAGACCTCGTTCTTAAGAATCTTCATGACGCGGTCCGACAGGTCGCGGTACAGGATGTGCCGTGCCGACAGCTGGATGACCTGTCGAGGGTCGGTATGTTCCTTGATCTTAAATGCCGGGCAGCCCATGGGTATGCCTGCCGCCTTGGCCTCATTGCTGCGGGCAATGACACAACCGTCATTGTTGGAGAGTACAACAACTATCTTCCCGTTGAGCCGTGGGTCAAACACCCGCTCACAGGACACAAAAAAGTTATTGCAGTCAACAAGCCCGTACACGTTTTTTTAGTTAACAGATTAGATATTTAGATATCAGATAAAAGATGTTAGATATCAGATAGCATGCGCCTCCTAATTCCTAATTCCTAATTCTCAGAGAGTTCCAGCCAGCGCATCTCTTTCTCGTCGAGCAGGTCTTTGACTTCCTGGTAGCGGGCGGCCTTGGCGGCGACATCGTCGAGTGTTTCTCCGCTGGCAAAGAAGGCATCCAATTCGGCTTTCTCCTTGTTGAGCGCCTCAATGTCGGCAGTGAGTTGTTCCAGTTCGCGTTGTTCCTTGTAGGTGAGGCGTTTCTGGTCGCTGCGGTTAGCCCAAGTGTTTTCCTTGGGTTTGGCAATTTCCTGTTCCTTAGCTAGTTGTGCAGCCTCCTGCTCGTGGCGTTGTTTCCAGGCGCGGTATTCGCTGTAGTTGCCGGGGAAGTCCTTTACATGACCGTTGCCTGTGAATACGAAGGTGTGATCCACCGTGCGATCCATAAAGAAGCGGTCGTGGCTCACGATAATGACACAGCCATTGAACTGTGACAGGTACTCCTCGAGAATCTCCAGGGTAGAAATGTCCAGGTCGTTGGTCGGCTCGTCGAGGATGAGGAAGTTGGGCTTGGTCATCAGCACCATGGCCAGATAGAGCCTGCGGCGCTC
>Ga0310697_10001175_pt1 | contig 31753 bp, 52 predicted proteins | sample 172DNAGHGlowgp2_FD_203883 | JGI IMG/M metagenome (GOLD analysis project Ga0310697, IMG submission 203883) | Sheep rumen microbial communities from Palmerston North, Manawatu-Wanganui, New Zealand - 1728 DNA GHGlow gp2 (v2) (version 2) | ecosystem: Host-associated > Mammals > Digestive system >... | reverse complement strand
GCACCAATGAACAAGCCATAAGGAATGGACTTCTTAATCTGGATTGTGTTCCATGTCCCAAAATCGTTTGCAAACATAGGGATTGCCAACACGGCAAGAAGAGATAGCAGGGTTATGCGTTTCATTGATGTGCCTTTCATTTCATTGACATATCTCAATTATATACGTCATTTCCTGAGTTCCTGTGGGATTGGAGTTACCTCGAAAGGTCTTGTCAACAGTATCCTCTCAACCATGCTTGGAACGTTGTCCTTCGAGGTTCCATATATGGATATCGTATGCGTAACCCTGTAGGAATACCATGCGCCGAAGAATTGGTTGTCGGCGAACTTGTTTGGCTCGGTCTTTGGCTCCTTCTCGGACGAATCTTGTTGATCAACCGGTTCATCTATCTTCAGATTGTCGGTGTCAACCACTTGCTTTTCCTTCATTTCCTCCTTTCGCCTCACCAGATAGAAGCACTGCCAAGGTTGATGACATACCTTGTTTCCTCTGGTGAGTATGAACGAATCTCTGTTCACCACGCTGTTGATGCAATCCGAGTAGAGGTGTCTCTGGTTGCTCCATTTGCTTTCATCAATCAAGTAGTTCGTCTTGTCTCCCAAGTAGGATTGCAGGTTCGGGACTGATTCCTCCGAAGTAATGTCTGGATTTGGATAGAACGTGCAATCCTTCTTTGGGCAGGCGGTAGGAGACTTGAAGAGGTTCTGTATCTTTTCGTTCATCACTATCCTTCTCACGAACTTGTCCTTGGTTATGTTCAAGTCCCAATAGTGCCGAGTGTAGTATTCCTTGATGAACCTTGTGTAGGACATCTTGGACAAGGACGTTATTGAAGGCTTAATCGCCTTGGCTTCTCCAATCCCAGGTTGGAATGGATTCACCTCGAAATCTTGAATCTCATAGAACCTGTTCAATTGAATGGTGGCATGCTTTACGGTGTTGCATGTGGAGTCATCGTTCAACTTCGCCATCTTGTATTTCCTCTCCTTCTCCTCCCACAAGATGATGCGTGGGTGGTTGTCCACATCGAACGAACTCGGCTCCGTGTACATTCTGTTCAAGAGGTAGTTGATGGCGGTGAAGTAGTTGTCCTTCTGGGTTGTGGTGTAGTAGATGCAGACGTCGGTCTTGCAGGGGGCTTCAAGGAATGTCTTGGTTCCAACGTTGTCCAACCCCACGGCATTGACGAGCAATTGGCAGATGATGTCGGTTATTGGTTGTGGCTTCTTCAGGTTGTAGTTGGAGTATTGGCACACTTGGGACAGCTTGTACCACGCGGCGGAAACGAGTTCAAGCCTGTATGTGGTCACGTCCAGATGCGTATCGTGCGACACTATCTCCATCTTGTTGACCAAGAACACATGGGAGAAATAGTCCTCCTTCTTGATTGGCTTCTCCACCCAATAGTCTCCCGCGTCATCGCCCTTCTCGTTCTTCTTCGACTTCTTTTCCGCTAGGTTCTCGGCCCACTCAATCCTTGCGAGAAGATGTGGTATTCTGAACAACTTTCCAAGGTCTCTGGCCGAGTCCACGTACACCAACTGTCCAGTAAGGACAAGGGCGTTCCACTGGTTGGTGTACTCGAACAACTTGACGTTCGCCGGATCCAATATTATGTTCTTGTGTTGGATGTTCGTGGTATCGTAGATGATTGCCGAGAAGCTCCACCCCGTGCCATCGATAATCCAATGTCCTGAGGACATGTTCAAATCTGGTGTAGTGCTTTGAGCCATATTCTGCCTATCCTTTCTTTTCTTTTTACATCTTCCGTATCAAGTCCTTTTCGGTTATCACCCTGAACAACTTGCCCTTCGCCTTGCATATCTTCGCAGCCATCTGCCATTTCGCCATGTTGGTGATATACGTCCTGACCGCTTCGTTGTACTGTATCGTGTTCCTTCCCTTCTTGGGTGGAACCGTCTCGCCACTGTGCTTGATTTCAACCCAAATCTCCTGGAGAATCGGTCCAGACTTCACCCACATCACGAAGTCAACCATGTAGTGCCTTTGCCGCTTCTGGACTGGATCGAAATATGGTATCGTGTTCACTGGGTTCTCGTAGTCCCACTTGTATATGTCTGGATTGTTGTCGAGATACCTTATGAACATCGCCTCCAGCTTGGACTTGAACATGATGAACTTGGCGTTGCGCAGGTTCTTCTCGGGATGCGAAAGGTAGTATTTGCCACGAAGAGCCGACTTGTACTTGCCCTTCGTCGCCTGTCCCTGATAGAACTTTCTGTTCCTCATCGCCATGTTTAATCACGCCCTCCCTTTCCTCTCGGAATGCTCAAGGATTTCGTCCTGGAACTTGTTGTAGATGCCAACCATGAGATTGGAGATGTCGCTTTCGTCAATTCCAATCTCCTTCTTGAACCTGTCGATTGCATCGTCAAGTTCCTGTTGGTTGTTGTCAACATCTTCCTTCATCTTCTCCAACTTGGACAAATCGTCAAGATGCTTCCTTCTGGTGTCCCTTGAAATCTGAGACAACTCCTCCATCTTCTTCTCAATGTCCAACCTCCGCATCAACATGGAGTTTCTTGCCAAGCTGTCCTTTACCAAGAAGCACTGGTTGAATATCCTTGCGCTCTCATCCTTCAACCTCAACCTCTCCTGGTCAACCTTGAATATTGAATCCAGGATGCTCTTCAACGAATCCCTGTACGCAAGCATCTTCTCCTTTGACTCGTCAACCTTGGACTTCAACCTCTCAATCTTCGATATTTCCCTGGACGTTGCTTCTGGAGAATGCACGGCCTTGTTCTCCAGAACAAGGTTATTGATGTCGTCCTTGTCCTTCACCACGCCAATGTCCTGGAGATACTTGATTGTCCTTGCCTCAAGCAGTTCAAGATCCTTTTCATACAACATTCTTTCCGATATTCGGTCTTGAACCTCCTTCTCCGCCTTTGCGAACAACCTAATGCTCCTATTTCCCGGCTTGGTTGCGTCAACCTTGTTCAATTCCCACTTCTTCTCAATAATGGCATCTTGCTCCTTCTTGGATTCCCAACCGTACTTGTCGTTGTACTTCAACGTTCCATTGGCTTCGTCCATTCTGGACTTGATGTCGTTCAATTCGTCCTCGTATCTTGTCTTCTGGATTGCCAGCATCTGCGCATATTGGTTCAACCTCAGATTGAACGAAATCTTGTTGCATTTCCTTCTGAACTCAAGAAATTGGATTTCGTTGTTGAACCCCATGTCGGAAAACGTCTTTTCTGGTGCATTGCATGCGTACCAATCGTGAAGCAGGATTATGTCCTGAAGTCCGGCAAGGGCGATATTCTTGAAATCGAAACCGTCCTTGATTTGGTGGTTGTCGTCCCACACCTGAGCCTCCGTCTCCTCCATCCTTTCCTTGAAGTTGCGTACCAACCTTCTTACCTTGATTGTCGCGTCGTCGCAGACCACAAGCATCTTCTTCATCTGCGCCAATTCGTATCCAAGGTTGAACATGTATCCTTTCCACCTTTCCGTGAGAAGGACAAGGTTCTTGAGATTTCCGGAATACACGTCCTTGAACGCAGGCATGTTCGGAACTTCTTCGTCTTTGGTTGGTTGTTGGACGTCAGATTGTTGCTGTTCCTCCTGCGTCTCGCCGTCAATCTTTCCAATCGCGTCAACCTTGCTGTTGTTGATGTGCTGGATTGTCGAATCCAACAGTTGCTGCATTTCCTCTTGCGAAAACCTGCTTGTTGGCAACTGGGAAAGCAACTCCTGTTTCCTTCTCTCCAACTCCTCTCGGCTCTATTCGCTCCAATCGTTTACCGGAACTTCCTCCTTGGGTGGATCTTCAATCTTCTCTATGATTTTTCCGGCTTCTTCCACTATCTCGGTGATTCTGTCCAATGCGGTGGAAAGTTGGTTCGAGTATGTCTTGTCAATCTCCAACTTGACCGATTTGATCTTCTGTCCAAGGGCAATCTTTTCGTCCATGTTGGAACTGTCAATCTGGTTGTACTTGCCCAAGAGTTCATCGAGGATTTGCCTTTTCGCGTCTATTGTCTGTCTCAACCTTGTTCTTTTGGCAACAAGTTGATCATATTCGGCAACAAGGTCGTAGTACCTTTTCACCAATTCCATCCTCTCCTTGTTTCCAGTAAGTTCTTGGAACAACCTCCATATGGCAATTGTCTCCTTGTTGAAGCACTCTGAACACTGGACTTCCTTCCTCCATATGTCCCTCTTCAACTGTTCAAGGCAAAGTTCCATTCCCTTCAGTCTTGTCTTGAACTGAATATAGTTTCTGACATATCTCAAATCGTAGTCTGGAATCCTCTGGCTGAACACGGAATAGTGGGATGACGTTGTGGATTTCACCATTGGGATGTCCCTCTCCGTTGGTGTCCATTCCTCTTTTACTTTAACCTTGGACTTCTTTGGAAGGAAATCGTTCTCGAACACAGACAATATCTCGTTCCTTTCTGAACTCCATGTCCTCAACTTCTGATCAGGGGATATGTCCAACAGCTGCCCATCCTTGTCAATCTTCGCAACTATGTACTGGTACTTGTCTTCTCCAATCTTCCTCTGCAACTTTACAAGATACTGTCCAATGTGGTTCTTGTCCTTCTCCTGGTCAACAAGCGCGAACGAAGATATGGCAAGTATTCCATGCCTCGCCAACTGCTTCCTGTATTGCTTGTACTTCATGTCGTAGTACGCCCTTGAGGTAACGGCTCTGAAGTCAGGATGCGTGTTCGGAACAAGAGAAACCTCGGTTGTGAAATCGTTCGCGTTGGTGAATGGAACATATATCGAAGAGAAGTTGAAATCACGTATTGCCTTTCCATTTTCATCGAACGCCTTGTCGAACACCTCCTTGAAGTAGCCAAGAAGAGTTGTTGACAGTCTCGCGCCTTGATACATCTTCTCCACAGTCCTGACCTTCTCCCATTCATCTTCGTTGTTTCCCGTTCCCTTGTACTTCACCCTTGTCCATTCTGGCTCCAAGTCAACAAGGTTTACCCTGAAGTTCTTGTGCAGAAGATATCTCTCGTATTCAAGGGTGGAATACTTGACATGATCCTCGAAGGTGTACTCAGAATCGTTCGACACGGAACCGTCGTCCAATTTCACCAAGTCAAATGCCACCGCATCCCTTACGGTTGGACAGTCAATCTCAATTCCCATCCTTGAAAGAAACTTCTTTGGCGACAATCCCTTGTGGAACATTCTCCATGCGTCATGCCTTGGTTGGAGATCAACAATCTCGGAACTTGAAGAATCAAGTCCAGAACTTGAGGAATCAAGTCCAGAACTTGAGGAATCAAGTCCAGAACTTGAAGAATCAACCTCAATGTCGTAGAACAGTGCCTTGAACTTCCGCTTCAGTGGTTCTGGCAGAAGCTTGTCCAAATCACGATATGTACATACATAATTAGCCATTGATATATCCAATTATGAGATTGTCTATTGCGGACAGAAACGTATCCTTCTTCTTCGTATTCTCGCCAACCAACGTTCCAACGCCCTTGACCTTTTCAAGAATGTTCACGCACTCGGAAACCTCTTCTTCTTCTCCTTCTCCACCACCTTCTGGTTCCCCAGATGAAGTTGTAGGCTTTGGCGCAGAAGAAGTTTCTTTCCCCGTATCTCCTTCGTCTCCTCCAGTTATCTCAGTTTCCTCTGGTTTCACCAACTCCCATCCATCGTTAGGGTCTGCCAATTGGAACGCCACCGATATTGACTCGCTCTTCTGTCCACCAGAGAATATCTTCTGCTTCAACCTTCCAAGAATTCCTCTGTTCGATAGCGCAGCATCTGCCATCTTCTTTCCATATCCTGAATCCACTTGAAGTTCAGTGCCTTGTGCCAATTCAGGCTTGCCATCTTCTCCAACCTTCTTCAACTTCTTTCTGCTCCACCCAAGCAGATTGGTTATGTACTCGCTTGCAACCTTGTTGGTCATCTTCCACTTGATTGAATCCAGTTTTCTCTGATCTTGTGGCAGCATCTCGTCTTGGACATACTTGTGATCCTTCATCTGGTTCTTGCTGTCCGAAGACAACGAATTCATGGCAGATGTCTTCATGGCCATTATTGCCTTGTTTATCAAGCCACTTTTGAACTTGTGTTGGAACCAATCTTGCGTGAAGTTGGTGGTTATTGTTATCTTGTAGGCATGTTCCGGATGCCATCCCTTTTCCTCTTGCCCAGCACCACCACTGCGGGAAGAGTTGTCTCCGGTAATCACTTGTCCAGACCCCATCTTGTCTGGGGCAGAACCTCCAAGCCCCCTCCAAATGGCAATCATGTTGGTAGTCTTGTCCTTCAATTCTCCACGAACAGCAACGTCTGACTTCCACGGCTCAGCGTTGAACAACTCTTGAACCTGCTTCCACATCTGGATGTTCTCTGGGTCGTTGATTCCATTTGCGTTGAACCTTATGCTGTTTATCTTGTTCAACTCCCCCTTCTGGTTGTGGGTTTCCTTCCAAGTCTCGTCTTTCTTCTAAATCCATTCCTTCAAGCCATTCCATTCTATCGCAAACTGCTTGAACGTTTTGTCAATTGCTTCCGAAAGGGTCTTTTTCTTGTCTGGAAGATCCATCAGATACGAAACACTGCACTTGATGATACTGCTGTTTCCACCAGCCATTTCATCGCCAAACTTCTGCAATACTTGAGTCTGGGCATAGGAGTCGGCTTTCTTGATTTCACCCCAGTTAATGAAATACGTCTTTCCAAGGTTAATCAAGTTCGCCAAAGTCTTGTAGGTCTTGAGTTTCTCTCCCTCTGCCTCTTGAATGACATCCTCAACAACAATGTCTTTCAAGATAGTATCAAGTTCTCTGTTCATGTCTTTCATCTGAAACGCCCTTATGGATTTACAATGGTATTTACCATATATATGAAAAAAGAGACCACGGATTTCTTTCCATGGTCTTTGCATTTCCACCTTTGGCAACCGTCAACGAATATCAGAAAAGGTTCGCTTCCTCAATCCAGTACGTGCATTTACCTCCTTGATAGAACATCTGGGAATTGAGATCAGTTTCAACTGCCTGTGGATCGTCAATAAAGTCTGGCTCATGCGCCATTTCCATCTCGTCCATCACGCAAGAAACTGCATCGTCTGGATTCTTGAACGATGCTGTTGACAGTTCCATTGTTCCCCTGTCAAGTATCACTACCGTAAAGATTTTTTGCCCTGCTGTTATCATGTCTGTTGTTCCTCTTGCTTGTTCAAGTCTATTATGGTTGGATGAGGCATCTTTTCCATATCCTTCTTGTCCATCCAGATCGAGGTTATGTGATACTCTGGGACTTTTCCATACTTCTCCTTGAGTTTGAGATATGTTTCGTACTCGGCCTTCTCCTTTCGATCCTGAGCCTTTTTCTTCTCCTCTTCCTCCCTGCGCTTCCTCTCCTCCTCGGACTTCCTTCTCATTTCCTCAAATTCGGCCTTGTAGTCATAGCCATCTTCAAGCCACCTTACTGGAATGTTGCACCAATCGGTGTCAGACTCGCCACAGCATCTGTAGGAATAACGGCACTCAATGGTCTTCCCATCGTCACTGAACCAATAGTCCTCAATCCCATCGCATTGGTAGTCATAGGTGTCTTTGATGATGGGTTCAAGTTCTTCCTTGAGTTCAGTGTCAAGGTCAAGAAACTCTCTCAGCTTCGCCAGCTTTTCCTTCAGGTTCTTCATCTACATTCTCCTCTTCAACTTCATCACAGTCAAAACGTTCACCATTGCGAATCTTCTCATCGCATTCCTTGCACAGATAGGTAATCCAACCTTGCGTCTCAACCTTGTTGCTGTCATCCAATGGGATTCCACACTTTGCGCAAGTGTTCTCGGTCATGTCCTCCGCTTCCCTGATGTACTGGTCGGCAACCATTTCAAGATAGTCGGAAACAATGCTGTGGGTGTTCTCGTCCAGCTTGTTGGTAAGTTTGTCGGACTTGAAATCCCCATTCTCGTCATATTCCGTTATGAGAATCCCATCATCGTCAACTGTCCTGATTGAGAAGTAGAAACGCAAGGTGCCATATTTCTCCTTCACCTGATCGGCAACAATGGCAAGGTTGTACTTCTTCACGGACTCCATGTTGTGGAATTCAAGCACCGTGCAGAGCTGCTCAAGGATATGATACCATCCTCGTGGGCATTCAATCCCCCAGCACATGCAAGTTTCCTGCATTGACTTCTTCCGCTCCTGGAACAGGATTGGAAACCGAGCCATGAACTGCTCGCCATATTTCGCGTCCTTTGGAACGCCATAGTATCTGTGGAACATCTTGTTATCTCTCTCCTTCATGATAATTATACCACAGTCAAGACAAGTTGTAAATAAGGAATTTCCTTCTTTTGATTGAATATGTTGAGGAGAGAAGGATAATAGAACTCCCAGAAAATTTGGTTCTTGGCGCCGGCTGCCATATGCCACGCACAACACACATACACATACATTCACATACATTCACGCATCACACAACATATACATGCATGGCACATTTAGCAACCGGCACCAGTTATGGATGAACCACTTCCAACCGAGTTTTAAGAACCTATGTCCCAAATCGCCAATCAACCCGATGAAACCTTGGCATCATAACAACAAACACGAGCATGATAAACACATACGCGCATATACAACGTCTTTAATTATACGCAATATCCCAGGCAAAAACCTTCCAATGGAAGGAAAATTTCTCAAAATTCCTTCAACACGGCATGGAACCTGTTCCTTGTTTCCTCGTCTGGTATGTCCTTCAGCATTCTAGCCAATGTAGCGGCTAAGGACATGTGCCTCGTCAAGTCCTTTGAATACTGGCTCAACTTCCCAATCATGGCATCCCTTGTCTCGTCTGGATGCGTTGTGAGTTTTACCGAAGGTTCAAGGACTAATTGGTTCGTCGTCCAGTCAAATCCCACGTCGCATGACTCAACGGGGACTGTAGTGAAACAGGACAACTGGTTCTTGTCGTGCTTGTGAACCGTAATGGAATACTCGCCAATGTCGCGGTAATACTGTTTGAGTTCCTCAATCCCGGCTATGAATTCGTCTACTGTCATGTCTGTTTCCTAAAATGTGGACGCGGGGAGAGTTGCACTCCCGTCTTGCTCAGGTTCAGATGCCACTTGGTCATATGCTTATGTCCATCTTCATTTCATCCGGTACAGATAGGACAATAACTCACGGATGATTTTATGGGAATGGCTATCATTGGACGATCCCATGTTCCACGATAGTTGCGTTTGTGAATTAAGCCCAACAAGATATTCACGCACAATCTCTCTTGTTGGACTACCGTCTTACTGATGTTGTTTTTCAATCAAGCGGCGAGAGCATAGTCGTTCTCATTTGAATTTCGGTCAATTTTTATAGAAGCCGTTTGACCAACTTCTGCATACATAATGCCACCCTAACATCTGCCAATCGACACTAGTTCGCGCCCGTAAATCAAAGAACAAAGGAGGGTTTCTTCCCTGCGATGGAACACCCACAACCACCACCGAAGCCAGATTTGCGCATGTTGCCAACTAGTACAGCCCAATCCTCACAAACCTTGCCACAGGCACGTTTCAATTATACATCATTTACCAGACTTTTCCTCTGGTCCAGTCTCAATGAGCGTGTTGAAAGTCCAGTTGAGTGACATAAGCCCAATCATTATCTGGAACAGAGAGATGCCAGTATTTCCTGCCTTGAACTCAACGCCGGCAACGAAACAAAGCAATCCAAACACAAGGATGCTCAGCATTATCAACAAAACCTTGCCAACACTCATTTCGTGCGCCTTTCAGAACTTGAGTTCGGGATTCCCCATGATGATTCGCAGATAGTTCTCAACCTCGGTGCGTTTCTTTCCAATTGCCTCAAGAAGCTCATCATGCTCCTTGTTCACCTCGTCGTCCCAGAAGTCTCGGTTGCCATGAGCGTCCTCAAACTCCCATTCCTCGTCACGAAGACGGTTGTACTCCAGAAGAAGGGGTACGAACACCTTTTTAAGCATTTCCATGTTCATTCGCATTATCCTCTCGGCAATCAAAGGTCAATCGCAATCCCATCTTTCTCTTGATGGAGAATCTGCTTGTCGGCAACATATTCAATCTCGACCATCCCCTCATCCTTGAACATGCCATCGTCATGAATCTCCCAGCTCTTCACATGCTCGGACGGGTCAATTCTGTTGATGATATACGGGGCATCGCACTTCTTGACGAAGAAATTAAATGTCTGCCACTTGCGCTTCTCCTGTTCATCCTCAAATTTCTTCTCAACCAACTCGTCGATATAGTTCTCCACACCAGAGAACCCCTCGTCCAGAAGATACTTGAGAACATCGGTGGAAAGGCCGAAGTCATGCGCCTCCCCATACTTGTTGTCAACCAGAGTCAACCGCTTGTCGTTCTTGTAGTTCTTCTCGCAGTTGACCTTCACATTCTTGTTAATCCACATGAATCCCATTTCTGTTTTCTCCTTGTTTTTGTTGTTAAAAAAAATTTCGTTGTAGGTCTTGCCATCTGCCTAGACTGCTATTCCAAGTTTGCTGGCAGGAACGCCATCAATCTTCTCGTTGCCATATGCAGATGATATTTCATACAGTCCATCATTCTCATCCACAACCCAATATGGTCTCCACACGTAGGTGGAATCGTCATACTTGAAGACCAACTGCCCAACAGACACCTTGTCCTTGAACACCAGCGTGTTTCTGCCGGACATTGCCCATTGGAGTTCATACCACGCCTTTGAGTTCGGTATCGTCATTTTTACTCACATAGGTTTCAATGTATCAGCGTTGAACTGAATCACGCCATTCTCCATGTTCCTGGTGGCGCACTCTATTCTGAGCCATTCGTGGTATTCCTTCTTCAAGGGCTTCAATTGTTCCTCAAGCTCCACAATCTTGTCGGTGAGTTCTTCTTGGCGAAGTTTGGCTTCACGCCTCACCTCTTGAAGTTTCTTCCTTTGCTTGCTGTTAATGCTGTACATGACCACTCCTTTCACAGATAGATTGCGTTGCAGGGACGAATCTCGAGTTCAAAACGAACCCAGTGTGTCTTTTTCATGGGGAAACGAAGAAGAATTCGCATGGACTTGTACATTGCCCAAGCTGAGGCTGTCCAACGGTTCCACGAACGATGGACATATTCGCGTGTCACCCCAAGGGGATAATGCACGGTCAAAATTGCCTTTTCACAATTCTTCATTTCACTCTTCCTCTCCTGTTCCACGACAAAGGGCAACGAACATGTCATTGTCACACTTGCTCCAAAGTTTGCGGTAAGTCAAGCCATACTTCTCGCAGAGATGACAAGCCATCTTGAAAAGAGATGTCTCAGCAATCTCTGGAAACTTGGCGAGGGTGTCCTGGCACTGTCCAAACTGCTCATATCCCTGACCATTTGCGCCCGTTATTCGGAAACTTATCCCACCGTACTCTTCGCCGGACTTGCGATGGTCGCTTGTGTCGTCAAAGGTGACAAACACGCGATTTCCCTTGCGACCCCTGTTGTGGAGGTCAATGTTTCCCAGATGATACGATGTTCTCATTTTTAGCCCTCCAACTGAATCCACTTCGTGAACGCCACTTCAACCTTGTTTCCCCAACGGGAACGAATGGACGAATCGGCCTTGTCACCATCTGGCCCCATGATAATCTCCATTGCCCTCTTCTTCGCCTCGGCAAGGTCAACCCCACGCGCACATACAGTGAACGTGCCAACATTCTGTCCACTCTTCTTGACAAGGAACTTGAACGCATAGAGATGCCCAGTAATGGCGGGAGCGGCCAAATCCTTCTTCAGGAAAGAGCAATTATCCATAAGCGAATCCATCATTATCACTTCTCCTTGTTTCTCTCAACACCCATATTATAGCATAATCCGAGGTCAGAAGTCAAGGGGGTCTACGAGAAATTCTCAACCTTTGACCTCGGAATCCAGCTACCCTTTACTTGGCAAACTTCAGAATCCACTTGCAGAAGCAATCGTCCCGACAGGGCTTCACCACGCTGCTCGTCACTGTGTGGTTGTCTGAAACCTCGCCATCCGGGCTATAGAGTTCCATCTTGTCATTCATCTTTTCAGTCACGCCCACCCTGACCACGGCAACTCCATCCAGAAGGTCAGAGGGGACGCATGCCTCGATTCGCTCTGCGATTGTGTCGCATGACAGACCCTCATCGTCAGTCTGTCCAAGGTTCACGACCCCATTCTCGAACCAGATGTCTTCTATCCCCCAATATGGATTCTCCGCTCCCTTCGCATGTGGCATCACCGACGCATATTGGTCGCCATAGTCACGAAGAGACTGGATTACCTGCCTGAAAGTCAAGGGGACTTCACCACCCTTTCCAGAACCATCCTCGCCCTTCACCGAGATTCTGTCAAGAACTGCACTCTTCATCTTCCCATACGCGAACCAACCTTGTCCACCATGATCCGCGCAAAACGGCATGTTCTCATGCGAGTATGTCCCCTTTTCACGGCTATGCCCCCCACAGATGTTGTTTCCATCAACCGGGATGTAAGCACGAAGTTTGCCCTCCTGCCCGATATAGAGGACAAATGCAACCGCCCACTCGCCCTCAGCATGGGAATAACACCACGCAACTGGGAACTGACCATTTCCAGAACCAAGCATCTCATAGCCGGGAATCCCTTGTGCTGACGGCCACTTCGCCTCGTCCATAAGTCCAGCGAAGTCATGTCCCATGTCAACCTTGAGCAAGTCCTTGTGGACCTTCAGCTTGTCGTTGTAGATGGTTTCCTTGACACCACCATTGTCCTCAATCATGCGCTTGAGGTCTTCAATGGTCTGGTTTGGTTTCGCGTATCTGCCCATGATGATTTACTCCTTGTTGTTCTTGTCAACACCTACAGTATACCAAAAACCCCCTTGATAGTCAAGGGGGTCTGTATTTTTAATAACATCCAAAAATGTAATCACACAACTCTTCATTCCACTTTGGGGGATGTTTATGCGCATGTGCCTCATGCCAATAGGTATAATCGGCAATCGTGGCATCCGGCCAATCTGGGTATGGTGGATTTGGATCGTCTGGGTACTTTGGATTTGGATTAAATGGTGGCTTGGGGGTTATCTTCCCTGCCTTGGTTCTCAACCTCTCCCAAAAATCTGACATCTTCATTGGATCCTGACCCGAATGAAACCTAAGATACATATCATGTATTTCATCATCCAACAATCCTTCTTGACATACAGTGTTATAGTTGTCTGTTATCAACATATACGTTCTCTTAAACCCACCAAAAGGAACCTCAATTACCGACGAACGTTTTTTTCCTCTAGGACGTTCCTTCAGAGTTTCCCAACTATTCTACAGTTTGTCAAAACAATCAAAAACGGCAATGTATTGTTGAAACAACTTTTTCTGCTCTTCTTCAATCTCCTCTTTCGTCAAGTCTCTGGTTGAACCATACGGTGGGTCAGATGGAGGATACAAGTTCCACTGCAGCAGCACATATCCCACATGTTTCAACCAACCCAGCAACTCGTTGAACAGACCACCGATGTCATCGTCAATAGAGGAACTGTCATCTTCTTCCTCTCCATTGTCTCTGACAATACGAATCCCTTCGTCTGTTGCCAACTTGTCCTCATAGTTCAATTTTATCTCATCCACAAGCCTGTTCAATATCCTCTAGCCGTAACCATACAAGTCAGCTTCGTTTAACGGATTGTCTTTTATCCATTGGACATATTCCTGACACGCAATGGTCAACTATTCCAAATCAACATCTTCTTGGGAATCGGAAAAGCCAAAGAAACTCCTTTTTCCATCACGATCTTGTTGCGCATCCGGTTGTTCCACATCGCCCCGCACAAGTTGCATGAACATACCAGTATAATAACCATACAACATAATGTTTTCCAGAGACTGGTGCAATTGGACAGGGATGCTTCTTATTGTCTGTTCAATTGACCTGCCTACAAGCAACTTGTGTCCCTTCAATCTTCTAACGTAGAGCATTTCAGATTTAACCTCGCTTTTTATCGTCAATACGTATTTACAATTTAAGGGACTATTGACCTCTATGACCAATCAGTGGCTTCCAGACGAGCCAAAGCCACCACCTCTGTCGGTGTCCTTGCCTATGTCGTCATATACGCAATTCAACACCTCCTGGAGTTCAAGATTGATTACTGGGACAATCAATCCCTGTGTAATTTTCATTCCAGGTTCAATCTTCACTGACTCAACGTTGTGGTTGAAGAAGCAGAATATGAGTTCGTCACGATACTCGGAGTCAATCAAGCAAGCCGAATGGTCAAGTTTCATCTTCGTTGCAACTCCGGACTTGTTCACCATCATCATCGCAAGCCCCTGTGGAATTATGGTCTTGATTCCAGATGGAATGGCAACATGCGCGTTAAAACCTACTTCTAGGACATTTCCATCGAACTTCAATCCATTGACTGTTGTCCCATCTGGCTCAGAATACACCTTGTTCCTGGAATATTCCACCACCATGTTCTTGAAATCATCATTCCACGCTTTTGCGTCAGGAACGAAAAAGTCGATGCCAGCGTCAGTAGGATGCGCCTTGCATGGGACTTTCACCTCTCTTGTTCTGGTGAAGAACAATTGACCTTGCGTGGCATGGTTTTCTGGACGCAGATTTCCTCTCGAAATCTCGTCAAGCATCTTCATCTGTTCCCCAACTATCTTGCTTTGAATCCCATTGGAAACGTCAATGTTGGGAAATTCAGGACGTGGACGCAACGTTGGTTGCTCTGCCTTTTTCATTTCCTCCTTGATGTTCTCGGTGGTGTTTCTTTTTATCTGCCCTATTATGTTGTCGATTGCGGCTTGTGTAGAGGTCTCATCGTTCGCTACCTCAGACAATTGGTTTATCAAGCCAACTATGGTCTTTTCCCTATCGTTCAGTTCCATGATTCAATATCCTTGCCTTTTTCAAATCCAAAATCCTTGGTTGACAACGCCTTTCTTTCGTTGAAAGGTAGTTCACTCCAATCGTCCTTGAACTTCCCATTCTTCCAGTTGAACTTCCTCGCCGTCTCGGCGACTTCACCAAGGCACAGGGGAAGGTTGTTCTTCACTTCCTCGGTGAACAAAGTCACAACGCACAGGTTAACTTCCCAATAAAGTTCAATGAATTTCACCTTGTGATCAACGGACATTTCATCACCAGATTGGAGAGCGAGGTTTCCATCAAACACCCTTGCCACCATCACCTTACCCAAATCCACCCAAATAGGATTCGTCTCGTCTATCGTGAACCTCCGCGAATTTCCTGGAAGTGCAGTGGTTATTTCATTCAGATTGCATACTTTTGTCAACATGCCAGTACATAGTCCTTTCATGTCAATTATACTTCATTCAAGACATCATGACAGGAGAATGAAAACAATGCAACCAAAACGGCAATTGTCAAGCATCACTAATCAAATCACCATAATAGTTTACAGATTAAATCTGCCAAATCAATATCATCTAGGTTATATGTCTTATTTGGATCAAATTCACCAACAACATCAACAACTTTTTGTGGGAAGTCCATTATTTCAGTTGACTTTTCCTTGCACAATTGTACAAACCAATCATTGAACGAGTCTGCCTCTTGTTTTGATACCACAATATCTTTCATGTTGCTGTTCAAACTCTTTGGTCTTGGAATTATTGGAATATTTGCTCCTGGCATATTTGATATGATATTGTTTAATCCATCTGCCGCCCAAGCAAAAGGCGTGTATGCAGCTATCCCAGTAGTCATATATCCAATTTCTCTTTTCATAAGAGGAATTGTCACTTCAAATAAAAATTCTTCAGCAGTATATTCATATGGATTTATGAATCTTAAACGTATTTCCTCTATTTTGGTCGGAACCCATACAGTTGTTTCAAGTATTGTCCAAGAAATAATTCCATCAAGTGTATTTACTGCAGCATTGCCTATATCCCCAATAGTAATTGCATCTCTGGATTTGTCAGAATCTATCGTTCTTAAATGGTTTCCACTTGTTGCAAGTTCTTCCAAACCACTAGCCAATTCATGACATGTTTCATCTATTAGCCTACGAATACGTCCATCATATATCTTTAACTATCTAGCAATGGCTTCTGGTATTTTGGAAACATTTATTCTTTTCCCTTGCAATCTCTTTAGATAAATCATATCCTACACCTTCGTGTTGCTTCAAGTTGTTGCTTTTGCATTTCGTTCATGCAATATTGGAAACTCCTTGGAGTCATGTTCATCCAAGGCATCATTGATCCAACGTTCAGTGAATTCAGTGGATAGTTCTCGTTCTATGACTTGTACAAAGCTTCTTGTCCTTGCCTGAACGAAAGATATTCCCATGAGTTGTGTACATGCCCATAGAACATCGGATTGCCCTTGTATCTTCCATTCCATGTGTAGAATGGATAGTGCGTCAGAATCAACCGAGTCCCATCACCCAGGTTTTGCTCCTTGTAGTTCTTAATCTCCACGAACTGATTTCTGAAGTCGTTGTCATAGAGGAACTGGTAATCGTGGTTTCCCAATATCAAGTGCTTCTGCCCCTTCAAGTTCTTCAACAGGTTGACGGTGGTCTTGGTGTCATAGCATGAAATGTCGCCCAATATGAAAACATGATCTTCTGGCTTCACCACTCCATTCCAGTTCTTTGTCATCCTGTTGTCATAATCCTTCGGACCATTCAACTTGTAGTGGGAAAACGTCAACTGATACTGCGTTCTTCTGATAGGATTCGTGTCTGTCTGATACCCAAAGTGGATGTCCGATATGTAAAAGTAGTTCGTCATTCAATCTCCTTTGTGGTATTTACAACAACTGGACAACAAAAATGGATCCAAAAATGGATCCATTGAATTACCTTTCCAAGGCAAAGAGAAAATCAATCGTAAGGACTTGGATGTGGTCTTGGCTATACAGTCCAAATTCTCGTCTTTAGACTTCCAATATGGATAGTTCCCATTGACAATTACCTCAGTTGTTGTTATATGGCGAAGGTGGGACAGGAGGTTCATCACTGTGCTTGAACCCAAAAATCTTCAGAATCTTGTAGTAAAAACTTCCCATCTGTATTATTTACAATCAACAAACGCAGAACCATCTAAATTTTCAACTTTTTCATCAGGAATCCAAATGTCAGAACTGAAATCAGACAAGCCAAATGGGACATAGTATATTACCACGTTCTTTGGGTACTTCAAGTCCTTCCTCAGACACTGGGAAAACTCGTCCTCTGGATTGTAGTTCTTGATTGGAACAACGTTGAACCCTTCGTCCTTGAAATCGTACTTCTTGCAGTCGGTGAAGAAAAGGACAACCGGCTGGATCTTCGCCCCAATGAACTTGTCCTCAACCATATTTCTGAACTTCGTGAAATCCTCAAGTTTCAATCCAAACTTGTCCTTCACCACGGTACATACGAACAATGGGTGCTTCTCATCAGGCTCCCCAAGAAGACGCTTCATTTCAGACCTGTATTCCCCAACCAAGTCAAAATCAGGCTGCTTGTCCTCTGCCAACTCGTTCTTCTTCACATGCTCGTAGTATTTGAGGATTGTATTTCTCAACGCCATGCCTTTCGCCGTGTTGGTTTTCCATGCTGGAAGTTCATCGCCCCTTGAGTAGTCAAAGATATCGGACATTGACTTTACCCCGGACGCAACCATCAACTTCGTCAAGTCATCGTACTTTGATGACGCATCCCCATGCCAGATGTGGCAGGCTATGTTATCAACATATCCGAGTTCAACGTTGTAGCCGAACTTTCTGTCGGCTGGAAGATCAAATGGCTTGTACCACTTCTCGAATGACTTGAAAGCCTCGTCCCCTAGAATCTTGTGGTAAGTATGAATGTCATCAAGTATGATTGCAGGATCAAGTCCCCCAATCAAATTGAACAGCTTTCTTATCAATCCCAAGGTGAATCCAACATGCCCCTTGTCAGCCTTTCCAGTTGACACCCATCTGTAGCCGATTGTCTCAAACAGTTTGCAGTTCTCGTCAGCTTGGCAATATTGATGCGAGGCAAGGGAAAGCACGTCATAGGAATCAAACTCAGAAGCGGCTTTCTTAATCCAGTCGGAGTTGCACATCACAACGTCAGAATCAACGAAGCACAGCTTTGACTCTGTGCAGTTTGCAACGCCAATGTTCCACAGGGGATGCTTCAACATGATGCCCTCGTTCTCTGGCTTCATCTGGACGAACACGTACTTCACGCCATATCTCTTCAACCATTGGAACGCGCAGTCTGACTTCTTTCTCTGACACTCCACGAAAACCCATGTTGAGGGCTTCGCGGTCATCTGAAGGTTGAACTCCAGCGCCTGCATGGTGGCGCGTATTCTTGCTATGTCTGTGCCATAGAAGCACTGTATCAGCGCAATGTCCTCAATTGTCTCTTCTTGGTCAGGCAGCTTGTTGTACATGACCTCTGGTTCATGGGCATCGTTCAATAGAACCTTGACCTTCTCAAGCAGTGTTGGAGCTTCTTCAATCTTCTTCTGGATTTCTGGTGTCATTTGATAGTGCCTTTCAATAGTCAATTATACTATTTGTTGTATTTTGAAGCAGATTTCAACACAAGTTTGGGACTTCCAAAATTAGAGTTCACAATTGCTTTCTTTTGTTCTTCTGTTGGATATGATACATTAAATTTCCATTTAATCTGGTTCAACAGTTGTTCCCCAACATACGTGTTTGCCAAAACAATTGATGTCCCATTGTCGTTAGCAACATCAATCCCCCAGGCATCACCACATATGATGTCGGATTTCGATAAGATTTCACTTCTGAATTTACACACAAGGCATTTAGACATAAGATTATTTCTGGACAGATAATCACACATGTATCTGTTCTTTCCATGTGGTTCTGACAAAACATATCCATTTTCAAACTCAATCGTGAGACTGTAATTCTTCCATCCCGTCAGCTTGTCTCTAAAGTTTACTGACTTTATCTTTCCGTGTTCTGAAATCAATTCCCCAATGTAGTTTTTCCAAAGATTGTCGTCAGGAACCCCAAAGCAGAACAACTCAACGAGAACAAGGTTTTTGTACTTGCTGAAATTGTTCCTCATCCAATGGCACTGACATGGGCGGCCGATGAACACCACATGTTTTCCAGATTCAAGCAGTTCGACAATTCGCTTTTTGTTGACCTCATCCAGCAAGGAATTTATGTACTTGCTCCCCATTGCCAGATTCTTGTTTGAATCGTCAATCTCAACATACTTCAATGACAGAAAATCGTCCGCGAACACAACCCCAAAACACGAACCACCATTCGTTCTTACTAAATCAACTATCTCGGGAATAACGCCACCAGACGATGATTTTTCCAAAACACTTGCATCGTTGTTTTGCATAATAAGGCACTTTGGATAGTTGCAACATTGGATTCCTTCATCAACTTCGTTGAAATTGATGTTTAATTGTTTCAACAGCATTTTTCCTTTTTCCGAAAAGCACCACTTGTAAGGCATTGAACCAAGAATGTTTTTCTGTATCTATACAACCTCTTCCTTAGTTGGATTTACCGATTGGACAAATTGTTCATCTGAAACATGTTCGAGCGCCGTTTCCAAAGATGTCCATTTCAATATATCTTCATAATGAATTCTATCGTACACTGAATAGTAATCCTGGAACTTGTATTCATCAACGTCGGAAAAGAACAGGGCTGGAACTCCAAACGAATGAGAGAATATGATAGCATGTAGCGAACTGGCAACAACTACCCTACATGATTGAATGAACTCAAACAAATCCAACGGAGACTTGGTTTCATCACCCGTTTGCATTATGGCAATGTCCTTGTCAGGAAATATCTTCTTGGCTGTATCAAGGTATGTTTTCAATTTTTGTTTTGCAGTCCAATGGGTAATTATTCCAATGTCGTGTATTTTCGCTGAGGATGGCGTGTACAACAATGATGCCAATAGTCCAGAATCCCCAATTGGAAGGTCTGGAGAAATTCCAATACCCGCCTCAATTACGTTATTCCTAGATATTTTTCCTCTGACATAGCAGAACGATGAACCTTCTACGTTTTTACAGTCCATCACATGTTTATCTCTATATTGCCAACCAAGACCACACACCAAAGTTGAATTATTTGCCAAGAATGGTATCTCTGAACCAATGAACATCATGGTTCTTCTATGGTCAATCTTGTCTAGTGCTTGTTTGTCATAAATGGACTCAAGCAGATAATCGGAAAACACGTCACCAAGATTATATTTATCCCTCCAATATTCAATGTACTTCCTGTTTTCGCGTTTGAACACGTTTACATGTTGCTGAAAGTTTTTTATTGGGTGAATCAACTCATTTTGAGGGCAGATTCCCCCGTTTCCATCCAATAACTTTTCCAATTCATTGAATCCACACAAAACACTCCTTACTTTTTTAGATTCAAAGAACATTGATAAACTCAATCCCCGTTTTTTCACAACAGTTGGAAATCCATATTCATTGAATATGCAATTGCCATTTGCATAGAAATCATGTATTTCATGAAGTGCCTTGTTTGAATATACGCAACACTGAAGAAGGGATTTGCAAAGTTCATCTTCGTTTATCCATTCTGTCTGGAACCTGACATATCTGAATCTCTAATCTTCCTTTGCGTCACAGTAAATATTAATAGGCAAAAAATCAACATTTGTTTTTTCAACGGTTTCAAACAACAACGAATAATCGCCATTGAACAAAATATCGTCTTCTATTACGAAATAACGATCATAATCAGGGTGCAGCTTGAAGAAATATGGCTCTTGATACGCCATGTTGTAAATCAACATGGTATTTCCACCATACCAGTTAGCAATGTCTTTCCCCTTATTGGTTTTCAATAAATCATCTCTGCTTATTATTGGAAACCCATTTTCAAGGAAGGTATTTTCGTCATACACAATAACGTTTTCTTTCAAAACCAACCTACACGAAATCAAATTTCCAATGTGTTCCTCTGAATGTTCATTGTACGTTTTATCAAACATGATAAACGCATCATAATCCTCAGGAAGATTATCAATCCATGTCTTGAATACGTACTTCTTGAAGTCATTAAACTCGTTTGTCTTTATTATGAATGCGAACTTTTTCATGTTTAACCCACACCTTGTTGTCAAAGATTTATTAATCCACCTCTTTCATGATATATGTCATTTACAAATTGAAGTATGGTATCGTAGTCAAACACACCCCCATATTTTTCACTTAAAGTTGAAATAATCCCAAATAACTCGTCTCTTTGTTCATTTTCTGGATGTTTTACCACTTCTGAGACCAATGAATCTATTTCGTTCATTATGTAATCCACAAAAAATGGTGAAGTCTCTTCTTTGTTCATAAAGTCACTCCTCCTCTTCGTTTTCCAATATTCGCGTTTATTATCTGCTCAATTGTTTCCATATCGTACTGCCCACTGTTGGCATCATATATTTCCTGTGGAAGGTTGCCCAATTCGTAGCATCTATCTGCTTCTGGAAGTTTCATTATCTCGTCAAGTCTGCGTATGATGTCCCCTTCAAGGGTTTCATATCCAGCATGTGAAGTGAAATATCCACCACATTCGTTGTTTTCTCTATAACAATCCATTTCATTTTCCTTCTTGTTATTTTTCATTAAGTTCCTGTAAGACATACCTATACAGCATTTTCCCAAAAGTTGTTCCCGAAATTCTATTGTTTTCCTCAAAATTGGAGAACAAATTCTTGTAGGTTTTTTGAATTGCGTTGTTTCCATAAATCCCGAGAAAGCACTTCTTTTCATCTAAACCAATTTCGAGCAGTTTTTCGTCAGAGAAGTTGAATGTTCTCAATGTGTTATACAACAGTTGTTCCATGGACGAACATTGGACTATTGACTTGCAGCACTTGAATAACTCCAAATCCTCCTGCTCATATGCCACGATTGGAATTCCACAAGCCATGGCTTCAGCTATCAAATATGGGTATCCATCGAACTTGCTCGTATAGCAAAGCAATCTCGCCCTTTTCAGTATCTGGATTACCTCATCGTTTGTCTTGTCGCCACAGAAATCAACCTTGTCCTCCAACCCAAGTTCTTCCACAAGGCGTTTTGTCTATTCATAAATCCCTTGGTTTTCAACAAACCCCACCATCTTCAACCTCATGCCAGAATTTAACGTATACTTGCATGTTCGGTTGAATGCGTATATTGCGTCAATTGGGTTCTTCTACTCGCAGAACCTTCCAATCCACACGATTTCTCCGTTGAATTCTCGCCTTGTCGTTCTGGCGATGTCAATCAGTTCTGGATTTACCACATTTGGAATATAAATTGAATCAATCCCAAATTCTCGGAACAGTTGCTCATGTTCCTTTGACAATGTGATAACTTTGTCAAAATACCTGAAGCAGTTGAATGTATAATCAAAATTAAACCTTCCATATCTCTTCTGAAACAGAAAACAAGGATTGTTGTGGAAACACATCATGAAATAACATCCTAAATGATTTGCAGATATGAAATCGAACAAAGACACAACTTGCCAGTATTCCTGTGAGAAAATCAAGTCAATTCCGTGTTTCAGTATCGCACCTTCCACTTGTTTCATTCTAGTTCTTATTGCCGTCTCATCGTTCCATCTTTGTTTTTCAATACGTTCAACCATTACACCAGTTGGAATAGACACCTTCTAGTTGATTTCACTTGTTAAAAGAACAACCTTATACCCAGTTTCCATCAACAAACGGCAAATATTCACAATGAAAGTCTCAACTCCACCAATGGCAATTGTCTGATACAGAATCCCTATCGTTTTTATTTTGTGTTTCTATATTGGTCTTACCATGTACTTCAAATACACACCCGACAAGGTTTTTATGTCATCCGAAAGCACTCCCTTGAACCTATTGAATATGAACTCCATCATCACTTCAAAAGGAATGGTTTCATTGAAAATCTATGGGAAAAACTGTTCATCCCTTGTCTACCTATGTATAATGGACTAAACCATGTTTGACACGATATCCACTTTCTCCTTCATTGTTTTCAATGAAGAAATGAATTTTGAAACCAATGCCAGACAGTTTCTGTCGTTTTCATACTCTTTGTCTGAATATGTCTTGAAGCCATTTGATTGTCCTTCAAGAGAATAGCAGTAAAGCACATCAGATATTGCCTTGACTTTGCCAAAACTTGCTTGACAACTCAATCCAATAAGTTCAACCTCATCTTCCATCATGTTTATTCTTACATCAAGTGGAAGTTTTTTGGCAAATCTTCTGAAAATGTCCCCACAGAAGCATTTTGTTATCATATTGTGGTTTTTGTTGTTCTGATACGCATAAATAAGCATGTCATACATTGAATCAAATGTCTATGAACCAATGTTGAAATACCTTTCGTGCTCAGGCGATTCACATTTCACTCCAAACTGTACAACTTCAACTCCATGTTCAAATTGCCTAGACAGAACGTCCAATGCGTTGTCAAATAAAGTGTCGTCTGCGTCAAATGGAAGAACATACCTTCCTATTGAATTCAATATTGCAATATTTCTGCAACCAAAACATCCAATGTTCTTTTCATTCCTGACAAGTTTGACCTTTGGCTCATTTGAATACAACTTGTTCAACAACTCCCACTGACCATCCGTGCTGCAATCGTCAACCACAATGACTTCAAAATCCTGGAAAGTCTGGTTCAGAACAGAATCAACGCATCTCTATATGCTGTCCTTGGCGTTGTATGCCGGAATGCAAACTGAGAAGAATGGCTTCTCCCCATTATAATCTTCAGATAAGCAAACACACCTTGAACTAGGCTTCAGTTTCGTCAAATCAATTATGTCAGTTTTCCTGGACATTAACCACTCTCCTTTCCTTGCACTTCTCCCAGAGGTTGAAGAAGAATGGGTTTTCATATATGGACTTCGCCAGATAGCATTTCCTCTTGACGATTCCAAAGAACTTCTTCACGGTAAACACCTTCATTTCAGACTGGGGATAGCACTTTGAAATCAACTCGAAGCAGTACACCCTCTTGTCGTCGGACTTGTAGTTGAAGTCATAGGGCTTTCCAATGGATTCAACGGCCTTTTCAACGGCCTCAGATTGCCCCGACTTTGGTCTGAGAAGCATGATTCTGTCTGAAACGCAGAAGTCAACTATGTGGATTCTCTCTACGGATGGGGAAACCGCGTGTATCATTTCATTGTTCCCCACGTAGATTCCCGCATGGGAATATCCCTTCTTGTCTGGAATGAACTTTCCATCAAGGTAATCGTTGTACCCTCTGATGAGGACATCCCCAGGCTACACGTATTTGAGAATGTCAAAGATGTCGTAGCCAGTTATGAAATATGGCTCGTCCTTGTAGAAAACAACAGGAATCAACCCAGAAGTGGCAATCTTTATCTTGCCGAACCAGGTGAGGAACTTTGCCCAGATGTTGTAGAGGAACTTCTTCATGATTCAATTATACCTCAGTTTTTCGTGATGGAGGACGTTCCAAATCCCCTTGATGGGAAGAATGGATACCTTGCCGATTTCTGTCCAGCAAGCAGACCATTGATGTAGTAGTTGTAGTAGTCGTTGGCGAAAACGTGGAACTCAATTTCCTCGTGGATGGTTTCATGCGATACAAGCGCAACTTCCTGACCATCGTATGTCAAGGCGTGTTCTCCAATTGCCCACTCGTCAGTCCACTTCATCTTGTTCTCCTCCACGTTGTAGAGGCGGTCTCTGTTCACAATCTCAATCACTGTTCCATTGGAGAAGGTATACTTCTCGTATTTTGGCTCTGTCTGGTACAAGCCTGCAGACGAGAACCTGACCTCGCTGTTTACAAGTTCCTCGTTGTCCTTGTTGTGTTCGCAGTTGAACGCCTTTACAAAGTCTCCAGGTCTGACTTCCCCAATTGGCTTGTCGGTGCCATCGGCCATGCGAACCATCATGTTCTTGCTAAAGCATCCTACTGTCAAGCTCATAACTATCCTCGTGTTCTATGTCAAATTCAAAGTGTATGTAGTTGTATCTGGTGAACTGCTACCAGCAAAATACATTGTATTGTTTTCTCCATATACGGCATACCACGCAGAACCACCATCACTATCATGTTGATATGCCAAACCAGAAATCTGAATTGAAACAATGTCAGTATATGTCGTAAACGCACTTGCCGTGACAGTTGTATTGTCGCTCTTCGTCAATGTGACAGTCCAACGTCCACTTGGATAACTACCATATATGTTCCCATCATTCACAATCTGAACGCTGTACGATGGCACAGGAGACTCCTCAAAGAATTGAATCGTGGTGTTTTGGGTCAAGTCAAGGTGGTATCTCGTTGTCACAGGAGATGTCTATCCATTGAGATAGGAATAGTTGTTCGGTCCGGTTACCTTGTAGTAAGTGGAGTTTCCTCCCTATGGAGTCTGATATGCCGTACCATTCACCTGTATCGCAACAATTCCAGTGTATGTCCCTGCAGTTGGATTGAGAACATAGGAGTCGTCGTCCTTAATCAGGGCAATCGTCCAAAGTGACTAGTCAACCGAGTCTGGATTGGAAATCGTCACCGAATAAGTTATCCTCGTCCTGACCACGTTAATCGCAGTCAATTCCTCAACCGAAAGTTCTGAACAAATGAAATTGTTTACCATGATAACCTCATATATCAAAGGTTATTTACCATTTTCAGTTTTCTTCTGATATTCGTTCCAAACCAGGTCAATCAAGTCCTTTACGGTCTCCAATTTTCTGCCCCTGTCAAGGTTGTTGCCATCAATCCCAACCATGCTGCACACGTCATATACAAGTGCCGTTATGTCCATGGAGTCCAGTTCAAGGTCTTCAATCAACCGCAAGTTCTCGTCCTTGTAGGTGTACCTTGAGGTTGGAATAGGAATCGGCACAACCCAGAACTTATCGTCTGGGATGCAGTCAAACGCGCAATCGGATATGTAGTTTCTGTCAACCATTCTTGAAGAATCCCTTGCTGAACAATGCGGACTTGCTGTCAAAGATGTCCATTCCTGTCAACTCGCATACACGTTTTCTGAAAATTTCAAGCATGTCATTCCCAAACATGTACACGCCATTTTCCCTTGAAGGAAAGGTTTCATTCCATGAGCAGTTTTCATGCATCCAGTCCCTGTCGTATCTGGTCACGTCATGCGCTTCATATCCATTCAACCACTCAACCATGGCGTATGTTCCATCGGCATTGAACGTCTTCAGAACCTTGTTGTCAACGAACCTCTCAATGTTGGATATGTGTTTCTTCTGGAAGCAGCATACATACCCAGTTGAACTCGGAATCCCCCATGTCTCGTAGAGTGTTCTTCCCTTTTGAGTCAAGCATCCTGTCAATGGAACTCCCCCAAACGCCTTGAAGTCAGCCAATCTGGATTCAATATAGTCGGTTGGGTAGAGGATGTCGTCATCGCAACATATGATGAAATCGTCATCTTTAATAAACTGAAGCACTGGAAGAACCTGCTTGAACGCCTTTGTGTCAACATCAACCCAGTTGATGAAAACATGTGGGTCTTCAACCACAAGTTCCCTGAGAAGAGGTGGCAAATCGTCAAGGTCTTTGGGGAACTGTGGTCTTGCCAAAGTAAGGTAAATCCTGTCTGGAACAATGGTGTTCTCCAACAGGGATTTCACCACCCGATAGCAGTTTTTGATGCGCTTTGGATACGAGGTAAGGCAGCAGATGGTTTCACCAACACGACCCATATTTCCCCTTCTTCAACCCAACAGTTACTGTAAGCAAAACCAGAACAAAAAACAACACACTGATTGAAATTGGAACCCATAATGGAGCAGTAATCCACCACCAACTCCAATCAATCACCTTCGTCAGCTTGAGGACAAGGAACACAAGGAACAGGAGGTTGAAGAACCCCGTTCCACCAATAGTTATGGACTTGCTCGATTCAGACATGTTGTTATCTCCTTCACTGTATTATACAACAAAGTGAGGAAATGGTAAATAATACAAACACCTTAAAATGAGGTAAAACAAAATGGTTACAATAGGAACACTGAATGGCGGAAACATCACTATAACAACTGGAGGTTCTGCTCCAGCAACTCATGAAGAGACTTGGTACAAGTATGTGGGTGATACTGAGTGGAAAACAGTAAGCATAACTGGCGCAATTTAGGGTGGATATAATCCAGAAGACGATGTATACCTTCCAACAACACAAATACCCGATATATCAAATGTAGTTGTACTTGAAATCGGTACAGGAACTCAAGCAAATCCCGTAACGAGCATCGGTTCTTATGCCTTTTACAATTGTAGCGGCCTTACGAGCGTGACGATCCCCGACAGCGTTACGAGCATCGGGGATTTCGCGTTCTATAATTGCGGCGATTTGACGAACGTTACGATCCCGGACGGCGTGACGAGCATCGGGTCTGAGGCGTTCTACAATTGCAACGGCCTGACGAGCGTGACGATCCCAGACTCGGTGACGAGCATCGGGGATTATACGTTCTCCGATTGCAGCGGGCTGATGAGCGTGACGTTTGAAGGAAAAGACAAAGCCACTGTTCAAGGAATGTCAAACTATCCATTTGGACTTGAATGTGCAAATGAAAATGGCGTGACAATCCACTGCACAGATGGCGACATTCAAGTTCCACATGAAGAATAATAAACTTCAACATCAGAAACAATCAAGGTTGGTCTTGTCAATCAAGAACCAACCTTCATTTTCTCCCCAATTCAATTGCTCAACAATCAAAGTCTTTTGATGCAATCAAAGTCCCTTGATGTACTCAATCCACTGCTCGAATGTCTGCTTCTCCATTTCCATTCCAGCCTTGATTTTGTTCGCACGTACCTGATTTGATACCATCAACTTGAACGCATTGTCCAGCTTGTTGAACCTCTCGCCGTATTTCTCGTAGAACTCCTTGAACCTCTTCTCCGTGTCAAGCCTGTACTCCTGGTTGTCTTGCTTGAGCCAAGACTGCGTGTTCATCAAATAATACGTGTCGAACATCTGGGTACAGACGAGCATGTTGGCGTTGGCTTCCTTGCCCCTTGTGACGAGCTGGTCAACAAGTGCAGTGATTGAGTCAATGTAGTTCTTGTAGGTCTTCTGCATGTACAATGGGTCATGCCTGCACACGGACTCGTCACGCCACCTCCAGAGGTAGATTGGCACGTCCGAATATTTGATTGAGTTGGGATCGTCTGCCAACGTAGTCGCCATGTAATTGAAGTAGGAGTCCTCGTGGACAGTCAATGCTGGATTGAATCGGATGTTCTTGTCAATGAGATACTGCCTCTTGTGGAACTTTCCATGCACGAATGTCCTGTCCTGCTTATGCTCGGTAAACCAGAACTTGCCATCCCTCTTTACTTCCTCGTAGAACTTCGTGGTCAAGGAATTGAAACCCTTGTCCATCTCGGCAAAAATGATGTTCAGACCAACCATGGAGAAAAACATGTCGTCAGCATCACAAAACATGACATAATCCGCGGTGGCATAGTCAAGGCATGCGTTCCTAGTTGCCGAAACTCCAAGATGGTCTTTTGCCATGTGGTAGTCAATCTTGAACGGGTATGACTTGAGGAACTTGTCAGAAAGTTTTGACTTGGGGTAGCCATCGTTCACTATGATGACACCAACATCGTTGAAGTCAATTCCCTGCTGAAGAGCGATTGAGTCAAGAAGAGACTTGATGGTGTCCTTCTTCTCCTTGTACTGTGGAACCAGAATCTGTAGTTTCATGTTGAATTTGCCTTGTTGATTATTCACACCTTTCAATTATACAACAAAATGGTCTGGGAGACAATTCCCAGACCACTTGTTTTGCGTTCTCCAATATGAGAATTGGAAGATTAGGCAAGGGCATTGCCATCTGCGTCAAGCCAAACCAGGTCGGCTGTGACGCCTGTGACAACTCCATCAACCTGCGTGACACCAACCTTGATGCTGTTGTTCTCGCTGGAGGAAACAGAAGCGTCCAAGCCACCGAACAATGTCGCGGAAGTGACAACCACATCCACAGATGGAGCGAGTGTCGCAGCATCAACGCTCACCGTGACAGACACGCCCTGGTCAGCATCAGAAGCGGAACCACCAACATATGCGTCGGTCTTGGTCTTGAGCGCGTCAATCGCAGCACCTGCCGCGTTCAACGCACCTGGAACAGTCTCAACGCCCGTGAACACTGCAGCCGTTGAAGAATAGGCATTCGCAGCATAGGTGTTCTGATCGCCAATGAGTTCCCACTTCGTGCCATCATAGATATACTCCTGACCAGCAACAAAGCCCTCACCTGCAGGAGAACCAATCACCACGATGTCGCCAGCCACAGGATCGCTCACTGCGCCTGTAGAAGCCTCAACGCCACGGAAGTGGATTGTGTTGCCAAAAGCAGTCGCGTCAACAGTCACTGCAGTGACAGAACCACTCTGGGTCGTCACTCCAACTGTGATGCCATTGCTTGCGCTTGTCTGCGTTGCAGCAGCGATTGCAGCAATCTGCTTGTCAGCCAACTGCTCAACCGTGCTTCCACCAATCGTGAGGGTTGTCGCGGAAACTGTCGTTGCACTGAATGTCGCGGTATCGGTTACCGTCAAGTTCGTGAACGTACCTGTGTCTGCCGTTACTGCCTTTGTTCCAGTCCCACTGTAGGAAACCACTGCCTGAAGGTTGGAGATGTCAGTCTTTACCGTATCCCAACCACTGACCTTTGCAGAATCAGACCCCAACTTGACCTCGCCATCAGAATCGCCAGTGTCAAGTGTTGGGAACGCAACAGCATTCGCCGTCACAGAACCATCTGCGGCTTGCGTGATGTTCGTTATGTAGCTGTTGGCATCTCCAACTGCAAGTGCGGAAAGAGAAGCCTTGATGTCTGCTCTCCATGCGGATGTCAAAGAACCGACATCACCACCAATGCTCTGCCATGCTGAACCATCATAAACCCAGCCTGCTCCAGCTCCAGTTACCACAATGTCTCCACGCGCAGCACCTTCAATGCCCGCTGTGGATTCAGCAACCGTCACTCGGCCAAGTCCAAAGCGGCTCGTTCCCTTGTAGAGTTCGCCACCTTCGACGAAATAAATGCCACCAGTGTCTTTGCTTGTAAGTGCAGCAAAGGACTCTGACGTGGTAGCATAGAATTTAACTTGTGCCATTATGTTTTACCTCTTATGTGTTTTGTTGTGATTTGCAAATCCCAATGAGAACACAACTTCTCAAGGGAAATTAAATCTCATGAAATATTTACAAAATAACCATAAAATTTTGATATTGTATCAATTCCATTCTGGGGCATCTTCGTTTCCTATTTCGAACCATGCGCTACCTCTGTACATGTATTCCTTCTTCCCATATACAACCATGTCCATTTCATGTGGTTGGTAATTTGGCTTGGATTCTATTTCTACAGAACCATTTGCAGGATCTTTTTTGGAAACTCCAACATAGTTCAATCCAGATGGCGTGTAGCAAGTTCTTTTACCACCAAAATCAAGGTAAATTTTCTGAAGTGGTTGCACGAATATTATCTACCCTTCCTTGTATTTAGGAACAAATTTAGAAGTATCCTCGCCATCGGCACGAAAGCCATCTTCTTCTCTGTAAATCTTGAATGACACTGATGTTCCCATTGCTTATTCCTCCGATTCGTCCCATATCAATCCTTGAGAACTTGGGTCATCTCCCCCACTTCCACCTCCACCAGACTTCACAGACTTGTAAATCTGGTAAATCCAGGGAATGGTCATGTTGATGTTTGGTTGGTTCAGAAAGCAATCAAGACTCTCTGCAATCTTATCTTCCTCCCCATCTTGTCCATCTTCGTTATCTTCACCACTTCTCTGTTTCATGGCATTGGCAATCTCATATATCCATGGAACAACCATGTTGATGTTTGGTTGATTCAAGAAACAATCCAAGTTTTTGGTTCTTGGATCCTCTTCTCGCTTTTTTTGTATTTTAGCCATCTTTTATCACCATAGTTTCCAAGGGTTCTTTGATATATTTACCAAGAACCGTATGAAATGGTAAATATGGGCAAACACACACATAAGACAACACGCCATGAAACTGAAGACAACAACATTCGCAGCGATATTGTGCTTCGCCATATTGCCGTTTTTGGGTGGAGGATGCACAGAAGAGATTCAAAAACAAGATCCCGTGGAACAACATCAATCTTGCACAAACAACATTGGTGAAAGAGCAACCCAAAATCAAAATCTGGATTGGTTCAAGCAGGGGTCAACCTATATCTGGGATGGCTGGAAGATAAAATAACGTCAATTTTTCTTGTCGGTATACAATGTGCCGTCGGAAATATACAACTTGTAAATCTCCCCAGTTTCAATATCTTTCAACTCTATCGCATCATACGGACCAGATCCACCACCACCAGATGGCAACTGGTTCTTCAACTTGTCGTAAATCTATCTGGCTCTGACATCAATATACGAATTGATGTATTCAGTCCAATCCTTTACCGTCATGCCCGGAGGTATCGGTCCAGGAGGACATGGTGGAATACAGTGATGATGTGGTGGACAAACTACATATCCGAACTTTTTCTCTTTCAATTCTGCCATCTCAATAATACCTCTGAAAGCATGTTTATTTGGTATTATTTACAATAATCGCCACAAAATTTCTTCTCATTTGCTGCCCTTTTGATCAAGGTATTGCTTCAACGCCTTTGCGATCTGGTCTGGGCATGATGTACCCCGTCTGCCACATTGAATCCCATCAAGTTCCTTGATTACATCTTGAACCTTTCTCCCTCGAAGGAGT
>Ga0310697_10001173_pt1 | contig 31811 bp, 25 predicted proteins | sample 172DNAGHGlowgp2_FD_203883 | JGI IMG/M metagenome (GOLD analysis project Ga0310697, IMG submission 203883) | Sheep rumen microbial communities from Palmerston North, Manawatu-Wanganui, New Zealand - 1728 DNA GHGlow gp2 (v2) (version 2) | ecosystem: Host-associated > Mammals > Digestive system >... | reverse complement strand
CGATCCTGATTTATCAAGACAATTCAGAGAACAATTGGAAGAAGACGGGTATGATGGTATTTATTATAACGGAGACTTGAATGAAGAGTGGGTCGCCTTCCACCCGGAGCAAATCAAGTTGGCAACCGAAAACAACGGAGATTTCAACCCGAACAACCCCGACATACGCTTCTCATTCCGCCCCGAAGACTCCGGTCAAAGCGAAGCGCCCGGAATCCCCGGTCAATCCGGTCAGCCCGACAAACCGGAACTTCCTCAGAGCATGGCCGACATGGTACGCTACGCACAGGACCTCATAGCAAAGAGACAACGGGCAAGAGAGGAATTCGCACAGCAGAGGAGCCAGCAGCAAAAAGCATACGAACAAGTGGCGGGAACACCTTCACGCTTCGGCAACCCACCACAGCCAGGCATTCTCGACGACAACACGCTCACGCCAAGACAGAAAGTCGAGCAGGTGAAGCAGGTAATCGGCAAAATCGGAGAAGTCAAAGACCTACTCAACGCACGCCACGAAAGCACAGAGGCTACCGTCCGCGCAGTCACCGAGTCAGTCATTCCGATACTACAGAACCTCTCACAACAGCGTATCAATGCGGCCAGGGAAAACGTCAAGCAGATCAAGGAGCAACTCGAAGCACTCCAAATCGACCCCGACGCCGACCCGGACATGGTGGAGGCACTCACCCAGCAACTCGACGACGCCAACACCGAACTTCAGAAAGCCAAACTCACAGCCACCGACGCCGACATATCATTCAACGACGCGAGAAGGATTCTCCAAGGTATCAACCGCTCCATGTCAAAACGAGAAATCGACGCCGAAGTTCATTTGTTAAATGATGAATTGCTAATATGTAAGTATAATAATTATGCGTTTAAATTGATTTGTGTGGCTTTAGATTTGCAATACTTTAAGATTGCAAAAAAAAGTCTGTTTAATACTATTTTTTGTGGTTATTAATAACTGTTTTTAAAAAAAAAGAAGTAATTTTGTAATTACTAAAATATAAATAATAATCACACTTTTTTTATGATAGTTTATCCTAATGCCAAAATTAATATAGGACTCAATGTGGTTGAAAAGAGGAAAGATGGATACCACAATATAGAAACTGTGTTCTATCCCATTAAATTGATGGATGCTCTTGAAATTACAGCTTGTGATCGTATGGAACAAGAGTGCACATTAAAAGTTAGTGGAGAAATTCTTTCTGGAAGACCTTCTGACAATTTGGTAATCAAGGCTTATGATATGCTAAAGTCCATGATGCCAGATAAAATAAAACCAGTAGACATCCATCTTCATAAACATATTCCAACTGGTGCTGGACTTGGTGGTGGTTCGTCTGATGCGGCATTTACTATTAAAGCGCTTAATGACAAGTTCGACCTAAAATTGAGTAATGAGGATATGGAAAGCATTGCTTCTAAGATTGGAGCTGATTGCCCTTTCTTTATTCAGAATAAACCTGTATTTGCTCAGGGAATAGGGGATGTGTTCTCAGAAATAGATATGAGTCTCAAGGGAAAATTTATTTTATTGGTTAAACCTAATATCGGAGTTTCTACTAATGACGCATATTCTATAATTAAACCTCATAAACCGCAAAGACCCTTAAGAGAATTATTAAAACAACCTCTTGAAGAATGGAAGGATAATGTTGTAAATGATTTTGAATACAGTGTTTTTGCAAAGTATCCGGAAATTGCTGCTATTAAAGACCGCTTATATGATCTTGGTGCAGTTTATGCATCTATGTCTGGTAGTGGAGCTGCTGTTTATGGAATTTTTAATAATCAAGTTGAGTTTGTTGACGAAATATTTACTGGCTATTTCTGTAGACAAAGGGATTTGGAATTTTAGGTATTGATAAATAGAGAACGTATATGTCACCAAAAGAGGAAATTTTGCAACTTAGAGAGTTGCTCCATCAACACAACTACAATTATTATGTCTTAAACCAACCTACAATCTCAGATTTTGAGTTCGACCAATTAATGAGAAAACTACAAGATCTGGAGATGTTTTATCCTCAGTTTTTTGACCCTAATTCTCCAACACAAAGGGTTGGCAGTGATTTAAACCAGGTTTTTAAGCAAATGAAACATAAGTATCCCATGTTGTCATTAGCTAATACTTATAACATTAATGAGGTCAAAGACTTTTATCAAAGAGTGAAAGATGGACTGGAGGGAGAACAATTTGAAATTGTGGCAGAATTGAAGTACGATGGGCTAAGTATTTCACTTACTTATGTGGACGGAAAATTGGAACATGCTGTTACTCGTGGTGATGGAGAAAAAGGAGATGTGGTTACATCAAATGTTAGAACGATTAAATCTATTCCTCTTCAACTAAAGCATGGTACGGGGTTCCCTAAAGAGTTTGAAATAAGAGGTGAAATTCTTATGCCATGGGCTTCCTTTGAAAGATTGAATAAAGAAAGAGAAGCAAATGGAGAACAATTATTTGCTAATCCGCGAAACGCTGCGTCCGGAACACTGAAATCTCAAAAATCCGAATTGGTTGCACACAGACAACTTGACGCATATCTTTATTATTTGTTGGGAGATGAAATACCTAAAAACTCTACTCATTATGATAATTTGATGTTGGCGAAATCTTGGGGGTTCAAAATTTCTAAAGGCATGAAATTGTGTGCTACTATAGAAGATGTTGTCGATTATATTAATTATTGGGATGTACAAAGAAAAAAACTAGATGTGGCTACAGATGGAATTGTGTTGAAAGTGAATTCTCTACGACAACAGCAACATTTGGGATTTACAGCCAAATCTCCAAGATGGGCTATTGCCTATAAGTTTCAAGCTGAAAGGGCGTGTACCAAGTTGAGAGAGGTAACATATCAAGTTGGGAGAACTGGTGCTATTACACCTGTAGCTAATATGGATCCTGTTTTATTATCAGGGACTATTGTAAAAAGAGCCTCTTTGCATAATGAGGATATTATTAAACAACTGGATTTGCATATAGGTGATATGGTCTATGTAGAAAAAGGTGGAGAGATTATCCCTAAAGTTGTTGGAGTGGATGAATCGCAAAGATCTGATGATTTAAAGCCTGTGCAATTCATTAATAGATGCCCTCAATGTGGTACGGAATTGATAAGACTTGAAGGTGAAGCTGCTCATTATTGCCCTAATGAGAACCATTGTCCTCCTCAAATTAAGGGCAGGATTGAACATTTCATATCAAGAAAGGCCATGAACATAGAAAGTTTAGGTCCTGAAACTGTGGATGATTATTTTAAAAGGGGGTTGGTGAATAATGTTGCAGACTTATACACATTAAAGATTTCGGACATTGATGGAGCTATGGGCACAAAGGTTAAATCTGCCAAGAAGGTTATTGAAGCGATTAAAAATACAGTTAATGTACCATTTGAAAGGGTTTTGTATGCTCTCGGAATAAGGTTTGTCGGAGAAACGACAGCAAAAATGTTAGCAAGAAAATTTAAGAATATAGATGCTATTATGAATGCTGATGTTTCCGATTTAATGGAAGTTGATGGTGTGGGCGAAGTTATTGCTTTTAGTGTCGTGAGTTTTTTTAAAGACTCTGAAAATCAAAATATTGTTAGTAGACTTAGAGAATATGGAATTAAAATGTGTGTGGAAGAGGATGGGGCTTCATTATCTGATAAACTTAATGGGAAATCAATTGTTATTAGCGGGGTATTCTCTTTACATTCAAGAGATGAATATAAAGAATTAATAGAAAGAAACGGTGGCAAAAATGTTGGAAGTATATCATCTAAAACTTCTTTTATTCTTGCAGGAGATAATATGGGACCGTCTAAATTGGAGAAAGCAAAAAAACTAAATGTGCCTATTTATAGTGAAAATGAATTTTTAGAAATGATTAAATAATTATTGCTTTATGAGAAAATTTTTTTTATTATCTGCTATGATCATTATTGGTGTAATGGTGATTGTGTCATGTTCTTCTGATGACTCTTTAGCTAAGGCTGAAATGACTTTTCAAGGAGTATTAATTGCTGTAGATTATTCTGACAAAGTTGAGAAAGAGGTTATAGACGAAGAGAGTGGAACAGAAACTGATGAGGATTCGGATTTAAACGAAGAGTCTGATGCAAAAACTGAAGATGGATATGAATATGAAACTGCAATAGCTAAGGCTTTGGCTGACTTGAGTATTATTGGCGAAAAATCATTGATTAAAGAATCTGCTAAAGTGGACATCAGTGATATAAATTATGCCAGGGCTCTCTGTTTTCAACAGGCTAAACCTAAAATTGATGCAAGAATAGACATGTTGACTTTTAACCAGGTTATTTACGCAATTTATAAAGTTGATATGGAAAATATGAATAAACTGGGTTATAAATCTCCTGACGAAATTCCTCTTAAATCGATAAAGGCTACTGTAAATTACTATTCTGCTGATTGGGCGCCTATTATATATAATATTGAACTTAAATAATTTTTTTATTTGTTTTAATTAATTTTTGATTATGAATAAATCTTTCAAAAGTCTGAAACGCGATGTTATTAAGTGGAAACAGTTTTCAAGAAAAGGTGATGCGATATTTAGGTCACTTGGAAGGGAAATAATTATTTCTGTTCTTTCTGTTGTAACACTTGCTTTTGCTGTACCTAACAAATCAAATGCACAAACTGCTAATATTCCAGATTCAGATTGTGTAGTTGATGATACGATTCAGACTGTTGAGGTTGTTGCCTCAAGGTTGCCGTTGCCAATGGAACAAACGGCAAGAATCGTGAGTGTAATTACTCACGATGATATTGAGAAATATGCGGTGAATTCTGTTAATGACGTTTTAAAATTTGTGGCATCGGTTGATGTTAGACAGAGAGGAGCATTTGGAATACAAACTGATGTGTCAATTAATGGAGGAACGCATGATCAGATTATTATTTTAATTGATGGAGTCAATATCTCTTCACCTCATACTGGTCATTTGAGTTCTGATTTTCCACTTACTATTGATGATATTGAAAGAATTGAAGTCTTGGAGGGGGCTGCAAGTCGTGTATATGGAACAAGTGCTTTTTCAGGAGCTATTAATATTATTACTAAGAAAAACACACACAACCGTCAGAAATCTAAATTGAAGGGAACATTTAGGACAGAAGCTGGGAGTTATGGCACAATAGATGTTTCTGCAAATGTTAATTACAATGGTATAAACTCATTTAATAGATTGACTGTTGCATATAATAGAAGTGATGGAGCAACAGATAATTCTGAGTTTAAAAAATATTCTGTTTTTTATAATGGCGGATTAAATCAAAATGCTTTTGATGTTTTTTGGCATCTTGGAGCCAATTGTCAAGATTTTGGTGCTAATACTTTTTATTCCGGAAAATATCCAAATCAATTTGAATCTAATCAAAAATATCAAGGAGCTATTACTCTTAAAACAAAAGGTGTTGTGATATTTAAACCTACTGTTTATTGGATAAGAGCTTTAGATCATTATCAGCTTATTAAGAACTCCGATTTCGGAGAAAACTATCATATGACTGATGTTTATGGAGCAACATTTAACACTTCAACAAAATGGATGTTGGGTACATCTATGATTTCTGCTGATTTCAGAAATGAGGGAATTCTTTCTACTAGTTTAGGTAAACCATTAGACTCATCACAATTTGTTAAAATACATGGAAATGATAGATTTTATACCAAGAAAGATAACAGAACTAATATTTCTTATTTTTTTGAACACGATGTAGTATTAGATAAATGGTCTGTTTCTATGGGGCTTATGGCTAATATGAATACCGCTCTTGATCATCGTATAAGATTGTATCCGGGGATTGATATTTGTTTTAAACCCTCAAAGGAATGGAAATTATACGCTTCATGGAATATGGCACAAAGAATGCCTACATTTACTGATCTTTACTATAAATCACCAACCCAAGAAGGCAATGTTGGATTAAAACCTGAAAAAACAAGTGAATTTTCATGTGCTGCTAACTATAGAGGAAGGGGAATTAGATCTAATGTTAGACTTTTTTATAGGCATGACATGTCGTTGATAGACTGGATATTAACGCCCCAAGATGCTGGCAATGGATATACCACCTATCACGCAACTAATTTTAAAATTGATAAATGGGGCGCTAAGTTTACGATGGACTTGTTATTTGATGAACTTTGGAATGATAATTTTTTCATCAATAATCTGAATATCAGCTATTCTTATATTAATCAAAAACGGTTTGACGATGTTGAAGTTTATGCTTCATCATATGCTCTTGATTATCTAAGACATAAGTTGCTGATTTCTGCTGAAGCTAAGATTATTGATGATCTTTTTGTTGACATCTCTTATAGGTTTCAGAATAGGAAAGGTGGATTTGTGAAGTATATTCCTTTTGTAAATGAGGATAAGTCTGTCACTTTTAATACGTCTTTTGAAAAATACAAACTATTATCTCTTTTTGATATTAAAGTTAAATGGATAAAACCTAAATATGAACTTTATATTCAGGCTAATAACATTACAAATGTGGAGTATTATGATGTTGGAAATGTGAGGCAACCTGGTATATGGTTTATGGTTGGGGCAAAATTGTATTGGAAATAAAAAAAGAGACAGACTTGGGGTTAGAAATTTCTAACCTCATTTTTTCATGTGAATTTTCAGACGTTTCTGTATGCTATAATTATATTTGTTTTTTAACAGTTTGAAAGTTCAATGTGTTTTTTGTATGCACAATTCTGTAAATGTTCTAATTTTTTTGTAACTTTGTAAAATATTATGGACTAATTTTGCAGATGCTTTTATGAATAAAATAAGGAATTTCTGTATTATTGCACACATTGATCACGGTAAGTCTACTCTTGCGGACAGACTGCTTGAATATACCAATACCATTCAGGTGACAGAAGGGCAGATGCTTGACGATATGGATTTAGAAAGAGAGCGTGGCATTACCATTAAGAGTCATGCTATTCAAATGGAATACGAAAATAATGGTGATGTATATGTGCTTAATCTTATCGACACTCCGGGACATGTGGATTTCTCATATGAAGTGTCAAGGTCAATTGCTGCATGCGAAGGGGCAATCCTTGTTGTTGACGCCACTCAAGGTGTACAAGCTCAGACTATTTCTAACCTTTATATGGCTATTGACAATAATCTCGAAATTATTCCTGTTATAAACAAGTGCGATATGCCTAATGCCATGCAAGAGGAAGTGGCTGATGAGATTGTGGATCTTTTAGGATGTGACTACGATGATATTATTATGGCTTCTGCGAAAACTGGGCAAGGGGTTAAAGAAATTCTTGATGCTGTTGTTTGCAAAATCCCTGCTCCAAAAGGAGATCCTGAACAGCCTTTACAGGCTCTCATTTTTGACTCTGTTTTTAATAGTTTTAGGGGGATTATTGCATATTTCAAGATTGTTAATGGTGTGATGAAGCCTGGGCAAAAAGTTAGATTCATCAATACAAAGAAAGAATACCAAGCAGAGGAGATTGGGGTGTTGAAGATGGACATGGTTCCTAAGAAGGAACTTAAAACAGGGGATGTGGGGTATATTGTTTCGGGCATTAAAAATGCTACTGAAGTCAAGGTGGGGGACACTATTACTACAGTGGCTAATCCTGCAGAAAAGGCTATAGAAGGCTTCCAAGAAGTAAAGCCAATGGTGTTTGCTGGTGTTTATCCTATTGATGCTGAGGATTATGAAAACTTGAGAACGTCCCTTGAGAAGTTGCAACTCAATGACGCATCTCTTTCTTTCCAACATGAAAGCTCTGCTGCGTTAGGGTTTGGATTTAGATGTGGTTTTTTAGGACTTTTGCATATGGAAATTGTACAGGAACGTCTTGATAGAGAATTTAATATGGATGTTATTACTACGGTTCCCAATGTTTCATATATGGTATATGATAAACAAGGTAATGTACAAGAAGTGCATAATCCTTCAGGAATGCCAGAACCTACATTAATAGATCATGTAGAAGAACCTTTCATTAATGCAACTATTATTACTACTGCCACATATATCGGTCCAATTATGACTTTATGCCTCTCTAAAAGAGGTGAATTAGTTAAGCAGGAGTTCATAACTGGTAATAGAGTGGAAATTAATTTCCTTATTCCGCTTGGAGAAATTGTAATTGATTTTTATGATAAACTGAAGTCAATTAGTAGAGGATATGCTTCTTTTGATTATTATGCAGCTGGATTTAGACCATCCAAATTAGTTAAACTTGATATTCTTCTTAATGGTGAAAGTGTAGATGCTTTGTCGACTTTGACTCATGTGGATAATAGTGTCTATTTGGGCAGAAGAATGTGTGAAAGACTCAAGGAACTTTTACCAAGGCAACAGTTCGATATTGCTATTCAAGCTGCAATTGGTGGTAAGATTATTGCACGGGAAACTGTGAAACAAGTAAGAAAGGACGTTACTGCTAAATGTTATGGAGGAGATGTAAGTAGAAAGAGAAAATTGCTTGAAAAACAAAAACGTGGTAAAAAAAGAATGAAACAAATTGGAAATGTTCAAGTACCACAAAAGGCTTTTCTTGCTGTGTTAAAACTTGATGATTAAATTGATATATATTTATTGTTTCTGGTTTATATTATTTTTTTTTCTTTTTCGATTATATGGGCAAACAGTATTCATCTACACTTCTTGACAATGCAGTGGAGGAATTTTCTAAATTACCAGGTATTGGGCGTAAAACTGCACTGAGGCTTATGCTACATATTCTTAGAAGAGATTTGGTAGACGTGGATAGATTAGCTGAGAGTATAGTTAAACTTCGGCATGAAGTCAAACATTGCAATGTTTGCCATAATTTATGTGATGGGGATATTTGTGAAATATGTAATAATCCATTAAGAGATAGATCTATTGTATGTGTTGTGGAAAACTTTCAGGACGTTATTGCAATTGAAGCCACTTCACAATTTCATGGATTATATCATGTTCTTGGAGGCGTGATTTCGCCCATGGATGCTATTGCTGCAAAGGATTTGGAAATTGAAAGCCTTGTGGAAAGAGTAAAAAAAGATAATGTAGAAGAGGTGATTCTTGCATTAAGCTCGACTATGGAGGGAGATACTACTAATTTTGTTATTTCTAAAAAGTTGGATAAATTTTGTAATCTTAAACTGACAATTTTGGCTAGAGGCATTTCACTTAATGATGAACTTCAGTATACCGATGAAGCTACTCTGGGGAAATCTATAGTTAATAGAGTGCCATTTAAAAATAATTAAATATGGAAAAAACTATTGATAATCTTCTTAAATGTTTAATTGCAGAACTGGTGATTTTTTTTGTAATTGTTATTTCCGTTTTTGTTTTAGGATATGTGAATGTAATACCGAATGGAATTTTGGTGGGCGATGATTTTGTTAATACAGCATATATCTTCAATACTATTTCTGTTGTTTTGTTTTTTGTTGCAATTTGGTCTGATGTCAGGCTTTTTGTTTTAAATACTGAAAAAAATATTAAAAGATATACTTTGGACAGTGCGGTCAAAACATATCATGTCTGGAGTTTAATACGACTGTTAATTACGATTGTAGCTATTTTGTTTTCTGCTTGTACACATTTCTTTACTAAAGAAGATATTGGACTTTTTTGTTCTATAGTACTTTTATTGATTGTTATTATTTTTTGCATTCCAACTAAAGATAAAATTAAGTCTTATCTTGAAAAGGCAAAAACTGATTCAGAATAGTATTGTTAAGTAGTACTGTTTTTTGTAGCGGATATGAAACTGAATATTTCTGTTGTTATTGTTAATTATAAAGTGCCAGACTATGTTCATCAATGCATTCTTTCTTTAAAGAAGGCATTGAATAATTATAGATATGAAATTTTTGTGGTTGATAATAATAGCATGGACGAATCGGTTGAGTGTATAAAAAAATGGCATCCTGATGTGAGGCTGATTGAAAATAATGATAATTTAGGTTTTTCGAAAGCAAATAACATTGCTTTAAAAATAGCTAAGGGTGATTTCTTGCTTATTATTAATCCCGACACTTTTGTCCCTGAGAATTTGATTGATGACTGTATGTCCTTTATGAAGAATCATCAAAATGCTGGAGCAATTGGAGTTAAAATGTTTTCTGCACAAGGACGATATGCACCTGAATCCAAGAGAGGTGTACCTAAACCTTTTACTGCTTTTTGTAAATTAATAGGTTTATGTGGGATTTTTCCTAAAAACAAATTATTTGGAAGATATTATTTAGGGCATATTGACAACAATAAAGAAGCAGATATAGAAATTCTTAGTGGTGCATGTATGTTTATAAGGCATAAAGTTTTGGAGGATGTAGGTCTCTTTGATGAAGACTATTTTATGTATGGAGAAGATATCGATTTGTCATATAGAATTTTAAAAGCTGGATATAAAAACTGTTTTATTCCAACGCCAATTATTCATTATAAAGGAGAAAGCACTCAAAAGATATCATATCAATATGTAAATAACTTTAATAAGTCAATGATTGTTTTCTTCAGAAAACATTTTAGCTTTTATTCATGGGTATTAGAAATTCCCATTTTACTTGCTGTGTATTTAAAAGCTGTGTTTGGGTTTATTAAGGTTGGATTATACAAATTTCTTGGTTTGAGACCGTCTGTACAAGAAGTGGCTGGTTTAAAGAAATTTCTAGTATTTAGTTCTGTGGGAGAATGGATGGATCCTGCTGTTAAAATACTGAAAAAATACGGGTATTGTACTGATGTGAAAATGATTGACGAGAAGGTAATGATTAACGGACATTTTGCTCTTAATGATAACGGTAAAGAATATGATTTTATAGTGTATAATACTGATGACTTTACATATAAACAGATTATCAGCTTTTTTACAAAAAATGACAAGGGCGGGAAGGTGGAATTGGCATTATATCATCCTGACGTTAATAAAATAATTACTCCAATACAAGTATTAAATTTATAATTTTTATAATAAAAAGATTGTTATGATTAGAATTGCAGTACAGTCAAAAGGACGTCTTTATGAAGATACAATGATGCTTCTAAAAGAAGCTGGAATAAAGATTAATCAATCAAAGCGAACATTATTGGTACAAGCGTCTAATTTTCCAGTTGAGGTTTTGTATTTAAGAGATGATGATATTCCGCAAACAGTCGCTAGTGGAGTTGCTGACCTAGGAGTGGTTGGGGAAAATGAATTTGTTGAAAAGAATGAGGCTGCTGAAGTTGTAAAAAGATTGGGGTTTAGTAAATGCAGATTATCACTTGCTATTCCAAAATCTGTTGATTATAATGGAATTGAGTGGTTTCAAAACAAAAAAATAGCAACATCTTACCCTCATATTCTTAAAGATTTTATGAACGAAAAGGGTGTTGATGTAGACATTCATGTGATTCAAGGATCCGTAGAAATTGCACCTGGAATTGATTTGGCTGATGGAATTTTTGACATTGTTAGTTCCGGATCTACTTTAATCAGCAACAATTTGAAAGAAGTGGAAATCGTTATGCACAGTGAAGCATTATTGATTTCTAATAAAAAGCTGAATGATGAAAAGAAAGGAGTATTAGAAGAGCTTCTTTTTAGGATTAATGCAGTAATGGCTGCAGATGATAAGAAATATGTCTTGATGAATGTTCCCAATGATAGAATTAATGATATTACCAATGTTCTACCGGGAATTAAAAGTCCAACTGTTATGCCATTGGCTACTGAAGGGTGGAGTAGTGTACATACAGTTCTGCAGGAAAATAGGTTTTGGCAGATTATTGGACAATTAAAAGCTTTGGGAGCTGAGGGTATTTTAGTTTTGCCGATTGAAAAAATGATACTGTAAGAATATGAAAATTTTTAGATATCCAGATAAAAATGAATGGCCTGAAATTATTAAACGGCCACTGAAAAATAAAGAGAACCTTGATGGTGTTGTTAACGCAATTATTGAAGATGTTAAACAGAATGGAGATGAGGCTGTATTTAAATATGAATTAAAATTTGACAAGGTTAAACTCGATTCTCTCGTTGTTTCAGATAGTGAATTATCTATGGCTGAATCAATGGTTAATTATGACTTGAGAATGGCGATTCAACATGCGCATAAAAATATAGAAAAATTTCATTCTGAACAGTCTTTTAAGTCAAATATTGTTGAAACTGATATTGGGATAAGATGTTGGCAAAAAGCGTTGCCCATTCAGAAGGTTGGGCTCTATGTACCGGGAGGTACTGCTCCATTGTTCTCTACTGTTTTAATGCTTGCAACGCCTGCAAAAATAGCCGGATGCAATGAAATCGTTTTATGTACACCTCCGGATGAAGAAGGATGCGTTAATCCTGCAATTTTATATGCTGCTAAAGTAGCTGGTGTAAACAAAATATATAAAATTGGGGGTGTGCAAGCCATTGCTGCTATGGCTTATGGAACAAATACTGTGCCTAAAGTGTGTAAAATTTTTGGCCCTGGAAACCAATATGTTATGGCTGCTAAACAAGCTGTTTCAGTCAGAGATGTTGCAATTGATATGCCTGCTGGACCTTCTGAGGTGGCAGTTGTTGCAGACTATTCTTCAAACCCGGTTTTTGTCGCGGCTGATTTGCTTTCACAAGCTGAACATGGGATTGACAGTCAAGTGGTGCTTGTGTCCGACAATGAATCTGTGTTGGATTCGGTAAAAATAGAAACTGAAAAATTATTGGTCGGTTTGCCTAGGAAGGAAATCGCAATTAAAGCTTTGGAAAACAGTTTGATGTTGTTAGTGCATGATTTAACTGAAGCAATGAGTATTATTAATGAGTATGCTCCTGAACATTTGATTTTAGCAGTTGATAATCCTGAATATTGGGCTGAAAAAGTGCTAAATGCAGGTTCTGTTTTTTTGGGTAATTTTTCATGTGAAAGTGCAGGTGATTATGCATCTGGAACTAATCATACTTTACCAACGAATGGATATGCTAAAACATATAGTGGGGTTTCAATTGATAGTTTTGTAAAAAAAATTTCCTTCCAAATACTCTCGGATAAGGGAATTAAATCAATTGCAAAGACTGTGGAGATTATGGCTCACAACGAAAGTCTTTATGCTCATGAGATGGCCATGAAGGTAAGAAGAGAATCTCTTACTGATGTAGATTGATTAATTGTTTTATATTTTTTATTTATATTATGATGTTGCTTGAATTGCTCGTGAGACCCAATGTGTGGAACCTTAAGCCATATAGTTCTGCAAGAGATGAATTTAAGGGTAATAATGCAAGTGTTTTTTTAGATGCTAATGAAAATCCGTATAATAATCCATATAATAGATATCCTGATCCTTTGCAGCATGAGTTAAAGAAATGTATTGCTTCGATTAAGAATGTTAATGAGAATAATATATTCTTGGGGAATGGGTCGGACGAGGCTATTGATTTGCTTTTTCGTATTTTTTGTAGGCCACAAATTGATAATGTTGTTGCTATTTCACCTACATATGGCATGTATGAAGTGTGTGCTAATATTAATGACGTTGAATACCGACCTGTTGCTTTAGGTGATAATTATTCGTTAAATGCAGAGAGCATACTTAATAACTGTGATGCTAATACTAAGCTTGTTTTCTTATGCTCTCCAAATAATCCTACAGGTAATTTGCTTGACAGAAATGAGGTCGTAAAGATTATTAATGAGTTTCAGGGGATTGTTGTTATTGATGAAGCATATGTTGATTTTTGTAATACCAGGTCTTTTAGGCTTGATTTGAATGTATTTCCCAATATTGTTGTTTTAAGCACCTTCTCAAAAGCATGGGCTTGTGCCGCAATTAGATTAGGAATGGCTTTTGCTTCTTCAGATATCATTAAATTATTTAATAAGGTGAAATATCCGTATAATGTCAATATTCTTACACAAAATAAAGCTGGCGAATTATTATCCGACATGAATGTTGTGCATAATAGGATTGTAAGCATTATTCGGGATAAGGAACTTATTATGAATGCTGTGGCGGAATTGCCTATTGTGAAAACTGTATATCCTAGTGATGCAAATTTTTTCCTTGTTAAAGTAACAAACGCTAATAAAATATATAATTATCTTATTGACCGCGGAATAGTGGTTCGGAATAGAAGCAATGTTTTTTTATGTGATGATTGTCTTAGAATTACAATTGGCACAAAAGAAGAAAATGCTAAGCTTCTTGCTGGGTTAAGGCAATATAATGAATAAGTGATTACGTTTATAATTTTTATTGGAATACATTATGAAAAAAGTTTTGTTTATTGATAGAGACGGCACTATTTTAGTTGAGCCGGAAGATGAACAAATTGATTCTTTTGATAAATTTAAATTTGTTGAAGGGGTTATTAGAAATCTTTATTTTATTAAAACGCATTTGGACTTTGTTTTTGTAATGGTTTCTAATCAAGATGGTTTGGGAACGAATTCCTATCCGGAAGAGGACTTTTGGCCGACCCATAATCTTATGTTACAAACTTTGTCGGGGGAAGGTATAACGTTTGATGATGTTTTTATTGATAAATCATTCCCTGAAGATAATCTGCCTACAAGAAAACCGGGTATAGCTATGCTAAAGAAATATATTGATGGGGACTACGATTTAGAAAACTCTTTTGTTATAGGTGATAGAGAAACAGATCGTCAATTGGCTTATAACCTTGGTTGTAAGGCATTGATATTGAATGATGATTTGAATTGGGATAAGATCGCCGAATTATTATTTGCTGGAGAAAGAACTGCTTCTGTTAAAAGAGTTACTAATGAAACAGATATAGAGGTGATGGTAAATCTTGATGGAAAGGGGATTGCGGATATTAACACGGGTTTAGGTTTTTTTGATCATATGTTAGAGCAAATTGCAAGACATGGTAAGATGGATTTAAAAATAAAAGCAAAAGGCGATCTTCATGTTGATGAACATCATACAATTGAAGATACAGCTATCGCGTTGGGACAATGTCTGGATTTGGCTTTGGGGAATAAAAGAGGGATTGAAAGATATGGTTTTGTTTTGCCGATGGATGATTCTCTTTGTCAGGTTGCAATTGATTTTGGGGGAAGATCGTGGTTGGTTTGGGATGTTGAGTTTAAAAGGGAATATGTTGGAGATATGCCAACTGAAATGATGTTACATTTTTTTAAGAGTTTGTCTGATTCTGCTAATATGAATATAAATGTTAAAGCAGAAGGTTATAATGAACATCATAAAATTGAAGGTATATTTAAGGCTTTTGCTAAAGCTATAAAAATGGCTGTAAAAAGAGATTTAAATAATTTTAATTTGCCTTCCACAAAAGGGTGTTTATAACCATTTGACTCAAAATATTATTTTTGATATAAACAGTGCTGATGGCAGATAATGGTTTTAGTACTATGATTAATTTTGTTGTCGCAAAAAAAAGGGATTATATATAAAAACAGCGGTTAATCTAATGATTACCGCTGTTTTTTTATATATATTGGACATTTACATGTTGAATTTGTATCTGAAATCTTCTACCTTGGCTAATTTCATAAATGTATTACCTAACAATGTTTGCATTGTTCTGCGAACATTAATTCCTTGAACCTGACGACATTCTTTGAATAAATCAAACTTTTCTTCTGAACGCTCTTCTGAAATAACTTGTAGCATATATATACCGGCATTGCCTTTGAATGGACGGCAGAAACCGCCTTTTGGTGTAGCATAGGCTTTCATACTAACAAGTGGCTCTTGAGCAGTTCCAATAAATGCTGGCATTTGAGCTGTTGTCGATACGGAATCTTGGAATTCTACACCATCAATTGCTTTTGCGGATTCCATATTTGTTACTTTGCTCAAACGTTGCATAATCTGTTCTGCCTTCTTTTCATTCATTATTTCTGTCCGAATCATTTCTTTAACAATTCTCTCAGACATTGTGCCTTTATTTATATTCTGTAAAGATAGAACCATGAAGTGGTCATTTGTACCACAACGATATATTTGAGATATTTCTCCTATTTCTGCCTCATCAAATAGCCAACGTAAAGCATCTTGTGTTCCACGGATATTGTCAATTAAGTGATCATTGCTTTGAACTGCAATATCTTTAACTGTATACCCGTTTTTAGATGCATTTGCTTCTAATTCTGACATGGTTTTATAGCTAGAGATGAATTTGCTAAATTTGTTGTATTCTTCATTATATGTCTTATCTGAGAAAATGAATGGCTTTTCTATAACAGCCACTTTGTATTTGGTTATAGGTTTCTTTTTTTCAATGATTTGAATAACAACAAAGTTGCCGTTAGTTAGTTTTAATTTATGAAAACCAACTTCTTCTTTATAGAGAGTCTGGATATGCAATAATGCATCAGCATTAGTGATACGCTCATTTTCATATTGGGCTGTTGAAATCCATGCTGTGTCTGTTGGCTGACTATATTTTATGGCTAATGAATCGAATTTTTCACCCTTATTGAGTGCATCTAAAATACTATCAGCTCTGACTTCATTTTTTTTGCTGTCTTCTCCAATTACACCGATTTCGCGATATGAAACAGAGTCTGCCTCCTCTGTTTTGGCAATTAATTTTGCTATATAATAACTGTTAGAAATCGGATCGTATTTTGGTTTAGAAGTCTGTCCTATTGTTAAAGTACTACTGTCTGTAGCAGTTAACAATTTGCGAATATGGGTAGGATATCCGCTTTCGCTCTTGAAGAGATCTGAATATGGAATATCTGAACCACTATTACGGATTACCATATTAAGATCTTGATCTGCTACACTGTCTAATTCGGCAAAATAGTTGTTGAAATCAGATTCTATGTCTTTGCGATCTGAAGGACTTGGCTTTACTTGAACACTAATTAGTTTGCCGTCACGTATAGCATATAAACTGAAATACTTGGCCTTGTCTTTTTCAAAACGAGCATTGATTTCTTCGTCAGAAATTTTGATAGTGGAATCACTTATCTTTGAATAAGGGAAATATGCAACTTGAATGTTCTTGGTTAATGTGCGACCGTCATATGAACGTTTTGCTTCTATTGGGTTTGAAATAAGACTAAACGCGAGAAGACTTTGGTATTTATTTTGTAATGCTTCTTGCTTTACAAGTTTTTCAATAAAAATAATATATTTATATGTTTTTTCAAATTGTTCATTAACTGGTTGGCCACTTTTCTTTACCTCGTCGTATTGATTCAAAAACATTGGTATTACTGTTGGGTCGTATTGACCTGTTTCCTGGTTCCTGAAAAGCGGGGATTGTAACAATTGACTTTCGCCAGTGCGAAGAATTGTCTGCACTTCTTCGTCTGTTACTGCTAAACCGACTTTTTCGCATTCTGACTCTATAATAGTATTCATTACATAATTCTGCCATGCTATATCGCGTACACGATTTGAAGCTTCTTCAGATTTCATGTCCTGACCAGGTTGGGTAATCTCAAAGAAATTTTGATAATCTTGAACCAACTGTTGATAGTCTTGAATACTTAATTCTTCTCCATTTACAGTTCCTGCTGTTTGGCTATTGGAGCCAAATAGGAAATTACCACTGAATACACCCTGTATAACAAAAAGCAACAGGGCAATTGCAACAATTGAGACAAGTAAGATGTTTCTGTCTCTGATTTTTTGTAATACTGCCATTTTTTTGTAATTTTATTTAATTTTAATTATTTTTTAAGTTTATAAATTTTATGCATTTTCTTTAATACACAAATTCATACAAAGGTACAAAAAAAACGTCGATTTATGAAACAAATCGATGTTTTTTGAGCATTAATGCTAAAAATAAATAAAAAAAATTGGATATTCTATTTAAACTTTATTTGTGCTACCCATTTTATTCATAGTAATGAATCAATTGATATACTATCTGGTTGAGAATTATCTCCATTTGTGGTATCACGCATCTCTGACATAATAGAAGGGTCTGGATGTGGCTTAGTCCTTTCTTCACTAATTGGAAATTTTCCTCGAGAGCTGTGAATTTCATAATCTGTCATCATTTCATTTGAATAGAAATCATAACCAGATAACTCACTGTCTATACCTTTTATCTCCATATACTGATCTGAATATATTTTTTTTTCGCGTTGATCCCAATATAATTTAGATGTCTTAAATGTTTCTCCACGGGAATTGCGTACATTTACACGGCCGCGTAGTTCCCATAATAGGTCATTATAATAATAGTATGCCGTGTCACAGTTAAGATAAGCTTCAATCTTAAATGATTTATTAAATTTTTCCATAAATAAGCCTTTTTCAAAGCTCCAATATGCAGGGTCTTTCCTGTCATATACAAACCATTCTTCTGCTATTATCTTATAACTTACAATTCCAGAATCACTGATGAGCGTGGACACACCTATAGACTTTAAAAGGGGGATGGAATCACGGTTTTCTATTGCATCTGTATATTTAATCTCATTTTCACTGCAACAATTAAATATACATATTAAAATAAAAAACAGAAATAATACAAGTGGTGTTGTTGGGCGATTGTGTAATTTCATTTATGAGATAAGATTATTGGACTCTCCATTTGTAGAACCATAGTTCGCTAAAAGTCAAGCCTATGCTTAATTTAAAATAGTTCTCAACTAAATGATTTGTTTTAATACTAGAAGTGTTAATATATGGAATGTTACTATGAACCCACTGTATCGCTATGTTTAATTTGGGATTGTTGTATAATAGGCTTCGTTTTAATATAGGAATACTTACGCCGGCAGTCAGGCCATATTCATATGGCTTGTCATTTATAGTGTTTGTTAAGTCTGATTTTGCATATGTTCGGGAATAGAAACCACCAAATTTATAAGTCATTCGTTGAAGTAATTTTGAACTTTGGAAATTGGGAGTTATGTCATATCCTACACCAAAATGAATCCTATCATTCAATGAGCCATTTTGGCTGGTGTATTGACCGCTAGTTGGGTTTTGAACGGGAAATTTACATTTACTCCATTTTTCAATTCCGAAATCTGCCCCTAATCGCCATTGGTTACCCTTGCGATATGCTAAGCCAAAATCTATGGAATAAGGGAGTTCAAATGCATTACGAATTGTGTCTGAGGTAATACCTTGAACTTCAGCAGAGCTGTTTATGGTTTCTGTATTGCGAATTGCTCTATTTTTAATAGTATGACCCAAACTTGCTGTGGCGCCTAATATGAGACTGTTTGCATTATTGAAATTAAATTCATATTGAAACCCGCCATCAAGTTTCCATGTGGATATATCTGCACTGTACCCCCTAACTATGGAATATGCGCTTGATTCATTAAATGTACTCGTGGCGGTATGTGAATAGTCGCCATATAAATAGGAGGCATTCATACCTATTGATAATGGAGAATTAAACATTTTCCAACCAACTCCTAAATATACTTGATGTAATCCACCATTACCGGAAAATTTGTAGGATGACGTCAAATTCTCTGTTCCGGATACGTTTTCGCTTGAAGAACTGAAATTGTAATTAATATTAGTATATGGTAATATACCAAATGAAACGCCGACATTCCTAAAGGCTCTGAATTGAAAAGCAAAATAGTCTATGCTAGTGTTTCTTACGTTTTTTTGGATGTTGCCCATCTTATAATTTCCATTTGATAACGACATGCCAAAATCAATTAAAGCAGTTAAAGAGTCTACTGCTGAATATGATGCGGGATTCATCACGTTAATCTCTTGTCCTGCTCGAAATCCTTGCGAAACACCACCCATCGCTTTATTAAAACCCAACGAGCGATCTGTCATCATTCCAAAGCCATAGCGAGAATACGGGGAATTAACGCCATTTTGTGATTTACATGGATTGGAAATTATAAATATTAATATGATAAGCGAAATTCGACTGATTGTTTTCATTTTTGTGATAATAAGTAATCTAAAACTATATATAATCCTTTTAAAACAAGGTTTTTCTCTGCAAAAATACACTTTTTTGCTGGATAATCAAAATCTATTGTGTTTCCGCCGGTGAAAAAAATAAAAATATTTGGATATTTCTTTTGATATTCTTTAATATAGCCTGTAATTTCTTTTTTTATCCCGATTTTTACACCGCTGCGGATTGCTGTAGTTGTACTATAGCCTATATCTGGTGTGTTACCTAATTTGTCAACTAATGGTAATTTGGAGGTGTAATCATGTAATGATTTAAAACGCATGTCTAAACCGGGAGATATGTTCCCGCCTAAATATTCTCCTTTTGCATTGACAAAATCATATGTTATTGCTGTCCCACAATCTATACATAGAACCGGACGTTTTTTATCAGCAATATAATAACCGCAAATAGCGCTGGCTAAACGATCTGCGCCTAATGTTGATGGAGTGTGATATTTGTTTTTAATCGGAGATGGTGTGGATGAATTAAATACATGGTAGTCAACGTGTACGGTTTTATTTATTACTTCTTTTATCCAGTTAGGTATTACTGAAGTGGATGATAATATACATGCAGATATTGAATATGAACTTACATATTTTTCAAAGGATGTGATGTCGTTTATACTTATACGGATGGTGCTTATTGGATTTGGTATGTATATATGAGTATTAAATCCTTTGTTTTCTGCTTGTTTTGTTTGAAGTGGAAACACGCCGGCTTTTAGACTGCTGTTGCCTATGTCTATTGTTAGGTACATGTCGTTTGTATGATTTTGAGTGATGTTTTGCGTTTTTTTCTATTGTAGGTCGATTACCACAATTGTCGGGTAACGGCATTTCTTGTAATTTGGAACCTATAAGTTTCTCTATTTTATGTAAGCTTAGGACATCTGAAGGAGATACGAATGTTATTGCAACGCCCTGACGGTTAGCACGAGCTGTACGGCCTATTCGGTGAACATAATCTTCAGGGTCATGGGGAGTGTCATAGTTGACAACAAGTTGTATGTCGTCTATATCTATGCCACGACTTACTATATCTGTGGCAATCAGCATATTGATGCGATGATTGCGAAATTCATACATTATGTTGTCGCGTTCTTGCTGAGTTAAGTCTGAATGCATTGAACCGATGGTTAACTTTTTTAATTTCATGCTTCGTGATAATTCTTTTACTTTGGATTTTTTTGACACGAACATAAGTATGCGTTCATATGTTGATTTAGAAAGAAGTGTATGTAATAATATTTCTTTTTTATCTTCATGGCATATGTAGATATGTTGAGTTACATTATCTGCTGGTTTTGATATTGCTATCTTTACTTCTACTGGATTGGTGAGAATACTGTGGGCCATTTTCTGAATACCTGTAGGCATTGTTGCCGAGAACATAATGGTTTGGCGAGACTGAGGCAAATGGCTGACAATTTTCATTATGTCTTCACTAAAACCCATGTCTAACATGCGGTCTGCTTCATCTAACACAAAGAAGCTCACTTTACTTAAATCTACATTACCTGAATTTATATGGCTAATTAGACGACCAGGGGTGGCAACTATGATATCTGCTCCCATTGATAGGCCTTTACGTTCTTGGTCATATCGCTGGCCATCATTTCCACCATATACAGCAAAACCGGATACTTGCATGAAATATGAAAATGCTTCAATCTGTTGGTCAATTTGCTGGGCTAATTCACGAGTAGGTGACATTATGAGGCAATTAATGGCATCTGATGGATATTTACCAGAGTTTAAATGATTCAAGATGGGAATTAAATATGCTGCAGTTTTACCGGTTCCTGTTTGTGCTATACCAATTACGTCTCTTCCTGATAATAATGGTCCTATACTCTGTTCTTGGATTGGAGTACACTTGGAATAGTTCATGGAATCTATTGCGTCCAATAATACATCATCTAATGGGAATTCATCAAAATACATCTTAATTAATCTATATGTGAGTTTGTGATATTTTGAAGTTTGATTTTGTTATATAATAAGAGGTTATCGTGGAGCTTTTTTGTATAAAATATATGCTATTAATATAAATACTATATTGGGAAGCCAGGCGGCTAACATCGGATGCATATTTAGATTTACTGCAAAGGTTTTTGATACTGTTTGAAACATTATATAAAACAAACTTAAAAAAATGCCGATTCCCAAAGCTATACCCATGCCATTTTTACGTTTACGGGCTGATAATGAGGCACCCATTATAGTTAGTATTATTATGGCAAAAGAAGATGAGCCGCGTTTCCAATATTCAAATTCAAACTCTTTAATGTTTGCGAAACCACGTTCTTTCTGACGGTCTATGTATTTTTTTAATTTTGGTGTAGTTAGGGTTTCTTGTTGCCCTTTAGTAATCATAAAATCTTGGGGTTCCATTTTAATGATTGTGTCCAATCTACTACCACTACTTAATACTTCACGCATACCTTGAAGATTGCGTATTTCATAATTAGATAAAATCCAATGATATGGTTCTTCAGACAAACTGTCGTATCTTATGGTGTTGGCTTGAAGATGGCTAACTAGTTTCTTGTTTTTGAATTTATCAAGAAAAAACTCATAGCCAGTCTTAACGCGATCTTCGTATCTACCAATATAAGCTATTACGCCTTTGTCAACTTCAAGTTGTACGTTTGTTGTATAGGTGCGTATGTTATTCTTCTTAAAAGTGTTTTCAAATTTTATACGTTTAATGTTGCCTTCTGGTATGATATATGCACCTAAATAATATGTCAGACATGCAATTATTATAGATGATATTATATAGGGGCGCATTAAACGCCGAAATGTCATGCCTGTAGACATCATCGCAATAATTTCTGAATTCTCCGCCAATTTAGTTGTAAAATAAATTACAGATACAAATACAAATAATTGACTGAAAAGATTACTATAATAGGGAACAAAGTTTACATAATAGTCAAAGACTATTTGACGCATAGTGGCATTACGAGATACGAATTTGTCTAAGTTTTCGTTTATGTCAAATACTACTGCAATTGAAATGATTATCAGTATGACAAATATATAAGTGCTTAGAAATTTGCTTATTATATAACGGTCAACACGATTTAATGGTAGTAGGTAGGTAAAGAGAAAAATCTTTAACGATTTCCATGTCGTTTTTATTGACCATGAATGTTTGGATTTTTTTCTTTGGCGGATAGATGTGGATTTTTCACCAACACAATCATTTATATCATCATCCATATCAAAAGATAAACGTTCATCAATTTTATTTTCATTAAATTGGGATGATTCAGGTGCTGATATAATATCAAGATTAGACGTACTCGTATTCAAGCAGTCTTTACTGAAGGGTTGCGTATTTGATGATGTGGGCATACCGTTTACAATACTTGTATTTCTTCGTTTCTTCAATACAATTAACAATGCGAAGATGCCAACTTTATAGTCTTCTACCTAATTCATCAACCATTTTGGATTTCCATATAGAAAAACTTCCGTTGGATATATGATAACGGCATTCGCGCATTAGTTCCAAGTAAAATGCCAAATTATGAATTGAGGATATTTGAAGGGCTAATAGTTCTTGGGCTTTAAATAAATGATGTAAATATGCCTTACTATATGTTTGGTCTACATATGAGGTCCCTTCTTCGTCAAGTGGACTAAAATCATCTTTCCATTTTTTATTACGCATATTAATTGTTCCGTGCCGGGTAAATAGCATTGCATTACGGCCGTTTCTGGTAGGCATTACACAATCAAACATATCAACACCTCTTTCAATGCCTTCAAGAAGATTTATAGGAGTGCCCACTCCCATAAGATAGCGAGGCTTGTCTTTGGGAAGAATGGAATTCACTATTTCTATCATTTCATACATCACCTCCGTTGGCTCTCCTACAGCCAAGCCGCCAATTGCATTGCCGTCCATGTTTTTGTTAGCAACGTTTTCTGCTGCTCTTTTACGCAAATCCTTATATGTACAACCTTGAACAATTGGAAATAAACTCTGTTCATAGCCATATTTGGACGAAGTGGATTTATAACGGGAAATGCAACGATCAAGCCAAGATTCTGTTAAATCAAGTGATTTCTTGGAATATGAATAGTCGGATGTTCCCGGAGGACATTCATCAAATGCCATCATTATATCTGCTCCTATACTACGTTCTATATCTATGACTTTTTCTGGGCTGAAAAAATGTTTGGAGCCATCTATATGACTGCGAAATTCTGCACCCTCAAGACTTAATTTTCGAATACTTGATAAGGAAAACACTTGAAAACCACCGCTGTCTGTTAGTATCGGACGATTGAAACCGTTGAATTTGTGAATACCGCCAGCCCTTTCTAAAATTTCAATTCCCGGGCGCAGATATAGATGGTAGGTGTTTCCTAGGATTATCTGGGCTTTTATATCGTCTAGGAGCTCATGTAGATGAACTCCTTTAACACTACCCAATGTGCCAACTGGCATAAATATAGGGGTTTCTATCTCTCCATGCGCTGTTGTTATTAAGCCGGTTCGTGCATTGGTTTTAGAGTCTGAATGAATTATTTTAAATGTCATTTTTTTGACGAATGTTTTTTAAAATAACAATATTCTTATATGTTGAAGAGGTTAATCTTTAACATGAAAGTTTATGGCATTTTTAACTTTTTCATTTAAAAGTGAATATTGCAATACTTCATCTATTGTATCCACATAGTGAAATGATAAGCCTTTGACATATTGTTCAGGAATGTCATGTATGTTCTTTTCATTTTCTTTGCTAAGAATAATTTCTTTTATCCCAGCGCGTTTTGCTGCTAATATCTTTTCTTTGATACCACCTACAGGTAACACCTTGCCTCTTAATGTGATTTCTCCAGTCATTGCTAAGTTCTTACGAACTTTGCGCTGTGTTAATGCTGAGGCTAATGACGTTGCAATTGTTATTCCTGCTGATGGCCCGTCCTTGGGTACTGCACCTTCCGGAACATGGATGTGTATATTCCAAATATCAAATATTTCCGGAGCTATCTGTAAACTTTCTGAATGTGATTTAATATATTCTAAAGCTAATGTGGCTGATTCTTTCATTACATTGCCTAAATTGCCTGTTAAGGTTAGCTTGCCACCTGTTCCTTTGCTTAAAGAACTCTCTATGAAAAGAATTTCCCCGCCAACAGATGTCCAGGCTAAACCTGTTACAACACCGGCAAATTCGTTAGTTTGATATGAATCTCTATTATACGGCTCTGTTCCAAGATATGTCAACACCTCTGTTGGGGTTATTTTATAGGATGAATCCGATGCGTTATCTTTTACTGCTGACAATGCAATTTTACGTAGTAATTTATTAATTTGCTTTTCTAACTCACGAACGCCTGATTCACGAGTGTAGTTTTCAATGATTTTTTCTATTGCTGATTTGCTAAAAGTAATTTTGTGCGAGGTAAGCCCAAGAGATTCTATTTGTTTTGGAATTAGATGGCGGCGGGCTATTTCAATCTTTTCCTCTGTTAAATATCCACTTACTTCTATAAGCTCCATCCGATCAAGCAATGGAGTGGGAATGTTGCTTATGTTGTTTGCTGTTGCTATGAACATAACATGAGAAATGTCATAGTCAATGTCTATATAATTGTCGTGAAAATTTGTGTTTTGTTCAGGATCTAACACTTCTAACAAGGCTGATGACGGGTCGCCATTAACATTCATCTGGCCCACTTTGTCTATCTCATCAAGAATAAATACCGGATTGGAACTGCCTGCGTTGTTTAGGCCTTTAATTATTCTTCCTGGCATGGAACCTATATAAGTACGACGATGGCCACGGATTTCCGACTCATCGTGAATTCCGCCTAAAGAAACTCGAACATATTTCCTATTTAAAGATTTTGCTATGCTTTTTCCTAATGATGTTTTGCCAACTCCTGGAGGACCATATAGACATAATATTGGACTTTTCAAGTCGCCACGTAAATGTAGGACTGCTAAATGTTCTAATATGCGCTCTTTTACTTTCTCCATACCATAATGGTCCTTATTTAGAATCTTTTCTGCTGTGGAGATGTTTAGACGGTCTTTTGTGTATTCACCCCATGGGAGGGTCAAAAGTGTTTCAATATATTCATATTGAACATTATAATCTGGGCTCTGAGGATTAATACGTTCTAGTTTACCAATTTCTTTATTAAACTGATCATTAACCTCTTTACTCCATTTCTTTTTTTTGCTTCTTTCTAAAAATGATTCTATGTCTTGGCTATCATTATCTCCTAATTCATCTTTGATGTTTTCTATCTCTTTTTTGAGAAAATATTCTCGTTGTTGACGACTTAAATCTTCATGGGTTTGCATTTGGATATTTGCCTTAAGCATTGCAAATTGGTATTCGCGATTAAGATAACTTAGGAGCTTTAATGCACGGTCATGAAGATGGGTTTGCTCTAATAGATGGACATGCTCGGAGTTCGGCAAAGGCAAACTGCCACACATGAAGTTAACAAAGAATACTCTGCTTTGAACATCTGTAAATGAAAATGATGAATCTAGACGAACTCCTTCTCCTTTTTGCAAGAACTTATCGGCCACCTCTTTACAGCTTTCTATTGTTGCAATAAATTTACGGTCTCCTTCCTCTGGAATAATTTCAGGATATTCTTCTATATGACCAATTAAATAATTGGAGCCAGAATGAACTTCAAGTAAATGAATGCGAATGTATCCTTGGAGAAAGGCTGTGTGACTTCCGTCAGGAAGGTGTAGGATTTTCACCACACGACCTAACACACCGGTTCTATACAAATCTTTGAAACCGGGTTGTTCTTTATGCTCGTCACGCTGTCCAAATACGCCTATCAAACACTTTTGTTTGTATGCATCGTTTAGTAGAGTCTGAGCAGATTCTCTTCCTATTGTTACAGGTAATAATGTACCTGGGAATAACATCATATTTCGTAAAGGGAGAATCGGGAGCTCTTGGTCTATTGAGGACAAATCTTCTTTGTCTATGTCAGACTTATCAAAATTGGCAATTACAGAAAAACTTTTGCCTTCTACTCTACCAAATAGTTCGTCAAATATGTTGTTGTCGTTTTGTTTCATGTATATTGTTGTGAATTATTAATTTATGTGATTGAGGCAACATAAACTATATTGTATTCTATAAATTCTTCATTAAATTGCAAAATTACAAAAAAAATTCCATATATTTGATGGGAATAATATTAAAAATAGTCAAATGATTTAATTGACATAGTAATTTGTACTATCAATGGGGATTTGTTTATGAATTCTGTAATTATGCTATAAAAGATTTTTCTTTTATAAATTGTTTTGGCTTTTTTCTATAAAAATATGTTATCAAAGATTAATTATCCGTTTTTTTTGTATAAATTTGTCTTTTAAATTAATAATTACTGAAATGAATAGAGTTATATCCTTGCTGTTTGGAACATTTATTTTGTTATTTATATGCTCGTGTGGAGAAGACAGAACATATGAGTATATAGAAAAAACTGAAAGAAATCATTGGATTATGGATGTATTGAAAAACAAATATTTGTGGGCGGATAGTATTAAGGAGGATAAGGTAAATTGGCAAAATTTTTTTATTGATCCACATTCTTTTCTGAATGAAGTAATTGATTTTGCTCCAATTAAAGACAAATGGTCTTGGTGTTCTGTTGACACTATAAAAGAAGATCACTATCAAAGAGGTTTTTTTAATCATTTGGATTCTTATGGCATAGATTTTATGGTTATGTCAGATCCAACAAGGGCTACTTCGAGGCAATATGTTCGAGTGACCTCTGTAATTGATGGTTCTCCAGCTGATAGATGCGGAATTAAGAGAGGTGATTTTATTGGGTATATTGATAACGTTAAAATTAATAGTTCTGATATTGACAAGCTTGTGTCTGGAAAAAACAGAACACTCGAAGTTTATAAATTGTCTGTTAATGACGATGCAACAGAATATATATGGGCAGATGAAAAAACCTTGTATATGGAAAAGTCTGAGTATGTTGAGGATGTGGCTTTTCCTGTTGTAAAAACTTTTGATGTTAATGACATCAAAATTGCTTATATTATGTGTAGCCGTCTTTTAGAAGGACCTTTTGAACTTAATGAACAATCAACAAAATATTTAGAGGATTTAAATAGCATTATTAAGAATTTAAAAGCTTCTGATCCAAAAATAGTGATCCTGGATTTCAGATTATGTAATGTGGGGTCAATTGAAATGGCTAATAGGTTAACATCTTACATGCTTAATACAACATTTCAATCGCAAATTTTTGCTCAAACGATTCATAATGAACGAAGAACTGGTGAGAATGTTATATACTATTGTGATCCAGAAGCATTAAATAATTCATTGTCTCCTTCTGATGTGTTCTGTATAACTGGAGATTACACAGAGGGCGCTTCGGAGTGGGTTATACGTGGATTAACCGCTTTGATGGGTGAGGAGCATGTGTTTAAGGTTGGACTAAAAACTGCTGGACAATGTGTTATTACTGAAAATGTGGAATCCGACTTTTATGTTACATTACATCCTGCTGTAGCTTTTGTTGCTGATAAATATGGAAGATATGATTACAATGAAGGAATTTTACCTGATTTGGAAATAGACGAAAGCATTTATTTGGATATGTATCCGTATGGAGATGAAAACGAGGTTGTTCTTTCGCTTATTTTAAATGAAATTAATAATATGTTTTAGTTTTTTACTATGAATTTGACAGATAGATTTCTTAAATATGTGTCTTTCGACACACAGTCTGAGTACGACTCAACTTCTACACCAAGTACTGATAAGCAGTTTCTCTTAGCTGATTATCTGAAATCTGAGTTGACTGAGTTGGGGCTTTCTAATGTGGAAAGAGATGAACATGGATTTGTATATGCTTGCATTCCTTCAAATACAGACAAGATGGGGGTGCCTACAGTTGGATTTATTGCACATATAGATACTAGCCCGGATTGTTCTGGGGCTAATGTAAAGGCTCGCATAATACATGATTATGACGGTAACAACATATTATTAAGAGATGACATGGTTTTGTCTACAAATACGTTTCCCGAATTATTAAAACATGTTGGTGAAGATTTAATCGTTACTGATGGTACTACATTATTGGGAGCTGACGATAAAGCTGGCGTTGCTGAAATTGTTACAGCATGTGATTTTTTGCTCAAACATCCAGAAATCAAACATGGAAATATAACTATTGCATTTACACCTGATGAGGAAATTGGATTAGGAGTTAAGAAGTTTGACATTAATAAGTTTAATGCTAATTTTGCTTATACTATTGATGGTGGTGATGTTGGTGAACTTGAATATGAAAATTTTAATGCGGCATCTGCAAAAATAATGATAAAAGGATTAAGTGTTCACCCGGGATATGCTAAAGATAAAATGATAAATGCGGGCATGATAGCCATGGAATTTGCTACTTTGATGCCAAGAGAACAGACGCCTGAATATACAGAAGGGTACGATGGCTTTTTTCATTTGGTATCTGTTTGCGCTGAATGTGAACAAGCTACACTTAACTATATTATTAGAGATCATAATAGAGATTTGTTTGAAAAGAGAAAACAGTATATTATAGATAAAGTTGGTGTGATTAATCAAAAATATGGGAATATTGCTAGCGCTGAGATTATTGACCAATATTTTAATATGAAAGAATTCGTTCCGGATTTTGTTGTGAATATAGCTGTGGAAGCAATTAAATCTGCTGGTGTTAACCCTATTGTTAAACCAATTCGAGGTGGTACTGATGGTGCACAGCTGTCTGTGAAAGGATTGCCTTGTCCTAATTTATTTGCTGGTGGGGTCAACTTCCATGGACCATATGAATTTTGCTCTATTCAAACAATGGAAAAAACAGTACAATCTATTATTAATATATGTAAAATCGTTGAATGTATTTAAAAGATATGCCTTTTATATTTTTTTTAATATGATAAAATGGATGCAAGATTAGATAAATGGCTTTGGGCTGCTAGAATATTTAAAACCCGGACTATGGCTGCTGAAGCATGTAAAAATGGAAGGGTTACGATTGGTGGGTTAAAGGCGAAACCATCAAGAATTGTAAAGGAAGGTGAGGTTGTTCAAGTGAGAAAACCTCCTGTTACTTATTCTTTTAAAATACTTGAAGCCATTCAAAATAGAGTAGGAGCTAAACTCGTTTCAAGCGTGTTGGAAAACATAACCCCTCCAGAACAATATGAAATATTAGAAATGAACAAGATCGGTGGGTTTATGCAAAGAGCTAAAGGATTGGGTAGGCCAACCAAAAAAGAACGAAGAGCTATTGATGAATTTGCATTCCCGTTTTTTTTCTCCGATTTTGACGATGAATTTGACACGGAGCGGGAGGATGATTGAATATGTATTATAATCTATTTCTTGTTGTATTGATTCATGGCTGCGGTTATTCCGTTGAGACAGAATGTTTTAATTGCTTCTATTGCGTGTTGGACTGATTGGGATATTTGTAAAACCTCTTCTTCTGTAAATTTGCCAAGAACATAATCGGCTTGACCTCCTCTGGGATAATTATTTCCTATGCCAAAACGCAACCTGTTAAACTGTTGGCTATTTAATACCGATATTATGTGTTTTAAACCATTGTGACCACCGTCACTTCCTGAAGGGCGTATGCGAATTTTACCTAAAGGAAGAGAAATGTCGTCGCAAATTACTAGCATCCTTTCTATTGATATTTTTTCTTTTTGTAACCAATACCGTACTGCATTTCCACTTAAATTCATATATGTGGAAGGCTTTAATAAGTATAATTCAGCATTTTTTACACGTATTAGACTAACAAAACCATACCGTTTGTCTGTAAATGAACCGTTGTATGATAAAGATAGCTGATCTAATACTGAAAAGCCTATATTATGTCGTGTGCCAATATAATCATCGCCTATATTGCCTAACCCCACTATTAAGTATTTCATGTAATTATTTGTACTATTGGATGCTTTAGGTTTACAAAATATTTTTTTTAGTGTGCTAAACATGTTTTTATTTTAAAAAATCCGAATTAAGGATTTTGTTTCCTAAATTCGGATTTCTCATAATTATATGTAATTATTATTATAAACAATAAATCTATTCTTCTTTAGATTCTGATTCTTCAGATTCTGCTTCACTGCTTGCAGAACGAGCTGCTCTAGTCATTCGAACTGCACATACAACAACTTCTTTGCTTGTTACTATTTCAAGACCTTCAAAATGAAGGGCACTTACTTTCATTGATTTTCCTAAAGTTAATGGGGTTACGTCAATATCCAAAGTGTCTGGAAGTGATGTGTATGGGGCGCGAACTTTTAGCTTGCGTACATTTAATACTAGTTTACCACCGGCTTTTACGCCCTCTGCAAGTCCATGAAGCTTTACCGGTACTTCTATAACTATTGGAGCATCTGTGATTTGGTAGAAGTCTACATGAATAGGACGGTCACTTACTGGATCGCATTGTAATTCTTTAAGTATAACTTTACATACACTGCCGTCTACATCCAAATTTACAATATAAACATTGGGTGTGTAAATCAGTTTGGATAGCTCTTTCTCACTTACAACGATGGATTGTGCTTTAGGAAGGCCATTGGCATCCTTATCTACTCCATATACAACACTAGGAACTAATCCTTTACGACGAAGGTCGCGACTTGCTTTTTTGCCTTGTTCTTTGCGAACTTCGGCTTTTAATGTAATTTCTTTCATTTTGTGTTACTATAAATTAAGTTATTAATCTTAATTCGCCATCACACCTAAGGCTTGATGCCGATAAAGTTTTGCAAAGTTACTCTTTTTTTTGTGATTACACAAATTTTATGTTTGTTAATTGATCTAATTTATAATTTGTTTTTATAATTTATTGTTTTGTTGTTGAATAGTTATTTGGTATGTTATTTTTAT
>Ga0310697_10001171_pt1 | contig 31826 bp, 43 predicted proteins | sample 172DNAGHGlowgp2_FD_203883 | JGI IMG/M metagenome (GOLD analysis project Ga0310697, IMG submission 203883) | Sheep rumen microbial communities from Palmerston North, Manawatu-Wanganui, New Zealand - 1728 DNA GHGlow gp2 (v2) (version 2) | ecosystem: Host-associated > Mammals > Digestive system >... | reverse complement strand
CGTGTGGTAAGTGCGGTAGCTCCAATCGAGTAAAAATATATATTTGACGGGGGTTGAAAAGAACATGGATAACAAATTCGAGCTGGCGATAGAATATCTTCCTGTAGATGCTCTTAACCCTTACGAGCGTAACGCAAAGAAACATACCGATAAGGACATTAACAGCACAGCGGCGAGTATCAAGAAATTCGGATTTGACGACCCTATTGGGATATGGGGCGAGAACAATACCATTGTGGAAGGACATGGGAGACTGCTGGCGGCTAAGAAGCTGGGGATGAAAGAAGTCCCGTGTATCAGGCTTGACCATCTGTCAGATAAGGAGCGAAGGGCGTATGCACTTGCCCATAACAAGACCGCAGAACTGTCCAGTTGGCTCGATGATGTCCTAATTGACGAGCTAAGGGACTTGGGCGATTTGGATATGGGTGAGGTAGGGTTCGATGCAAAAGAGCTCTCCGAGGCTCTAAATGGCTCTGATGATATACCCGATGTCAGCCGCTATGCCCAGAATGCCAAAATCCCGCAGTATGAGATAAAGGGAGAGCTTCCAGAGGTGGCAGACCTTGTGGATCAGGGCAAGCAAAAGGAACTGATAGACGAAATCAATGCCGCTAACATCCCAGAGGATATAAAGGACTTTTTGAGACTTGCCGCACATAGGCACGATGTGTTTAATTATAGGAATATAGCAGAGTTCTATGCGCATCAGCCTGCCGAGGTGCAACGGCTTATGGAAAAGTCCGCTCTCGTTATTATCGACATTAACGATGCGATAGCTAATGGATACGTGAAGCTCACGAAAACCATCCAAGATATTATTGACGAGGATGAAAACGATGCGTAACGATTTCGGCGTAATTATCATATCGCACGGTAGACCGGAATGCGAGACTGTAAAAACCTTGCGAGAGTGCGGGTATACCGGGAAAATATTTATCGTTGTCGATGATGAAGATAAAACGCTTGAACAGTATTTGGAAATATATGGACATGAAAATGTCCATATATTCCATAAATACGAATGGTTTGATGTGGGCGATAATTTAGATGCGCCCCGTACCGTTGGTGTGTTTGCAAGAAACGAATGTCTCAAAGTCGCACGAGAAAAGGGACTTAAATATTATCTTGAAATGGACGATGATTTGAAGTCTCTAAATTTCAGGTACGAAAAAGATGGGCATTTGAAGGGCAGGAAAATAAGGAATTTCGATAAAGTGATTGACGCTATTTGTGAGTATTTTGACAATAGCGATATTTCCTGTTTGGGATTTGGCAATGCCGCCGATTATATTGGAGGATTGCAAAACTTTAATAAAGTCGATAGAGTTATGTTCAATTCGTTTTTTATGCGAACTGATACTGCTATTATGTGGCTCGGTAGACATAGTGACGATACGATAACTTAAATCACTCAACAGAAGGCTGGGCTTCCATGGATAAAATTAAACGATATACAAGCGGATTACGATGTGTGGATTCCCAAGAACAAGTCTAAAAAGGCTGGCGGCTCAATATCCATATACGAAGAACTTGGAGCTTATGTTTTGAGATATTATCTTGTGATATTTCATCCAGATTGCTGTAAGGTGAAAATGTCCACGAATAATATTGATAACTACAAAAATATAAATACCGCATTTCCGCGCATTGTATCTGGGAGGTTGAGAAAAGATGAATAACAGATTTGCTGTATTTATATTATCTCATGGACGAGCTAAAACACTTACGAGCTATGACGTGCTTCGTAAAAGCGGATATACAGGGGACGTTTTTATTATTGTCGATGATTTGGACGAACAAAAAGACGACTACATATCGATATATGGCGACAAGGTTATAATCTTCGATAAAAATAAATTCTATAAGTTGACTGATACAATGGAGCCAAGTGGAGAATTAAGAAGTATTACATTTGCAAGAAATGCGTCGAATGTTATTGCCAAACAGCTTGGGCTTACGTATCATGCACAATTCGATGATGATGTGACCGGATTGTATCATAAGTATATTGGGAAGGACGGAAAGCTGAAAACCAGAAGGATAACTGATTTTGATTCTGTCGTTTGCGCCATCTTGGATTTCCTTGACGATACAGGCGCTGTGTCCTGTGGTTTGGTAGATACAGGTTCATTATTTGGAGGAGCTTCTGGGCCGTTTAGAAATGGTCTGGCGTATAATTTTAACCAGACAGTGATTTGTAGGACTGGCGCATTGGATTTTGTAGGGCTTGGCAATCAGGACGTGAACGCTCTGATGCTAAATTCGCCACGTGGAAAGTTACTGTTCGAGTTGTATTGCATTGCACATTCCGTTTCGAAGCCCGGTAATGCTGGCGGTATGACTGAAATGTATAAAGTGAGAGGGTTATATCATAAGATATTCTTGTTCGTTATGTGCGCTCCAAGTATGTGCTACATGACAGAAGAAAATAAGCTCGTGATACAAAGGAAGAATGTTGTGCCTAAAATATTGAGTAGCAGGTGGAAGAAATGAATAAGCGATTCGCTGTATTTATTTTATCGCATGGTAGAGCGAAAACGATAACTACATATGACGTTATGCGGAAATACGGCTATACTGGTGACATGTATGTGGTTATCGATAACGAGGACGAACAGGAAAATGAGTACCGAAAGCGATTTGGGAAAGACATAATCCAGTTCGATAAGCGGGAGTATGTCTTAAAAACCGATTTGGGCGACCTTGACGATGATAGACGTATCGGTGTGCTGGCCCGGAATTTCATTCAGGACAAGGCTCAGGATATGGGATACCAGTATCATTTGCAGTTGGATGATGATATACATGATTTTGTAGCGAGAGTAATTATAAATAATAAATTAGTGTGCAAAAAAATATATGATTTAGATACTGTGTTTGAGAGTATTTTATATTATATGGATAATACTCCATTTACTGCATTGTCGTTTGGAATACCGCCATATTATAGCGGAGGATTAAATAATGGTAGTTGGAAAAAACAAATGATTCCTAAAACTATGACTACATTTATTATGCGGGCAAACGATAAACGATATTTCCATATGAGAATGAACGATGATATTACAACGTCAATTCTTGGAAATATTCGTGGTAAAATGTATTATACTTTTTTGCCCATTATGATTGATTTAGATGCTACGCAAGTACAGGCTGGCGGAATGACTGAAATATATCAGGATAACGGTACGTATCGTAAATCATTTTATACCGTTATGTGCGCTCCGTCATGTACTAAAATTTCCAGTATGGGTGTAAATGATTTTAGAGTGCATCACGAAATAAATTGGAATAACTGCACACCGAAAATTATAAATCAAAAATGGAAGAAGCGTGACGAATAATGCCTGCTGGCAGACCAAGAAAAGAGATTGAGAAAGAAGCATTTGAAAAGCTGTGCGGGTTGCAATGTACCGAATTGGAAATATGCGGGTTCTTTGGCATTACGGATAAAACACTTACGCGGTGGTGCAATGATAAGTATGGCGAAAAATTCTCCGAGGTCTTTAAAAAATTTTCACAGGATGGCAAGATTTCGTTGCGGAGAGCACAGTTTCGGCTGGCTGAAAAGTCGCCCGCTATGGCTATTTGGCTTGGGAAACAGTATCTCGGACAGAGAGACGTGCAGGAAGTAGCGATTGCTAATGACGCTGACGATACGATTAGGAGAATGGATGAATATTTCAAGGGAAACAGCATTACGGCTGATAAAGTACAATCCGATTGAAATAGGGCACTGGGTGGGGTTCAAAGACCTTACCCAGTTGCATAATGAATGGCTGAAACAGTTTTTGTTTTGCGAGGAAGATCAAACCTTACAGGCGCACCGTGGCAGTTTTAAGACTACCACGTTAAGTATATTTTTTGCGATACATTGTGTGATAAAGCCTAATCAAACGTTGATGTATTTCCGCAAAACTGGCGGTGACGTGGCTGAAATTGCAAGACAGACCGCAAATATCCTTGATTCCGGGTGTATGCATAAGATTGTGGACGCTCTATATGGTTTTGACCTTCGGATTTTGAAAGCGTCCGCAAGTGAGATAAGCACAAACCTTGCAACGTCTATAAGGGGCAGTTCGCAGATTGTCGGGCTTGGTATAGGAACGTCTATCACAGGTAAACACGCTGATATTGTCGTTACGGATGATATTGTTAACGTGAATGACAGAATATCGCAGGCTGAACGTGAGCGAACCAAAATTGCCTATATGGAGCTTCAAAACATAAAGAACCGTGGCGGGCGATTTATAAACACGGGCACGCCTTGGCATAAAGATGATGCCTTTACGCTCATGCCAAATCCTGCCCGGTATCCTTGGAATGTTACGGGACTTATAACACCTGCGCAGGCAGAAGAAATTAAGTCCCATATGACGAACAGCCTTTTTGCGGCGAACTATGAGTTGAAGCACGTTGCGGATGATGATGTGATATTTACCAATCCGCAGACGGGCGCAGATTCCAGTTTGGTCATGCAGGGTACAAGTCATGTCGATGCGGCTTTCTATGGTGAGGACTACACGGCTTTTACTATCGTTTCGATACGCGATGGAAAGTATTATGTCTTTGGGAAATGCTGGCGTAAGCATATAGATAACGTTATGGGCGAGATTGTGGGCTTGCACAATCGGTTCAATTGTGGTAAACTCTACAACGAGCGGAACGCTGATAAGGGCTATGTGGCGAAGGAATTGCGGAAACTGGGCGTTCGTGTCGTAAGCTACGATGAACATCAGAACAAGTTTATCAAGATTGTAAGCTACCTGAAATTCGCATGGAAGGACGTTATATTCGTGGAGGGTACAGACCCGGAGTATATCGAGCAGATATGCGATTATAACGAAGATGCGCCACACGATGATTGCCCCGACAGTTTATCAAGCTTGATAAGGACGTTAGGTGGTAAGGATGGAACAGAGTACGAACCGATATGGAACTAAAAGGGGTGAAGTGAGTTGCGGGAAATACAAATCAACATTGCCCGAAATAAAGCCAAGGGCCCAGACTTGTACAAAATAGATTATGGTACAAAAATAATCTTCACAGGTCTGGAACTGCCTGTGGCGTATGAGGTGCATTTCGGGCGCAATCTGACAGCCGATGCGGTTGTGCAGATAGGCGACAGTACGGGAGTTAATGTGCCTGACAGCCTGTTACTGACGGAAGGAACGCTGTACGGCTGGCTGTATGTCCACACGGGCGCGGATGATGGCTGGACAAAACGGGAGTTCTCGTGTGCTGTTGTGAACCGTCCCGGAGTTACGAACGTTGAGCCTACGCCCGTTCAGCAGGGTGTAATAGAGCAGACAATCGCCGCCCTTAATGAGGGTGTGGAGCGTGTTGAAGAAGCTGTGGAGGGCGTTCAGGAGGCCATAGAAACGGCCCTGCAAGAGGCGAAGGATAGCGGAGAGTTTGACGGCCCGAAAGGCGATAAGGGTGATAAGGGAGACAAAGGCGACAAAGGCGACACGGGCAGTCAGGGGCCTACTGGGCCTACTGGGCCTGTTGGTAATACTGGCCCCGTTGGCCCCACGGGTGCAACTCCTGACATATCCATCGGCACGGTGTCTACTTTGCCCGCTGGCTCCGATGCTACTGCAAGCATGACTGGTACGTCCGAAAATCCTGTCCTCAACCTCGGTATCCCGGAGGGCCAGAAGGGCGAAGACGCTGACGTGTCCAGCCTTGCTCCCATTATCATCAACAGCGCATCGGGCGATATTGCACACTTTACCGATGGTGCGGATAACATGCCCGTCAAGGCGTTGACCGTCAACGTGGAGCCTGTGCAGACTGGAAGCGGTGACCCTTCACCTGACAACATTCGCCCGATCACCGGGTGGACTGGGGCGAAGGTGACGAGGACGGGGAAGAACCTGTGGAACGAAGACTATTCGGGCATAAGCACTACGATTAAGTATGTTCCGGTTTATGTCAAGGATGGACAGTTTACGCTTTCGACAAACTATGTGATAGAAGTTGCAGGCGTGGCAAACATATTTTTTCTTTCGGGAAGCGTTTCTTCTGGTGCATCTTCTGTAACAAACGGCGTATGGAGCGGGCAGAGCAGAACTGTCACGGCTTCTGATGGATATGTAACGATTGCATATCGTCAGTATTCTGGGACATCAAGTCCTGTGAATTATCATACACAACTCGAACTCGGCTCCACCGCCACCGCCTACGAACCCTACCATGGTGAAACCTACGACATCGAATTCCCCACCGAAGCCGGGACGGTCTACGGCGGCACTCTGGATGTGACGGGCGGGGTGCTGACGGTGGATAGAGTATCTCAAACATTCACAAAGAGTTCAGCGTGGTACTCTTTTGCTTCTGGGACTGGTAGCGCGTCCGCAGTCGTAAATATGGCATATGTTCCGAAATACCTCTCAGGCATTGCAAACTATAATGGTGGCTTGTCATCGACAGGATCGGAGTTCGCCAATTATTGGACATCTCAAAGGCCAAATGAAGCACCGCAGAGCGGCTTTGGATTTGCTTATACATCTTCCGGGTATGTGCGATTCACAACAGCAGACGCGGCCAATAACACGACCATTGAAGCGTTTAAGGAAAATTTCCCGGATACTCAGCTTGTTTACGAACTCGCCACCCCTATCGAAATCCCCCTTACCCCGCAGGAAATCCGCACCCTCCTCGGCACGAACAACATCTGGGCGGACGCTGGCGACGTGAATGTGGAATACCGGGCAGACACGAAACTGTTTGTCGAGCAGAACATGCCCGATAACCCGGTGCAGGATGTACAGGTCAACGGCACGAGCGTGGTGCAGGACGGAGTGGCGAATGTGCCTGCAGCATCAAACGCAATTCTTGGCGCGGTAAAAGGTTCGCAGACGTATGGCGTAACAGTTTGGGGAGGGGCTACAGCGGGTCAATTAGCCGTAGTACCTGCTAGTGCAAACCAAATTAAAAGTGGTAACCAACAATTTTGTCCGATTACGCCAACAACGCAAAACAATGCTGTATTCTACGGCCTCGCCAAAGCCGCAGGAGACACCACGCAATCCACATCCTCCAACGCCGTGGGGAAGTACACCGATGAGGCAAAAATTGCCATACAGAAGATGCTGGGCGCTGTGGGCAGTAGCGATATAGCCTACATTGAGCCAACGCTTGTTGCACAAAGAGCATATGTATACGGCGATTATTTTGTAGACGAGAATTGTTTGCTCTCTATTGTGACCGTAGCAACAATAGCACAAGGTGGAAGTTTGGTTCTCGGAACCAATTATGAGCATGTAAACGACAAAGGTGGTCTTGCGACAGAAATGACCAGAGAGGCCGAGCTGGTTGCCAATGTGACAGTGGGTAGCGACATCCCAACATCCGTGCTGTCAATACCGCTATCGAAACCGTGCAGGCGAATTGTTGTCCAGATTAAAAACAACAATTCAGTCTTGCCTCAATGGTCGTACATCAGGCTGAATTATGCGGCCAGTTCTCCCGCATTGCAAGTAAACGCCTCAAACACCAGCGTTAAATACGCATACTGTATCATCGATTTAGTCAACAAGTTTGGCGTGGCGTTTATGAAAAACTCTATCGATGATTATGCTACGGCAGGAATAATGACTTTTGGGGACAGTGGCTTTATCATGAAAAACCATGTCATACGCGAAATTGGTTTTCAGTTTATTTCTGGTATGGTTGAAGGATTCAACATAAAAGTTTATGGACGTTAGAAAGGAGCGTGTACTATGCGACAGATTTACATCGTCAACGCTACTCAGGTCGTAACCAGCGACACCCACCCGGATGGAGCCTACAGCGTACTGCCCGATTATCCCAAATGGTTCGACAGCCGTAACTACGGCGCGACCGAAGCAAATCCCAACTGTGACGAGACCAAAGCCCTCGCGATGGCGAAGTCGGATTTTCACGCGCGCCTGTCCGCGCTCGAAGCCTCAGACGCCCGCGCCATGTGGACTGTGACGCTTGAACGCGCGGACGGTCGGCAGATCATGTGTGAGAGCTTTGGCACATTTCCCGACATGACACCTGCGCCGGAGCCGGAGGTGGAGGAAAAGACTAACGAGTAAGGGGTGAGGAAATGTACACCTATCAGGACTTACAGACGGTAGGCGCAGATAAGGTCGATTTTATAAAAAGTGCCATTTCTGACCACAAGGGTAGCACTTTGTATCAAACGGCTAAAATCGCAGACCAGTATAACAGGCATCAGAACGTCACGATTAAAGAGTTTCAGCGGCTTTTGTATACCGTGACGGGCAAGGCAGTACCGGATATTTGGAGCCCCAATTTTAAGATGGCGTGCAGGCATTTCCATAGGTTTATTGTCCAAGAGGTTCAACACCTCTTGGGCAATGGCACGTCATGGGGCAGGAAGGACACAGGCTCAAAACTGGGTACAGACAAATACCCTTGGGACAATCAGTTGCAAGAGTTGGCGAAGAACGCTCTTATAGGCGGTGTGAGTTTCGGGTTCTTCAATCTTGACCATATAGATGTATTTTCCGTACTGGAATTCGTTCCGTTGTATGACGAAGAAAATGGGGCGTTAATGGCGGGAATACGCTTCTGGCAGATTGCGGATGGTAAGCCGTTGCGGGCCACGTTATACGAGCCTGACGGATATACGGATTATATCTGGAAGGACGGTAAAGGGCAGATACTCAATCCGAAAAGGGCGTACAAGCTGAAAATCCGTTATAGCGAAGCAGACGGGCTTGAAATCTATGACGGCGAGAATTATCCCAGCTTTCCGATAATTCCGCTGTGGGCGAATGATGAACATCAGTCTGAGCTTGTAGGACTTCGGGAACAGATAGACTGCTATGACTTGATAAAGTCCGGGTTTGCGAATACCGTAGATGAAGCAAGCATAGTGTACTGGACTATCCAGAACGCTGGCGGTATGGATGACGTAGACCTTGCAAAGTTTGTCGAGCGCATCAAGACGGTACATGCCGCAAGTGTGGGGGATGATGGCAACGGCGCAAGAGCTGAAAGCCACACACAAGAGGCCCCATACGCAAGCCGGGAGGCCCTATTGGATAGGCTAGACAAAGACCTGTACAGGGATGCTATGGCCTTGAATAGCGAAATTATAGCGGGTGGAGCCATTACGGCTACCCAGATTAAGGCCGCATACGAACCGCTTAATTCAAAGGTTGACGATTTTGAGTATTGTGTGATAGACTTTATCAAGGGCGTGCTGGCGGTTGCAGGAATACAGGATGAAGCAACTTTTGAACGGTCAATCATGGTGAACAGTACAGAGGAAATCGCAAACATACTCCAAGCCGCGCAATATCTGCCTGATGATTACGTGACGAAGAAGCTATTGGCAATTTTCGGTGACATAGACAAAACCGAGGAAATTTTGCGGCAGATAGCAGAAGATGAACTAAGCACGTTCAGGGACACGAACGACAATCAGGAGGAAGATGAAGAAGATGAAGATCAGCAACGTGGACGTACAGGGCCTGAAAGGGGCCATACGGGCGGCTAAGTTCCCGATGGGGGTAGATATAGGGAAGCTGACAGATGAGCTTACAGAGGGCATACAGGGGCTTGCGGAAGCCCCTGTTGGCTCTGGTCACGATAACTGGCTAAACGGCGTGATTGTGCAGTTTGACCTTACGGCAAGTTTGAAATTCTGGCCACAGTTACAGAGGTATCACTTTATTGACTTTGTAAGTTCACAGAGCACGATGCACAGAATCACGAAGTTTAACATCCCCGAACAGTGCAATAAATACGTGACCTCTATCGCTATCGGAAATTTGCGAAAACTCGTAGAGGTTTACAATAACAATCCTACCCCGGAGAATTATTTATACGTTCTGTATAATATCCCAACAGGATTTGAGCTTACGGCACGCATGACTACGAATTATCGGCAGTTGAAAACGATTTACCAACAGAGGAAAAATCACAGGCTCCCCGAATGGCGAGTGTTTTGTGAATGGATAGAAAGCCTACCGCATAGTGAGTTGATTATCGGGAGGAAGAACGATGGCGAGGAAAAGGCCTGACGCAGGGCATGAACTTACTGACGAAATGCTCGAAAAGCTGGAAAAGCGAATATCGTTAGAGTATCGAAGAGCCAGTGCAGAAGTAAAACAAAAGCTAACGGAATATTTAGCGAAGTTCGAAAAAGATGATGCCAAGCATAAAGCTATGGTCGAAGCTGGTACGTTATCTGAAAGCGATTATGCCAGATGGCGTTTGGGCAAAATAAAGATGGGCGAGAGGTGGGCAGAAATGCGAGATACTCTCGCTCAAGACTATGCGAACGTAGATAAAATCACAAGTAAAATAGCATCGAATCATTTAATGGACGTATATGCGCTGAATTACAATTACGGCACGTATGAAATTGAGAGTAGCGCAAAGATAAATACGTCTTTTTCGCTTTATGACCATAGCACCGTAGAACGCTTACTGAGAGACGAGCCTAAGTTACTACCCAATCCCGGTAAAAAAACAGAACAGGCTATTCGAGAGGGAAAGATAAAAAGATGGAGCGCAAAAAAGATTGACTCTGTAATGACGCAGAGTATTTTGCAGGGCGAATCCATTCCTCAAATTGCTAAACGGTTATCGGAAAGCGTAGGCGAAATAGATTCTCATGCGGCGATACGTGCGGCTCGCACTATGACCACAGCGGCAGAGAGCGCTGGGCGTGTGGATAGCTATGAGCGGGCAGAAGATATGGGTATCGAGATGGAACAAATCTGGGTGGCCACACTGGATAGCAGAACAAGGCATGAGCATAGATTGCTAAATGGTCAGAGGCGTAAGGTCGGCGAACCTTTTGAAGTAGACGGTGAAGAAATCGAATACCCGGGCGACCCGAATGCGGAGCCATACCTTGTATATAACTGCCGATGTAGGCTGATAGCGGCTGTGAAAGATACAAAAGTCGCAGAGGAAATGGACAGAATCAGTAAAGATGCCAAAATTGACGGCATGAGTTACGAAGAATGGCGAGGTGAGAGAGCGAAGGAATAGCCCGAGCCTGAACCCGAACAGCCCAAGTTCGAAGTGGTGCAGGGCAAGGATATATCTGGGACATGGGAACGCAGACCTGACCAGTTCGCTTTCGAGATTGAGGACGTAATAAACGCACAAGGATTTGATGGCGTTCCTCGTGTGGTATCTCCGGAGGAATTTGACGAGTACGTTAAACAGGCTAACGGTGGCAATGGATTTATTGCACAGCGTACATATTCCGCACCTGACCAAGAGACACTTGACGCATATCGGGATATGCTCTACGATGGCAAGTGGTACGTGGACTGTTCCACAGGCGGCGCCCCAGTATGGTCAAGGGATGTATTGTGCGGCTAATTATACAGGCGAGTTGACAGATGGTATCAAAGAAGAAATGGCTCACTATCAAGAATTGGGTAGGGAAAGGTTCAGCGAAGTAAGCTATGATGAAATTAGAAAAATAGAACAAAAAAGAAATTCTTACGCAGAAGAAGCATATAATAATATTTTTGCAGAAAAGCTGAAAGACATACCGGAAGATGAACGAAAGGCTATAGAATGTTTGGCCACAGAAAGAAGTCAACGTACTGACGAACAAAAGCGGGACTTAAAATCTTTTATGAAAGGGAAAAACGATGATGAATACGAAGTTGCAATGGATAATTTGCTGGACAAACTTGGAGATATTAAGCTGGAAGCCCAAAGCGAAAAAAATAGAATAATGCAAATGAACTATAAAGAATTTGCTGATGCTTTCGGAATTGATTACGGAGGAAAAGCATATTCTTATATCGAAACTATGACTCTCGACCCAAGTGCAAAAATTATTACTTTTAGCGATATAAAAAAGCAATTTGATGAATATAGTGATTCTCATAGTTACGAGGCTATAAGAGAAACAGCCAAGCAAAGTATTTTTAGCGATATGGGGGTAAGCAAACAAGATGTAAAAAAATATACGCAAATGCTGGACGGATATGAACACACCACAACAGCAAAACAAAAGCAAAGATACGATACGGTGCGAGAAGAATTAGGCTTTACTACAAAAGAAGTTGGAGAAATATATAATAAGATAATTGGAAGGTATAACGAATTGCAAAAAAACACAATAACCAATATAGGCTCATATGCCGCAATGCGTGGCTACGATGTGATAAACGCAGAAGGACATGGGCAATCTGGCTCCTATACAGTTATTCTCAACCGCACAAAATGTATTTTCAGGAGGGACAAAAAATGATTGAGTTCAAGCGTAACGAAGAAACTGGTATTGTGGAAGTATGGAAGAACGGAAAGAAAACGGGCGAAATAAGAACGATGGGAGATGATATACTTGGCAATGACGCTGACGAACAACGTGGGGCCAATACTGGCAAAGGTCAAAAATAAAATACCGGGCGTACTTGAAGTAGTAGGACTTACTGCGGAAGCATACGCTGTATTAGAGATTTCCACACCAAAGGAACATGCGAGTGGAGAAACACGGCCTAACGTAGATACTGGACGTTTGCGAGATAGCATCTCGCACGAGGTCAAAACGTCAGAGAACACGGTATACGTGGGGACGAATGTTGAGTACGGGGTGTATGTGGAGATGGGTACAAGAAAGATGCGAGCGTACCCATATCTAAGGCCAGCGATTGAAAAGCACATAGACGAGTATAATAAGATTATAAGGAAAGGTCTGGGAGGGCTATGACGGCCCTCCCCGTTCTTTTGTAAAAATTTGTACTTTTTTGTAAATTTCTTGAATTTGTATTGATTTTGTAACGAGGATGTGGTAAGATGTATCTGTCAGAGGGAAAGGACGCCTAACCCGCCTGATGATGGCCCGCTGGTCACGGGCCGAAAACCCGAAAGGGGTCGCGGGAGACCCGCAAGAAGAAAAGGAGGAATGACTATGTGGCACATCCAAGGATTCGAGACCGAAGAAGAGGCTAAGGACTACCAGCGCACCAATGGGGGGCATATTTGTTGGGAGGAGCGCACTCCCAAACGGAAACAGCTAACAGAGCGCGGACAGGAGTACATGATCGGTGCACAGGCTACTTGCATGGATACAGTCAAATACCCATATGCAGTTATCAAAAGGATATGATCCGAAACGCCCTTCGGGGCGTCTACCGGAACCGCCCCACCGGTACTGATGATGGAAGGGCAGAAAGGAAACAGCTATGGTAGATTGGAGCTATTACGACAAGCCTGAATTCGAGATGATCAACGCGAAGTATCTGCCCACACAGGGCGAGGGGAAGAACATGGCCACGCAGGCCGTAACGGCTGTCAATAAGCTGGTGTATAAGTGGTACAATGACGGAGACGTGTTCGATAATACCAGGTATCTCACTGGCTGGGTGAACGACCTTTCCAGTTACGCTAACTGGCTTCGGGAGAACTTGGGACTTGCCAACATTCTCGATGGCGTTTGGGAGTGCTACACGGGTAGCGACTATGAAGACCTGCTGGTCGACCTTGCGGATTATGTGCTGGACGGTGAAAGGCTGGAGGAACTGGCAAAGCGTCCCCCCACAGGTTCGATTTACAACTGCCCCGGCGTGTACAAGTTTGAACTGGCGGAGGACGATGAGGAATATTGATTCTAAGGGCTTACAAGGCCCTTCTGGGAGGTTTTGCTATGGTGGTATATATGGATGAGTGTGTTGGGTGCGGAAGGCCCTGTATGGGCCTCCTATGCCCTCACAAGAACGTGAAGCATCTGGTGTGTGATGGGTGCGGGGAAGAGGACGACGTGCTGTATGAAGATGGGCAGGGAACACAGCTTTGCAAGGATTGTGTTCTGGAGGGCTACAAGAGGGTTTGCTTATGGGATTGAACAGAAAGGTAGGACCGTGTTACCAATGCCCCGAAAGGGCCTTAGAATGTCATTCTAAGTGCCTACGGTATGCAGAATACCGAGCCGAGATTGATGCCAAGACAGCGAAAGTAAAAGAGAAGAAAAGCAAGGAGCGTGACTCTTTATGGCTACTAACAGATTGCAGGTCGAAGCGAATCAAGAAGTATGTGCGGGAGCGTTAGAACAGATGGACCCGGAGTTCTGGCGTAAAATGTGGGAACAGCAGTACGAGAGAAGAAAGCTTGAAAAGAAGATGTCGGAAGCGTACAAACACAGAGCGGAGGTTGAGATGAAGAAGCGAAAGAAGTATCAAGACATACTTTGGTCGGTTTTGATGGGGCTGGCTTGCGGTACGTGTCTGTATGCGTGGCTCGTGATTTTGTGTTAAGCGTTCGAGAAGATTATCACTGAAATTATGTAAATAGATGCAATAGTATAAATGTTATGCCAATAAACCTACCTATATGGTAGGTTTTTTGTTTTTTATATACTATTTATATTATTTATTGTTTTTTTATATGTAGCATGTACATAAAAGAGGTTATATAAAAAAGTGCTATAAAAAAATAGCTCTATAGGGGACTTTTAGAAAATGTACCATTTTGCTACACGCATGGAATTTTGGTACATGCTTGACAAATTGCAAAAGGTGAGGTATAATCTGGGCGAGAAAATCTAAAATCAAGGCAATAATAAGCATTTAACTGCGATATACAGCAGTTAAAAATAAATCAATCTAAGTTGCGAGATACTGCAACCCAAGATAAAGGAGATTGAACGATGGATTTTTCCGTAAAGCAGATTAAAGACCTCCTCTCCAAGGCTGGCTTGCCTGTGGACGCACTGGAAAAGACCGCCGAGGAAATTTGCTCGCGCCACAATACAACGTTGGATGCGATCAAAGAGGAACGCGACAACTACAAGAAAGATGCAGACACGCTTGCATCTGTTCAGAAGGAACTTGCCGACCTGAAAGCCCACGCTGACGATGGATTCAAGGAGAAGTACGAGAAAGAGCACGCCGACTTTGAGAAGTTCAAGTCCGATGTCGCATTTGAGAAAGAGCATGTCCTACGAGAGAAAGCATTTCTGGAAATCTTGAAAGATGCTGGTGTCACAAAAGACAAGTCTGTTGAGAAAGTGCTCAAATATACCGACCTTGAAAAGCTGGGCGATTTGGATAAGGACGGGAAGTTCGTTGACGCGAAGAAAATCTTGAAGTCTGTGCAGGAAGAATGGCCTGAACACATTTCCAAGCAGGGTGAACAGGGTGCAGATGTGAAAAACCCGCCTGCCGGAACGGATGGGAACGAGTTTGAAAAGATGTCCTTGCGAGACAAGATGTCTTATGCAAACGACCATCCCAACGATGAATCTGTGAAGGCATGGCTGGGCAAAAAGTAACAGAAAGGATGATTTTTGATGCCTGGTATTTTCGATACTAAGTTTTTCAACGCCGAGGTTTTCGGCAAATATCTTGAGACCGTACCCCGTTATAAGCAGAACGCCTTTTTGACCTCTGGCGTTCTTCGTACTCGTAACGACCTTCGCACTATGCTGGACGAGCAGACGGGCGGCAATTATATTTCCATTCCCATGGTGGGCCGCATCGGTGGTGACCCGGTGAACTATGACGGTTCTACCAATATTACCGCTACCGGAATTGGTACTTACCTTCAGAGCATGATTGTAGTGGGCCGTGCGAAGGGCTGGACTGAAAAGGATTTCAGCTACGATATTACGGGCGGTCACGATTTCATGGCAGATATTGCCCGTCAGGTTGCGGATTACTGGGATGATATCGACCAGGGTATTATCCTGTCCATTTTGAAGGGCATTTTTGGTGTCACTACGAACGGCTTTAGCACCGACCATACGTTGGATATTTCCGGCGAGACGGGTGAGGCCGCGAATGTAGGCCCGACTACTCTGAACAATGCCTTGCAGAAGGCCGTGGGCGCGAACAAGGCCCTGTTCGCGATGGCGATTATGCACAGTCAGGTGGCGACCAACCTCGAAAACCTTCAGCTTTTGGAGTATGTGAAGGGCACGGATGCTAACGGTATGCAGAGGGATATGTCCATGGCGACTTGGAATGGCCGGACTGTCCTGATTGATGATGAGGGTACTGTTGAGACTACCGGGAGTGGTGACAATGCCGTAACGAAGTACACGACTTACCTTCTGGGTAACGGTGCTATTGATTACTGCGATTGTGGTGTGAAAACTCCCAATGAGACCTCCCGCGACCCGGCTACTAACGGTGGTATGGATACTCTGTTCACTCGTCAGCGGAAGCTGTTCGCGCCTCATGGTTTCAGCTTCGTACAGCCCACCACGGCGATTATCTCCCCGACTAACGCTCAGCTTGAAACTGCGGCTCGGTGGACTCCCGTGAAGGATACTGTCGGAAGTGCTTATTACGAGAGCAAGGCCATCCCGATTGCTCGGATTGTGTCTAAGGGCTAAAAGAAGGTGAAGGAAATGCTGGCTGAACTGTGCGCCGAACTGCGAAATTGGTTCGACAAAGAAAAACTTTTCGGAGAATTTCATATCGTGGACGGTTCGCTCGACCTTTCGGGGTATGCGCAGAACGGCCAGTATTTCCGTATCGTAGGTTCAGTTTTTAACGATGGGGTTTACCAGTATCCTGCTTCGGGGCTGACAGATGAGTCTTTTTCGGGCGCGGTTTGGCTCATGGCGGTTCCTCCTGCCGTTGTGGCGCTGGCCTCCGAAATAGGGGAATGGGTGGGGACATACGGCAAAGACGTTCAGGGGCCGTATGTATCTGAGAGTGTCCCGAATTACAGTTATACACTCAAAACGAGTGGGGATGCTTCGGGTGGTGGAACTGTCACATGGCAAAACATATTCGCAAGCCGTTTGAATAAGTGGAGGAAAGCATAAATGCGTTTGTTTGAAGAAGCTTTTGAAAAGTGCACAATGCTCGACAGGCAAACGGTTTCAGACGGTATGGGCGGGTATAAAAAGCAATGGGTTGATGGGGCCATGTTTGAGGCGTCAATATATAAAAATAATTCGCTCGATGCGGTTGTGGCTGAAAAACAAGGCGTTACCGAAATATATACTGTGATAGTGAACAAGGGAATTGAGCTTGACTATCACGATGTTTTTCGTAGGGTATCCGATGGACTTACGTATCGGGTAACGTCTAATATCAAAGACAATGAAACTCCACAAAGGGCATCTTTCCAAATTGGACAGGTGACCGCTGAGAGGTGGGACTTGCCAAGTGACTGACGTAGCAACGGCCCTGTATGAATTTTTCAGCGGATTTGGCATCCCAGCGTTTGTTGAGTATAACGTCCCAGAGGAAGTCTCCCCGCCGTACATCACGTATGAACTGCTACAGCCCGACTGGGGGGTCAATCAGGCGTTGCGGGCACGGGTGTGGTATAGAGACACATCCTTTGAGAGAATAAGCTCTAAGGTCAAGCAAATGCGTCTGGCGATAGGGAATGGCATTTCAATCAAACTGGATGATGGCGTGATGTACCTGTGGGCAGATTCCTACTGGGCGCAGAACCAGCCAATAGATGATGAACCGAACATGAAATGTGTATATCTTAGTATGGTTATACAGGTAGAATCATATTAACAGAAAGGAAGGAAGAAAATGCAGGAGCAGTACAGTAAAATCCCGGTCAATACGTTCAAACAGCTTGGCATTAATGCTGGTATGCTTTTGAGCGATTTTACGCCCGGTACCGGTGAGTATGACGAGGAAGATTTGCTGGGGCCTACTACTGGCGGCGTGAATTTCAATGCCGCACCGGAATATATTGATTTCGGTGAGGACATTGATAATTGCCCGAAAAACACGAAGGAATTGAAGCGGCTCGATGATTGGACGGTCACGATTAGTGGTACTTTTATCGCTATGACGCCTGACCTTGCCGTTATGCTTTCTGCCGCCGCAGATAATACTACCGGGCATATCGTCCCTCGCACTCTGCTGGATATCAGTAAGGATTTCAACGATATTTGGCTTGTGGGCGATTATAGTGACGTGAATAAAAGTGGTACTGGTACTGGTGCGGCGAAAGCTGGATTTATCGCTATTCATCTCAAAAACGCTTTGTCCACTGGTGGGTTCCAGATTCAGACTGCCGATAAAGAAAAAATGCAGTTTGCATTTGAATTTACCGGGCATTATAGTCTTGATGCGCAGGATGAAGTCCCGTTTGAGATTTACGTGAAGGCTGGCACGCCCGCTGGTACCTGATAAAACACAAAATACAGGAGGATAACATATTATGAAAAATCTTGCTAATTGTACGCCGAGAGAGTTTATGGCTCAAACTGTGAAAATTAAGAAATATGCTTCCGAATGGATGAAGAAAACGAATATTTCTAATATTCGCAAGATGGAGCCTGAACTTAATGATGGAATGACAGCCGCTGAAAAAAAAGCCGCATGGAACGAGCAGGCTAATAAAAATCTTAGTGCTATTTTTGATGAACTGGCTGAAAAGCATCCCGAAGAGACTTTGAATCTGTTGGCTATGCTTTGTTTCGTGGAGCCTGAGAACATTGACGATAATCCTATGAGCGATTATATTTCATCTCTAAATGAAATGCTCGGAAGCGAGGCTGTCATGGGTTTTTTTATCTCATTGGTGAAGTTGGCCCGGAGCGGTATTTTTCGGCTGTAAGTACAATTAGACTTGACCTCCTTGATATATTCGGAAGCGGCTACGTAATTGAACATTGCGTAGCCGTTATTTCAAAAGAAAATAAAGAGGAAAGGTATCAGGTATATATAACGGATTGCTTATCTGCAATAGCCAAATCGGTGGGCGTGAAAATAAATCGTAGATACTATGATATTATACACCCTGAAATTGTGGATAATAGAACACCGGATGAAATTGTAGCCGATATTACTGCACGAGCCGGATTGAAGGTGGTGAAAAAAACGTGAACGTATTTGATTTAACTGCTGGAATAAAAGTTGATCTGGTAAGTTTCCGAAATGACTTATCAAAGGCTTTGCTGATGGCCGAGAAATTTAAGGGCAATCAGCAAATGTCTTTTAATGTCAATTTCGATATAGATACTGACGATTTTGAAGATGGACTAAAAAGCGTTGTTGACCAAGCCAAAAGTGCCAGCGACCAAGCATACGTAGACGGTGATGCCACTCTTGATATATCTGATTTTGAATCTGGAATAGATGATATAATTTCGCAGGCCGAAGATGCGGAAGATGACGCATCTGTAAAAAGCTATGCCGATATTGACATAAGTGACCACGGCACAGGCATAGACAGTATTATTGCAAGTGCGAATCTTGCCGATACGGAAGCGTCTGTCGATGCTAATGCCGATATCGATGTAAGCGGTTTCAATAGTGAAATTGATTCCGCTATTGCTAATGCCGACCAGCTTGACCAAAGCGTAAGTGGCGTAGACGAAAGTGCAAGCGGTGCAAGTGCTTCCCTTGGGCAAATTGCCACGCAGGCGAATTTTGAGGGCGTTATCGGTGGCCTTCAAAGCGTGAGCACGAAGCTCGTAAATATTATTTCTTATGCAAGTAGGGCAGTTAAAGGGCTTGCAGAACTTGCTGTAGATTCCTCCGCGTGGGCTGATGATTTAATTACGGAAAGCCAGCAGTATGGCATTGAAGTCGAGAAACTTCAGCAAATGCGTTACGCTTCTAAGTTCATCGATACTGATGTGAATACTATCGAGAGTTCGCTGAGAAGATTAACTCTCAATATGGGTCAGTACCAAGAAGGTAGTGAAGAAGCTGTTGAAGCATTTAATAAACTCGGTATAACTGCTACCGATAATGAAGGGCGGCTACGTCCTGCGCTTGACGTGTTTATGGACATTGTAGACACGTTATACGCTATGAAGCAAGCTGGCAAAATAACCGATGCTGAAATGGACAACCTCGCCAGTAGCCTTTTGGGTAGAAATGTGGCAGAGCTTGGCCCTATTTTCGAATCCGGTGCCGCCGCATATCGAGACTTGATGGATGAAGCCCCTGTTGTAAGCGAGGAGCAAGTCAATGCGCTTGGACAGGTAAATGACGCATATCAGGAGTTGACTTCACAGTTTGAAACTACCAAAATGGAGCTTTTGGCTGAACTGGCTCCTGCTATTACAGAAGCCATTACAGCATTAAGTGAGTTTGTAAAACAATTCCGTGAGTTTTTGGAAAGTGACGAAGGGAAAAGTACAGTACAAGATACATTGACGCATTTAAGTGAAGCCTTGACTGCTATTGTGTCTTCGATTACTGGCGAAGGAAATATACAAACCGTATTTGATACTCTCACTGGAACCATACAAAAATTGTCGGATGCTTTCAAGTGGATTTCTGATAATTCCGGGAGTATCGTAACTGCATTTGAGGCGATAGGTATAGCTGTCGGAGCAATAAAAGTCGGCGAAGGTGTACTGACCTTTGTGAAGTTTTTGAAGGGTGCTTCTGGCTTGCTTGGTGGTGGGGCCGCAAATGCCGCCGCAAGTGGAGCTGGTCAAGCTGTAAAAAGTGTAGGCACTGGACTTGGCATCAAAAAAGGCTTGCAAAATCTTGGCATGAGCGGTATGTCCTTGTTGAAGGGACTTGGCGCTACTGTCGCTCCGCTTTTGGGGCCCGGTTTATTCGGTATTGGTGTGGGTTCCATTGTGGGGAAGGGCATAGACGAAAAATATGTTCGTGATGTATGGGGAGAATTTAACGAAGTACAGGCGAATATATCTGATTATGTCAAAAATGCTTCGAGCGGACAGGTAGGAAATACTCTCGCCGCGTTCAGTAAAGTCATGAACGGCGATACGGTTTCATCTGTTGAGGGTATTAAACAGCTATTCGCACAGCACGCCAATGAAATTTACGAAGCGTTACCAGAGCTTGATTTCTGGGATGCCATCGGAGACAAGGCTGACTTTAGTGACGGCATAAGTTCCGAAGAAGCACAGCGAATTATAGAAAGCGATATAAATGCTTTCGATTGGCTTGACTTAGGTAAGGATGTCGTAGTAAAGTTAGCGGAGGGAATGTCACAAGGCGATAATTTGAAGGGCGAAATCGAAAGTGGTATAGATGAAGGTTCGGCTGACGGGGCTAATGATTTGGAGAAAAACGCAGATGCGGTGGCTGACAGGTCGGCTGGGTATATGCACGATGCCTATCAAAACGCCCTGAATGGCTTGGAGTTCCCGGTATTTCGATATGGCAATAATCTGCTGGGAAATGTCGGCAATACGACTATGAGATTGCACGCCAGCGGGATGTCGCAGGGAGAGATTCTAAGGGGGCTTACACCCTTTGGTGTAGATGGTAGGGGGATTGTCCATTACGGTGGCGAAAGTGGCTTAGAAGCCGTTGTAGGGGTTAATTCGTTGAACGATATGATAAGGCAAAGCGTAAGGGGTGCAATGGGCCAGGTTGTACAAAGGTTGGACCGTCTTGTGAGCGGTCAGGGGAAGGGTACGCAAATCGTTCTCGATACGGGGGTGCTTGTGGGAGAGACGGTTGCGGCCTACGATGATGCGTTTGAGGGGCTGTCGAATCGTAAGCGGGGAGGACGTGCGTAATGATAGGGCGAGTGTATTTCAAATTGGAGAGTGGGGAGACAATCACGCCATACGAAACGTATGGGATATTCTTAAAATCATATGACGCTTTGCCACCCGCTCCTAAAACATTCCGTGTGGATATTGAGGGTGCGGATGGCAGTATCGATTTATCCGAATGGACTGGCGATGTGCGGTTCCAAGACAGAATATTACAAATCGGTTTATTGGATACGATAGGCAATAACCAATATTTGCTGTCTAAAATATCCGGGCGTAGATGCAAGATATGGTTCTCTGACGATAACGATTATTATTACGTTGGCAGATGTAATGATATAGACAAATCCACAAGGCGGCATATAAGCGATATAGCAATGAGCTTCATATGCGAACCATGGAAATACTGTAAAGAGAAAAACACAATTACTAAAGCCGTAACGTCTGGTGGTATTACTTTAAGTTTGAGGGCTAAACGTATGCCTGTGGTACCTACAATAGTCCTGACTGGGACTTGTGTGTTTACGGTGGATGGGAATACATATAATCTTTCCGCTGGCACACATAAGCCATACTGGCTCGCATTGAGTGATACCATGAAAGAAGTAAGTATTACTGGTTCTGGGAACGTAACTGTAGAATGGCGGGACGGGGTGATATAATGTATACAATGACGATTGCCGACAGAATATTGTACGACCCGAGATTTGAGGAATATTCGCTCGGAAATCCGACATTAAAGCAAAATGCGAATAAAATATCAACCGTTACGTTTGATATGTATAAGAACCATCCTGAATATGGAAATATTCAAAAGCTAAAGGGAAATATTTCTCTACTGCTTGATGGCGATATTCTTATGCAGATGCGAGCGGTATATAGCGGGAAATATTTGCAAGGTGGTATAAGGTATCAACTTGAAGAAATGTCCGCAAGGCTAAATGACGTAAAATGTCGGCCCGATTATTATACCGGAACGATAACACAATATTTATCTGCAAAAATATCTGAATTTAATTCGCTGAACAGGGATAACGATGTAACGTTTTACGCCGGAACTGTATCTGGTGCGGATAGTGATTCCCATACTTTTATAAATAACGAATATAAGGGGTACTGGGATTTACTGGTGGAGAATATAGCAAATGAATATGAGCTATTCCTCGTGCCGAGATATGAGAGTAACGGTATATATATTGATTGCTATAGCGAAGAAAACCTTCCACAGGCCAGCCAGCAAATAATATTTGGTGAAAACCTTGTGGATAAATTCGTAGAAAGAGATGCCACGGATATATATACTGTGCTTATCCCACTGGGTGAAGATGTTAAAAAATCTAATCCGAGGGCTGGCGAAGCGAATAAATTTCCGCTAACGATAAAGTCCGTAAATAACGATAAGGATTATTTGGAAAATGCGGATGGAATATCGTTGTACGGCAGAAAAGAAGCTATACATACGTGGGAAGGGGTTACGAGTGCATCAGAATTAAAAACGCTTGGGCAGGAATGGCTTAATGAGCATGCCGCACAAATGGTAAAAACCACTACTATTACGGCTGTTGATTTGAGGAATACGGATGCCGATATCGAGAGTTTCAGATGGATGGAGCGAGTATACGTCCAGAGCGAAAGAACTGGCATAGGTGAATGGTATTCGATTACAAAATGCCAAATTCCGCTTGGCAATCCTCAAAAGACTAAGATCGAAATAGGATATACGGAGGGCGTATTTTCGTCTCTGACAGAGGATTTGGACTCTCGGATAGCTGGTGCGTCCGCTGGTGCTGGGCGTGCCATGTCGAAAGCGAAGGACAATGAAGAAGAACTAAAAATCGTTTTCCAAAAAACAGGCTTGAATGAGCTTGGCGAAAACGAGACTTTTTGGTCTTTGATACAGGCAAATGCTCTTGCCATAAGCACAGAAGTTGGAAGGGCTACCGCTACGGAAGATGGCATCGTAAGTAGTGTTAGCACCTTAAGGCAGGATGCGGATTCTGTAATAGCGGAGGTCGCACAGGCACGGCAAGGTGAAACAACTTTGTCCGCAAAATTATCCGTACTTGCGGATGGAATAAGCTCCAAGGTGTCAAAAAACAATATCATATCTGAAATAAATCAGAGCGCGGAACAGATTACAATATCTGCAAGTAAGATTGACATAAACGGCTGGCTCATAGCAAACCAAGTGACCGTTGACGGTTTGTATAGCAAAAACAATATCATTGCGGATGGGTATATTCAGGCTGGAACGGGCGAAAGCGTCATTTGCGATTCGCTAACACTTGGCCCAACAGGACGAAGATACGTGGCGAGTTGGCTGTCAAAAACGTTTGTCACGGGAGTAAATGTGGTGCAGGATGACCAGCGTACTTATATGCTTGGCGATATGAGTACAGTCACAAAAAAATATGTGTTGTCAGTTACAGCAAGTACCACGAACGGAACGATTTATTATCTTGGGCATACTTAATGAAAGGGAGGAATGAAAATGTTTAACAAATATCAGTTTATCGAAGGTATTGTGTTACAGATGGACAAAATTCTCGACCAGCGAGGAGTAGAACGAGCGGCTACGATTATCGACATAATTAACAAGCTAACTGCCTTGAAGGACGGGCTCAAAAAAGAAGATGAAGCTGTGGACAAAGAGCTTGAAGAGTTGAGAAAAGCAGTAGGTGTAGAGCGGATTCCCGTTGATGAATTTTTCGGGAATGAAGGGGATAAGCCTTGACGGGTGCAGGGGTTTTAATGTATAATCCGAAGCGGAGGTAACAAAAATGGCTGTATTTGAGCGATGGTTCAGGCAGGATTTATCTGAAAAGATAAAAGTCCGGCATGACGAAGGAAGCGTTTTCACTGGCGATAATGGGTCGAATTTGGTAGGGGTAAAGCTTTACAACAATGGTGAGGTTTATAACCCCAGCGGTTCTATCTCGTGCAATGTTGTTCGGCCTGACGGAATAACTGTTTCGTTCCTTGGGACGGTAAGTGGAAATAAGGCTTATGTGGTTCTGCCTGCGAACTGTTTTTATTCCGCTGGCCCCATAGAAGTATTCATAAAAATCATAAACGGTTCTGAAATAACAACCGTGCTGGACGCCGTGTTCACTGTGAAGGTTTCCGACACGGGCGAGAACGTGCCGTCTGAATCCATTGCAAACGTGGATGCTCTAATTGCGGCAATTCAAGAGGCCGTTGCGACAATTCCTGCTGATTATTCCGATGTGATAAACGCCCTGCCTACGGTGACGGGGTATGTCTATCCGTTCCCGGTTGCGGTATGGACAACGGGAACATACGTAAACCAAAACACGGGCGAGATTGGAACAGATGATGCCCAGTGGAGTGCATGTGATTATATCCCAATCGACCCTGCATATGGAAAAATAAAAATCGTTTCCGTTGGGCCTTCGAGCGGTATTTATAACGCTTACTATAATGCAAACAAAGAATATGTCGGGCCGTTAAGTTGGAATAGCAATACTACCACCGTAATTCAGCCTCCGATGAATGCGGCGTATATCCGTTTGAGTAGAAGGAACGATACTACAGTTACGGTAAGTATTGTGCCAATCACTATTAAAGAACTTCTGCGAGAAAATTCGATAGAAGGAAAAACCGTCTCCGAAACTTTTACACCAACGCCTCAAACTGCCCCGGAGGAAAACGCTGGGGAAACCTTGCGGGTCATGCAGTACAACATTGCCGGATATACACATGACACATCCGTATATCTTCCTGACAAAAATTTGTATAATCTCCGAAAACTCCTTCGCACGGTCAACCCGGACGTGATAGGCTTGCAAGAGGAAAAACAGTACATTGATTCTGCGGAGACAAAAACCTCTAATGAATACGTTTGGTTTCCCCAGTATCCCATTTCGGCAGGCGTTGCCGATGTCGTGATACGTTCCAAACGGCAGATGCACGATAAGGGTATTGTGAAGGCTTCCACGAATCAGTCCATCCGATATGGCGTCTTGACTGTAGGTAGTAATAATGTGCTGATACTATCCCATCATTGCCCATGGCGGTATCAGGGCAATGATGGCGAATCTGCCGCATCTATTGCAGCCAGAAACACACAGATAATTGAGGCGTTCCGTTGGGCGAATGGGCAGATAACATTGAACGATTATCATACGGGAGAAGCAAGGGAAGCCCCGACACACTCCCATGTCGTGATTATGTTTGATTCAAACTGTACCACCGTCACTGACAAAACCAACCTTCAGACCGCCGCAAGCACGTATGGCTATACTCTGGCAAACGGCGGGGAAATGGGCTGGATTTATTCGTGCCTTGATGCTGGGACACTGTACTCGATTGACATTATAGCAGTATCATCTAATGTCATTATCAACAGTTTGGAAGTGTTAGAAAACTGGTATCCTGCTCTATATAGCGACCATTTTCCTGTAGTTGCTGATTTAACTTTGTTGTAAGTGAGGTGTGAGAAATGGCGGTTTATCTTGGTTCCGCACACGGTGACGAAAATGGACGGGCGCACGGCGGTAAAGCTGGCGACCAAACTGGAAATGAACTTTCCGCAAGGCCATATTACAATCACAGTAAAGGGTGGAGGATATTCAGACCGATAAGCAAGGAAAAGGGGCTGGCGATTGCACGGGCCGCAAAAGCGGCTTGTAATAATCCGAATATCGGATATGACCAATGGCAACGATTAACGCTTTATAACGAAGCTCAAAAAGTAGGCTTTGACCTTGCCAAAGTGGCGGTCCCCTGTGAAACTGACTGTTCGGCTCTCGTACAAGTTTGTTGCGCGGCGGCAGGAATAAACGTTCGGAATTTCGATACGTCTACAGAAGCACAGGCCCTTATGGCGACAGGTCAGTTTGAGGAAATTCACACCAAAAATCCTGAACGTCTAAGGGCGGGCGATATACTGGTGACTTTCACGAAGGGCCACACGGAAATTGTGCTGAATAACGGCTCAGAAGTGAAGGATGAACCGCCTGAAAATCCTGGAATGTATCGGGAGATTGTGCTTATACAGGGCGGTTCCTGCTGGGTGAGGACAGAGCCGAATAAAAACGGCAAACAGCTTGGAGCTGTCACGGCGGGTACACAGTTGCCGTATGGCGGGCAGAGTATGAACGGCTGGCACCTTGTCGATTATGAAAACCGTAACGGATGGGTGAGCGGTAAATATTCGAAGGTGGTGAAAGCATGAGTGAGGTGGTGCTTGCGTCTATAATCAGCGGGGGGCTGGCATTACTCGGTGTGATTATTACGGTACTCACCACACAGCGGAAAGCCAGCCAAAAGGTGAATCAGGAAATAACAAAAGTCATAAACGAGATAAAGTCAAGCTCTGAAAAATCGGATGCGAAGTTGGACAAAGAAGTTGCCCTTTTGCGAGCAGAGGTTGACGAACTCATGCGGGAAGTACGGGTGCATAACAATTTCGCACAGCGTATGCCCGTTGTGGAAAGTCAAATAAAAACGATAAACGAAGAACTAAAAGAAATAAAGAAAGAGGTGCGACAATAATGATTAAACAAAACCGATTTCGTAGCTGGGCGTTGTGGACTTCCGTTGCGGGTGCAATTTGGGTTATACTGTCCACGTTTGGAATTGCTGAATCCATGGGGATTTCGGAGGGAACTTTTAAGACCGTACTTGATGCCGTTGGAACGATTTTGATTGCTTTCGGTATCTGCAACAATCCTACGGATAAGGAAAATTTTTAGAAAATTATTGACATGATGCCAGGCCGTGTGGTATAATAGAGGGCGAGGTGATTATGGATGGAGAATAACAAAGGTCGTCAGGTATCCGATTACGCGCTGGAATTTGTGTCTACACGGCTTGACAGAATCAACAAGAGACTTGTCGTCATGCTGGCGGTAGCAATGATTTTGATATTTGTCAGCAATGCCCTATGGCTGTGGGCGTGGATGCAGTACGATTATGAGAGTGAAGTGACCACAACCGAAACGGTTACGGTTGATGGGAAGGACGGTGTCGCAAATTATGCGAATCATGGCGGGAGTGTCGTAAATGGCACAGGTGAAAAGTACGACTACCACAACCAAGCGGAAGAAGCGGACAAAGAAGAATAGCCGAGGAACAAAGAAGCGGAAATGAAAATTCCTGATAATTTGACGGCAACGGAAATTAAAAACCGTATAGCTGACCGTATTGTGGGAAAACACGCAGAACGGAATCGAGAGATATTGCATCGGCGACTTGTCGATGGAATATGTTACGAACCGTTAGCGGAAGAGTTTGCTATGTCAGTGCGTCAAATTAAGAATATCGTTTACGCTGGCGAAAATAAAATATTCAGATAAAAGTTGCACGGAACTTGCCCGTTGGCTTCATGGCCAACGGGTATTTTTTTATATAAAATATTTCCAGATAAAGCCACCGGCTGTTTTGCAGTTTCCATTACAAGATTCTCTAATCATTTTTTTAGAAATTCCTGTTATGGATTCTGCAATATTCACACAGGCATATCTTGCTAAAAATTCGCCAGTTGGAAGATACTGTTCTACCATCTTACTTTTTGTAAGGATTGAGCGGAATTTTGCAGTGCCATAGTTGTTGTTGTATTTTGCCGTACACCATTCGAGATTGTCTGCGCGATTGTTTAATGGATTTTCGTCTATGTGATTTATTTGCGGAAGGTTGTTTGGATTAGATATGAAAGCTTCAGCGACAAGCCTATGTACGAGAAATTTTTTCCTTGATTGTCCAGTGTACAGTGTCACTTGACAATATCCATTGTTGGATACTGAATTCTTTAAGATAAATTCCTCTTGGCATCCGTACTTAGTGCTTTTCCTGAAACTTTTTATATTCCCAAAATTGCTTACTTGATACAGCCCTTCAAATTGTGGAATATCTTTCCATATTTCGCACATATTGACTTCCTCCTTTGTCGTGTGTGAAATTATACCACAATCCTACTGAATTGTCAATAAGAAGGTGATTAAAACGTGGATATATTTTCAGCCGAATCCAACCGGTAGAAATGTCGGAGATTGTGCAGTACGAGCGATTGCAAAGGCCCTGAAAATCGACTGGGAGACGGCTTTCAAACTAATTGCTACAAATGCCTACCGTATGGGAGATATGCCAAGCTCCGATAGCGTGTGGGGTAGCGTGTTGCGGCAAAACGGATTTTATAGAAAATCCATACCGAACACCTGTCCTGAATGTTACACGGCAGAAGATTTTGCATATGACCACCCAAACGGAACGTATGTCTTGGGTTTCGGTGGTCATGTAGCAACAATACGGAATGGCGACCTTTTTGACAGTTGGGACAGCAGTCAGGAGATTCCACAATTTTATTGGTTTAGAAAGGACGAGATAGATTATGGCATATAACAATCCGTTCCCGATAGGGTACCAGCCTGCACAGATGTACTATCCTCAACAGTATCAGCCCTCCACAGGCCCTACAATGCCCTCTGGGGCGTTTTCCCAGCAAAGTGGGGGGATTATATGGGTACAGGGAGAATCGGGCGCTAAAAGCTATCTGGTGGCTCCAAATAGCACGGTGCAATTGTGGGATAGTGAATCACAAACCATTTACCTGAAATCTGCCGATGCGAGTGGTATGCCGAGCATTAAGACGCTCGATTATACGATACGCGATATAAGGCCCGCAAATGCCCCTGTAAGCCCCGCAAATCAAAGAGTGGATTATGTGACCCGGGACGAGCTGAAAGCTCTGTACGGGCGTCTGGAAGCCTTACAGAGCGAAATGGAAGGTTTAACGGCGCAGAACAAGCTGAAAGGAAGTGCGGAGAATGAGTAACCCCCTGTTTGACATGCTCGGCGGCAATAAAAATATTATAGCAAATATCATGTCTATGTTGCCCAATTTCAAAAACAATCCGCTTGGAGCCTTGCAAAGCGCAGGATTTAATATCCCAAACAATATTTACAATCCGCAAGAAATTGTTCGGTATTTGGTGCAGTCGGGACAGGTAAATCAGAATCAGCTTGATTACGCACAAAAAATGGCGAAGATGCTTGGCTTGTAATTAAAGTACGTTTTCGTTCCGGCGCGCAGAACGATTCGTAAATAAAAAAATTTGAAAGGAATTTTTTACTATGGCTCTTAATGATGAAAATGGCGGCGGCATCCCGGCGACCATGCTCGTAGGCCCTGCGACTTTCGGCGGTGCTCAGACCATGCCCTATTATCCCATGCCCATGTGGGGCGGTGGGAATGGCGGCAACGGTATGTTCGGAGGGGACGGCTCTTGGATTATCCTGCTGATTATCGTCCTGCTTGCCGCTGGTGGCGGCTGGGGCAATAACTTCGGTGGAAACAATGGCGGTTTCGGTGGCGCGCCTATCGTAATTAACGATGGCGGCAATAGCGGTTATGCCGTCCAGCGTGGTTTTGACCAGGCGGCTGTCATGAGTGGCGTTTCCGCTCTCCAAAGCGGTATTTCTGCCCTGTCCACCCAGCTTTGTGGCTGTTGCGGCGATATGCAGAATACCATGAATCAGGGCTTCAACGGCGTCCAGCAGAGCTTGTGTACTGGTTTCGCTGGCGTGAACGCCATGGTGAACAGTGCCCAGAACGCTATCGCCCAGCAGTTGTATGCCAATCAGATTGCGGACATGGAGCGTTCCTTCGCTGCCCAGACCGCTAACACGCAGGGGCTTACGGCTGTACAGTCCAGTTTGGCCCAGTGTTGCTGTGAAAACCGTCTTGCGACCAACGACCTGAAATACACTATCGCCACGGAAAACTGCGCTGACCGTGCGGCTCTGTCCGATGGTGTGAGGGACATTCTCGCAAATCAGACGGCGGGCATCCAGCGGATTCTCGACCAGCTCTGTCAGGACAAGATCGATGCGAAGAACGATGAAATCTCCGCTCTCCGTCAGCAGATTGCCATGAAGGACTTGGCGGCTTCCCAGACCGCCCAGAACGCTTTTATCCAGCAGGGCTTCGCGAATGAGGTTGACCAGCTTTATAATCGGCTGAATACCTGCCCTGTGCCGTCTACCCCCGTTTACGGGCGTACTCCGATTTTTACCTGCAATAACGGTGGATGCGGATGCGGTAATAACATTGGCGGTTTTAACGGCACGTTTTAAGGTGGTGTGAAAAAATGGCAGAGTTTACTTATAATCCCGTGCAGACCGTACAGCCGAATCAGCCGGTAGTGTTGAATACGTCTATCGCTTGCAATCATGGTTACGTTCTGCATAGAAACGAAAGCGGAATTGTAACTCTCCGAGGCGTTGTTAATAATTCTTGTGGGAATTTTGCGAGGTATCAGGTGACGTTCAATGGCAATATTGCTATTCCGAATGATGGAGTGATAGGGCCGATTAGTGTTGCGTTGGCTATCGATGGTGAGCCTATTCTTACGAGTAGGGCTATCGTTACGCCTGCCTCAGTCGCTACCGACCCGCCCACTTCTGAGAATTTCTTTAACGTCACAAGTACGGCAATTATCACCGTACCCAGATGCTGCTGTTTCAATGTTTCCGTTGAAAACACTTCTGAAAGTATGACACCCGCGACAACGCCCGCGCCTGCGATTCTGGTTCAGAACGCAAATCTGACCGTGACTCGCATAGCCTGACAGAAGGGAGGTAAAAGAAGATGAACGAGCTTTATAAGCTCAAAGAAATGCTCTGCAAAGAACTTGAGGAATATGGTTCCAAGGGCGAACTTACGGGCGGCACGCTGGAAGTTGTGGACAAACTTGCCCACGCGCTGAAAAATCTGGACAAGATTATCGAGGCGAAAGAGATGGGCGAGGAAGGTTCCTACGGTTCTTACGATGGCCCCTATGACGGCTCTTACGATAGTGGTATGAGTGGAGCCCGTGGACGTGGCAGAAGCTATACGGGCGGTTCTATGCCCCGTGGTGGCGGCTCCTATGCCCGTGGTAGAGGTAGGAACGCCAGAAGGGATAGCATGGGCCGATACTCCCGTGAGGGCGATAACGAGCAGTATGTGCAACAGCTTGAGGAAATGATGCAGGAACTCCCACAGGGGGCACGCCAGCATATCCAGAAAGCAATACAGGAAATGGAACAGATGTGAGGTGAAGCCCCTTGATAACGGAAAACGATTTGGAACAGGCGATAGCCGAGTGTCAAGGGGAGCGAAACCCGAACGCTAACACGTGCATCAAACTTGCCGCATTTCTGACAATTCGCAACGAATTGTTTGGAGAAAAGAAAGAAGTGGCTGGGTACTCATTTGCAAGTGGCCCTGAAAAAGAGGTCGAAAAACAGAAGATTGAGTACGAGAGTGATACGGAGTTTGGAGGGGCTATAATAGGAAAGGACTGGAATGAAGTCCTGCCCGTTATAGATGAGTTAATGTCCACATTGCAGATCATGAATCGAAAGCTGTACGATGCCGTGATGCGTAGACTGTTGTAATTATTATTCCTGTATAACATCTCTA
>Ga0310697_10001170_pt1 | contig 31830 bp, 23 predicted proteins | sample 172DNAGHGlowgp2_FD_203883 | JGI IMG/M metagenome (GOLD analysis project Ga0310697, IMG submission 203883) | Sheep rumen microbial communities from Palmerston North, Manawatu-Wanganui, New Zealand - 1728 DNA GHGlow gp2 (v2) (version 2) | ecosystem: Host-associated > Mammals > Digestive system >... | reverse complement strand
AGGAACTCGGGAGTTACCTCAAAGTCCTCAATGTACAGGTAGTTGTCCGCATAAGCGGTACCTACCATCAAGAGGGCAGCAAGTGTAAATAAAAATTTCTTCATAATTTGAACAAAAATTTAATTTAAAAAATTTATAAAGTGAATAAAAACAATTAATTAATTCTCTAACATCCAAGGGTTTCAAACAATCTTAACTTCTCATCGAGTTCCGGAATAACTTCTGTTCGTTCTTTCATGGGCAATCTATTCTCTCTAGGTAAAGTCGGTTTTATCATTTCACGATTACAAGATCAACCCCCTTCATCCAGTCCCTGGACAGAGGGATACCTGCAGTATATTGATAGTTTGTTCATCATATTAATACTACATTTCATGAAATCATGCTAGTTGGTTCATCTTGCAACTGCAAAGTTATAATAAAATTTCTTATAGACAAAGAAAAACTAATACTTTTTTCAATAAAATGATGAAAACCGTAATTTTTGTCCCCCTTCCAGACGATGAAAAACGCCATAGCTCAGGCTGTTACCTCAACTAACTAGAGCTCCCCCTCATGGATAAGAAGAGCCCGGGGGCATCGACACCACCCACGGCAAGCGCCCGCACCGTCACGCATGACAACCATCAGCCTCCAGTACCTCAGCTCCCCCTCTTGGATAAGAGGGGGCCGGGGGGCGTCGACACCACCCACGACAAACACCCGCACCGTCACGCATGACAACCATCAGCCTCCAGTAACTAGAGCTCCCTCTCTTGGATAAGAGGGGGCTGGGGGGCGTCGACACCACTCGCGACAACCACCCGCACCGTCACGCATGACAACCATCAGCCTCCAGTAACTAGAGCTCCCCCTCTTGGATAAGAGGGGGCCGAGGGGCGTCGACACCACCAGCGACAACCACCAGCAGTATCACCCGCGGCAACCACCCGCAGAATCACCCGCTACAACGATCAGCAGGGTCGCCTATGCCGCCACTCCCGTGGCGGCCACCATGACCATGGTCCACCCTGCTAGTCCACCCTCCCCCTCCTCCGGCACTTCGTGCCACCTCCCCCCAGGCGGGGGAGGAGCTGGGCCAGCGAGCCGGAGCAACAAAAAAAAGCAGGCGGCCCTGCGGACAGGGTCGCCTGTTTTTTGGATCGCTAATCAGCTAATAGCCAATCAGCTCAGGATGGATGAATTACTTCATCACCTTCACAGCGTTGGTGGTGCCGTCGGTGTAGGTGGTAACGACGATGGTCATGCCGTTAGCCTCCTGCATCTCCTGACCAGCCATGTTGAAGTAGCGTACGCCAGCAACGGTCTTGTCAGCGTTGAGCTCGTCAACGTCAACGAAGGTACCCTTAGAGATCTGGACATACTTGCGACCGGTCTCGATGTCGGTAACAATACCAACAACATACTTGTAACCAGCCTGGATCTGCCAGAGGTTCTCGTTCTCATACAGCGGGTTCATGTTGGCATTGCCAAACTCGGGCTCGGTGCCATCAGCCTCGGGACCATAAGCTACGCCATCTACCAGGAAGTAGAAGGGGATGTAGTGCCAATCCTCGGGGTTGGTGCTTACGGGATGACCGTAGAGCTTCCAGGTCAGAGCAACGTTGGTCTGAACGCCGTCGGGATCGTCACCCTGCACGAGCTGATAGTACTGCTTGTTACCGTCCTTGTCGAAGAATACAACCCAAGCGCCAATTGCATAGGGATCACTGGGCTCGGTCCAGGTTACTTCCTGCTCAGCAGTCAAGTCATTGTAGTTCTCGCCACCAGCAACAACGGTGATGGTGTAGGTGCCATACTCGGGCAGCTGGATGAAGCCGTCAACGAGCTCATAGCCCTCAACGGTGAGCTCAACGCCCTCCTCAGGACCATTGTAAGAAATAGCAACCTTACCGTCTACGGTGGGCTCACCAATAACGATCTCACCAGTCAGGTCAACGGGCTCCTGGGGCTGGGGCTTCTCATAGAAGACAGTCTCAGAAGCAGTCAGATCATTGTAGCCTTCGGCAGAAACGGTTACCTCAATCAGGCTCTCACCCTCACCAACGGTGATGGTGCTATCCTCGCCAAGCTCAACAACCTCGCCGTTAACGGTAACGGTGATGGTTACGTCCTCCTCGCCAGTGTAGGTGATGTATACAACACCATTATTATCGGGACCGCTGATCACGATCTCACCAGGCAGGTCAGCAGGAACATCAAGCTTGGGCACGAGATACTCACCAGTTACAGAACCGTCGGTCTGACCCTCAACGTGAGCAACAGCAGTCAGCTTCACGATCTGGTCCTCATCGGTACGAACTACTACGTAGGGGTTCTCAACGGCCTCGCCATCAACGTACAGGGTAACCTCGCCCTCACCAGTAGCGGTGAAGATGTAAGCGTCATCATTCTTGGTTACCTCGATAACGGGAGCGGGAGTCTGAACGGGCTCGCCACCAGCAACAGTTACGTGGCAGGCAATCTCAAAGTGCTCACCCTTGGGGCAGCACTCGCCGCGGGGATCGGTACCAGAGCAAGAAGGCTCGGTGATCACCATGATGTCACCACCGGTGAAGTCCTGAGCAAAGCGAACGGTCAGGGTGAACATCTGATCATAGTCACCAGGAGCCCACTTTACTGAACCAACACCTACGGGATCATCCTCGTCGGGATCCAGACCCTCGGGATAGTAGAAGTCAGCCTCGGTCCAAGCAGCGATGAAAATGTCAACACCCTCACTAACTGCCAGGGCAACACTGCGATCGATGGGGTTACCAGTGCGGGTGTAACCGCTCTGGGTCATGGCAGCACCTGCAAGAGCGTCACGGTTGGTGATGCCCTCGGGGGAGTTGATCCATACCATGAATGCGCTGGTGTACTGGTCGAAGTGAGCCTTTACATCCAGAGTCATCTCACGTGCCTTACCTGAAGTCTGAGCCAGGAACTCGGGCGTTACTTCAAAGTCCTCAATGTACAGGTAGTTGTCGGCCGAAGCGGTACCTACCATCAAGAGGGCTGCAAGTGTAAATAAAAACTTCTTCATAAAACTAAAAATTAAAAAGTTAATAAAAAATTATTAAAGTGTTCTCTATCAGTTGCATAATAATGGTAAAACCTATTCTGTCTTCATCAAATCGTTCCGGATTAATCTGTTGTCGTATTTTTCTTTTATAAATAATGTGCCACATGAGACTTTTGTCACTAGAATAACCACATCCCCGGTCATGGAATCCATGCCGGTTATTAGATGCGGGTAATACTTAAAATTCTCATCATTAGCAATTTATTCATAGTTTTTCTTTAAAAAAACTATTTTGTTTTCCACAAAATTATAACATTTTCCCCAAGTGACAAAATCCAACCGAAAAAAAAGTCTTAAAAAAGTTTAAAATTCAGGGCAAAAAGAGGCTGTGCCATCACCATTTTTGATTGTCGTGATGATGACACAGCCTGTTAGGATCAATATCGAAGCCGGAATCAGGGGGCCTAAAGCATCAGAGGATGAACGAGACGAGGACATAGGTCCAATGCGCCACGATGGCGGCGAACAGGCCGCCGATGGTGTGGGCAAGGATAGCACGCGAGGTGAGTTCGCGATAGTGCATCGAGTCGAGCATCGCGGTGTGGGTGCTCAGGAAGCCGCTCCAGCACATGCCGATGGCGGTGAACACGGCGATGGCGTTGCCATCGACCCAGCCCTCCTGGATGAACTTGGGAACCAGACCGAGCGCGGCACCGACGGCACCAAGGGCGGTGATGGGGAAACCGATGAGGTGAGGATCATTGAAGCCGAAGAGCCACTGGAAGACGAAACCGATCTTCTCGCCGAGCCACGGCAGAACAGCGATACCCTCATAGGCGGCACCCGTATAAGAACCGTCGGCACTGGCCGAGAAGGTGAGGATCATCACCAGCGAGGAGATGATGAGCACACCGGGAATAATGGCGAGACCGACGTCAACACCGGTGCGGCCGCCGTCGAGCAGGGAGTTGAGGACGCGCAGGAATACCGACTTGTACTCCTCGTGGGTCACCTCAAGGTCGGCCTCGGTGAGCTCACAGGCGGGTTCCTCGGCATACTCGGGGTGGGTCTTCTTGACAAAGTGCTGCATCAGGCGGGTGGAGATGATACAACCACAGATGGCACCGACCAGACCGACAAGCGGCTCCTTGAAGTAGCCGTAACCCATCATGAAGATGATGACGATCAGTCCCATACCGAAGGCGGTGCCGAAGTTGGTCAACGAGATGAACTGGAATTTCTTGAAGTGGGAGGCAAAGCGCTTGTCCTGGGAAAGGGTGATAATGGCGGGATTGTCGCTCAGGAAGGTGAGCACCGCACCCAGCGATGCCATACCGGGGAGGTTGAACAGGGGCTTCATCAGGGGACGGAGGGCCTTCTCGAGCAGCTCAACGACGCCAAACTCGACGAAGAGGCGCCCGATAGCGCCAGTGATGACACAGACGGCCATCAGGAAGAAGCAGGTGTTCAACAGCAGGTCATGGGCAGTGTGCATGACGGTGTTGAGCATGTTGGCAGCGCCCATCTTGATGGCGAGACCGCCAAAGAGCAGGACAACAATAGACAGACAAATGACTCCACTGAACTTGTGACGTGCGCGCTTCAGGCTACGGATATACCGCTTGGTGAGCGACATGTGCAATCTACGCATTCTCATTGTTACAGATATCAGTTTTTTAGACGTTAGACACGAGGTGCTAGACGTTAGATTTTGACTTTAGTTTTTATTGTTTGGTGTTAGACGTTAAAAAAACGGGGCAAAGGTAGTAAATATAGTTCAAAGCATCGAAGTTAGAGGTCAAAGATTTTATTACGGCAACAGCTTTTCACGATGCCGATGCCGTAATCACGCCATTCGTGATAAGGGTGAAAAACTATCATTTTATTATTTTTTCACATTATATTATTGTCATCATTTAACAAATAGGCGTATTTTTGCACCAATTTTATTCATAACACCAATAAAGAACAATGAGAAAAACTGTACAATTTTTAACCCTGTTGATGGCTGTCATGTATGCCTCGGCGGCCCATGCTGTCGTTGACCCTTATGAAGCGATGCAGATCACTCCTGCCGAGGGGACAGTGACAAGCCTGCAACACTTTACCATTACCTTCGGCGACCTGCCGGTAGTAGTCACGACCGGTGCCATCCCCACCCTGCAGAAGGGTGGTGGCGTCACGCTCGAAGGCCACATGAGCGTGGATACCGACGGCAAGACGGTGATTATCGACTTTGACGAGGTCAGCACCGCACCGGGAGACTACTATCTGAATCTCCCCGAGAACTCGCTCACCGTCAACGGTGTGCAGCTGCTGCCCTTAACACTGAGGTACAAAATCGAAGGCGACAGCGACTCGTTCTACGAGCAGATCAGCGTCGATCCTGCCGAGGACACGGTGACTAGCCTCCAGAACTTCACCGTCTCGTTCCCGGCCTACATCGGCGAGATCAACTATGGCAGTAAAGCCACGTTGAGGAACGACAACAATGGCATAACCTATCAGGCCGAGATGTTTGCCGTAGGCTACAACGTGCTGATCTATTTCCCCAACGAGGTGACCAAGAACGGCAACTACACGCTCACGATTCCCGCCGGATCGGTCATCATCTACACGCTAGGCTCTGACGTGGAGGAACTTAACTTCCACTACACCATCGAGGGCGGCGACGATGATTCCTTCTATGACTATATCACCATCAATCCGCCCGAGGGCAACGCCATCAGTCTGCAGAACTTCACCATCACCTTCCCTGAAACCGTGGACGGGATCGCCAGCGGCAGCATGGCGACGTTGACCAACCTCACGAGCGGTGCCACCCTCCAGACTGCCATGACAGCCTCGGGGCACGACGTGATGGCGAACTTCCCCATCGAGGTGGTTGAACTGGGCAATTACAAGCTCACCATCCCCGAGGGTTCGCTGATCTTCAACTCGATGGACGAGGACATTGCAGAGCTGACATTCCTGTATAGCATCAAGGCCATCACCCAATCAGAGTACACCATCAATCCGCCCGAGGGCGAAGTGTACCTGCTGCAGAACTTCACCATCGACTACGACTCACCGGTCCTGGTCAACGAGAATGCCCGCCCCTTCCTGGTCAATGACGAGACGGGAACGGCCTATGAGTGCCACATGTTTGAGGTCGGCGGCAACGCCTTTATCTATAAGGAGTATCCGTTGAGCACCCTGGGCAACTACACGCTGCACGTGCCTGCCGCCAGCATCGAGATACTCGAGAACGGCACTGTCAACCCCGAGCTGATTTTCCACTACACCATCGTCGAGAAGGAGTACTATGTGCCCACTGTCATCGAGAACCAGCCCGACGGCGAGCTGCGCCTGTATCAGCGCACGGGATACGTCATCAGGGAAGTGGAAAAGGAAAATGTCGCCGAGGATGAGTGGCCCTATGAGCTCATCACCGTGCCCCAGGACGGTTCGCTGGGCATCGTGTTCGGCGAGAACAACAAGGTTTACATCCAGCGTCCTGTCTCCTGGTCCTATTATAACGGATGGGTAGAGGGCACCCTGGGCGCCGACGGCAAGACCATCACCGTGCCCATGGGACAATATGTCGCCTACACCTATTCGCTGGAGATGGCAGTCCAGGTGGCTGTGTTCACCTACGACGAGGAGCGTGGCTCCTACTTCTACAACCCCGACATCGAGGAGTTGACCTACACCATCGAGGATGACGGCAGCATCAGGCTGAACGGCACCGACGAGCACAATATCCTGGGAACGATGAACCGAGCCTTCGGCCAGAACTTCCAGTATCTTGACTATGAGTGGCTCCAGGATGGTGATTTCGGGTCGGTTTATCTTCCCATCAACGAGACACCGCAGACTCCTCCCGAGGATATGCCCACCGAGATCTATTACCTCACCACGGCCGTCAATGACGGTATGGAATGGGAACCCTATTTCACAACCGTGGTAGTGGGCATCGATGGTGAGGACATGTGGTTGCAGGGCATCACGCCCTATCTGCCCGACGCATGGATCAGGGGACATATCGACGGCAACACCGTCACCTTCCCCAACACGCAGCTGCTGGGCGCCTATGAGGTGCTGCTCTACTTCAAGGCAGCATACTACGACCCTGCCACCGGCAACACGACCCAGAAGGATATGGTATTGACAATTGACGATGAGAATACCTTATATACTTATGATTATGTGTTCATCACGGTTGACCAGCACAACCTCTCCTACATCAACTATTATCAAGGCCTGACGATCTCCAGGTATCCCGATCCCTCGGTATCGGTTCCCCAGGATCTCAAGACCTATGAGTATACAGTCAAGTACAGGACCTGGAGCGAGTATGGCGGCTTGGTATGGAAGCAGCACCCCGTCGCTATCGGTTTTGCCGGCGACCATGTTTACATCCAGGGCATGAGTGAACTTCTCCCCGAGTCGTGGGTAGAGGGCAAGCTCGTCAATGGGCAACTGGTATTTGACATGCCCCAGTATATCGGCAACTATGAGGAAGAGTATGAAATGCCCTACCCCATCTATTTCAACGGCTTTGACGAGGTGAGCGGTCTGGTGATTCGCCAAGTGACCATGGATTACACGCCGCAGACCCGCGTATTCTCTAATCAGTCATCGGGAATCAGCTTCGGCATCAACAAGACCGGATACCTGAGTGTCGAGGACTTCTTCCAAGTTCAGCTGACACCTGTCCAGAGCTTCCTGACCGGTGACGTCAACGACGACGGCAGAGTTTCTATCGACGACGTGACCGACCTCATCAACTACCTGCTGAGCGGTAACGCATCGGGCATCAATCTTGCCGCTGCCGATGTGGACTACGACAATCACTACAACATCAGCGATGTGACCGCACTCATTGCATCCTTGCTGAGTAACTGATAACCAGGCACATCAACACAAGAGGAGGGTGCTCATTGCTGAGCGCCCTCCTCTTATATTGTCATGATAGGGATTGTTTAGGGAGCCGTGGTAGGAGTCCTGACTGGAGTCAAGTCACAGATAAACACTGACCATCCACTCCTAACTCCTAACTTCTAACTCCTAACTCATCAGAACGGTCTGCGTCCGCCAGGACCACCACCCGGAGGACCCCAGCGACCGGGGCCACCACCCCAACGGTCAGCGTTGCGGTCCTTGGGCTGCTCACCCTTCTTGAAGGTGTTGAAGCGGTAGGTAAAGGTTACCATCCCGTAGCGGCCCAGGGAGTTGTAGAAAACATCCTCGATGTAGTCGCCAGTGACATTACGGAAGATATTCTTCCTCTGGCCCAGGATGTCATAGACCGAGATGGTCAAGGCTGCCTGCTTGTCACGCAGGAACTGATAGGCCAGCGAGCCGTTCCAGATCCACTGGTCGCTGTTGTAACCGGCACTGTAACCGCTGGTGGTGCTGTAGCGCAGGTCGGTGCTAACGACCAGGCCAAAGGGAGCCGAATAGGTGCCGTCGAACATACCGCCCCAGGTGTGAATGTTGCGGGTGTTGGACTTGAGCGCCGAGGTGGTGGTGTTCTGGAAGCTGTAACGGGGTCGCAGCTCGATGTCAAACACACTGTTGCGGAACGCCAAGCCGGGCGAATAATTGATGAACCAGGTGTTGCTGCGGTTCTCGACGCCGTTGGTGACACTCTTGGTGACACCATAACGGGTGAACATGTGACTGGTGAAGTACCATACCTTGCTGGCACCGAAGGGGAAACTCAGCATGTTCATCGCCATAGCGCTCCACACGCCGCCCACATTAGTGTAGCTGGTGATGCGTCCACCGGTCAGTTCGTCGGTAGTCACGTCCGAAACAATGCTGTTCTGGGCGAAGTCGACGTTCATCATCGCCATGATGCTACGCTGGGCACCCTGGGCGAAGTCACCGAACCGCAGGTTGATGTTGTGGTTGAAGGTGGGCTTCAACTCAGGATTACCGATGATGACATTCAAGGGGTTGCTCTCGTCGGCGACGGGCTGCAACTGGGTGATGCTGGGCTGGTTAGCGCGCATGCGGTAGAAGAAGTTGAGGTTGCGCGTATCGGTGAACTTGTAACGGAAACGTGCATACGGGGCCACCGACCATGCCCAGCGCGCGGCGATGTCACGGGCGCTGTTGATGAGGTCTTTGCTCTTGGACATGGCGCTGTTGACACTGATGCCCACGTTGAGGTTATAGGCCTTGCGCACCTGACGGAAACCGGCGCTGAACTCCTGATTGAAGAACGTGTTGCGGAAGCTGTTGCTCAGGGGCTCGTTCCACTCCTGATCGGCAATCGTTCCGCCAGGCCAGCCACCGATGCGGTCGTTGTCATAGACCATCTTGTCGCTCGTGGTGTAGCGGTAGTTGCCACGGTAGGAGAACTCTAGGAATCGGGCATTCTTCACGTCGCCCAGGGGCTCGGTCCACGAGAGGCGTCCCGTCACGTTATGGGTCTTGCGACGGTTGTTGGCCGTCTGGTCGATAAGCTGATCCTGGTCTTCCAGCAGGTAGTAGGTGTTGTCGGTGTAGGTGTCGGCGTCCTCACGCACATTGCTGTAACGGTAGTTGAGCATCAACGACTGGCTGCGGCCGGGATGACTGGCCACCTTGTGGTTATAAATCAGGCGTGCGCCCCACTCGTAGCTCTTGCCGTCGTTGAAGAAGTTGCTCAAGCTGCGGTTGACTGCGGTCCTGGCGGCATCGCCGGCACGGGTGAGCGACGAGTCGTTGCGCTCGCTCTTGTTGAAGTTGAACGAGAAGTTGGGACGGAACTCGATGGTGTTGTTGCTGTCCACCTCCCACTTGAGTCGGAAGTCACCACGCAGGTTGTGGCTCTTGTCACGGGCTGCGGTGTTGGCATCGTAGTAGCTGACCGAGTCGGTCAACAGGTTCTGACGTGCCGTGCGGGTACGCGTGTCGCGGTCGCTATGGCTGTACATGATGTCACCGCCCACGCGGAAGTGCTCGTCCTCCTTGCTGCCGACGTTGAAGTTGATACCGGCATACTGTGAGGTGGTCACGCCACGGTCACCGCCGAAGCGCTGGAAACGTCCCGAGGCTCCGTCACCGAAACCCAGGTTGTTCACGTTGTTGCCGCCGCCTAGGATGGTAAACTGGTTGCCATCGCGGAAGTGGTTAATCATCACATTGCCCGCATAGCGTTTATCGGTGCCATAGCCGGCATTGACAGTGCCAAACCAGCCGTTGTTCATGCCCTTCTTGACGGTGAGGTTGATAACCGTCTCGTCGTCGCCATCGTCCACACCGGTGAGGCGAGCCAGGTCACTCTTGCGGTCAACGATCTGGAGCTTGTTGATCATGTCGGCAGGGATATTTTTCGACGCCACAGTGGGGTCGTCGCTGAAGAACTCCTTGCCGTCGATGAGGATCTTTTTCACTTCTTTGCCGTTGGCTGTGATCTTGCCGTCAGTGCCCACCTCGACGCCCGGCAGGCGCTTCAGCAGGTCCTCGACCACGGCATTGGCCTGGGTCTTATAGGTGTCGGCATTGAATTCGATGGTGTCTTCCTTGACAACGATGGGGCTCTTCACACCCATGACCACCGTCTCCTTGAGCATGATGGTGTTGGGATCCATCTGAACCACACCCATATTCACGTCGCGACCGTCCTCGCCGACGGTGACGTGCTTGATGAGATCGTTATAGCCCAGATAGGAAAAGCGCACCAGATACTTACCTGGCTTGACACCCTTGATGTTGAATACACCGTTCATGTTGGTCGTGGTGCCCTTGACCATGGTGCTGTCCTTGTTGGTCATGAGCAGCTTGACGGTCGCCTCGATGAGCTCGGTGGTATCCTGGGAGTCCACCAGCACGCCGTTGATGACGGCATCATGCGCAGCGAGAGGCAACATGCAGCTCACGGCAATCACAAGAGTGATAAAAATGTTCTTCATATTTCTCGATATAATAAGCTGTGTGATTTGATGGTGCAAAATTACTTGAATGTTGTAAATCGTGCAAAAAAATTCGCTTAATCCACCTTTTTTATAGACAAATGAGAATAGGCACCATTTTATTTACTTTTTCACCTTCAACGTTTGGCTTCTTGACTGATTTGTTGTACATTTGCGGATTAGAATCCTCACAAAGATATAGAAAATATGAGCAAAGTCATTATCATTGGATGCGGTGGTGTCGGCACCGTGTGCGCCCACAAGTGCGCGCAGAACCCTGACGTGTTTAACGAGATCGTGATTGCCTCGCGCAACCGCGCCAAGTGTGATGCCGTGGCACGTGCCATCGGTAAGGACAACATCACCACCGACCAAGTGGATGCCGACGACGTGGAGCAACTCGTGGCCCTGCTCAACCGCCACAAGCCCGACATGGTCATCAACCTGGCCCTGCCCTATCAGGACCTGACCATCATGGAGGCATGCCTGCGCTGCGGCGTGCACTATCTGGACACCGCTAACTATGAGCCCCGTGACGAGGCCCACTTCGAGTACAGCTGGCAATGGGCTTATCGCGAGCGCTTTGAGCAGGCTGGCTTGACCGCTATCCTGGGCTGCGGCTTTGACCCGGGCGTGAGCGGCGTCTATACCGCCTATGCCGCCAAGCACCACTTCGGCGAGATGCACACGCTGGACATCGTGGACTGCAACGCTGGTAACCACGGCAAGGCCTTCGCCACCAACTTCAACCCCGAAATCAACATCCGCGAGATCACACAGAAGGGCCGCTACTGGGAGAACGGCAAGTGGGTAGAGACCGGCGCGCTGGAAATCCACAAGCCCCTCACCTACCCCATGATCGGCCCGCGCGAGAGCTACCTCATGTACCACGAGGAGCTGGAGTCGCTGGTCATCAACTTCCCCACACTGAGGCGTGCCAGGTTCTGGATGACCTTCGGCGAGGAGTACCTGACCCACCTGCGCGTGATCCAGGACATCGGCATGGCAAGCATCGAGCCCATCAACTACCAGGGCATGGAAATCGTGCCGCTGCAGTTCCTCAAGGCCGTGCTGCCCAATCCTCAGGACCTGGGCGAGAACTACACGGGCGAGACAAGCATCGGCTGCCGCATCAGCGGTACCGACAAGGAAGGCAAGCCCCTCACCTACTACATCTACAATAACTGCGACCACCACAAGGCCTACGAGGAGACCGGCATGCAGGCCGTGAGCTACACCACCGGCGTGCCCGCCATGACGGGTGCCATGATGTTCCTCAAGGGACTGTGGCGCAAGCCCGGCGTACACAACGTCGAGGAGTTTGATCCCGATCCCTTCCTGGAGGTGCTCAACAAGCAGGGTCTGCCCTGGCACGAGCAGTTCAACATCGACCTGGAGGCCTAATGGTTTAGATATCAACAAGAAATGGATGCCGCAAAGCATCCATTTCTTGTTTTATCTAGATTGTCTAGTGTTGTTCTTGGGGGAAGAGGGCAATCAGTTTCTCGTCGGCGGCACACCAGGGTAGCGTCTTCAGTTCGTCCCAGGGGAGCCAGCGGCTGGCGGCGTGCTCGCGCATGGTGAATGCCGTCGTGGTCGCCGTACAGCGATAGGCGGCAAGGGTGATGGTAAAGTCGGGGTAGTCGTGGGTGACGGTGGCCAACAGTTCATGCACCTCGACGTCAAAGTCCATTTCCTCGAGCAACTCACGGTGTACGGCCTGTTCGGGCGTCTCACCGGGCTCAATCTTTCCGCCAGGGAATTCCCAATGATGACTGGTGTAGTCGTAGCGTGACACGCCACGCTGCATGCACAGCACCTTGCCGTCCACCTCGACGACAGCTGCCACTACATTATAGTGTTTGCGCTCCATTGTCACTTAACCAGGGTCTTGCCGGCGTCTTGCCAAGCCATCACGCCACCGTCCAGGTTGGTCACCTTGAATCCACGAGCGGTGAGCAGACTGGCTGCACGCGCGCTGCGGCGTCCGCTGCGGCAATAGACAGCCACCTGTCGCTGCGGGTCAAGCACTGCCATCGCCTGATCGACAAAGGTCGTGTCATTCACATCCACGAGTGTTGCACCGGCAATGTGGCCGTCATCATACTCATCCCGGGTGCGCACGTCAAGCAGTTGCACGGCAGGATTGGCAATCAAGGTCTGGAACTCATCGACGCCCATGTTGGCATAGGTACCGATCATCGCTGTTTTCTTGGTCCCCTTACTGAAAATTTTGGCACATGACACAGCGATAATGGTCAATACGGCAAGCAGTATCAGGGACTTTATTTTAATCATCAGAATCATCATTTCCTCTTCTTTTTAATAGTTTGATGCAAAGGTATAATTTTTTTTCATGACAACGGGCATTTTAACACTTTTAGGCACGATTTTTGCAGTGTTTTTATCCGGTATGAATAAACCTTCTCAAACTTTTTTACAAAAATATTTTTAACTTGTGCCCAAAAAAGGCACACGTTGAATTTATATTTGCAATGTAAAAAAATTGAAAATTATTTCGGCTACGCAAAAAGACTGCGCTCTCACGCCGTTCCTTTGCGCCACGAATGTGAAATGTACCCCACCACGACGCCCCAGTGACGTCCAAGGTTCCAACTCTGAAATGCACCAACGACAAAACGTGCCTTAGGAAAAAGAAACACTAACATTCTGAACTGCCGCCGCACCTCGTCCCTCCACACACGAGGCAATCCATCACCCCATCGCGGGCACCGATCCAAAGAATCGGACTGAATCTTGAATTTATAGTATGAGATTAATATTAAATTAAGAAATTACTAATTATTAAAAACATTTTAAACTATGACGACGATTACCACTTCTTCATTCAAGACCTACAACCGCGTGCACAATTATCTGTACAACAAGAACATCGAGTGCTGGGGAGACCTCGAGAACCTCAGTATCAGCTTCTTCAACCTGTCGCGTGAAGAGACCGACGAACTGCTCAAGAAGCTCATCAAGCATTTCCACTTGACACCCGCCACCACAAACCGCACCCTCGCTGCCTAAAAGCGACACACACGACCGCGAACGGTTGACCAGTGCCTCATCGACACGAGTGTCAACCGTTCATCACCGCGGTCCACACCCCATGAGCTCGCGTCCCGGCCAACCCGGGACGCCCCCTCGTTGACTGCTGCCACCAACAAGAGATTGATTACTAACAAACTGATTTACAATGGAAAAGAAAAACGACACAAAGAAGAAACAAACCACGGCTGCCACCAAGCGCCAACTCACTCTGCTGGATGCCATCGAGACCATCGTCGGCAAGGCTCGCAACTCCCAGCTGAGCGAGAAGTTCATGACACAATGCCAGGATGAGATCCAACTTGTCGCCGACGCCTATGGCATTACCCCACGGCAGGCCATCCTGTTCTGCATCACGCTGGAGTGCGGTCCTCACCACGTGAGCCACTATGAACTGCCCCGTTACCTGGACATGAGCAACGTCAAGAGCCTGACCTTCGGTCCCGACATCAACGCGATGATCAAGATGAGGCTCCTGCGCTATTGCGACAGGGACCACGACGGTTTCGGTGTTCCCGAGCCCGTCATCACGGCACTCAGGGAGAACAAGGCCGTCATCAGGCCCACGCTTCTTGTCGAGGACTGCTTCACGCTGTTTGAAATCATGAGGAGCTGGTTTGAGTGGCTGTGCAACGATAGCATCTCTCCCGATGAGATGTGCGATGACCTGAGCAAGCTCTTCAAGGATAACTGCAAGAGAATCGCCTTTGCCCGTCAGATGCACGAGATGAAGCTCAGCAACAACGATATGCTGTTGCTGACGTACTTCTGCCACAGGCTGGTCAACGAGGATGACCATCAGATTGTACCCGGACAGCTCGATGACCTCTACGAGAGGCGCGCTGCCTATAAGCGCAATGTCAGGGAGCTGGCAGGCGGCACTCACCGACTCATGCAGATGGGGTGGATCGAGAACGCTTGCATCGACGGCACTGCCGACTCCTCCATGTTCTGCCTCACCGACAAGGCCAGACGCGAGCTGCTGTGCGAACTCGACATCGAGATGCCTACCGTGAAACTGAGCAACCTGATGGAGCCCAAGACCATCAAGGCCAAGTCGATGTTCTACCCCAACGCGATGCAGCAGCAGATCGACGAGTTGAACAACTTCCTCGACGACAAGCAGTTCGTGCAGATCCAGCAACGCATGGCAGACAACGGTTTCCGCACGGGCTTCGCCTGCCTGTTCTACGGAGCACCGGGTACCGGCAAGACCGAGACCGTCTATCAGCTGGCGCGCACCACGGGACGCAGCATCATGCTCGTGGATGTGCCACAGATCAAGAGCAAGTGGGTGGGCGACAGCGAGAAGAACATCAAGGCGCTGTTTGATCGCTACCGCGACCTGGTCAAGCGCTGCGAGCTGGCCCCCATCCTGCTGTTCAACGAGGCGGACGCCATCTTCGGCGTGCGCAAGAACGGTGCCGAGAATGCCGTGGACAAGATGGAGAACACCATCCAGAACATCATCCTCCAGGAGATGGAGAACCTGCACGGCATCATGATAGCCACCACCAACCTCGAAAGCAATCTGGACGACGCCTTCGAGCGCCGCTTCCTCTACAAGGTGAAGTTTGAGAAGCCCGACGCCACGGTGCGCAGCCGCATCTGGCAGGTGATGATTCCCGAACTGAGCGATACCGATGCCATGACACTCGCCAAGGCCTTTGACCTGAGCGGCGGACAGATCGAGAATGTCGCCCGCAAGAACACCATCAACAACATCCTGCATGGCGATAGCAGCGACCGCCTCGACACGCTCATGGGCTACTGCAAGGACGAGACCCTGAACGCGGCATCTATCTACCGCCCAATGGGTTTCAAATAACACAATATAATTGTCGTCACAGTGCCTGCATCACTTTTTTCAAGTGGTGCAGGCCTTATTTTTTAAAAAATAACTATCTTTGCCCCACCAAATCAAATAGCTATCATCGATATGAATCATTTCAAGCGATTATTTTTCTCACTGCTGGTATGTGCCACTGCAGGTTCGGCATCGGCACAGTACTATAGCGGAGATCGCACCTTTGACAGTGAGAACAAGAACGAGGTATCCCTCTCGCTGACCACAGGCAAGAACATCATCACGGGTCCGTGCATCGGCAACACCGTGCACTACAAGCACTACTTCAACAACCACTGGAGCGTGGACGGCGGCGCCAACCTGCAGTACACCAAGGGGCTGTACGGTTTCAAGGCCAAGGGCGAGTATCACCTGAAGGTCAAGTCTTTCCACATTTTTGCCTCGGGTGAGTACATGTTCAACCATTACCACGACTTCAACACCAATGAGAACGTGGGCAACATGTCGGCCCGCTTTGAACGTGGCTACTGGGACATCACCTTGGGCGGCTCGTTAATCGGCTACAACATGATGGGTGACCACTATACCGAGCCTCTCACGCTCACCTTCGGCGCCCATGCTTCGTTAAGGCCCCGCACTAACCGCTGGAACGTGGGTGTGCTATTCCGCAACTATGACGACTTCTACTACGAGAACTGGAACATCAACTGGGGTCTAGACTTCTACTACAGGTTCAGTCCCCGTTGGAAATTGTTCGGCGAGTTCAATATCCGCCCTGCCGGCTCAATGAGCCAGTTGGCAAGCAAATATGAGACAACAGGCAAAGTTGGTTTAATCTTTCGATGGAAATAACAATGAAAAAGTCAGTATTATATAGCCTCATGGCAGCCGCACTGCTCGCAGCAAGTGTATCATTCACCTCATGTGAAAAAGTGAGCCCCCAGGGTGTGCTCATGGGCAACACCAGTGTTGACGACCGTGTGAAGCAGTCACTGGTCAACAATTCCTTCTATGAAGTGGCATGGGACAAAGAACTGCCCGACACCGTAACGGAATACTCCTTCCTTGTGGGCAGCGACAGCCACATTACCTTCGACCCGGGCCGTCTCGAAGAGATGCTCGATATCAGCATCAATGATGGCGACCTGTTCTGCTGCCACTTGGGCGACCTTGCCGACACCAAGGCTGAATACTATTACAATACAGAAAAGGCACTTTATTATGCCACCGAAAAATGGCAGGATAAGTACCTGGAGCCATATCTTGACGAAGGAGAAGCTGTTATAGACACCCTGTTCTATGTAGATCCAAGGACCGGTTGCTTGTATCGCAAAGATGACATGTCCATCGTACCCATATTCTTGCCCTTTTATCCTGTAGTGGGTAACCACGATATCACCCACAACGGATGGGCTTTGTACAGCAGACTGTTCAAGAGCTCGTTCTATGAATTCACTGTCAAGGTGGGTAATAAATTTGATCGCTTCATTTTCCTGGATTCGGCCAACGGCACATTGGGCGACTTCCAGATTGAGCAGATTGATGATGGCGTTTTCTGGCGTGACAAGAAGAACATCCGCAATACCTTTGTCTTCACCCACACCAACATCTTCAGGCCATCACTCAACGAGTTCGCATCGACCTATTGCCGAGAAGAGATGTACTATATCCTGGACAAGTTGGCAGACTGGAAGACGACCATCGCCTTCTGGGGGCATGTACACGCGTGGGACGAGAGAGATTTTGGAGGTGTGCATCACATCACCATGCCGTCGATGAACTTCGTTGACCATCCCAATGGCGGCGATGACCTGATTGTGCGCATTACCGTTACTGGTGACCACGAATACAAGATGGACCGCCTGGGGCTGCACTGCAAGGAGCGCAGCAAGAAAGAACTGGAAGAACTGGGATACAAAACCTCTACCAAAATAACAGATTAATGCGCTTCATGTGATTGAGTATAAGGCGATAGAATTTGAGGACCTGGACATCTTCCGCTCCTATCTGCGGTGGGAAGATGTCCAGGGCTGCGAATGGAGCAGCGTGAACCTGCTCACCTGGAACCACTTCGGGCTGGAATATGCCATCGTCAAGGGGTACCTGGTGCTGCGGTTCATCTATGGCGGACAATACACCCATACCATGCCGCTGCCGCCTGTACCCGAGGGAGTCGAGCACCCACGCCTGTCCGAGGCGGGCGACGGTTGCTTGGAGTGCGTCATCCGTGCCCTGCGCGACGAGTGCTTTGCCCATCACCAGCCCTTCAGCATCACCAACCTGAACCAGCAGGGAATCGACTTCCTGCAACGCGTGTTCCCGGGCGAATTTGAGTTCTCCGAGCCGATGACCGAGCGCTATGACTACATCTGCCTCAGGGAAAACATTATCGCCCTCGAGGGCAAGGAGATGCGCCCCAAGCGCCAGCACCTGTACCAGTTTCCACGATTCTATCCCAATCACGAATATCGCCCGCTGGAGCCCAGCCTCTTTCCCGAGTGCCTGCAACTGCTACAGCACTGGAGCGACAATGCCGAGGCCATCGGCCACCTGCAGGGAGCCGACAGCAAGGTGATGGAGCGCGAGTCCATTAGCCAGGTATTCAACAACTGGGAGCGTTTCGGTGCCATCGGCGGGGCGGTGTTTGTGGATGGCAAGATGGTGGCGTTCACCTATGGCGTGCCCATCAACGGCAACACCTTTGACCTGTGCGTCGAGAAGGGCGACATCGCCTATAAGGGCGTCTATACCGTTGTGCGTCACAACTTTATGCAACAGATTCCCGAGCAATACACTTACATCAACCTTGAGGAGGACTTGGGACTGCCGGGACTGCGACGTGCCAAGTCATCTTATCACCCTGCCTATCAGATCAAGAAAGACCGCGCCATCTCACGACCCGAACAATCCGTCATCAAGGAGGAACGCAGACGTGAAGGCGCTCGCCACCTGATGCAGGTGGTGTTCAACGACAGCGTCGAGGCGCTCGACATCTTCTTCTCGCACGTGTATAGCCCCGCCGGCAACTACTGCCGCAGCCAGGAGGGAGAAGTCGTGTCGGCGGCCCAAGCCCTGCCCTATCGCCTGCTCTATCACAGCGAGCATGCCGACGCCGTCTATCTCTACGCCGTGGGCACCCTGCCCGAGTGGCGCGGCCAGCACCTGATGGCACGTCTGTTCAAGTATATGCACCGCGGCCTGCTGTGCCAGGGCAAGGTCTTCTCCACCCTGTTGATTGAGCAGCCTGGCCTGCAGGAGATGTACGAGAAACTGGGCTATGCCCAAGTCGGCATCGCCCCGCTGATGGACGAGAATGTGGTGGAAAACGGCTTTGAGGCCTATGACCAGTGGCAGCGCTCAAGGCCCTGTGTCCTGCTGCAGGACGAGAACAGGTGGCAGGCGCTGCAGGTCTATAGCCGATTTGACAAGTCCTATTACCTTGTCAAGCCCCATTACAAGGGCATGGTGCGCGTCATCAATGTCATGGCAGCCCTTCAGCTCCATGCCGCCGCCCATCCCGACCTGTTGCTGAAACTGCATGTCTCGGGCGACGAGCACATCAGCGACAACAACGGCTGCTATGCCATCCAGGGCGGCACAGTCTGCCGCATCTCCCGCTGCACCAGCATCGAGACGACATTCACTATCAACCAATTAACAGAATTTCTCTTCAAGGACGCACCTCTCGAGATGCCCCTCGTGCTACTCTAATAAAACCCCATCTCCCTAATCTTAGAGGGGCATCGATGCAACCGCTATGACACCCCAGCAGGGCCAACTATGACACCCCAGCAGGGTCGACTGTGCCGCCACTCCCGTGGCGGCCAGCATTGACAACGGCCCGTCCTGTTATCCTCAACGATTACCTGATGATGTCGTCCTCGCTGGTCACGTTCTCATGACCACACCCCTCGTCGCACAACCAACCGAAGGGGTCACTCTTAGCGGCTGGGAAACTGTAGAACACCCAGTGCACGGGTTTCCTGAAGCCGAATCTACGTCCTTTGTGTTCATGCACCGGCGCTTGATAGCACACCGTCACGCCACTCACATATTTGTCCCGCTCGTAGGGGCTATACCTCACCCCATTGGTCTCGATATAGGCCAAATCCTCCATGCAATCGTGCTCAACGATATTTGACGGAAAGACGCGATTGCCGCCCAGGACGTTCCTCGCCACGGCCAGATACTCGGGCGTTGCGGTCTTTTCCCAACGACGGCTGGCGTGTGCAAACCAGCCGCACTCGGTTGCCCACTTGGCGATTTCCTGTATCGACACGTCACCTGCATCGGGATGGCGGCGCTCAAACAAGTTGAGCAGCAGCGACAATTCGGCAGTAGCACCGTCAAGAGAACCTTGCTCGTCATGACCAAGCACGGCAAAGAAATTGTAGCACTCGTCGGCAGTCTTGTTGTAAACCGTTGTGTCCGAGCGGGTATAGGCGCGACCCGGGATGAACTTTCGGCCTTTCTGCCCATGGGCAATGAGGGCGGTGAAATACTTGACGGCTTCCTCGAGGGGCATGAAGCGGTAGGCATCGCGCTCGTCTTTCAAGTGTTTCTTGATGGCCTCCTCGGGGTGGAACTGCACACCCAGGGCAAACGTCTTGTCGGTGCGCTCGATGGCCTCGATGATGTCAACGCCATCGGTCGGCGTCACACCGGTCACCCGCAAGGGGGTTCCCGTCACGTCGCCCACCACCTGATGGTGCCACGAGGGCACACCACGGATGATATCAGTGCCCGCAACGGCAAGCAGCAGCGAGGCGCTGTCGGTGACAACGACGTCGTGAGGGGTATAGTAGCGCTTGCCCTCGGCATCGCGCTGCATGCGGTGCAGATAATGATACTCCTTGCCCAGGCCTTCGAAGTAAACACCCAGGTCCTGAATGAGCGGCGCCCCCGAAACGACGCCCAGCATCTGCATGCCGCGACACAGGCCCAGTACCGGGATATCGTGGTCCAGGCAATAGGCCATGGTGAGGTACTCCGACACGTCACGCGTGGCGTTGGCGGGGCTGTCATCGGCAATGCCGTGCCACGGCTGCGGAACGGGAAACAGGGTGGAACTGATGTCGCCGCCGCCCAGGAAAACGACAGCCTGCACCCCAGCCAGCAGAGCATCGGCATCGGTGCCGTGGTAGGTGTCGCGCTTGACGATGTCGGCATACTGCTGAAGCAACACACCGAATTCATCAACATATTTCGCCCCTATCTTCCCATTGTCATAGTCAAATCCCGCGGGGCACAGCTGCGGCAGAATCACCGCCTCGCCACCTGCCGCCTCGATGGAAAGGACGACGCGCTCATAGGCCGCTGCATTGGGTTGCCAGGCGAGCCCTACACGCACCCGCGCGTCCTCACCCGCCGTAGCCCCAAACGAAATGGCCCATGCCAACAGGACAAATACCCAGTATCTCAACATCTTGTATTCCATATCACTCCTAACCCCTAACTCCTAACTCCTAACTCTAATTCTCCTTCAGCATCTCGAGCACTTGTTCCACGGGCAGGGCATCGACGTGGTAACCATTGCGGCCGGTCATCGGCTCGGCCATGAACAAGGAGTTCCACAGGGCCTCGGCGGTCGCCTCGATAGTGGCGGCAAAGATAGAGGACATCTCGCTGTTGGCCAGCACTGTAGAAGTGATGGTCTTGGCATTGCTGTCGATGAGGTTACCCGGGGCGACCGACAGGGCAATGACATAGTCGCCGCTGCCATTACTGGCGATGCCGCCGGTCTTGGCCATGCCCATCATGGCACGCTTGGCGACACGCTCCAGGTTGCGTGAGTCGAGGGGCGCGTCGGTAATGACGACCATCATGCAGGAGCCGTCCACATTCTCGGTCTTCTGGACGTGATTGATGAAATCGTACTTGTGGAGCCGTTGACCCACCTGCACACCGTCAATCTCCAGGATGCCGCCGTAGTTGGTCTGCACAAGCACGCCGATGGTGTAACCGCCCAGCGACTCGGGCAGCACGCGCGACGAGGTGCCGATACCGCCCTTGAAACCGAAGCAGATCGTCCCTGTCCCTGCGCCCACACATCCCTGCTCGACCGGGCCACCGTGAGCACTGGTGATGGCTTCGATAACCATCTGGGGCGTGACGTGCATGCCGCAGATGTCGTTCAGCCGGCCGTCATTGGTCTCGCCCACCACGGCGTTGACCGACCTCTCGCGCTCGTTGCCAGGTTGCATCAGCGTGTAGCGTATGACACCCTCCAAGCCTGCAGCAACACTCAAGGTGTTGGTGAGGATGACGGGCGTCTCAATGTTACCGAGTTCGCGCACCTGGGTCACGCCCGCCAGTTTGCCGAAACCGTTACCCACATGGATGGCAGCAGGCACCTTCTGGCGGAAGATGTTGCCCTGATGCGGCACGATGGCGGTGACGCCAGTGCGGATGCTGTCGCCCTCGATGAGGGTCACATGGCCCACGGTGACACCTGGCACATCGGTAATGGCATTATATGGTCCTGGCGAGAAAATCCCCGTCGGGAATCCCCACTCTCTCAGGGTCTTGCGCTGCGGCTGTGCCACGGCAACGACCGCTATCATCAGCCCCAGTACCAATAGGATGTAACGTCGCTCTTTCATATCAATCCAATATTAGTCAGGTTACAAAGGTAGTAAAAAGTTTTTACTCCCTGATTGCCACCCGCACAGTAGAGACGCAAAATTTTGCGTCTCACGAGTGGCAATACGGCTGGCTCCACGACAGGGCGCCGTGGGACTAAGTTTTGGGTTTGCTCCCAACGCCTCGCAAAAAATCTAAAAATATTTACTATCTTTGCCGGCTGAATTGGCGATATGGACATTCTGGTCATAGCACTGTTTTCACAAACCAAGCCAACACCAGATGCCACTAGATTGATTATCAACGACTAATTGAATGCGAGATCGGCAACTTGACATTTATAGGGCACTCTTGATGATGCACATTCCCTGCGTCGCCCACAATGCCTACTGGCTGGGCAATGCAGTAGAGCCCTACCGCTCGTTTGTGCTTCTCTTGATAGCACAAGCGTTCTTCATTTCAGGTTCTGCCATGTCGCTGCGTAAGTCAAAAATCACCCTTTGGGGCATCTTTGTCAACCGTTTCAAGAGGTCCATCGCCCCCTTCTACATCTACGCTGCCGTGATGCTCGGCGTGATCGGCGTCCTCTCCACCCTGCTGCTGAAAGGTACCAAATACTTCAGGCTGCTGCCGTTTGACGTCACCGCCTACACGTGGTCAGATGTGCTGGATGTCATCTTGTGCTGGGATCTGCCTCACTGCCCCTTCATGGCCCACTTGTGGTTCATACCCGTCTATATTATCCTGTATTGCTCGCTCGCGCTGCAGACCAAGGTGATGAAGTACTTCAACCGCTATGTCTATCTGGCCATGTGCGTCATCCTTTTCCTTCTGGTTCAAGGATTTACCGATCTTTCTTTCCTGCGCGAACTGCTGTGCTACAACGTGTTCACGGTGACGGGTTACCTGTTCTACAAGCGTGACAGCGAGCGCATCACGACCATAATTGGTGTTACGGCCCTAGCACTCATCCTCGCCAATGAATTCATCTTCGGCGGCCACTTCGTCCCGCTTCAGGACCACAAGTTCCCGCCCGACTGGATTTACCTCTCCTATTGCGTGATGATCTTGTGCTTCCTCTCGCTTGTCTTCAGGAGAATCACGTTTCCCTACAATACCATCTTCAGAATCTGGAACGAGCGCGGCTATACCATCTATCTGTACCAGAGCCTCGTGCTGTGGTTTGTCTATGGACTGCACCAGACGGGCCTCATCAAGTGCTCGATCATGCCGGTCAACTTCATTCTCGACTTGGTGCTCGTGTTCATCTTGTCCACCGCCCTGTCCTATGTGACCTACCCCCTTGAGAAATGGGTCATGCGCAAGGTGGGGCTATCTAAGCCTAAAACTCCCGCACAGCAGCAGGCCAAAGCCTAAGAAAGTCGTTTTTTGGGGAATTTGTTCACGTTTTATTGAAAATGTGCTATATTTGCATCCTAATATATGCATTAGCCATCAGCTGTTAGCGCTTAGCCTTTTGCTGGCTAATGGCTAATGGCTAACGGCTAACGGCTAACGGCTAAAAACTAAAAAAAATGGGAAAGAACAAACTCAAGAAATTTGCCGACATGGAGCGCATGCAGTGTGTGTTCCAGTTCCCCTGGGCTGTGGTGACGCAAGAGGGCGGATGCCCCATGCGCGGCAAGTGGAATGAACAATATTTCAAGAACGACAATCCCATCGTGCTCGAGCTGGGATGCGGCAAGGGCGAATATGCCGTGGGACTGGCACAACGCTTTCCCGACAAGAACTACATCGGCGTGGACATCAAGGGTGCCCGCATGTGGACGGGCGCAAAAATGGCAACCGAGCTCGGAATGGGCAACGTCGCCTTCCTGCGAACCAGCATCGAGCTGATCGACAAGATGTTCGCCCCCGACGAGGTGTCCGAAATCTGGATCACCTTCCCCGACCCGCAGATGAAGAAAGTGAACAAGCGCCTCACTTCGACCCGCTTCCTGGATAATTACCGCAACATCCTGCGCGACGGCGGCCTGGTCCACCTGAAGACCGACAGCCCGTTCCTCTACACCTACACCCACGCCCTAGTCGAGGAAAACCATCTGCCTGTAGAAACCGACACCGATGACCTGTATGCCAGCGGCATGGCCGACGACATCCTGGACATCAAGACGCATTACGAGATGCAGTGGCTGCAGCGTGGCTTGACCATCAAGTACATCCGCTTCGCCCTCCCGCATGGCGTGGAGCTTGTGGAACCCGACATCGAGATTGAGCCCGACACCTACCGCAGCTACAACCGCGGCTACATCCAGATGCCACAACTCATGGACAAGGAGAACGACGAGTAGCGACAGTGTTAATCTATGCCGTGGCCCCCGTCACGGCCCCAAATACTAAAAACTAAAGACTAAAAAACTTACAACTAAAAACTAAAAATGACCATTTATCCGAATCTGATATTAGACGCCCTGCGCACGGTGCGCTATCCCGGCACGGGAAAGGACATCGTGGAGATGGGCATGGTGAACGATGACATCCGCATCGACGGCAACCGCGTGAGCCTGTCACTCACCTTTGAGAAACCCACCGACCCCTTCATCAAGAGTGTTGTCAAGGCTGCCGAAGCCGCCATCCTCGCCCATGTGGGCAACGAGGTGGACATCAAGGGCAACATCGGAGTGAAAACCGCACAGGAGAACCCCGTGCGCAAGATAGTCGACCCGCTGCCTGGCGTGAAGAACATCATCGCTGTGAGCTCGGGCAAGGGCGGTGTGGGCAAGTCCACCATCGCCTGCAACCTGGCTGTCGCACTCGCCCTGCAGGGCTACCGCGTGGGACTGCTCGATGCCGATATCTTCGGACCCTCGATGCCCAAGATGTTCGGCGCCGAGGACGAGCAGCTCTACATGCACGAGGTGGATGGCAAGAACTTGATCATCCCTCTGGAGAAATATGGCGTGAAGATGCTCTCGCTGGGCTTCCTCGTGGACAAGGAGAAGGCCATCCTGTGGCGCGGCGCTATGGCAAGCAATGCCCTGCGACAACTCATCAACGAGGCCGACTGGGGCGAGCTTGACTACTTTGTCATCGACCTGCCCCCTGGCACCAGCGACATCCACCTGACGCTGGTACAGACACTTGCCATCACCGGTGCCATCGTGGTGACCACTCCGCAGCAAGTGGCGCTGGCCGACGCACGCAAGGGCATCAGCATGTTCATGGGCGAGCACGTGAACGTCCCCGTGCTCGGCATCGTCGAGAACATGTCATGGTTCACCCCTGCTACCCACCCCGACGAGAAGTACTACATCTTCGGTCACGACGGCGGCAAGCAGCTCGCCGAGACGCTGGGTGTGGAACTGCTGGGCCAGATTCCGATGGTCGCCAGCATCTGCAAGGGCAGTGATGACGGACAGCCCGTGGTGAGGATGAACGACGTGAGCGGCGTTGCCTTCAAGCAGCTCGCCACACGCGTGGTCGAGGCCATCGACCGCCGCAACGAGACTCTGCCTCCCACCGAAGTCGTGCAAACCCACTAATCAACAAGTATATTTTCTTATTGTATAACTCATAAAGATCTATCGATTATGAAAAAGATTATCGCAATGCTGACGTTGGCAGCTTTTCTGCTCACCAGCTGTGGCTCGGTACCTATCACCGGCCGCAAACAGTTGAATCTTGTCAGTGACCAGGAAGTGCTGGCAGCAAGCCTGCAGGAGTATGCCACCTTCATGCAGACGGCCCCCATTTCGGGCAAGAAGACCCAGAGTGCCCAGGTGACCCGCGTGGGACAGCGCATCGCTGCCGCTACCGAGGCCTACCTCAAGTATGCCGGACTCGAGAGCGAGTTGCAGAATTTCGCTTGGGAGTTTAACCTCATCCGCAGTGATGACGTGAACGCATGGTGTATGCCCGGCGGCAAGATCGTGGTCTATGAGGGTATCATGAACCTCGTCAGCAGTGACGACGAGTTGGCTGTCGTCATTGGCCATGAGGTGGCTCATGCCGTGGCCAAACACAGCAACGAGCGCATGAGCCAGCAGGTACTCGCACAATATGGTGCCAATGCCATCGGTATCCTCACCAGTGGCAAGAGCGCTGCCACCCAGCAGATTGCGCAGCAGGTCTATGGTCTGGGCGCACAGTATGGCGTGATGCAGCCCTTCTCACGCAAGCACGAGAGCGAGGCCGACAAGATGGGCCTGGTGCTCATGACAATCGCTGGCTACAATCCTGATGTGGCTGTCACCTTCTGGCAGAAGATGCAGGCCTCGACAACCCAGGAGCCGCCCGAATTCATGAGTTCGCACCCGAGCCATGCAACGCGCATCTCCGACATCCAGAAGTGGCTGCCCGAGGTCAAGAAACAGTACGGCGGCAAGTAAAGCGCCGTTAACCCAACAACATGGTGGCATGTCATAATGCGCCTCTGGTTTTTTAATCGGCCTAACGGCCGAGAAATTAAACAAAAATTTTATAAAAATTGATTCAATAATTTTGTTTGATTTCTCGCGCGAAGCGCGATTCATTAACTTTGAATGTTTTATGACACGCCACCATGTTTTAAAAACATTAGTTGCCAACTGAGAATGAGCAGGTTACTGACTATAATCGCCTTGTTGACGGCCCTGCTGCCATCAACGGCATCGGCACGCACGATTGCCGATCTGTTCGGCATAGAACCGGGCACGATCTTTCCGTTGCTGACGCGCACCAACCGCCTGGACATGGTGGACTATTACAACAGTGGACAGGTCGTTGATATCGTGAACAACCTGAGCGGCGACAGCCGGTTGCTGGAGCTGGACAGCACCTACCTCAAGGTGCAGACCAGCAACAGCCGTGTGGTGGAGATGCTGATGAGGACCGCCGGCAAGGATACCGTCATCACGGTGATCGAGACGGTGATGACCCCCGTGCCCGACAGCCGCCTCACCCAGTGGAATATACACTGGCAGCGCTTCACCAGCGACAAACTCTTCAGCATGCCTGCCATCGACGACTTCATCGTCGGCAAGATGCCGCACGAGTTGCGCCTCGACCTGCAGGACCAGATGATTTTCCCGCTCATCCGGCTCACCTTCACTGGCGAGAAACACGACATCATCGAGGCGAGCCACGGCCTGGAGCAGTTCCTTGCTCCTAGCGAGTACAAGCGGTTTGTCCAGTACTTCAAGCCATCCATCCGTTACCGTTTCAACGGCCTGAAAATCAAGCCCCTCAAGTAGCCATGCAAGAACAACTGTTTCATGAACCGCCTCAAGGAATGACCTTGAGCGCTTTCAATGCCCTGGTAGAGAATGCCATCAACAGCCGCAGCGACCTGCAGAATCAGTGGGTCATCGGCGAGACTGTCGATATGCACCTCAACAAGAGTGGCCACTGCTATCTGGAACTCATCGAGAAGAACAACACCGGCGACACGATCGCCAAGGCGGGGGCTGTGATGTGGGCTGGCACCTACAGAATGCTGTATCATCAGTTCCTCAATGCCATGGGACAGCCGATGGCCAACGGCATGAAAGTGATGGTCAAGGTCACGGCAACCTACCACAAGCAGTACGGCTTCAGATTGGTAATCAATGAGATAGACCCGAGCTATACGATGGGCGACATGGAACGGCAACGCCGCGAAATCCTCGCCCGCCTCGCCCGAGAGGGCATCATGGAGATGAACAAGCAGCTGCCATGGCCCGATGTGCCACAACGCATCGCCGTCATCTCGTCGGCTACAGCAGCAGGCTATGGGGATTTCATGAACCAGCTACACAACAATCCCTACCGATTGCAGTTCTATACCTGCCTGTTCCCAGCCATGATGCAAGGAGCGCAGACCGTGCCCAGCGTCCTGTCCGCACTGGACCGCATCAACAACCACATCGACCTGTTTGACTGCGTGGTCATTATCCGTGGCGGCGGCGCGACATCCGAACTCAACTCGTTTGACAACTATGACCTGGCAGCGTCCCTCGCCCAGTTCCCCATTCCAGTGATCGTGGGCATCGGGCATGACCGCGACGAGACGGTATTGGACTATGTCGCTGCCATCAGGGTCAAGACGCCGACAGCAGCCGCCGAGTGGCTCATCAATCGAGGCACCAATGCCCTAGCCCACCTCGACGAACTCCAGGAAGCTGTCGTCACTGCCGCGCGCGACACCGTCAGCCAGGCAAGGGAACAACTGGCCTACTTCACCAGCATGATCCCAGCTACGGCACGACGCATCATCGAGACCAACGGCATCAGGCTCGACAACCACGCCAGGAACATCCCGCTGGTGGCTAACAACCTGATTGCCAACCAGCGCACCCGACTAGAGCGAGCCGTGGAACGCATGGGCGGAGCTGTGGAGCATGCCATGCAGCGTGAGCAGCAACGCCTCAAGGCGCTGGACGAAAAAGCCGCCCTGCTCTCCCCCGTCAACACCCTGCAGCGAGGCTATTCGCTGGTTTGGGCAGGCGGCAAGTGCGTCACCGCAGCCAGCCAGATCAACCCAGGCGAACAGGTCACCATGCAATTTGCCGACGGCACCGCCTCCGCCACCGTAGATGAAGTCAAAGGCTAGTCACGAGTTACGAGTCGTTAGGAATGCGGATGCCAAATTCGCATAATTCGCTGACAAAAATGTCGCAGAAGCCATTCGCGCAATTCGGAAGAATAAAAAAGGAACGCGGATGCCAAATTAGTATAATTCGCGCAATTCGTAGTTTTTAAAAAGAACGCGGACGCCAAATCAGTTTAATTCGCATAATTCGTAGTTTTTAAGAAAATGGAAGAGAATAAAGAAATGACCTACACCCAAGCCGTTACCGAGCTCGAACAGCTTGTGCAGAAGATGCAGGACCCACAGTGCAGCATCGACAACCTCACTGCCTACACCAAGCGCAGTAAAGAACTCCTTGACATCTGCCGCAAGAAACTCACCGCCGCCGACGAGCAACTCAAACAGATCCTCGCCGACATCCAGCAGCAATAGTAGGGCCTCGCCTTGGCGTGGCCATGTGTATAAACCGAGTCATAAAAAGGCAGAAATAAAAAAACTAAGGCCTAAAAACTAAAACCTAAAGCCTTTTTTACTACCTTTGCACCCGCTTAGGTGGCACAAGCCCATCTTAGCCTATAGCAACGCCGCGCCTGTGGTGAAATTGGTAGACACGCCAGACTTAGGATCTGGTAACGCAAGTTGTGTAGGTTCGAGTCCTATCAGGCGCACAGGAAACACGAAACCCACTGGAATTCAGCGGGTTTCGGTTGTTATTTAGGCCTTGAGATGAAACTGAACCCATTAAAATTGATTACAAACGTTCAATACATTCAAACCATTGCTTCAAGTTCACTTGCTCGTTCTTCAGTGATATCAAGTGACTTGCGTAAGCGTTCCAGCGTTCGACGATCGCGATCGTTAATGCCCCCTCCTTCTAAGCATTCTTTTACTGCTTCAAGATAATCTTTTTCGTCATCGGTTAGCTGGGGAACTAGTGTCGCTTCCAGTACAACCGCTCGTTCCTCAGAGATGCCTAAAGATTTGCGTAGACGTTCTAGCATTCGACGATCTCGTTCGCTAATGCTTCCATCTTCCAAATACTCTTCCGCCGCTTCAAGGTACTCTTTTTCGTCACTCGAAAGATTCTTCTGAGTTCCAGTGCTCAAATGGCGCATGGTGTTTTTGCTGTTTTCAAACTCGCTCAGAGGTTTGAATTCTGCAGTAATACGCCACATGGTTTCCTCGGTGGTTTTCACATGAAATTCCCGTTCATGATGATAATTTACATTGATATGAGAAATAAGCCCCTTGTATGCGGCATTAATGTTCTCTTGTGATTGCTCATTAAGTGAACTTACTTGTTTTGTGGATATCGATTGTTCAAAGTGTAATTGATTGTGATGTAATCTTGCCTCAACAATATCTTTCCATTCGGGGTCACTGTTATACCAATGCAATCTGTCTGGTAAGGAAGGATATTCGTTTGAGTTAAGCCTTTCAATATAGTCAACCTTAATGCCTTGACTACTCATGCGATTTTGGCCGTCTTCAGAACTATAACCTCCACTGACTTTGCGGCCAAGAAGTCCTGCTTCGGCATTCACACTAGATCCCACCTTTTCGGCTTCTTCAATCTTGGTTCCTCTTAAGGACGTGAATGTGATTTCTGTTGCGCCTAATGAGCGAAGTAAGCGCTTCAACTCACGAATCTTATCCATGAATAGTGTTAGCTCATGATTGTCATATGGCACATACTCATCTGGCTTAACAGGATTCGCGATATATAGGCTATTAACATTCGGTCGTCCTAATGGGAATTTGATATCCGAAGGAATACAGTCATGAGTAAAGATATAGTTAATGGAATGAGTATCATCCCAATATCCAGCAACATCCTGTATAGACTTGGCTATGAATATTACTTTGCGATCCTCATAGTCCTTGTCTTTAGTAAACTGCAATTTACAATTTCCATTTTCATCAGGTGTCCATGAACTTATCATCTCATTTTTGTAGTCCTTAATCAAAGATGATAGTTCTTGTTCTTTTAATTTGTCGTTATTACCCAAATCCCTGATGACCTCTGTAAACCCATCAATTAAGTGACTATAATCTTTTGTTTGATCAATTGCTTTATGTATAGATTCTACTCTTGCATTGATTTCGTCAAAAGTTGTCCATTTATAACCGCATGCACAATATTGAGGTATTTTAGTCAAGAGCGATGAAGTTGAATCTGCACCAAGATAGGCACGCAAACCGGCTTCAGCTGCAAATATGCCTATGTCTAAAGCACTACTTTTATTTAATAATGCATTGACCATGCTGGTCCTGGCGTCAATGACTTTCCCACATCTGGGACATTTTCTAATTATCTCATTCATATTATTGCTTTTAGTTTATTCGTTCTATACTAAGGTAAGTCATATTTAGGGCACAGACCTTGCGGATATCGATGCCGTAGATTCGCATGAAGGCGTCCACGACGGGTTGGCCGCCATTGGTCAATACAGGGTTGCTCATCGATTGAGTGACCACCTCTACTGACATGCCAGGCTCGATGCGGATGCCGTTGGTATTCTTCATCTGCTTGGTGGTAATGATAAATCTTGGCATAGTTTTATCTCAAGGTTAATGGTTTACACATTCATGTTCCAAGCTATTTGCCCCCCTGTCATTAAGGAGCGGGCTCCTGCCAAAGAACAACTGCAAATATACACATTATTTCGTGGTTTTTCTATATTTTGTTACTTTTTCGCCCCAAAAATCATTTTTTCTGAGTAGAGATGGACCCCTTAATGGTGCGCTTATTGAAAAAATGTGAATTGTTACAGATGTATTCCATAAGAGAATGTTGAATGAAATTCCTCGGGGGTGCGTACGCTCCCCCTTTTTGCGCCGTTGGACGCCTTTCCGCGCCTTTTAACGCCTCATCGGCTTGCTGGAAAGGGCTGTCAATCAGGTGTTGAGAGGTTTTTAAAGGTTTTGGGAGGCGCAAACTTGACTCCTATCAGGCGCACAGAAATCACATCAAACTGATTATCAGTTT
>Ga0310697_10001169_pt1 | contig 31837 bp, 16 predicted proteins | sample 172DNAGHGlowgp2_FD_203883 | JGI IMG/M metagenome (GOLD analysis project Ga0310697, IMG submission 203883) | Sheep rumen microbial communities from Palmerston North, Manawatu-Wanganui, New Zealand - 1728 DNA GHGlow gp2 (v2) (version 2) | ecosystem: Host-associated > Mammals > Digestive system >... | reverse complement strand
AAGACCATACGAACAACACGTTCACGGTGGCGCTGGCTGCGGCAAATGCCGCTACGGAATACGACAATAACAAGACTCCGTTCGATGCCGCCACGGAAATCCTGAGGGCGCGTAGTTCCGTCGGTTCGGCATCCGCCCCATATGACCTGTCCACCCATGCGCTGGATGGTTCGATCATTGAGCAGTCCGCGGCCAATTGCTATGTCGTCACACGTCCCGGCGTGTACAAGTTCCCGCTGATTTATGGCAATGCCCGTTTGCTGGGAGCCGACAACCCGAGCGCATACAGTCCCAAGGATGTTCCTGCAATCAATTCAACTTGGGCCAGCCAAGGAACCGATGCCGAGCAGAACTATTATCTCCCAGCCTTCTACAATGCCGTAGGGGATGTGATTGATTCCCCATATATCCTGACGGACCTGGGGAACATTTTCGGGCGGAGTGCTACAGTCGCCGGGTTAAACGGATCAGGCAGCCCTTCTGTCCATTTTGATAATAATCATGGCGCAAATGACGGGATTCTCACCAATCTCTCGGTTCAGGGTTCCGGTTCGTCTGCATACATCCAGTTCGAAGTCACTCAAGCCAATATCAAGCCAGGGAATGTCCGGTTGTTGCTGGAAGGCAGTGTCGTTGTTCAAAACCAGGCCATCGGGATTGGCGTCGGTGATACCTATCCTATCCTGTGGAGTTGGCATATCTGGGTGACGGACAAGGATTTGGCACCTTCCAACTCAATCATGCCCTTTAATCTGGGATGGGTCGATGCCAACACGACAGTTTACAATTCCGTGAGCAAGTATACGAACCGGACCGTGGAGCTCCGGATTGCGCAGGTGGAAGGAGGCTCGGAGGTTAACTACGGCACAGCTTTTACCTTGACTCAGACCGGCGATGTCGCTTCCATCAACAATCCCTTGGACGGGACAAACCCGCATTACCAGTGGGGCCGGAAGGAACCTTATGCCGCCAGTTCTTCCACGGTGCCGCTTACGCAGCATAATGATGCCGGAGAATCTTTAGGGTATTGGTATTGGAGAGGAATCCGTATTCCTGAAGTCATGCTGAGGAGCCAGTATTCCACCACTTGGATGGACGGAAAGGCTGTGCCGTTGTATGAATCTACGCAGAGCCAAGTGATTGATCATTACGATTACGATATCAAGTCTTCTGCCCAGACCTCTGGTCCGTTTACAACCGCTAAGAAGGAAGCCTTGGAAGATGTCACGGCTTTTAGTGCTCATGTTTCTTTTGCGCATAGAATTGATAGCTATACGCTTCCTGCCGGAACGTACGGACCTTACTATCTCACAACGCAGCAAGTAACCACCGTTGGGAACATTCTTAGCAATGCAACTCGTAGGTCAGAGATACAAGTTAACGATAATTATTATGTATGGTTCAGTAATTGGGTTTATACTAATGCGATAGGTAATACTTATTATGTGACGGGAAGTGGGAATTGGGTTACTTTGAATGGATGGTATCGTATTAAGGCCGGAACCGTACTGACAAATGCTCAAATTACTAATCTGAAGAATCTTGCGACTGTTGATGTTAATAATAATCACGCTTATTATGCCGATCAGTTCAGTAATGGTACTAATTTTGAGAATTATTCTTTAACGCCGTATCAATATTACACTTTGAATTCCACTGCAACCGTAACTCCAAGTCAAAGAAACACTTTGGTAGGGCTGGGATTCTCTTCAAGCGCTTTTACTGCAAATTATGGTAGTGACTGGTATTTGACTGTTGATAGCGGGTACTCATATCCTTCCGGTCCTTATACTGAGGAGCAAAGGGATGATCTGGTCGCTACTACTGTATTCACCAATAATGATTTTGATGCTACTCCGCAGTATAGAACTGAAACTTCTTATACTTATACTTCCGATGCTACCCGTAACGCCGGCTCCATCCTCCACAATCTCTGGAACGCTGCTTTGTACAATGAAAATGCTTCAGTGAGCAAGTACAAGACCGTGTACGACCCTTGCCCGGCCGGATTCACGGTTCCGACGAAAGCGACCTACAACAGCGGCACATTCACGGGATATCCCCGGACGGGAAGACGTTATAATAATGGAGGCACCACCGCCAATACATCCGTGACGGACAGCGGTACCAAGGGCTATTATTGGACGGACCATTCCTGCAATATGAGCTACAACAGCGGGGCGAAAGATGTGATTACTTCGTATACGGATTATGACAAGTCGTACATTCTGGAGACGACATCCTCGACGGCGACGGTGAAGAAGAACATCCGCGCCACCGCCGCTTCCATCCGTCCGATGGTGGACCCGCGGGCGGAGAGCATTGCGGGGCATGCGACCCCCGCGCAGGTGTCTGCCTCGAATCCCATTGAGAGCGTGACGATGGGCCCGGAACTATAATGGATTACAGATCAGGGATATGAAAGACTTTCAGAACACTGTCCGCTTCTGGAGCATGGTAACCGCAGCGCTTGCGGCGGTTTCGTGCCAGATGGGGGAGACGGATATCGACGGGAACGGAGATCCCGTCGGAACGCAATATAAGGAAATCGTGCTGGATGCGTACCAGGAGGAAGGGGAGACCCGGACCGAGCTGTCGGGGACCAGTGTCTTGTGGTCACCGGGGGATGCGGTGAGCATCCTGCTCGGCGCATCGGCCTCGCGGTTGGAATCGACGGGGGCGAGCGCATCGGCGGGGACCACCTTCTCGGGAAGCCTGGCGGTGGACGTATCGGCCTGCCACAACGGTGATGCCGTGTGGGGGGTGTACCCGTTCTCGAACGAGACGGCCCTTTCCGGCAGTTCCGTGACGACGGTGCTCCCGGCGGTGCAGACCGCCAAGGCGGGTTCCTTTGCGAACAACCTGATGCTCCTGCTGGGGAAGACGGCGCTCACCACGGCGAACCTGTCACAGAGCACGGTCCAGCTGAGCATGAACTTCAAGAACGTGTGCTCCGGCGTGCGGTTCAAGGTTTCCCGCTCGGATATCAAGACGGTGACGATGACCGCCCGGGGGGGACAGAGCCTCTGCGGCACGGTGACGCTCGGGATGGACGGTAGCGGGAATCCGACAATCCAGTCCGTCACCAACGGTTCTCCCACCATTGAACTCCAGGCCCCCAACGGCGGTACTTTCGCCACGAATACTTGGTACTACATCGTGACGCTGCCGGGGACCGTGAGCAGCGGGGCGACGTTCACGGTGACGACGACCACGCAGACCGGCTCCCGGAACGTCGGGACTTCCGGATTCACCCTCACGAGGGGACAGTTCGGCCAGATTCCGGATCTGGACGGGAGCATGACGATGCAGAACTTGAACGTCGAAGTCCAGGTCGCCGGGCCGGACACGTGGGTGGCCGAGGACGAGCTGGGCCGGGCGATGCCGGGTCTCAGCGAAGCCGGGGCAACAAAGACGAACAAGCACGTGGTGCTGTTCTATTCCAACTGGCACTGCGACAGCCGTCTCGTGGAAGACAACCTTCAGGCTACGCAGGTGAATTACTCCGCCATTTTCAACGTGGAGACGATGAAGCAGCAGTACGCCCAGGCGCCCGACCTGTTCACTAATCAGTCTTATTGGTCCGGGGACGGCATCCATGCTCCCATCGATAATGGCAAGTTCCCTTACCTGATGGGCTACTCGTACAACCAGATTATCTTCTGGGGGACGCCGCTCTTCGGCTATTACCGGACGACGGACCCGTGGGTGCTGCGCAAGCACGCGGAGATGCTCGCCGATGCGGGCGTGGACGCCGTGGTTTTCGACTGCTCCAACGGTCATATCCTGTGGGAGGCGTCGGTGGATGCGATGATCGCCTCCTGGACCCAGGCGAAACGGGATGGCGTACAGGCCCCGAAGATGATTTTCATGCTGAACCTGGCCCCTTGCGAGGACGCCGCCATCTCCCTCCGCCGGCTTTACGCCAAGTATTACTCCAATCCCGCCTATGCCGACATGTGGTTCCATCTGGAGGGAGACACCAAGCCGCTCGTGATGGCCTTCCCGGAGAGCTTGGGGAACAGCGGAACGGATGCGACGATCCGCAGTTTCTTCACCTTCCGTGCAGGCCAGGGCGATTATGTGAACGGGGACCGGGGCGATATGTGGGGCTGGATGCAGACGTTCTACGGGGACGGCGACATCGAGACCTTCCATGACGAAGAAATCACCGTGAGCGTGGCACAGAACGCGCGGGATGCCAGCCATGGACATTGCTTTGCCTTCAATTCCCCGGGAACGTACGGGCGGAGCTACACCCACGCGAACGGGCATGCGCAGATGAATGAGGCGCAGCGTTCTTACATCCATGGCTACAACTTCCAGGAGCAGTGGAACAATGCCCTGGTCAAGACCCCTCCGTACGTGTTCGTGACGGGCTGGAACGAGTGGATTGCAGGCATGCAGTACCAGTGGCCGGACGGCACTTATGCGTACGGAGCTTGGGGCCCGCCTGCCTTCGCCGACCAGTTCGACTGGGAGCACAGCCGCGACTGCGAGCCCACCCTGGACTGGGGGGACGACGGCGACAACTACTATTACCAGCTGGCCCGAAACATTCGCATGTACAAGGGCGTGGGCGCCTATCCGAACGTGTCGGCCCCGGAGACGATGACGATCGACGGGGACTTTACGGGCTGGGACCGCGTGTCCCCTGATTTCAAGCACTATCCGGGCAATACGCTCCACCGGGCCCACCAGGGGCATACGGAGCATGAACTGGCATTCTACAGAAACAACTCCGGCCGCAATGACATCGTGGACGCGCGCGTGACGCGCGATGCGGACTACGTGTATTTCTACGTGGAGACGGCCGCGAACATCACGGCTTACACGGACTCCCGCTGGATGCGCCTCCTCATCAACAAGGACATGAACTGGTCCACGGGCTGGAAGGGCTACGACTACTGCCTGAACTTCGAGACGCCGGCGTCGGAGACGCAGGGTTACATCTCGCAGTGCAGCGGAACGTCCTGGAGCTGGACGCGCCAGGGTACCTTCGACTACCGCGTGACCGGCAACAAGATGGAACTCCGGATCCCGCGGAGCCTGTTCCCCTCGGGCAAACTGGACTTCGCCTTCAAGTGGGCCGACAACAACCTCGAGGAATGGGGCGGTGCGCGCGAAACCCGCATCCTGAACCTTTATGTCGATGGTGACGCCGCCCCGGGCGGCCGCTTCAACTTCCACTACGTGGAACCTTGACGCTTCCGGCAGCGCGCCCGCCTTCCCGACGCTCATATTTGTGTAAACGCTCCCGTTCCGCACAGTTTTCCTTCAATTGGGTCGAAATTTGTGCGGGACGGGGTGTTTCACACAATTACCGGCCATGCCGGACGGAAAGTGTGTGGAAACGGGCTTATGGCGGGGAAAACTTTGTTTCAATATTAAAAAAAGTTGCCCGCTCCGGGGAAAAATCCTATTTTTGCAAATTATTTGGAATGCCATGCCTGAATGGCTTGACCGGATAACTGCGAAAACCGATTTGATGCGTAAACTGTCTTCCGAAAGCGCCCTTCACGGCGAGCAGCGCCGTTACGCTGCGCCGGATACCAGGACGATTCTCCTGGCGGGAGAGTTTTCGTTCCTTCAGTCTGGCGGTTCCAATGATGATAATGAACACACTGGAGAAGATGATCTCTTTTAATTTACTGACACTATGAAAAAACACCTGTTCGTTCCGGCCTTCCTGGCTTTCCTGCTCGTTTCCTGCCAATTCGAACGGCTGGTTGCTCCGGAGGAGGAAATCCCGGCCCCTGACATCACGGCCGATGTGGAAGTGCGGCCGGATACCCGGACGCTCATCACCGTGGACCAGCAAGGGGAGGGCACCATCTGGTGGATGCCTGCCGACGAGATCAATATCTTCTACGGAACGACCGGTACCCATTATACCTCCCAGAATGCCGCCAACGCGACGACCGCCATTTTCCGGACGACCGACGTGATCGGCAGCACGGAAAGCGCCTCCGCCAACATCTGGGGCCTTTACCCGTACAACGGGAATGCCATGTGCGACGGGACGTCCGTATCGACCACCCTGCCGGCCGCCCAGCGCGGCGTGCCGGACACGTTCGACGACGACCTGTACATCACCCTGGCGCATTCCACATCGACCCGGCTCAAATTCTACAATGTCTGCGGCGGTGTCAAGTTCAGCCTCTCCCGGGCCGACATCACCTCCGTCACCTTCACGGGCAACAACAACGAGGACCTCGCCGGCGACGTATCCCTCACTTTCGAGAACGGGCTTCCGAAAGCGACCGTGGTGAATGGGCAGAAGACCATCACCGTGACCCCGAAGACCGGCAGCACTTTCACCCCGGGGGCCAATTACTACATCGTCGCCCTTCCCGGTACCCTTTCCCAGGGTTTCACGATGACCTTTACGACCACCGGCGGCACGGTCGCCACCTTCAACTACACCACCGGCCCCGTCACCATCACGCGGTCCGTCTTCAGCAGGAAGGCCAGTATCGACACGTACGCGTCATTCGGGCCGTTGCAGTCCTATTCCCGGGTCCTGTTCATCGGCAACTCCATCACCCGTGTCCCGATCAGCGAGATCTGGTGGGGCTACTGGGGCATGGCCGCTACCACTCGGGACAAGGATTATGTACACCGGATGATGGCCCGGCTGCAGCAGATCAATCCTTCCGCGACGTTCGACATCACGAGCATTTCCGTCGCAGGCGTCGGAAGCTGGGAGACGAATACGGACTTCTATCATCCTGACGTGTATGCGCCGGATGTCCTGGCCGCCGAAGGACTGCCCCGTGCCGACACCGACCTCATCGTCATCCGCCTGGGCGAAAATGTCCGGGATGATGCCAATTTCGGGGACGCCCTGTTCTATCTCGTCAACTATCTCAAGCAGGTGGCGCCGGGCGCCCGGGTCGTCATTACGGGCCAGTTCTGGACCAACGCGACGCGGGAGGCGGCCTGCCAGAGCGCCGCGACCCGGTCCGGATCGACCTTCGTGCAGATCAATCAGTTTGACCGGCCTGAATACAAGGAGACCATCGGCAACCCTGTGTACGGCGATGACGGCCAATGGCATACGGTTACCAACCAGTTCGTGGCCGCACATCCGTCCGACGCCGGCATGCAGGCCATCGCGGACGCCATCCTTGCTGCCATCCTTTAATAACCGTACGATCCATGATCCAGCTCCCTTCCATCCCTGTTTTCCCTTCCGGCCGCCGGCAAGCGTACTGCGCGCCGGAGGCGGAACTTGTCCTCATCCGGAACGAACGGTCCTTCCTGCAGTTCGTCGACCATGACGGCGACCATGAACACACGGAAGAAGAAGATCTTTTCTAATACGCCAGCACGATGAAAAAGCACCTGTTTGCCCCGGCCATCCTGGCCATCCTGCTCCCGTCCTGCCAGTCCGAACGGCAGGATCTTGCCGGTGTAGGCGTTGTCCCTCCCGAAATCGTGGCCGAAGTGGAATCGCAGCCGGATACCAGGACCTTTCTCACGGTGGACCAGGAAGGCACCGGAACCATCTGGTGGAAGCCGGCCGACCAGATCAGCATCTTTTTCGGATCGGCCAATGCCCGCTATGTGTCCCAGAACTTCACCAATGCGACGTCCGCCATTTTCCGGACGGACGATATCATCGGAAGTACGGAGAGTGCATCGTCCGATATCTTGGGGCTGTACCCCTTCGACCCCGCCGCCACCAGCGACGGTTCTACGGTAACCACCACCCTTCCCGCGGACCAGTACGGCCTCCCCGAGACCTTCGACGACGACCTGTTCATCGCCCTGGCCCAGTCTCCCACGAACAGTCTCAAGTTCTATAACGTTTGCGGCGGCATCAAGTTCAGCCTCTCCCGTGACGACATCACCTCCGTGATTTTCAAGGGAAACAACAACGAGGACCTCGCCGGCGACATTTCCGTTGCCTTCGTGGATGGCTTGCCGAGTGCGACGGTGGTCGGCGGTCAGAAGCGGATTACCGTGACCCCGAAGACCGGCAACACCTTCGCCCAGGGGGTCAACTACTACCTCATCGCCCTTCCTGTCACCCTTTCCCAGGGGTTCACGATGACGTTCACGACCACCAGTGGCTCTGTGGGAACCTTCCGGTACACCGACAAGCCCGTCACCATCAAGCGGTCCGTCTTCGGCAAAAAGGCCGATATCGACACATACGCCACGTTCCAGAACCCGATTTCCCGGGTGCTGTTCCTGGGCAATTCCATCACGCTTCACCCGAAGAACGAATATTGGTGGGGAGCCTGGGGAATGGCCGCGAGCCGTCCGGAATATGATTATGTGCACCGGGTGATGGCCAAGCTCCGGGAGTTTGTCCCGTCCGCGACGTATAACACATCCGCCATCGGGGGCTGGGAGGTCAATCCGGACTTCACCAGCATCGCAGCTCCCAATGTCTATGCGCCGAATGCCTTGAGGGCCGAAGGTTTGCCCTATTCCGACACCGACCTCATCGTCATCCGCCTGGGTGAGAATGTCCGGGACGACACCCATTTCGAGGTGGCGCTTACCTCTCTGGTAAACTATCTCAAGCTCGAGGAGGTGGCTCCTAACGCCCGGATCGTCATCACCGGCCAGTACTGGACGAACGCCTTGCGGGAGGCCGCTTGCTACAATGCGGCCGTGGCGACCGGATCCACTTTCGTACAGATCAATCAGTTCGACACCCCTGCCTATAAGGAAAGTGTAGGGAACTATGTGTACGGTGATGACAATCAGCTGCACATGATCAACAAGACAGGAGTAGCCGAGCATCCGTCCGATGCCGGCATGCTGGGGATTGCGGAAGCCATCTTGAACGGGGTGTTCCCCAACTCCCTGTAGCTGTTCCTTCTGCGAGCAAGGGTAAGTATTTCCCCCTGCACCGGATATGACTCCGGGCAGGGGGGGGGATATATTTTAATAATCTAAAGAAAATGTTGCCCTCTTTATGAAAAAAAACTATCTTTGTATTTGGTTTTGAGTATGGACTCTGGTCTATGTATGGTTATTGCCGGGTGGATTTCATTGTAACCATCTGTGTCTTAGTGCGTAATCTACAATCGCACTAGGAATGGCAGATAGTTTAGTGGAGTTCGGTATTGTAAATTAGGTTGAAACGGAATGGACAGGATGTCGCACACAGTAAGGTATGAAGCCCCTCTTGTTCTCTGGATCGAAGCTTTCGTTCCGGAGCGGGATTTCCTTCAGGGGTCGGAGTTGTCCGGGTCCGTTTCGGCCGGTGGCATGGGCCATACAGGCTTGCAGGGGTATGAAGATGATGATTGGGGCGGACACGAATAGGATGGAGGACATTGCATTGACAATGAAGATGAATCGCATATCGACGCTTACGATCCTTCTTGCGGTGGGACTGTGGTCCTGCGGCAAGGTGGAAGAGGAACCAGTCGTGCCTGAGGTTCCTGCGGAAGTGGTTTCGTTCAATGCGTCCGCAGCCTATGCTCCGGACGGGGATGCGACCCGTACGGAGTTCAGCGGTATTGTGGTGAGCTCCGGCCAGGGCAGTTCCGACGGAGTGGAGCGGATCGACTGGCTCCAGAATGATCCGATGACCATCCTCTATGCGGCCGGCAACTCGGTCCAGCGTGCCGATTATAAGGTGACGACGGTAAATGCCCCTGTGTCCGGCAGCGCCGAGAGTACGGCAGCCATCACCCCGTCCGGATCGACCCGGCTGACGTGGGGAACGGCTCAGTCCCATGTGTTCTGCGCGGTATATCCCTCCGAAGGTTTCGGCGGAACCACGACGTCGCTTACACGTACGCAGCAGGGCAAGTTCGTAGCGGGCGGCGCCATCCCGGCCAGCCAGCAGCTGCGCCTCCAGACCGTGAACGGGGTGAGCAATTATCTCCCAGACATGAAGTACGCCCTGATGGTGGCGTACCGGGACATGTCCACCGCCGGCGGGACCGTGACGCTGCCGTTTATCCCGGCGGTATCCTCGCTGGAATTCGCGTTCAAGCGGAAAGACATGGACGATTCCTACCGGATCCGTGAGCTTCGCATCGTCTCCGGTAACGGCAACCCGGCGGGCAGCTTCTCGGTGGAGGTGGGCGCTAACGGCCCTGCGACGACCTGGAGCAACCTGCAGGTCTCCAGCGGCTCGAATACCGTCACGGCCACCTTCGACACAGACGGTGACGGTACGGCGGACGACGTGGAACTGGACAGCGAACAGGAGACCCGCTTCACGGTCCTGATGGTTCCGTCCGCCCTCACGCAGATTACCCTGGAACTGGTCTTTGCCGATGGTACCGTGCGTACGCTTCCGCTCCGGAAGGAAGGTGTCTGGGAGACCTTCCAGCCCGGCCGCAAGTACTTGATTACGAACTACAAGATTCCCACAGTCGTGGGAGGCTGGTCCTACATGGTGGAAGAGATTCCGGACTATGGATGCACCGGCCATACGGCGGTTTCCGGTATCGCCCGGACCGTCAAGAGCTACCGGTACAGTGCCATTCACCCGGGGACGAAGGAATCCGTTCCGTGGAAGCTTCAGTATTCTGCCGATGGAACTGCCTGGGCCGATGTTTCCGGCACCGGCGCCCTGGGCCAGACGGACTTCACTGTAAGTGCGCTCTCGGGGACGGGCTTCACGCTGGGCATTACCGGGACAAGCACCGCTACGACGGAGCAGCAGACCATTGCCGCGGCCGATGCGGCCGAAATGGCGGCACGCTCGCCTTTCACCGCTTCCGGCACCTGGTTCGACCTTTCCACCCATCCTTCCTGGGGCATCCTCGGGGAGAATGCTCCGGCAGCCACGGCGCGCTACACGGCGAACTGCTATGTGGTGTCCCGCCCCGGCCAGTACGAATTCCCCTGCGTGTACGGCAACGCCATCACGAACGGGGAGACGAATTACGCTTCCTTCGCCCCGGGTCATGCGAATTCGGCGGTGAAGGGGATCGAGAGCAAGGTGGACGAAGGAAATGTCCATTGGATCACGCATTTCCGGAATGCCGGTAATGTCAATATTACGGATCCATGGATCGAGGATGACCTCCATGCGACCAATCTGTCGGCAGAGGTACTCCAGGGATCCGGCATCGTTTCCACCGCCTCTGTGGTGAGTGGGGTCGACGGTAAATACATCCGTTTCGCTATCGCGTCCGGCGATATCGAGCCGGGCAACGTGATCATCGCCCTGAAAGGCACGCTCCCCGGCGCCAGCAGTTCCATCGTTCTCTGGAGCTGGCATATTTGGGTGACCAACAAGGATTTGACCCCTGTTGTGATTGGCGGTCGAAAGCTGATGGACTACAATCTCGGGTGGATGGATTCCCCGGACGTGTCCCGCGATCAGTATCCGGACCGCTCTCTCCGTTTCCGCGTGGTCCAGACCGACGGGACAGGCACGATCCTTACCGGCGGGGATACCGAGCTGTTCACGGTAACACAAGAGGGAGACGCTTCCTTTGCGACGGCGAATCCGGGCACCAACCCGTATTACCAGTGGGGCCGGAAGGATCCGCTGGCTGCCGATGCGGCGTTGGAACCCCTTCAGTATCGGCCCGTTGACAAGTATTCGGTGGCGGAGACATGGGATTACTATATCGAGAGTTGCGAAGGCCTTCATGCGAATGACAGCCCCGTGGCGATGCCCGGCGGTTATGGCGATGCCGACTATGGCTATGCTATCCAGAATCCCCGGAAGGCTGTATCCAATTCCTATTCCTCCGGCTGGGTGGGCGGCCCGGTGGTCCCGTACAAGCACTGGAATGTGACATACCGTTACAGGACGAATGCGAATGACACATTCTACGAGAATATCAATCCCGCCGCTTATACAGACAATTATTGTATTTACTATTGGATCCCCGGGACCTACACGACGCACAATGGGACGAATCTCAATCTGACCGATTTCCTTTTTACCGGTATGTTCGGCTATCCGGACATCCCGCTTGGCACCTATACGGAAGAACGCAAGACGGTGACTTCTGCCGGGTACAACCTTTGGAATGCCTATAGCTGGGCCGATTCCGACTTCCGCAGTGAAAACCAGGTTTACAAGACGGTTTACGACCCGTGCCCGCCGGGCTTTACGGTGGCTTCGCGCGGGACGTTCGACAGTATGGGATCTCCCGTCTCCGCTCCGGGAGGCGTTCTGCTGGACGGCCACTTCTTCCCGTTCACGGGTGTCCGGGATTGGCACTGTGATCAGGGAAACAGTTCGTTCTCGCTCTCGACAGATGTATATCATTGGTCGCATACACTTTCCCTGGGGATGTCCTTGAGGGGAAGTTCCGGATACGTATGGACGGCTCAGCGTCAGGAGATAGCCATCGGTAATCCGACGACCGTGAACGTGAACCGCGACAACCACCTTACCGGTGTCGCCGGCGCACGCTTGCTGGTTTACACGGCGAATACGCTGACCCTTCCGGGTACGAATGACGGTATTTTCACTTCCGGCTCGGCGGCCTCCGTCCGCCCGATGCTGGATCCGCGCTATGTAGCGAAGGTGAGCGGTGTGACGGGCGGACTGGAAGATGTTGAATATGGAACATTACCTCAGGATTGACGATGAGACGGTATAGATACATAGCCGGGTTGGCGGTGCTGGTCGCGGTGGCAGCTTCCTGCCAGTGGGAGGCGGAGATTCCCGATCAGGCGGGAAATCAGGGCCCGCGTCTCATGCCGTTGGAGATTACGGCGCGTCCGGGAGAGGACGGTGCCACGCGGACGGTCCTTTCCGGCAATGCCTTGACCTCGGTTTTCTGGTCGCCGGGTGATAAGATCTCGGTATTCAGTGCCGGGGAGCACGTGTGCTTCGATACGGCCATTCAGTCTCAGGCGGCGAGCGCTTCCTTTACGGGGACGATTCCTGTGGACATGGGCAAGGAGGGAATCAATGACGATATCTGGGGCCTGTACCCTTACGATGCCCATGCCCGGTATTCCGACGGTGTGGTCACGACCACACTGCCGACCATCCAGACGGGGAAGGCGAACTCTTTCTCCCAGAACCTGATGCTGATGCTGGGCCGCGCGTCGAACCCGCTGACGGCGGGGGCGGCGACCCCTTCCGGCGGCTGCCAGGTGAACATGGACTTCTATCACATCTGTTCCGGCATCCGGTTCAAGGTCGCCGAGGAAGGCATTTATTCCGTGACCGTGACGGCCCGTGGAGGCGAGGCGCTCGCGGGAACCTTCCGCGTGGGCCTGAACGCTTCCGGGAAGCCCGAAGTATTGGGCGTGGATGACGCCTCCCCGAGCGTGACGCTGACTGCGCCCCAGGGCGGTTTCGTGCCTGGCACCTGGTACTACATCGTGACCCTCCCCGGCTCGCTGAGCGAGGGTGTCGATTTCGCCGTGGACGCGGAAGACGGGGAAGGCACCGTTAAGATCCATACCCCGTTCCAACTGGCCCGGAAGGAATTCCTTTCCCACGCCTCGCTGGATGAGAATCTCATCCTCACACCCACCGGCGACGATCCCGCCCACGAAGTCGAAATCGCCACGCCCGACACCTGGGTGGCCGTGGACGAGTTGGGACGGTCGATGCCGGACTATAACGATGTGGGCGACCTCAAGGAGAACAAGCATGTGGTGCTGTTCTACTGGACCTGGCATTGCGAAAATCAGGTAAACTATGCCAACATTTTCAATGTATCGGAGGTGCAGCGCAGCTGGCCGGGCCATTTCGACAACAGTGCGCTGTGGAGCGGGAACGGAGGCAACCATCCGATCGACTGGGGCTATGGCTACAACCAGATCTGCTTCTGGGGTAAGCCGCTGTTCGGCTATTACCGGACGACGGACGGCTGGGTCCTGCGCAAACACGCGGAGATGCTCGCCGACGCGGGCGTTGACGCGGTGATGTTCGACTGCACGAACGGCCATCTCCTGTGGGAACCGGCCGTGGACGCCCTGCTGTCCACCTGGATGCAGGCAAAGGCCGACGGTGTGAAGGTCCCGCAGGTGGGCTTCATCCTGAACCTGATTGCCGATTCGAACGCCGCCTGGTCGCTTCGGCGTATCTATAAGAAGTATTATCGCAACTCTGCGTATGCGGACATGTGGTTCAAAGTGGACGGAAAACCGCTCGTGATGGCCTTCCCGCAGAGTTTGAACACCTCGACGGTGGGTCCCGACAGTGACAATGATACGGCCTACGATGCCGCCATCCGCCAGTTCTTCACCTTCCGCCCCGGTCAGGGCGACTATGTGGACGGCGATATATATGGCAATCAGTGGGGTTGGATGCAGACCGCCCCTCACATGAATACCTTCAGTGGCGGGGAGCAGATTACCGTGAGCGTATCGCAGAATGCCAGCGACGCCAGCGGCGGTCATTGCTTCGCCTTCAATTCGCCGGACACCTACGGCCGCAGCTATACCTATCAATATAAGAATACGCGTACGAACTCCACGTCCTACCGCTACGGCTACAACTTCCAGGAGCAGTGGGACTATGCACTGGCCGCGGGTACGCCCTATGTCTTCGTGACGGGCTGGAACGAGTGGATTGCCGCCATGCAGTACCAGTGGCCGGCACCGGAACACAATTACCAGCATGCTCCGACGTACAACGGTGTCTACGGTCCGCCTTCTTTCGCCGACCAGTACGACTGGGAGCACAGCCGCGACTCCGAGCCCACCCTCGAATGGGGGGACCACGGGGACAATTATTATAACCAGCTGGCGCAGAACATCCGCCGCTACAAGGGAGTGAGCAAGTATCCCTGGGTATCCCGGGCGGTTACCGTTCCCATTGACGGTGATTTCACGGAGTGGGAGAACGTCTCGCCGGACTTCAGGCATTATCCGGGCAATACGATGCACCGGTATCATTACGGCCACACCAACGGAACGGGCTCCAACGGCTATCTTATCTACTCGAACAACACCGGCCGCAACGACATCGTGGACGCGAAGGTGACGCGGGACGGGGAGTATCTCTACTTCTATGTGGAGACGGCCGCCAATCTGACAGCCTATACGGATTCGAAATGGATGCGGCTGCTCATCAATATCGACTATGACTGGACTACCGGCTGGAAGGGGTACGACTACTGCCTGAACCTCCAGACGCCGAATTCAGCGACCGAGGGCATTGTCTCCCGGTGCAGTGGAACGACATGGAATTGGACGAATGCCGGCACCTTCGACTACCGGGTCGTGGGGAACAAGATGGAACTGCGGGTCGCACGGTCCGTCCTGGGGGTCTCCGGTTCGCGGCTCAACTTCGCGTTCAAATGGGCCGACAACAACCTGATAGAGTGGGAGAACGGTCGCGGAACCCGCATCCTGAACCTCTACGTGGACGGTGACAGCGCTCCTGGCGGCAGGTTCAATTTCCATTACAAGGAGAGATAAGTATGTGGATACCAGATAGATACGCAGCAAAGTAAACTTTATGATATCATGAAAGCCAAAAAACAATTTATGACCCCGTTAGTCTTGCAGACCGTCCCCGTCAATCTTGAGGAGGATTTGCTGTTTGGGGCGTCTGCAGACCTGAAAGTGCTGGCAGCAGGCCAAGACTATTTCGAATGGAACATGAACGTCGACGATGTGTACACCGTGGACGATTGGACTGTTTTAGGTGATTAAAGGGAGGACATGGAAATGAAGAACAACAAATGGATGATGGCCTTCCTGATGGGAGGCGCGTTGCTCCTGAGCGTTGGCTGCGAGAGGGAGAAGTCAGTGGAGACCGGCGGCATTCCCGGTACCCGGATTGTTTTTGCGGCGCTCACCAGCTATGAGAACAGTGATGCGACCCGTACGGAGTACAGCGGTGACGTGTATAATCTTACCGGAACGACGAACCAGGTCGAACGGATCGACTGGGTTTCGAACGGTACCCACAAAGACAAGTTCACGGTTAATTACGTGGCGGGTGGTTCTTTGAACAGCGCTGCCGACTATGAGGTGACCTCAGTCAATGAAGAGAATTACAACAGTAAAGCCGGTGTGACCGAGGCGGACCGGAAAAACATCCTTTCTTGGGCAGACGGTAGTGACCACAAGTTCTATGCGATGTATCCTGCGCATTCGGTCAATAACGATGCCAGATTGACTGTCAACAATTTCCAGGCGACGCTCTATCCTTCTCAGCCCCAGACCCATACACAATCTGTCAAGGCTGCGAGCGGTACTGGCCCCAGTTGGACGCGTATGCTTCCGAATATGGATTATGCGTACATGGTAGCTTATGCCGGAACAGATAACGGGATGATTTCCGGCAACAGCGTTACGCTGCCTTTCCGCCCTGCGGTGACTACTTTTGAGTTCCGTCTCCGCAGGCATGAAGGTGAGGGTGGAGCCAATATCCGCTATTTCAAGATGATTTCCGCCAGCAAAGCGTTAACGGGTCAGTACAGCTTTGATATTACAAGCGGTGATGATCGGGGTGCTTTGTGGGCAGGTGATGCCGCTGTAACGGTTCCTGCGAAAACCGATGCGAACAGCGTTATTACTGTTGACTTCGGTACCGAGGGCGTCGTTATTCCCGAATCCACGAGTACCAGCTACCTTGATTTCACGATCTTTGCCCTTCCGGTGGGCTTTAACGACTTGAGAATCCAGCTCATTGACGTTAACGGCAAGATTCGTGAATTACCCCTGAATGACAAGGGCACGGGTTCTGGCCATCCTTTCATGGGTGGCAAGAAGTACGTCATCACGAATACGACGGTTCCGGGTGAGTGGATCTATGTGATCGAGGAGATTCCTGACATCGTTGGCTATGGTCACAACCCCATGCTGAAGCCGTTCAGCGTAAAGAGTTACAAGTATACCAAAACGGACGAGCATGGCGTTCCTACGCAGGTTTTCCCGGTTGCCTGGAAGACGCAGTATACGCTGGATGGAGAAACTTGGATTGACCTCACTTCCGATGGTGTTAACATTCCTGGTCCGGACGGCAAGTGGAACGCTACATTCAAGACGGATAATCTGACTGGAATTGGCATTGGTGCCTTGGTCGATACCGAGGACCGGACAGCGAGTATTGAGGGTATAGCTCAAGGGACGATTGAAGGCGACGAGGCCGCCGCCGCGCAGCGTGCAAAGCTGGCGACCCACGCCCTTCGCGGCACCAGCACCAATCCGTTCGACCTGTCCATTCATCCGACTTATGGCACCGACATTGACCAGGAGACAACCCGTACCACGGCGAACTGCTATATCATCTCCGCTCCGGGTGTGTATATGTTCCCGTGCGTGTATGGCAACGCCATCACGAAGGGTCTGGAAAACAAGAGTGCCTATTGGCCAGCAGCTGCGACCGATGCTGCTATCATTGACGACGCAGGTGTCTCTACGTTGGACCAGGTGAATACAGTTTACAATACCGATGACGCTGGCTGGAGGGCCTATACCCCCCGTTTCTACAATGCCATCAACCGCGAAATTGCGAGTCCGTATATTCTGGAAGATATCACGGTGACCGGCAAGAATGCCGCTGTTATCTGGCAGGATACAGAAGAGGGGCATGAGATCGTTCCTTTTGATGAAGGGAATGTGGGCATTATCCAGAAATCCATCGGTGGCAAAACGGTCGATTTCATCTGGTTCAAGGTTGAACCGGACAATATCAAACCGGGGAACTTCGTCATCGCTCTCCGGGGAAGTGTCCCCGGGGTTCTTTCCGAGACTTGGAATATCCTTTGGAGCTGGCACATTTGGGTCACGGCGGATGACCTTACCCCTCAAACGCTTGGAAACTACGAAGTGATGCCCAGGAATATCGGCTGGTTCGATTCGAACAATGGCTCCTCGGTGCAGTGGCCGATCCGCCAGATTCAGTACCGCGTCATTCAGGTCGAAGAGGATCCCAAGGGCCAATTGGACGAGGAACCTTTCCTGGTGAAGCAGATTGGTGAAGCGGAATCCACCGAACCGAGTGTAGGCGGTAACGTCTATTATCAGTGGGGACGGAAAGACCCGTTCCTCCCTTCCACGCCGGACAATCAGAACCATGTCTGGAGTTATAACCACGATTATGAGGGTAAGTTCACGATGGAGGGAAGCGGTATCTTGAAGAAGGATCTCAATGCCGAATACCTCGATTATGGCGCCGGTATCCGTGAGCCTTTCAATCCTTTCTCCAACGTGCTCTCGCTGGGTTCCATCGGTGGTCCCGCGTATCCGCTGCAGCGGGCGCTTACTCCGGAGTGGTGGATCAAGTCTGAATTTGAAGTTCGAGGATGTTTCGACTTAGAAAAAGCTATGAATCTTAATTCAGCCGGTTTTGCTACCCCCGCGGATTGGACTGTGCTTCAGACTGGTTACAATTATGTCTCTCTTCCGCTCTTCATGCCAAAGGGACCTTATACTGATGCTGAGAAAAATACTTTGGTGACAACTGATGCTATAGGTGATAGCGATTTTGAGCAGAAAGCAGACGGGTGGTACCTGATAATGAGAAAAATCGGTCCTTTCTCGGATGCCGAAAAAGACATGATTAATTCAAATGTTCCGAAGTTCACCGGTAACGGACTGACAGGCTGGCTCAAACCAGCAGCAGGCCAATATTATTTCTATCTTGCTGAGAACAAAGAGTTTAATTTTGGCCCCTATACGGACACTCAGAAGGCTTATCTTGAATTGGCTGGCTTCACGGTTGCAGGCGGCTGGATTGAACAAAGAAACGCGGGAGGATTGGCACCGTATCCTGCTTCCATGCGCTCGAAAGCTTCCAACCCGTCCAATCTGTGGAATTCCTACATCTATGACGAGCAGACGGCCGGTCCCAGCGATGTGAATAAGTTCAAGACTATCTATGACCCGTGTCCTCCGGGATTTACCGTGCCGAGCAAGCAGGTCTTCATCGGGACGCTGCCGGCTGATCAGATGGTCCGTGACTATCATACCGGAACAGGCAAGCCTTTGACCAAGGAAGTCCCTAATCCCGTTACTGATGTATTCCCTGGGTTGACCAAGCAGTTGCTGAACTCGGGAGATGTCAATGATAAGAAAGGGATGGATGTCGCTGGCGTTTTCCTGCCTTATACGGGTGCCCGTATCTTCCGTTTCGACGATTATGTTCCGGGTGCGTATAATGGAACGACAGGCCATCCTACGGTCCTGTACGCGGAAGGTGTCGGTTCGTGCGGCTATTATTGGACTGACAATCCGTTGAAGATTGAGTATAGAGATCTTGACGCTAATCCGAAGGATTATACGAATATCCGCCTGCACTGGTTCTATTTCGACGGCTATGCCTTGATTTTCGGCGAGGACACCGACGGATATATCACCAACGACTGGAATTTCCAGTCTTATTCCCGCCCGACAGCCTTCTCCATCCGTCCGATGAAGGATCCGAAGGTGAGCTATTGATTGCTGGGTCCATTTCATGGACAGACACGATGAAAAATCCCAGTACAGTTCTCCATGGAGCGAGGTGATATCTCTCTCCATGGAGTCTGTGCTGAACAATGGGGCGAGCGGGGGCCAGGGAGGTGGGAATACGCAGAATCCAGAAGATGATCCTGAGAATCCCTGGTATCCTTGATGATTCCGTTATTCAATCGATTATGAGACGTTTATCTGTCGGGCTGGCGGCGCTTTTGGCGTTGTCAGCCTGTGCGGTTGATGAGCAGCAGCCGTACAAAGAAGCTTTGCCCTTTGAGGCGCAGCTGGAGCAGTGGGAAGAGGATACGTCCGCCGGCTCCGGAACCAGGACCTATGTCGTCAGGGAGAACGACATCAACCAGATCCACTGGACCGCAGGGGATGCCGTGTCCATCTTCTTCAGCACGTACAACGAGCAGTATGTGTTCGCCGGAGAGACCGGAGACACGGCCGGACGGCTGGACGCGGTGGAGGCCGGTGGCTTCGGCAGCGGTTTCACGACGGGCTTCGAGGTGGAGCGCTACTACGCCATCTATCCTTATGCGGCTGAGACGTCGCTGTCCGGGAATGTCATCACCTTTGACTTCCCGGCTACGCAGACGTACGCGCCTGATTCCTTCGGCCCGGGGGCCGGCGTGATGACGGCGGTGACCTCGGGCCCGGACGACCGGAATCTCATCTTCAAGAACGTGACGGGCTATTTGAAGCTCCGCATCTACGGCGGGGAGAAGCTGAGCACCATCGTGCTGAGCGGCAACAACGGGGAAATCCTCTCGGGGAGCGGCCGGATCACGGCCGCCTACGGCGAGGCCCCGGCCACCGAGATGACGGGGAACGGGATGACGCTCACGCTCTCCTGTGGGAAAGTGGAGACCGGTGTGACGGCGGAGGAGGCGACGGAGTTCTGGTTGGCCCTGCCGCCGACGGACTTCACGGAGGGCCTTTCCGTGGAGATTACGGACAAGGACGGCCGCGTGATGACGCAGTCCACCTCGGCCGAAGTGAATGTCCGTGCGAACCATGTGGTGCCCATGGCGGCCTTCAAGTTCAAGGGCGTGAAGCCGGAGCCTGAGATGCCGGATCTGCCGGCGGTGAGTTCCACCCTGCCGGTCCTGTATGTCTATACGCCGGACAATACGCCCATTGTGGACAAAGAGAACTGGATCGGGAATACCAACGCCTGGCTCAAGGACAAGAACGGGACGGTGTCCTACGTGGGCTCACTGTCCATCCGCGGCCGGGGTAATTCCACCTGGGGCTACGCCAAGAAGCCTTATGCCCTCAAGTTCGACGAAAAGACGTCCCTGCTGGGCTTCCCCAAGGACAAACGCTGGAACCTCCTGGCCAACTACTTGGACCGTACGCGCTTGCGTAATGACATCGCCCTGGAAATGGGCCGTCGGCTTCCGGGCCTGCACTGGACGCCGAAGGGTGACTTCGTGGAGCTCGTCCTGAACGGGGTTCATCTGGGCAACTATTACCTGTGCGAGCACATCAAGATTGCATCGGACCGGGTGAATATCAAGGAGATGAAGGCTACGGACACCTCGTACGAAACGGGCTCCATCACCGGCGGCTACCTGATGGAGATGAGCCTGGAATACGACGAGACGAACAAGTTCCTGACGAATCCCTTCCCGGATCTGTACTATCAGGCGCAGTATTATCATCAGGGGCCTGGCGGTAACTACCAGCTCCCGGTGATGATCAAGTCGCCGGAGGATGACGTGATGGTGCCGGAGCAGCTGGCGTACATCACGAACTTCATCAACGGGGTGCAGGACCGCATCGTGGGAGGCAATCCTTCGTGGGTGAATGACGTGGACCTGGACAGTTTCGTCGAGTGGATGCTGGTGCAGGAGATCGTGGGCAACAATGAGCCGGTGCATCCCAAGAGCAGCTACATGTACAAGGACCGGGACGGCGCCCTGGTCATGGGCCCGCTGTGGGATTTCGACTACCACACCTTCACGTCCGATTACACCCTGGGTACGGTGTACAACTATTCGATCTGGTATGGCTACATGCTTCGTTATCCGGCTTTCGCCCGCCGCATGAAGATGCTCTGGCCCCAGGTGAAGGCCGCCTTCCTGGATGTCAAGAACAACTACATCCCTTCGAAGGCCGCCTCTATCGAGGCGTCGGTCGGAGCGGATCTCCGGAAGTGGCCCATGACGACGACAATCAACGGCGACGAGGGCCTGGGCTTTGTGGATGCCGTTTCCAGGATCATGGGTAACCTCAACACCCGTGTCGAACAGATGGATAACGTTATCGGTAACATCCAGGTTGCGCCTGAAACCGCCACCACCTATTCCAAGGTGCTTTTCCTGGGCAACTCCATTACCCTGTGCCCTCCCAGCAGCATGTGGTGGGGAACCTGGGGCATGGCGGCGACCCGGCCGGAGAATGACTACGTCCACCGGGTGATGGCGAGGCTGCGGGAAATCGTCCCGACCGCCACGTACGACATTTCGAGCCTGGGCGGTTGGGAGGTCAGTACCGATTTCTATCATCCTGTCGCTTATGCTCCAGATGTGTTGCTAAGGGAGGGCGTCTTGCATGCCGATACGGACCTGGTCATCTTCCGGTTGGGCGAGAATGTGAAGGATGATACCAATTTCCAGCTGGCTCTGGTTTCTTTGATCAATTACGTCAAGGAAGTCGCACCGAGTGCACGGATCGTCGTGACCGGCCAATACTGGACCCATGAAGCCCGGGAGTTGGCGTGCCGGAATGCAGCCACGCAGACCGGGGCGACTTATGTGCAGATCAACCAGTACGATACCCCTGCCTATCAGGAGCAGGTGGGCAACCCTGTCTATGGAGATGACGGTTTTATTTATCACATCAACAATGCCGACGTGGCCAGGCATCCCTCCGACCTGGGGATGGAGAAGATTGCTGAAGAGATCCTGAACGCCATCCTCCCCGCCTCGTAGGCATCCTGTTTTAACCTTTCATGATATCAAGCCCGGCCACCAGCCGGGCTTCTTTCTCTCCCTCACCGGGGATAAACCTCCGAATACTCGTTATACGTGTCCAGCACTTCGCGCACGTAGGCGATGGTCTGCTTGCCGCTGAAGCCGGGCACTTCCGGCATGATGCCGACGATATTGTCCCACCGCGTGGGGTCCACTTCCTTTTCTTTCGCAGTCCGGATGCATTTGAGGATGTTGCCCTCACCGGCATTGTAGGCCGCCAGGGCGAATTTCAGCCGTTCCAGGGAATCGGCCCCGTGCTCCGCAAAGAAGTCGGACAGGTAAGTCAGGTATTTCGTGCCGATGGAAATGTTCACGGCCGGGTCCAGGAGCGTATCCACGCTGAACTCATCGTTCCGGATCTGCATGAGCCCGACGGCACCCCGGTCGGAATAGGACTCGTTGATGAACTTGGACTCGTGGTAGATCATGGCGGAAAGCAGGCGCCAGTCCCAACCCATCTCCCGCGCATTCTTTTTTACCAGGTCGTCATACGGACTGATGGACGTGAGACTGCTGCCCACCCGGCGGAGATAGGTCTTTCCGATTTTCCGGATGCCGCCGTTCCCCTCCATGGCGGAAATCCATGCATTGAGGCGGCGGACGGCGTCGCCCCGGTCGTCGCGCACCACCCAGACCGTGCTGTCCCTGTAGGGCAGTGTGCTGATGAATCCGTCCCGGTGCAGGCTGTCGGCCCGAAACATGACCAGCAGGTCCACGGTCTCCAGTTCAAGGGAATCCAGGTAATTGGCCGTATCGGCCGGGGTGATGAATTCAATGTCGAGTCCGTGGTCGTCGGCGAATTCGCGGAGGATAATCTTGTTCATTCCCACCGTAAGCCCTCGGACCGGTTCCCCTTTGAGGTCGATGACGCAGCGCAGGGTGACCGGAGGGTGTCCGATCACCGTTTTCCGGGTGGTCAGGGGAAGACAAACGGCGGCGGCAAGTGTCGTCGCCGCGACGATGAGATATTTGCGCAGCGTGGGATTCATGGGGAAATCATCGGTTGCCCATCATGTTGCCGAGGCCTCCGCCGAGACCTCCGCCAAGACCCCCGCCCAGGCCTCCGCCTCCGCCCATGCCCATGCCGGAACCGGCGCGGTCGGACATCTTCCGGTTGTTTCCGAGGCTCGGATAGAACGGCCACCAGATGCCTATCTTGAATACGCGCGGAGGATGGATGTAGTGGTGCGCGCTGAAGTAATCGTGTTTCTCCAGGGGCCACCCCTTCCCGGCGTTCTCCATCTTGATGAAGATGCAAGCCTGCTTCCACTGCATGTTGATGAAAGCGTCGAAATAGGGGGTCGCCCCGTACTGCTCTTCGTTCTGGTTGTAGAAGGTGCCGGTGACGGGATTGAATCCCGGGGCATACCATTTCGTGTTGTAGCGGGCGTCCACGCCCACCTGCATCTGCAGCACGTCCTCCCGTACGATCGGGAACTGCAGGTACCACCTCAGGTTCAGGACCAGTTTCGGAAGCGGAACCACGTCCGGCTTGGAGGAAACCTGGAAAAGGGCTCGGTTGTCCAGGCGCAGGATACCCAGTTTGAAGTCCTTCCGCAGGGCGGCGGTGAAGATGCTCATCGCTTCCGTATTCTGCCGGATGACGCCCAGGGTGTCATAATAGACGTTGTTCGCGAGCAGGGCATATCCTGCCGATGCGTGCAGCCGCCAGTGCGGGATGTCCAGGGCGGCCTCAACCCGGGTCGAGGACGTCTTGGAGAAATCGTTGTCCCACATGAAGTGGTTCGTGTACAGATGCTGCTCATAGAAGTCCGGCTCCTTCAGGGAGGTGGAGAAGCGCCCCGTGAGCGAGATGGGACTCTGGGGATGGCGGCGGAACGGGAAGACGCTGAATCTGGCGTTGGCCGCAAGGAGGAAATCACCCGCTTCCGTTCCGGCGAAGTTGATTTTCCCGAGGGCATCCCATGCCAGGTAACGGTTCAGCCGGCCTTCGGCCCCGGCGTAGGCATAGACCGAATTCCATTGCACGGGCTGGGGCTTCCGGAGGTAACTGCCGCTGCGGAGGTTGTAGAAACTCTGGTAGCGGTCCCCGATGCCGCCTTCCACCTTGGATACCACGGCATCCTCGTGCCAGGGCTGGAAGCGAAGGAACACCCGGTTGTCCAGCCGGACGGTATGGAGGGAGTCCGCGCTCTTGGCGGGGTTCATGTAGAACTTGTCGTGGTAGAAGGCCTTGCCGGCCAGGTCGGACGAATTTACGGCGTCCGTGTACATCTTGTTATAGACGGACCATTCGCTTCCGGTGCCGATAAAGACCGAAGTCAGGTCCTTGTCCAGGGTGTCCTTCCTGACCCAGGACGTGTCGCCGCGGTGTTTCCAGTCCTCGATAAAGGAGAAAGGGATGCGGTAGGTCTGGTCCAGGAAGACCGTCCGCTTGGAGTACTTGTTGTTGGCGGTGGACAGGGCGACGTCGATTTCCCGCACGTCCACGGTCGTATCCCGGACCATCGTGTTGTCCAGGATGCCGCCGTTCTCCGCCCGGTTCACGGAATTCCAGATCAGGCCGGCGTGCAGGAGGTATTTCCTGCCGATGTAGTTGCCGCCCACGTATCCCGTCTTGTTGCGCCCCTTCTGGTTCTTGATGACACCGGCACCGCCATAGGTCTTGTATTCCAGGGTAAGGTTCAGGGAAGGGAGGATGTTCTGTGTCGTGAAAAGCCGGATGTCGTCGTTGGACTGCGTCTCGGAATTCAGCAGATTGCCCGCGTAGGAAAGCTCCGTGTACGGGGTCTTCGTGTTGAACATCGGGATGGTGGAGGGCGTGTAGGTCCAGCTCTCGTACGGGGCATAGTAACTGACGGTGGAGGAAGGGTCCGTCCGTCTGAAAAAGTTGTAGGTCTGAACGGCCGCGCCGGTTACCCCCAGCGAAGTCCCGCCGAGATCCTCTTTCATGTAGGGATAGTCATAGAAATGGTAGTTGAACGTGGTGTCCCAGTCCATGACTTCCACCCGGTTGAAATACGGGTCATGCTTCCAGGCGACAAGGCGCTTGTAGTAGAGGCTGTCCGGCAGGAAAGCGGTCTCGAGGATGCGCGGGGTGTTCTCCCGGATGCTGTCTCGGATATGCTTGAGGCTGTCCTTGATATGCTGTACGGAGTCCTGCTCGCGGAGGATGACCTTGAGTTTCTGCTCATAGTCGTATTTCTTGCGCTCCGACTTGGAAAGGCCCGCGTACCAGCGGCGGAACTTCTCCTTCGCGACGGCCGTGGAGTCGGCGAGATACAGGGAGTCGATGACCGGCCAGTCCAGGCTGTCGCCCGCCGCCTTCAGGGAGTCGATGACGAGCCGGTGCGTGAAGGAGTCCCTCGTGGCCACATACCATTTATAGAGGAACGGGTCCGTGGTGCGGAGACTGTCCGGCACCTTCATCGTATCGCGCGCGAAGACCTTTGGCGTCGTGTCTTCCTGCACGGAAGTCTCTCCGAAGAAATCGAACTCCTCTTCTGCGGTGTCTTTCCGCACGGAGTCGAGCCGCGCCGTGACCGTCATCTCCACCGTGTCCCGGTTCAGCGAATCCGTCTTGAGGGTGTCCCGCCTCAGCGTGTCCAGCCGCAGGCTGTGCAGCAGGGAGAACCGGCTTTCCGGCCGGAGGGTCCGGGATGTCTCCACCCCGACCGTCCCCGCCATCGTCAGCCCGGCGACCACCACCGGCACCAGTATTTCGGACCACAGGTTTTTCATGCAACCTGCAAATATACGAATTATTTCTTATTTCATCCGGGAAGGATCACCGGGAAAAGTATGTGTTTCAAGAGGGGAACACCGGGAACATGACCCTATGGGAAGAGCCAGGGCCGTTTTGGGGCGCAGTCCTTGCCCGCGGCGGGCCTTCACAGCTGTCAGTACCGCACTTTGCTCAGGAACAGGGCATGTCCGGGCACGGACTCTCCGGCGTCGCTATCCGTGGGAAGCGGCGCGGTAGGCGGCGGGGGACATGCCGTACTGCTGCTGGAACAGGCGGTAGAAGGTGGCACGGGAAGAAAATCCGGCTTCTTCCCCTACGGCGGTGACGCTCAGATGCGGGGCCGACACCAGCGTTTCTGCCGCCCAGCGCAGCCGGTGGTGGTTAATGAAGTCTCCGAGGGTCCTTCCGGTGCAGGCTTTGACGGCGTCGGCCAGGTAGGTACGGTTCGTGCCCAGCCGCTGGGAGAGCTGTTCGCGGGAGAGTTCGGGCTCCCGGAAAAGCTGCTCCTGCTCCATCAGGGAGAGAAGGCCGGCGTAGAGCTTTTCTTCGGCCGACAGGGCCGGGCTTTCCACCAGTGCGTGCTCCGCTTCTTCTTCAGTGTGGATGACTTCCATGGACGCCTGGAACAGCGCCCTGTTTTTCCGATGCAGCATACGCGCATACAGAAGGCATCCGATGACCAGGACGAGAAGCAGGGATGCCAGGACGCTCAGGGCTGCGCTCCGCTGTCTTGCCGCCTTGTTCTGTCGCGAGAGTTCCTCCAGGCGGAACTGTTTTGTCAATGCGTTCAGCTGCTCGTTGGTCCGGTGCACCTGGGCGGAATCGCTCTCGGCAGCGTATTTCCGGTAGTTGTCCACGGCCAGGGCCAGATCCCCGTTGTCGGCCTGGAAATCGGCGAGGGCTTGCCGGAACCGGGCGGCCTTAAGGTAGTTCGGGATGCGGAGGTTCCGCCGGATGAGCGTGTCCAGGCAGGCGTAGGCGGCGCGCTTGTTCCCGACGGCCTGTTCATACTGGGCCACGGCGGTGAGTACCAGCTCGTCCTGGCTGCGGTCGTCAATGAGGGCATGATACCGGAGGAGCGTATCTTTCAAAGCGGCGGCCTCTTCCATGCGGCCAAGGCGCTGCATCAGGACGAAGCGGTACCGGCTTTGTTTGAAGCGGTTGGAAAGCTGCGGCCTTCCGGAATCCTGTTCGGAGCGCTCCAGCAGCAGCCGGGTGGAATCATTGATGGCAAGTCCTTCTTCGGGGACGTTCAGGTTCATGGCCACGGCCTGCAGGTTGAACCCCGCCCGGATGGCGCGGCCGGTTTCCCCGAGTTCCTGCAGCTGCCTGAACGCGCGGCGGTAATGGGGGAGCGCCTCCTGCGGCTGTCGGTTTCCGAGATAGTATTGGCCGAAACAGAACTCCGTGACGGCGGTGCCCAGGGGACTTCCCTGTGCCCGGGATGACATTTCTCCGAGTACCGTCATGGCCTCGTCGAAACGGCCCGCCGCCTGGAGGTGTTCCAAAAGGGTGGCATAGGCATTGAACATCTCTTTCTCGTTCCCTTGTTCCTGATGATACCGGACAAGGTCCCGGGAGGCTTCCAGAACGCCTTCCCGGTCACCGGCTTGATACAGTTCCATGATCCGCACCCGGAGAAGGGAGTCGGACCGGCGGGGTGTCTCCGGAGGAGAGGACATGAGCAGGACGGAAAGCGCTGCCAGCACAAGGATTCGCATGTACAAAAGTACGAATAATTCCGAAAAAAGGGAAGTCCTGCATGCAGCGGACTTCCCTTGGTGGCCCGGGCCGGGAAATGGAGGATATCGGCCCGGACTATCGGCTGGTCACGTTCCAGCCGTCCGGAATGGTGCCGGAAGGCCAGGCGACGCCGGCTTTCTTGGTAAATGTTCCGCTCACGGACACATTGTCCAGCCATCCGTCCACATTGCCTTCCACGTAAGGGTCGGCTTCGTAATCGCTTACCATGGGATTGGCGGCGAGGCATGTGACAGAGGTCAGGTTCCCGCAGTCGCGGAACATGTAGCTGTAGCAGCCGCCGACAAGGGTCGTTGCCGGCAATTCGGGAGCGGCCGTCAGCGACAGACAGTAATCGAACATGTTGCCGTAGCAGCCCTCGGCCAGGGTGGTGGAGGGAAGTGCCGGGGCGGAGACCAGTCCCGTGCAGCCGGAGAACATGGCGCCGTAGCACCCCGGGGCCAGGGTGGTGGCGGGAAGCTCCGGCGCCTCCGTAAGGGCTGTACAGTCCGCGAACATTCCTTCATAACAGAATTCTCCCAGGGACGTGGCGGGAAGCTCCGGCGCCCTTTCAAGGCCGGTGCATCCCTGGAACATGTTGCTGCAGGACCGGGCGCCGACGTGCGAGAAGTCCATGGTGAGATCCAGCATGGGATGGCTCCTCAGGCCGGCGTTGCCGGAGAAAAGGCCGTTGAAGGCGTTTTCGGGAAGGGTGGCCACGTTCGGGAAATCATTGCTGCTCAGAAGGCTGCGAATGTCTCCATAGACGTAGTGCGCGACATCGGAGCTGATGTGCGTGTTGAGGTAGGTGCCGCCGTCCGCACCTCCGTACGCGCCGTTGTCGCCCCAGAAACGGATCTTGTCCCCGGCGGTCATGGGAATCGTGATGCGTTCGTCGCTGACCGTCACGGCTTCTCCCAGCGCGTGGGACTTGCCCCAGGTGAGGGAGAGGCGCTGCGGGTTGGATACCGTAAGGGTGCCGTCCTCGGCGGCTTCGATGGTCAGCGGCTCCGCATCGGCCGTCCAGCCTTCGGGAATTCCGTTTACGCCCGTGGGCCAGCTGGCCTCCGGGTCCTTGATGAAAACGCCGTTGGAGGAAACGCCGGCGGTCCATGTCCGGGTCGCCCCTTTGTGGCTTCGGGGATTCCATCCGATGTTGGCCTTTGCATAACAGACAATCTGCTTGAGGCCGGTGCATCTTTCAAACATGTAACCGTAAGCGCTGTCCCCGGGATTGGGAGCCGGGAGAACAGGTGACGCCTCCAGGGACGTGCAGTAGCTGAACATCATATAGTAGCTGTATGCCGGTACTTTCAAGGCGGGGAGAATGGACGGGGCTTTTTTGAGGGATGTGCATTCCATGAACATCGCCATGTAAGGGGGGCTGTCCGTCATGGAATCATATACCGCCCCTATGAATTCAGTGGCCGGGAGTTCCGGTGCGGCGGTCAGGCTTTTGCACCCGTAGAACATGCGCGCGTAGGAGCCTGTCGATACGGTCGTTGCCGGCAGGAACAGCGTTTTGACCGGGTGGTTGTACATCCTGTCATTGTCCTTGAACAGTCTGCAGAAGGCGTATTCGCCGACAGCCCACAAGGATGCATATCCCTGCGGATGCTTGTAGTACTCGGCGTTTTTCAGGCTCATTACATTGCCATAGACATAGTGCGGGGCGTCACAGTGGATGTTCGTGTATTTCCATTCATTCTGATAGTTGCCATTGGATATCGTAATACTCCTGTGCTCCGCATAGACATCGTTGTACCCGCCCAGGATCACCCTGTCTCCCGCCTCGACGGGGATTTCGATGCGGCTGGCCGAGCTGACTCTGTCGAAGGACGCGCCCTTGCTGTAGTAGATGGTTTTCCCCAGCGGATTGTCGATGGAAACGGTGCCCGCTTCCATCACCTGGAGGGTGAGCGGTGTCGCCATCGGATCGTACAGGGAAAAGACATTGTAGAATTGGCTCCGGTAGCATTTCCCGTTTTGCAGGTTGGCCCGGCGGACGCCGCTCCATACGGTCCCGTCTTCCAGTTCCACGCAGAAGTCATAGACCACTTTCTTGTCCAGCGTATTGGACAGTGCGACATAGAGTTTCGTGTCCACTGCGCGCATCGGCGTGTCGGGAATCACCTCCACGGGACTGCTCACAAGGCCTTCGCCCGTGATGGTGAGCTTGACGAGTTTCTTGTCGCCAAGTCCGGCGGACATAAAGTCGAACAGGTTGATGCTCTGCCTGTTCTCAAAAACGGCAGGGCTCAGGGAAAGGGCTTGGGCGGAAGGGTCGGCCACCGTGACTTCTGCCTCGGCCTGTGCATAGTCGAAGCGGCTTGCTACATCCTCCAGCGTTCCCTTCTGGCGCTCATAGGACGGATCTTTTCCCAGCAGGTACAGCCGGAGCCGGTCCCCTTCCGTGAAAGTACCGGAAAGCTGGCCAGACAGCACCGTGTTCTCTCCACCGGGATCCACGACATACAGCGACCCCCGGAAGGCGTTCTGGGCGTCGTACACTTTTACTTCGTCCAATCCTCCCCAGAAGGAGAAGATGGCGCTGCCATCTTCCGCGAGGGAGCGGGTATCGACAACTCTTACCGCTTCCACGGTGGCGGTCCAGACTTCGCCGCTTTTCGTAACGTCCGGAATCTCCGTTTCCATTTTCGCGCAGGCGGCCGCCACCAGCAGGCCGGCTGCATACAGCATCACTTTTCTCATCGCTTCAGTACTCCCACTCGTCATCGTCGTAGAATCCATAATCCTGCTTCGTCCCGCGGTTCGGCGTGGACATGACGGAACACTCGATGCGTACGGTCACTTGTTCCGCCAGGGGTGACTCGTAGCGTTTCTTCATTTTCTCCATTTCCATTTTTGTTTGATTTCCGTCGCAAAGATGCATCCTTTCCCGCAAAGGCCCGTCTCATGGGTGCAAAAGGGTGTCTCAACCGTGCAAAACGAAGGAATCCTTACGTTCTCCTACGGAGAGCATGGGCATTGTCTATTCTTTCGGGTGTTTTTATTAACGCGTTGACGGATAATTTGTTATAAAAAGTGCTTTGCGCTTTTTTACGCAAAGCACTTTTTATAACAAACTGATTTTCTGATGGTTGCGAAAAACGGGGGCGTCGTCAGTACCGGACTTTGGTCAGGAACAGGGCATGTCCGGGCACGGACTCGCCGGCGTCTCCGCGAGTGCCTGTTTCGATGAGTTCCTTCACCCACTCCGGGTCGTGCTTTCCGCGTCCCACCTCGATGAGGGTGCCTACGATGGCGCGGACCATGTTGCGGAGGAAGCGGTCGGCGCTGACGCGGAAGTACCAGTAGTCAGATTTCTCGACTCCGCCTCCGGCTTCGCTCGAAATGACAGGACGAGATTCCTTCGCTTCGCTCGGAATGACAGGGGGGGCTTCGGTCGGAATGACGGTATATAAGGTCGGAACATAGGGCTTCCAGAAGGCTTCGGTGACGGTGCAGAGGGAGGTTTTGTTGGCGCCGCCGGTCTTTTCGAAGCAGGAGAAGTCGTGGGTGCCCAGGAGGTAGGGGCAGGCGGCGTTCATGGCGTCGAAATCCAGGCCCGGGAAGCCGCACTGCCAGGACCAGGCGGCGACAAAAGGGTCTTTCTTTCGGTGGATGAAATAGGTATAGGAGCGGAGCGTCGCGCTGAAGCGGGCATGGAAGTCGTCGGAAGCCGGAAAAACGCCGTGGACCACGATGGAGCGCGGCAAAATGGCATTTAATTTGTAGCAAAAATCGGATGCCTCGAAGGGAAGGGCGCCTGTCAGGTCGAAATGGGCGATGTACCCGGCCGCGTGGACACCCGTGTCAGTGCGGCCGGCACCTGTGACCGCCACCGGCGTCCGGCACAGTTTCCCCAATGCCTCTTCCAGGCACTGCTGGACGGAAGGGGAGGAAGGCTGGATTTGCCAGCCGCAGAAGGCGGAACCGTCGTAGGAGAGGCTGAGCATGTAACGCATGATGCAAATGTAAGAAAATATATGGAAAGCGTAAACATCAAGGAGCTGAACGAGCGCATCCAGAAGGAGAGTTCCTTCGTGGACCTGCTGACGCTCGAAATGGGCAAGGTCATCGTGGGCCA
>Ga0310697_10001167_pt1 | contig 31845 bp, 26 predicted proteins | sample 172DNAGHGlowgp2_FD_203883 | JGI IMG/M metagenome (GOLD analysis project Ga0310697, IMG submission 203883) | Sheep rumen microbial communities from Palmerston North, Manawatu-Wanganui, New Zealand - 1728 DNA GHGlow gp2 (v2) (version 2) | ecosystem: Host-associated > Mammals > Digestive system >... | reverse complement strand
AATCCGGCGGATACTTGGGCACTGTCGAACGAGAGGGTGGCAATGCGCACGGGGTAGGTGCCGTAAAGCCCGGTGGCGGTCAGGTTGTAGACGCGGTAGGGGGCTACGTTGATGCCTATTTGATAGGTGGAGGCGGGGTGGGAGAGGGTGTAGTGGAAGGTGCGGCTGCTGTCGGCATGGAGCACTGTGCTGTCGTGTTCGCCGCTGCAGATGGCAGTCCAGCCGGGTGCGGCGGTGATGCCGAAGGTGTAGGTGGCGCGGTCGTATACGCTGTCGCTGCAGGGATACCAGCTGCGTCCGGTGCTGAAGGGCCGTATTCGGCGGTCTTCGCCCAGGTTGTAGAACATGTTTTCGAGGCACCAGAAGCCTCCGTCTGTTCCTACCCATCCCTGGCTTCCGTAGTAGACGGAGATGCAGAGGGTGTCGTTGACTGTGGCCCCGGTTATCGGGACGGTGATTTCGCGGTTGTCGTAGTTCCAGTTGTTGGCTGTGGTGCCGTTGACGAGGATGGAGTGGATGTTGGCGGACATCAGCCCCAGCTTTACGTGGTTGGAGGGCTGGAGGAGACGTAGGGTTACGTCGCAGTGGCCTTGTATGTGTTGGGGCTGGTGGTTGCCCATGTCGAGTTGTATGTTGTAGTGCAGCACGTCGATGGTGTCGCGGTCGGTGAAGTGGTTTTGGGCTGCAGCGGTATGGAAGAGCAGCCATGCGGCAACCGTTAGTGTGGTTAGTATTTGTTTGCTCATGAGATTTAGTGTTTAAGTGTGTGTCAGGTTGATTACAGGGGTTTCCAGTATACGCTTTCGCCTATGCCGAGGAGTGTGCCACGCACTTTGAGTCGGCCGTCGGGAAGGAACTCGCAGGAGCAGTTGGCCACGATGCCACGTGTGGGGTCGTAGATTTTGCCGCTGTCCCAGCGTTGTTTTTTGCTGTTGTATTGCATGTCGCGGAAGATGATGATGCGTGTGCACGGGGTGTTGCGCAGGGATTTGTCGGGGTTTTTGGAGTCGGTGAGCAGTTTGCCGGTGGCGGGGTCGATGCTGTCGCGCAGCCAGATGCACTGGGCGGTGTAGGTGCCGTTCTTTGCCTTGAATACGCGCACGCGCGATTGTTGGCCTGCATGGCTGACGCTGTAGGTGCCGGTGATGGCGTCGGGGCGGTTGTTTTTGGTGTTTTGTGCGGAGGCACAGAGGAGGAGGGTTGTGGCAATCATGGACAGGAATGTTCGTTTCATAGGAGTTGTGTATAAGCACAAAAGGGTCTCTTTGTGGGAGACCCTTTGCTGTGTTAGATTGTGTTATTTTTGTTCGGGACTTTTGCCGAGGGGCTTGTTTCCTACCGGTTTGGCAATGCTTTCGCGCATGTCGGTGTCGGCCTGTATGTTTTTCATGCGGTAGTAGTCCATGATGCCCATGTTGCCGCTGCGGAAGGCGTCGGCCATGGCTTTGGGTACTTCGGCTTCGGCTTCGATGACTTTGGCACGGGCTTCCTGGGCTTTGGCTTTCATCTCCTGTTCGGAGGCCACGGCCATGGCGCGGCGTTCCTCGGCTTTGGCTTGTGCAATGTTTTTGTCGGCGTTGGCTTGGTCCATCTGCAATTGGGCGCCGATGTTTTTACCCACGTCGATGTCGGCAATGTCGATGGAGAGGATTTCGAAGGCTGTGCCGCTGTCCAAGCCTTTGGTAAGGACAAGTTTGGAGATGCTGTCGGGGTTTTCGAGCACTTGCTTGTGGCTGAGTGCCGAGCCGATGGAGGAGACGATGCCTTCGCCAACGCGGGCAAGGATGGTCTCTTCGCTGGCGCCGCCTACGAGTTGCTTGATGTTGGTGCGGACGGTGACACGGGCTTTGGCTATGAGCTGGATGCCGTCTTTGGCCACTGCCGCAACGGGGGGTGTGTCGATGACTTTGGGGTTGACAGAGGTTTGCACGGCCTTGAGTACGTCGCGTCCGGCAAGGTCGATGGCGGTGGCGGTGCGGAAGTCGAGGTTCATGTTGGCTTTGCTGGAGGAGATGAGCGCCTGGACCACGTTGGTTACGTTGCCACCGGCCAGATAGTGGGCTTCGAGTTCGTTTTGCGAGAGTTTGAGGCCTGCTTTGGTTGCATTAATCATGTTGTTTACGATGATGCTGGGTGGCACTTTGCGGAAACGCATGAACATGAGCTGGATGAGGGAGGTGTGAACCCCCGAGACCAACGCCTGGAACCAGAGTCCGACGGGGACCAGGTAGAGGAAGATGATGAGTAGGATGAATATCACTACACATAGAACGATGATACCGGTTAATGACATGATATTGATTTTTTAGGGGTTAATAATGCTTGTTTGTGGATGTGGGGTTTAGTCGAAGCGTGTGTCTTCGGTTTCGCATACGTCAATGCGATAGCCTTCGATGGCAACGACTTCGATAGGACGGTCGGGGTCAATGAATTTGTTGATGGCGTGTACTTCCATCAGTTTGCCGTCGATGAGGGCTTTGCCTGTGGGAGCCAGCCGTGCGACGGTGGTGCCACGGGTGCCGATTTTGATGTTGGGGTCTTCGATTTGGTTGACGGTGCTGTCAGACTCTTCGTTGAGGCTAAACCGTTTCCATGTTTTGGTTTTCATGAAGATGACTAACAGGATGGTGCAGATGGCAACGCAGCAGAGTAATACAATGGTGCCACCCGTTGTGCCCAGCCACAGATAGCTTTGCCATACCCCGAAGGCTGTGAGCAGAAAGCCTATCACCCCGGCAAAGCCACCCGGAATGGCAACAATCTCAAGGGTCAGGAGCAGCAGCCCCAACAAGAGCACGACGATGATTAATGTTGGTGTCATAGCTTGATTGTTTATTTAATTTCGGTACTTAATTTCATTTTGCAAAGATACATAAAAAAATTGACATGCCTGCCACTGAATTGATTATTTTTTTTCAATTAGTCCGACTGGCCTGCTATGGTCGCTTTACTATACTGTGAATCTATTGGTTATATGCTTTCTCGCAGTTTGTTCCCAACATTGTCTTGTAGACGTTATTTGCTGTCAGGGCTACCGTTGTCAGTTGTTGCCTTGACACTACACGGCATTTGGCTGCTGTAGTGGACATATTACACATGCTCCCGTATTGCTTGCCTAACGTGTTTCCAGCCCCGCGTCCTCTTTGTACGGAGCTTGTTGTAGCTATGTTCCGCCCGTCAGCGTCTTGTCGCCATCAATGGCAAACGGGATTCCCAAAAGTTTCAAGCATGCATGCAAGTATATGAATGCTATTACGCTATGTATAATATCTGCCTTCTACGTTGGGATAAATACCAAATAAATAAGGGCTATTTAATGATGAAGGATTGGGTGATTTTTTTCTGCAGAGTGTTGGATTATATCCGATAATCCATCCAAAACATACGGGGATAGAGCCGACGGAGCGGGGTGCGGTGTCGGTGCGTCTGACGCCGAACCCGGCGGTGGAGCGAGTGTCGGTGCAGTCGGATGGAGACATACGCAGTGTGGAGGTTATGGACATGGCAGGGCGGCGAGTGACCGGAAAGAGATACACCGGGCAGGAGTTGCACACCGAATTGAATGTAAAGTCGTTGCCATGCGGAATCTACATAGTGAAAGTGGCGACGGTACAAGGTATGTCCACCTTGAAATTGGTGAAGGAGTGACAAGGCTTACTGTTGCAATGAATGCCTGTCAGCAGACTGTGTGGCAGGCAGTATGTTGTGTGTACTATTGTTTGGGCAAGGATAGGGAGGATAGTGGCCTTGCGGTGGCGTGTAGGTATGGGAGAAGGGAATTGGTGGGTTAGTGTACTATCTCGGAGGTGAGTTGTTTGTCGAGCAGGGCGGTGTGCATGGGAAGGAGGGTGTCGTAACTGCCGTGTTTGACGGCACATTTTCCATGGCAGTGGACCAGAATGGCGCATTGCTCGGCTTGGGTATAGGATATGCGGCAGATGTCGACGAGTGCTTTGATTACATAGTCGAAGGTGTGGACATCATCATTATGCAAAACCAGATTGCAGCCGGAATCTTCGAGGACGGCGGCTTCGTCGTTGGGTAGCGGGGATGTTTTGGGTGATTCCATGGGTCTGTAGTTTTGATAGGTGTGTATGGGTTGGTATTAATGGTTGTTGAGAAGGACAATGGCATGGGCGCTGATGCCTTCTTCGCGCCCTTCGAAGCCAAGGTGTTCGGTGGTGGTGGCTTTGACAGATACAAAGCAGGGGTCTATGCCAAGGATGTCTGCAATGGTTTGTCGCATTTGGGGGATGTAGGGGCCGACTTTGGGTTTTTGGGCCACGATTATGCTGTCGATATTGCCAACGGAGAGGTTCTGCTGCTTGAGGAGTTCATTGCAGTGGGACAGGAGCAGTTTGCTGTCGATGCCTTTGTAGCGTGGGTCGGTGTCGGGGAAGTGTTTGCCTATGTCGCCCAATGCAGCGGCACCCAGCATGGCATCGCATATGGCGTGGAGCAGAACGTCGGCGTCGGAGTGGCCTAACAGACCTTTGGCATGCGGAATCTCGATGCCGCCGAGCCACAGTTTGCGGCCTTCGACCAGTTGGTGGACGTCGTATCCTAATCCGATGCGCATGATGTTAGATTGTGGGGTTTGACTGTTTGGATTTGAAGTTGAGGATGAGTGAGATGCGGATGGTGTTGGAGAGCGGGTTGCTGCTGAAACTGGTGGTGGGGACGAGGTATGCAAGGTCGAATTGGAGGATGTTGTAGCGGAGACCGAAACCGACGGTGAGATATTGGCGGCCGCCCTTGGTGGTGCTTTCGTAGAAGTAGCCTGCACGGGCGGCAAGGGTTTGTTTGTACCAGTATTCGCCTCCGAGCGAGTACTGGAGTTCGCGCAGTTCTTCGCTAAAACCACCTGGTGCATCGTAGAAGGATTGGATGGCGCCCCTGACTACACCAGTGTTGTAGTACTCGGTTAGGTTGCGGTAGTATTTGCTGTAGGTGCTGTCGCCCACGGTGACGGGAGGAGTGGGGACAAGGAGTTTGTTCACATCGAGCAGGAGGCTGATGGTGTTGTATTCGTCGATTTCGTTGGTGTAGCGGGCCCCGATGCGCATATTGGTGGGGAGGAATTCTTTTTTTGTGTCGTCGTCGGAGTAGGAGAGTTTGGCACCCATATTGCTGATGAATCCACCAATGGCAAGGGTTTGAGTTTTGTCGACAGGATGTTGCCAGTATATGCCGAGGTCGGCGGCGACGCTGATGGCGGGTTTGGTGGAAATGTAGCCGCTTCCGTCGGAGACTTGTTGCCCGTTGGTGAGGTCGGAGTTGATGAAACGCCCGGAGGCACCCAGGGAGAGTTCGTCGTTCAGTTTCATGGCGTATGTTACATCGGCGGCGAATTCGTTGGGGTTCATGGTGCCACGGTTTTGGCCTTCGTTATCGGTTGTTTGTATTTCGCCAAGGGAGAAGTAGGTGAGTGATGCGGCGACGGTGCTGCGTTTGTTGATGCGTTTGAACCCTCCGAGGTAGAGCAGGTTCATGTCGGACACTTTCAGGTTGCGGAGCCAGGGGGTGTAGGTGGTGCCGAAGCCGAGGTCACCGTCGATGAATGCGAACTTTGCGTTGTTCCAGTGGGCTGAGTAGATATCGGGTTGAGATGCGACTCCCACATCGCCCATACCGGAGGATATGGCGTCGGGGGCAATGAGCAGGATGGGCATGCCAGTGGAGATGTAGTTCTTTGTCTGCCCTGTGAGACCGGGTAATTGTGCGGTGGCGTTATTGACGGCGCTTATCGTTATCAGGCAGGCGATGATGAGGCGTATTTTTTTCATTAATCTCGTAGTATAATTATTTTGTGTAAGAAACGGGTTGGGTTGTTTTTTATTGTGAGGACCGATGAATTTTTAGTCGCGGACAATCTTGGCGGTTTGGGACAGTCGTTGCCCGTCGGTGGTGGTGAGCGAGATGCGCGCCACGTAAACACCGCGGGGGACAGGGACTCCGTTGGCTGCGGTGAAGTCCCAGCTGTAAGAGAGTACACAATCGCCTACGGCGGGATGCACGGTACGCAACAGGCACCCCTTGATGTCGTAGATGTCGATAGTGGCCGCCTGGATGGTTCCGGGAAGATTGTGCTCTGCACGGATGGTTGTGCGGCTACTGGCAGGATTGGGGGCAGCGTGGAAGAGGCCAATCAGAGGCGTACGGTCGTTAGACACAGAGAATGAAATGGTGGCTGACGCGGAGTAGTTGAAAATGTTCCAGCATTTGAGGGTGAGGGTGTGTGGGCCATCGTCTAATTTACCCAAGGTGTAACGGATTTCGCCGTTGCGACTGTCGGTTATGTCGGGTTCGAAGAAATCGTTCAGTATTATTGTACTGTAGGGGTTGCCGTCGATTACGGCAGTGATGTCGTGTCCCAGTCCGCTGCCCGCAGCGTTTATGCCGACGGAGTCTTTGAGCCGGGCATAAAGAGAGGGGGTTTCGTTGGTGAGGCCACCGTTGCGGAAGGTGGTGTCGCCTATGTATAATTCAATGGTGGGGTGCACTTCGTTTATGACCATGTCCTCGTTGAAACCACCAAACATGATGTTGCTGTATTGGCCCGTAGCATGGTCGTTCGTGGTGCGGGCATAGTGCGACAGTTTGGCGAAGTCATAGCGGTAGGAGATGTCGCGAGGAATGATGAAGGAGTAGGAGAAGTGGCCAGAGGAGACGGATTCGCGGCCTTTATAGATGATGTTCTTTTGTTGGACAAAATCGACTTCGGTGCTGTCGTTGTCGTTGGCGAGGGTGCGGCATTTCACTTCGCGGTCGAAGACTATGGGGTAGATGACTCCGTCGAAGTCTGTCATAATGTTGCCGTCCCGGTCTTGCACAACCCCTTCTATGGTGACTCGCGAAAGTACTTGGGCAGAGTCGATCACCCCGGGGTTGACGGGGAGGTTGTTGATATGGGTGACCACCACATTGTTGCGGGGTATGGAGAGGCGGAGAGCGGGGTCGCCCAAAAGCGCAATGCAGTGGGAGACGTTGGAGGAGTTCTTGGCCTGGAGCAGGGCTTGTCCGATGGTGTTGTCGGGGTTGAGGGCGGCGATGCACAGGTTGGTGTTGAACCGCTGAACGTGGTGAATGGGGCGCGAGGCGGCCACTATGCCGATGCCGGCAGCGTCGGCCAATAGGAATACTTCGGCACCGCAGATGTCGTTTACTTGGTCGAATTTGCCAAAGGTGCAGGTGCTGGTTACAAAGAATGCCAGCCGGTCGGTATTGGTGTATTTCTCAATGTCGGAGAATTCCATGAAGCGTTCGGTACCGATGTAGCTGCTTGAGCCATGGCCTATATAGTTGAGCAGCAGACAACCATAGTTCATTCTTTGCTGCAGGGCATTGTTTACATCGGGGTAATAGGAGCCGTCGGCACCCGACTGCTGGACGTAGGCATCGGCGTAGATTTTGTCAATGTTGAAGTGGGGGTACAGCTCTTTTATACGGCGGGCCAAGATTTCCGAGTCGCTGGCGAAATTGGTGTCGTAAGGGCATGAGGGGTCGGCATCATCGGCCAGCAGGGCGACGTAGTTGCGCCAGTCGCCGCGTAGGTTTTCATTGGTAAGGTCGCGGCGGTGAATGTAGGCATCGATTTTGTCTACCATGTGTTTGGCCTCGGAATTGCTTTTGGCCGGTAGCCGTCCAATGCCAACCGAGAGTGTGCCGTCGAAGGCTCCCGTGGAAGTGTTGTCGAGGTAGCCATATATGTCGTCGCTTGGGTATGCCGAGCCTTCACTGTCGAAAGAGGAGGGTGTTTGGTATGTCACCACGGTGCTCTGATGGACATTGAGTATGTCGCGGTTGTCGTAGGTTCCTTTGCCAAAAAGAAGCAGGTGGCTCGGAGCCATGCCGGTTGTGTCTTGTCTGCGGAAATACAGGAGCATTTTGCGGATGGCCATGGGGTCCGGTTTGCCGGATGAGAATTCGTTAAACACTTGCTCTTGGGTTAAGACCAAGGTGTTGAGACCATCGGTCTGACGATGTATTGCGGCAAGTCGTTCGGCCTGTTCTACAAAGTCAGCGTGTGTCACGATGACAAACTCAGGGAGAGCTGCCCCGTGAATGTCTTGGTTGTCGATGGCAGTGATACCGGAGGGGCTGAGGGCGTCATTGTCGCTAAAGAGTATAAAGGTGCGGGCTTTGTCGGTGTGTCCAAGGAATGAGGTGCGGGAGTTTGACAGGGTGTTCACCTCATGGGCGACCGGCTGGCAAGGGTCGGTTACATCCCAGGCACGTATTCCCTCGTTGCTCCCCTCCACGATGAAGCGGCACACGTTGCCTTCGCCCAGTTCCTGCCTATTGCGTACCGTTAGTTGTCCACCGGAGTAGATGGTAGGGATTTGTGCATTCAGCTCAATGTAGTCCAAGTATCCTGCTGCACTGGATTCGGACGGGAGGAAGGTATAGGAGAGTGTTACGTCTTTGCCAGTGCCAGGGGTAAGTGTTTGGTGAAATACCTGATAATTGTTGCCCACAGTGAATGGGTGTTGTACTGTGTGTGACCCGTTCTGTACTTTAAACTGGGCGTAGCCTGTTGACACTACGGCAAGGGCATAGCGAGCCAGCACGGTACCGTCGGCGGGGATGCCTGGCAATGATAGGGTTTGGCTTCGACTGGTGAGTCCTGGCGTAAACTTGTCGGCGACCCATATCTGGCCACCTCCGTGAGTGTTGATGCGGTCTTCGTGGTAAAGCGCTACCCCGGTGTGGCAGGTGATGTCGGGACGATTGCTTTCGCTGATAGCATTGGTGTGTATGCGATGGCTGTCTATTGTGGTCCCATCAATGGTTAGGTAATAATAGTTGTAGTTCGCGTACGCGTGTATAGTGTATTCGAATCTAAGATCTGAATTGCTGTAGCGCCATGTCCCTGGGCCTTCGCCGTAAAACAATAGGTAGTCTTCCTGCTCAAAGATACCGTTTCCGTTTTTGTCTACCACCAGAGCTGCAACCGGTTGCAGGCCGTCGGCTTCGGTTTGGGCGTTGGTTACAGGCAACATCCCACCAGGCATTCCGTATATGGCCAGCTGGTTGCAGGGGGCATTGGAGAGCGAAGGTATCTCGTTGGAGGTGACTTTGTATACACCATCTGAAGCCACAGGTATTTTGTACCATCTGCCGGTGGCCAATACAGAATGGGAGACTTCGGTCTGGGCCGCGGCACTTGCTGTCAGCAAGACAACGGCAATGGCAAGTAGTATTTGTCTTCCGATTTGCATGTTACCAATAACAGCATTTCCACTCTTTTATTGTGTGTAAGCAGGAAAAAATGCAAACAAAACATGCCCGTATAATCCCGGCACAGCCCTCTGGATTATGCAACCGAGTATTGCCTGCCATGAGGCTACCCGATATCAAGGTTTGACGGATGCAGGCATATGTGAGTTAAAGACCTCGGATGGCAGTGAAAAATGATGTTCAATAAGGGCAAAATTTCAAAAAATACACATCTGAAAGAGTGAAAAAACAGGAAGAATGAATGCGTTGTTTAAAAATAAATCACCTAAAAATCATAGTGTTGTAAATTATTTTTGAAAGAAAGGCAATTATTTGACAAAAAAATCGTAATATTGCCAATCAATTTTAGGCTCGTATTATACTAAAATTTGCAAGATGAAAAAGTACAATAAAATCGCTATGATACTGCTGCTCGCTGTTGCGGGCATACATGGTGTCAATGCACAGGATGTGGGTTTTTCGCAATTCTTTGCCAATCCACTTTACCTTAATCCGGCTTTTGCAGGCTCCAAGGTGGCGCCTCGCATCTCGTTAACCTATCGTGCCCAGTGGCCAGGTCTGGTCAGCGCTTTCTCCACCGTGAGTGCTTCCTATGACCAGTATATCCCTGACCTTCATGGTGGCATAGGTGCCATCTTTTTGGCTGACCGCCAAGGCGACCATGGTCTGCTCAAGTCAGTAAACATAGGTGCCATGTATTCTTTCCGTTTCAGGGTTTATGATGATATATATGTCAATTTGGCATTGCAGGCCTCGGTGGCGAACTACTCGTTGGATTGGGACATAAACCACATGATTTTTCCTGACCAGATTGACCCCCAGGCAGGTACAGTCAACCAGACATCGGCAACGGCTCCAGACCAAACCAGCTTATTCGTACCTGATTTTGCTGCAGGAACAATGATATACGGACCTGCTTGGTACGCCGGTTTTGCTGCTCACCATCTCAATCAGCCCAGCCAAGGATTTTATGGCCAGGACAGAGTCCCCATAAAACTGACTGCAAATGCCGGTGGCTTGATTAACTTGGCTGAGGAGCGGCGCCGCCAGTCTTCACTGGGTTTGGGTACGCCGGTCATTTCTCCTAACTTTATTTTCCAGTACCAAGGCGGTTTCCACTATTTTAACTATGGCCTATACCTCGACTGGATGCCGTTCCTTGTTGGCGTTTGGTATCGCCATGGCATTGAAAACCCGGATGCCTTTATTTTTATGGTGGGTGTCCAGCAAGACCATTTCAAGGTTGGCTACAGCTACGATGTCACCGTGAACGAGCTGTCTAACAGTGTTTTTGGTAGCCACGAAGTCACAGTGGGTATCCTGCTCCCGGTTCCAGAACAGAAACATAAGGTGAAAGCCATCCGCTGCCCGTCGTTCTGATGAAAAAATAATAAAAAACGAAACAAAAAGCATCACAATTACGTATACAAAGAAAAAAATAAATACGCTATGAAGATTTTAAAACTGTCATTCTTTATGTTGGCATCTGCGCTGCTCATGGTGGCATGTGGCAGTAAAGAGCAGTCTGCAACAACTGGCTGGAATCTGAATGATACCGAGTGGGGCGGTTTCGACCGTTCTTCCTATCAAGAGCAGATAACTGGCCCGGGACTGGTGTTTATCGAAGGCGGCTCTTTCCAGATGGGCCGTGTGGCCGATGACCCGCGCTTCTCATGGAACAACCTCGTTCACACTGTGACCGTATCCTCGTTCTATATTGACGAGACCGAGGTCTCCAACCTCTCTTACCGAGAATTTGTTTACTGGATGAACCGTGCTTATGGCGAGGAATATCCTGAACTGGTCAAGCAAATCTATCCCGACACCAACGTGTGGCGTCAGCGCCTTTCTTGGGTCGAGAACTTTGTGGAGAACTATTTCCAGTGCGCCATGTTCAACGACTACCCTGTTGTGGGTGTGACCTGGGAACAGGCCTCACAGTTCTGCAAATGGCGTACCGACCGTGTCAACGAGAAAATCCTTGTGGATGCCGGTATTATCGATTTGGCTCAGTCTGAGCTGACCGGGTCCGAGGCATTCCAGACCGATGTATATCTGGCAGGCCTCTACAAGGGTGAGGGAAAAGGTGTGCCCGACCTCGATCCCGCCAGCGGTGGCGAGAACCGTAACGTTCGTCGTTCCGACGGTATCCTTTTGCCCAACTATCGCCTTCCGACCGAGGCTGAATGGGAGTTTGCCGCACTGGGTATGATTGGCAACACTTTCGACGAGCGTATTGTCGAACACAAAACCTATCCGTGGGCAAGCCAGAGTGTGCGTTCGGCTAACAAAAAGTACTATGGCCAGTTCCTCGCAAACTTCAAACGTTCACGTGGCGACGCAATGGGTGTTGCCGGTAACTTGAACGATGGCTGGGAGTATACTGCTCCTGTAAAATGGTACTTCCCCAACGACTATGGCCTGTACCATATGGCTGGCAATGTGTCCGAATGGTGCGGTGATGTCTATCGTAAAGATGCCAATCCCATTGGTGGCGATGACCAAAACCCCTTCCGTGGCAACGTTTATAAGTTCATCTCTATGAGTGAGGATGGTGAAGAAGCCGCCATAGACGAGACTACTGGCAACCTGATTTATCAGAATGTTCCCGACGACATGAACCGTCGCAACTACCGTCAGGCTGACAATATCAACTATCTTGATGGTGACTGGAACTCCAGCATCTACGACTTCGAGAGCAAGGAATCAACTTCCGCATCCGGTTGGCTGCGTGAGGTGGACGAGGAAGAGGATATTGATGAAACCGTAAGCCGTAGCAACGAGGAGCAGACTAACCAGATGTATCACCGTTCTGACAGCACCGATAAAAAGAACATTACCTCAATGATCAACAACCGCGTGCGTGTCGTTAAAGGTGGTTCTTGGAGAGACCGCGCCTACTGGATGCAGTGCGGCACCCGCCGTTACTACGACCAGGATCGCAGCACCTCATGGATTGGATTCCGTTGTGCTATGGACCGCATGGGTTCGCGTACCATCAAGTAGTAATAGTATTATTATTTGAATCATAAAAAAGGGGATGGCTTCATCCCCTTTTTTTGCATTTCTTTTGTAAGATTTCGGAGTACTTTGCGTCTTATAGGTAGTAGATATTCAAAAAACAGCTATATGAACAACAAAAGTATTCTTTCTGTTATGGCAGTCATATCTGTCATTGTGTGTGGTTGTACGAAATATGAGGCCATACAGCCTATAGGCGAGAGCAATTTCTTTGCGGGGGTCTATCATCCTGTCAACAAGTTGCAGCAGGTAAGCTGTTCGCAGCATGTAGAAGGGGTGGAGTGTGGCGATTACACCCTTGAGGATTTCCTTGATATGCGTTGGCATTGGGAAAAAGGACGCCTTGATTCAATAGTGTATCATGACAGCCGGGCCAATACGCTGGAGCCGTTTGTGGTGCGTTACTTCTACGATTCGCAGAATAGGGTTGTACGGGTTGAAGACCCAATGCATGAGGTTTTATCGCTTGAATATGGGGACGGACATTTGTCCAGCATCCAGATGTCCCATGGAACAATGTCATATGGCTTCAGATTCCACTACCACAATGGATCGGACTATCCAGACAGCCTTAGCGTATCCAGCATAGGTTGTTTTGCTTCCACATCCGATTCTTATGCACTCCGTTGGCATAACGGTAACCTTATGGCGGCTGTCTCAAAAACGGGGAACGACCGCTATTTGTTAGATTCTATCACCTATAGTTACGACAACAAGAAGAACCCTTTCTGTGGGTTTGTGCCCCATGACTTGGAATCTTCAGGCATAGTCGATGCCCCACTGTTCATAAGCCAATGCAACCTTTTGTCCGTCACCCTTCACAGTCACGACGGGGATGGAGCGTACCAGAGCAATACCTTCCAATATCATTATAAAGACAATCGTCCCACAGAGATTGTACACCAGTACGAGAATGGTTTCTGGTGCCACGTTACCGACACTTACACCCTGAAATATTAGCCTGCCGTCCACTCCGCCTTGCCGGTCGTGTGACGACTCTCCCTACCTTCACGACAACGCCTAAGAAAAGCCGTTGCTGAGCCGTCCCAGCGGACGGCTTAGCAACGGCCGAAGAACGGCTCAGCAACGGCGGAACCCCGATGCCACCCCGAACAATAAACACTCTATGAACATCCCGGGTCAAATTGATACCATCTCCATCGCGCGGGCGACCAAAGCGGCGCACTACGAGTACCTCACCACCGTGCGCAAGCGCACCGAGGAAATCCGTCTGGAGAACGAGCTCTGGTAGCGCGCCGTTGACGAGTTCCGCGCCGCCTACGACAAGAAGGATGCAGCCTTCAAGCAGTACCGCGCCAGCCTGAAGACCTCGCCGCTGAAGGAGGCCGACAAGGAGCGTGACAAGCAGTACGGCGCCCTGCGCGCCTGCGACGAGGCCTACGCCGCAGTGGTGTTCTACACCAACGCCTACGCCCTTTTGAACCCCTACCGCCGCGAGACCGTCGATCTGGTGAAGCGGATGCAGGAAGACCTCGAATACTTCAGCAAGCACGCGATGACCAACCCCAACCTCAGCCGCAACGCCAAACCCATCGGTGGCGGGGATAGGCGTGGGTATTGATTTCCGCGCCCCAATCCATCCCCTCCAAAAACAGGTTATAGACATAACGCTCATAGTCTTCATCGCTGATGCGGTCGGTATCGAGCAAGAGCAGCAAGTCGTAGTCGCTGTCGGCATGGGCATCACCCCGGGCGCGGGAGCCATACAGCCACAGCGAACTGCCCTCTGGAAGTACCCGTTGGGCGAAAGCCTTAATCCGTCCGATTACCTCTTCCTACTGCATAGTTATAGCCATTCTTGTCGCCCGCCAGCGAAAGCTTCGGCGGACAAAATGTCGATGCATAGATACAACTTTTCCGCGACATGGCAAGAAAAAACTGGATGTGTGAAAAATGTTTCGTATCTTTGCACTTTTGAGAAAGCGCGACGCATGAAACTAACTGTTTTGAAACCAGTCCTATTGCTGCTGTTCCTGATGGCTGCTGTGCCGGTGTGGGCGCAGAAGCTCATCACATATGAGGCGGGAATGGGCACGCGCGACCCATCGGATGCCGACGTGTGGATTCTCTATCAACGTGTGCGGGCTGTGCATGAGGGTATGGTTCTCCATGCCGACTCCGCGTTGCTAAATACGGTGCGGAATGATTTCACGGCTTTCGGGAATATAAAGATTGAAATATCCGACACCACCACGATATATGGCGACCAGCTTTATTACGACGGCGAGAGCAGAATACTGGACATCTGGGACGACACCGTGCGATTCATCGACGGCAAGACCATCCTTAAGTCGGACCACCTGCAATATGACCGCTACTCGGCCACGGCAGTATATGAAAGCTGGGGCAAGACCGTCAACGAGGACAAGTGCCTTATAAGCCAAAAAGGATACTATAACTCTGACACGAAGGTTTTCGATATCTACGACTCCGTAGTTCTCTCTGACTCGAATATGCGTTTGGAGACCGATACGTTGACCTATAACACGAATACGAATATAGCACGGTTCTGGAGCCCTACACATATCTATACCGATTCGGCCACCATGTACAGCGAGCATGGCACTTACAATACCGATTTACGCTATGCCCATTCCATGAAAGCGTCCGAGGTGCATAATGGGGAACGCCACATCACCTGCGACACCCTCCACTATTACGAGGAGACGGAGTTTGGCAAGGCGATAGGACATGTAGTTATGTGGGACACGGTGAATGAGATAGTAAGTACCAGCCGCTATGCCGAAACCGACCGCGAAAGTGGCCTGTCCTTTGTGACTGACAGCGCCTTGGTACGATTTGTAAGCCGCGATGAAGACGACACCCTTGCCATACCCGACACTCTTTATTTGCATGCTGACAGCATATTTGTGGCGACCGACTCGGCTCGTAATCTCAACTCGGTTATGGCTTACAGGCATGTGAAAGTGTTCCGGGGCCAAGCCCAGGCCATGTGCGATTCCATGTACTATTCCGCCACCGACTCGGTGATGCGCCTGTTTCAGGAGCCAGTAGTATGGTACGAGCATTATCAGGCTGTTGCCGATACGATAATAGTGGAACACGACAGCAATGGGGCGCGTCGGGCCTACCTGAACAACAATGTTTTCTGCATAGAACAGATGGACCCGGACAAGTTCAACCAAGTAAAAGGCCGAAACGCTGTGGTGTACTTTCTGGAGGGCGAGCCGGATTATGCCGACGTACTGGGCAATGCAGAGATGGTCTACTACCTGACTGAGGAGGACAACTCCGGCCGCAAAAGTCTTTTGGGAGTCAATGTGGGTGTAGGCGCAGACATGCGTATTTACTTTGTGGAACGGGCTCCCGACCGGGTGGTGACCCTCGGCAACCCTGACATGAACACCTATCCCCTTGACCAACTCCCGGCCGAAAAGAAACAGCTGGCCAATTTCAAATGGATAGAAGACCGACGGCCCAAGAAACCATTGGACGTCTTTGTGTGGTGACAAAATGTCAGAAAACCGAGTATGGCATTTTGTTTGATAGAACAAAGGATGGCTTCGGGACTCCTGTCCCGGGCAAGTATTATAGTTTTAATATCATCAAATAAACAATAGATATGTCTCAAGAAGAAAAGGATTTAGAAAAAGAGCAAGAGATGCAGGGCGAACCCCAGGCAGATGCGCAGGCAGAAACCGGCAAAGAGCAGGAAGTGAAACAAGAGGGCCGCAAAGAACGCCGCAAACGTCATGAGCGTCACGACGAGCACGAAAGCAAGGTGCAGGAGATGGGTGAGAAACTTGCCGAGATGAACGACAAGTATGTCCGCCTCTATTCCGAATACGAAAACTACCGCAAACGCACCAACTCCGAGAAAGCCGACCTTATAATCAATGGCAGCAAGGATATGATAAAAGCCATACTGCCTGTGGTCGACGATATGGAGAGGGCACTGGCTGCCATGTCCGACGAAGACGGAGCCAAGGAGGGTGTGCAGCTTATCTACAGCAAGCTGATGAATATCCTCACCCAAAAGGGTCTTTCTCCCATCGAAGCCAAAGGCTCCAAGTTTGACGAAAACCTGCATGAGGCTGTTACCCAGTTCCCCGCTGCCGACGAGAGTCAAAAGGGCATGGTGGTGGATGTGGTGGAGAAAGGCTACTACCTCAACTCCAAAGTGCTGCGCTATGCCAAGGTGGTGGTGGCGGTTTAACTGCCCCGTCTAAATATGCTGCAATACGATAAAAGAATAATAAGACCTTGAAACTATGGCAAAGAGAGATTACTATGAAGTGCTTGGAGTGAGCAAGAATGCCACTCCCGAAGAGTTGAAGAAAGCCTACCGCAAGCTTGCCTTGCAATACCATCCCGACCGCAACCCCGGCGACAAAGAAGCCGAAGAAAAATTCAAGGAGGCCGCCGAGGCCTACGATGTGCTGAGCAATCCGGACAAAAAGGCACGCTACGACCAGTTCGGTCACGCAGCCTTCGAGGGGGGCGGCTCCACCAACATGAACATGAATGATATCTTCTCCCAGTTCGGTGACATTTTCAGCGACTTCTTCGGTGGTGGTGGGTTTACGGGTTTCCACGGCTTTGGAGGCGGTCAGCAAGGGCGTCACCGTCCCACCACGCGTGGCAGCAACTTGCGTATCAAGGTCAAGCTCACGCTTGAGGAGATAGAAAAAGGGTGCGAGAAGAAAATCAAGGTGGCCAAATATGTCCCCTGCAAGACCTGCGGAGGCACTGGCGCGCGCAACAACAACTACGATACCTGCCCACACTGCCATGGCACAGGAGTGGTAACCGAGGTGCGCCGCACCCTGCTGGGCCAGATGCAGACCCAGAGCGTATGTCCCCATTGTGGAGGCGAAGGCCGCATTATCAAGGACAAATGCCACGACTGCAATGGTGAGGGTATCGTTCGCTCCGAGGAAGTCATCACAATCAACATCCCTGCCGGTGTCTACGACGGCATGCAGCTCTCCATGTCGGGCAAGGGCAACGCCGCGCCACGGGGCGGTGTACCCGGCGACTTGATCATCCTGGTCGAGGAGATACCCCACGAGCTGTTCGAGCGGCAGGAAACCAACCTCTACTACAATGCCTTCATCACCTTTGCACAGGCCGCCATGGGTGCCAGCATCGAAATACCCACCCTTACAGGCCGTGTAAAGGTAAAGATAGATGCCGGCACACCCTCGGGCAAAGTGCTACGGCTTAAAGGCAAGGGCCTCCCCGAGGTAAACGGCTATGGCCGTGGTGACCTCTTGGTGAGCATCAACGTGTGGATACCCAAAAACCTTTCGCGCGAAGAAAAGGAAACCCTTGCCCGTCTTGACAAATCGCCCAACTTCCAGCCCGCACCATCCAAGTCGGAAAGGGGCTTCTTCGACAAGATGAAAGACCTCTTCAACTAACGCGCTGACACCTGCCCCATGCTGCGAATGACTGAAAGCCTACTGCAGTACATCTGGCAACACCAGTTGCTGGAAGGCACCTTGCATACCGGCGAAGGGGCCGAGGTGGCAGTGGAACGTGCCGGAATGCTCAACACCGATGCCGGTCCCGACTTCTTTGATGCACGAATCAAAATAGGAGACACCCTCTGGGTGGGCAACGTAGAGGTACATGTAAACGCAAGCGACTGGAACCGCCACCGTCACAGCAACAACCGTGCCTACGACAACGTGGTACTCCACGTGGTCTACAACAACGATGCCCCCGTCACACTGCAGAATGGCCACGCGCTCCCCACTGTCGAGCTCAAAGGCCAAATCCCCGAAGTCATCCTCAACAACTACGAGGCACTGGTCTCCCCACCCCAATCGGTGTCCATACCCTGTGCCGAACGCCTGGCCGCGATACCCGGCTTTTACCTCGACAGCACGCTTGAAAGGCTGCTCCTTGAGCGTATAGAATACAAATGCACCACGGTGCGCCGGCTGCTTGACGAAAGCCGGGGAAACTGGGAACAGTGCTGCTACTGGCTCCTGGCCCACTACTTTGGCGGCAAGGCAAACAGCTTTTCCTTCGAGCTTCTGGCCAAATCAACCGACCAGAACCTGCTTGCCCGATGGCGCGACCGCCCCCAGCGCATCGAAGCCCTCCTTATGGGGCAGGCGGGCTTTCTGCAAGGCTACTTCGACGATGAGTACCCCCGACTCCTGCAGGCCGACTACGAGGCGTTGCGACAGGGAGCGTCACTCACGCCAATATCCGCCCACCTATGGAAATTCTTCAGGCTGCGTCCCTATGGATTTCCAACCATACGTATCAGCCAGTTCGCCCAACTCGTGTGCCAGTCCCGCAACCTGTTCAGCCAACTGGTCGAGGCATCCGACGCAGCGTCGCTGCAGCAGGCTTTCGATGTCGCCGCCTCGCCCTACTGGGACAACCATTTCCGGTTCGACACCCCGTCGCCCGGCAAAACCAAGCGCGTGGGGCATGCCTTCATCGACCTCCTCATCATCAACGCCTGGGTGCCCCTGCTGTTCGAATACGGTGTCCGCCACGGACAGCAAGTCTACAAAGACCGTGCCGTAGACCTCCTCCACCAGCTCCAACCCGAAAACAACCACATCACCCGTCAGTGGAAATCTGCCGGAATCACAGCCGACAATGCAGCTCGCAGCCAGGCCCTGCTGCAGCTCAGCAACAACTACTGCCAACACCGCGACTGCCTGCATTGCCGCATAGGATATAAAATAATAGCACCTTGAAACCAAACGAAATAACCGCCATTCTCAAAGGGGCCGGTGCCCACATCTGCACCGACCATTACGACATCGACCAGCTCCTCACCGACAGCCGCCGCTCGGGCGACCTGTCGCGGTGCCTCTTCTTTGCCATCCCCACCAAGCGCAACACCGGCAGCCGCTACGTCTATGACCTCTATCTGCGGGGTGTGCGCAACTTCGTTGTGCCGAACGACGCATCCGCCGAACACCTCTCCCAATTCTCGCTCTGCACCGAGGCCAACTTCTGGTTTGTCAAAGACGTGGTGGCCGCCCTCCAGCGCATGGCCGCCGCCAAACGCTCGCACTTCAGCATACCCGTGGTGGGCATAACCGGCAGCAACGGCAAAACCATCGTCAAGGACTGGATAGTGCAAATGGTCTCCGACGACTGCAAGACCATATCCAGCCCCCGCAGCTACAACTCCCAGATAGGGGTGCCCATCTCCGTGTGGCAAATGGACGACACCGACGAACTGGCCGTATTCGAGGCCGGAATATCCGAGCCGGGCGAGATGGACCGCCTGCGCGAAGTCATAAAACCCACCATCGGCATATTCACCAACATAGGGCAAGCCCACGACGAGAACTTCCTCACGCGCTCGCAAAAAATAGCCGAAAAACTGCAACTCTTCACCCATTGCCAAACCCTCGTCTACTGTGCCGACCACAAGGATATACACTCGGCCGTCGTCTCGCAGGAGGCCTTCCGCACCATACGCCGCTACACCTGGGGCCGCGGAGCCGACAACCCGGTCCAGCTGCTTGACGCCACCCCGGCCGACAACGGCACCACCCTCAGCATAATGCGCGAAGGGCAGCCAGTCCAGTTCCACATCCCCTTCACCGACCGCGCCTCCATTGAGAACGCCCTCCACTGCATCACCCTCCTTTGCCTGCTGGGCTACGACAGCGACACCATCGCACAACGCACCCTGCGCCTGTCGCCTGTCGCCATGCGGCTGGAAATCAACGAGGCCCTCAACAACAGCCTGCTGGTCAACGACAGCTACAGCCTCGACCTCGACTCGCTCGCCATAGCACTCGACTACGTCCAGCACGAGCGCCAGCACCGCAGCAAAACACTTATCATAAGCGACATACTGCAATCCGGAATGCCCGAATCCGACCTCTATGCACAGGTGGCCGCCCTTGCAGCCACCCACGGCATAGCCCGTCTCATAGGCATAGGCGAGGCCCTTGCGCGCAACAAAAACCTCTTCACCTCGCTCCAGGCCGAATTCTTTGCCACCACCGAGGACTTTATGAGGCAGTACGACCTCGACCGCTTTGCCGACGAGACCATACTCCTAAAAGGGGCGCGGAGCTTCCATTTCGAGGACATAGCACGCCTGCTGCAACGCCGCTCGCACCAAACCATAATGGAGGTGAACCTCGACAACCTCGTCTCAAACCTCAACTACTATCGCTCCCGCATCCACCCCCAAACCCGCCTCATGGCCATGGTCAAGGCCGCCTCCTACGGCGCCGGCAAGGCCGAGGTGGCCAGTGCCCTGCAGTTCAACCATGTCGACTACCTCACCGTGGCCTATAGCGACGAGGGCGTCGACCTCCGCCGCAACGGCATCACCCTCCCCATCATGGTCATGAACCCCGAGGAGGAAAGCTTTGCCGACATCATCCGCTACCACCTGGAACCCGACATTTACAGTTTCCGCATCCTCGAACTCTTCTCCGAGGCGGTGCGCCTCATAGGTAAAAGCGAAACCAAAGTTCCCGTACACGTGGAACTTGATACAGGTATGCACCGCCTCGGTTTCTCCCAAAGCGAGCTCAACGAACTTGTGCGCATCTTTGCCAACCCCGACTGCCCCCTCACCGTCCGCTCCATATTCTCCCACCTGGCCTGTGCCGACGACCCGCAGAAGGACGACTTCACCCGTCTGCAAATCAGCTGTTTCACCCAGTGGGCTACCGATTTGCGCAACGCCCTGCCGGGCAGCGGCATACTGCTCCACCTGCTCAACTCGTCCGGCATTGAGCGTTTTCCCGAGGCGCAGCTGGACATGGTCCGCCTCGGCATTGGCCTCTACGGCCTCTCGCCCCAGCCCGAGGTGCAGCGCAGGCTCAAACCGGTCAGCACCCTCAAAACCCGCATCTCGCAACTCAAAGACATACCCGAGGGCGACAGCGTGGGCTACAACCGCCACTGGGTCGCCCGCCGTCCGTCGCGCATTGCCATCGCCTCCATCGGCTATGCCGACGGCCTGAACCGCCATCTCGGCAACGGCAACGCCCAGGTGCTTGTCCACGGCCATCTGGCCCCCATCATCGGCGACATATGTATGGACATGTGTTTCCTCGACGTGACCGGGCTGGAATGTGCCGAAGGCGACGAGGTCACCATCTTTGGCGACGCCGCCCTCCTGCAGCGCATAGCCCGTGCGGCAGGAACCATACCCTACGAGATACTCACGGGTGTTTCGCCCCGCGTCAAAAGAATCTACTACCAGGAATAGCCCGGCGTCCGTTCCCCGCCGTGGCCCCGGGGCAGGGCTGCCCCTTGCCCCATGCTGTGCCGCTCGTCCGTTTGCAGTTTGTCCGGAGTTGTTCTACAGTTTGTCCATTCCCTGTCGAAAAACTGCCCTGCAAATGGGGACGAAATGCAGACGAACGAGGGGAGGAGGATCGGTCCCGGAAGGGGGCGACATTGCCTTTGGGTTTACATTTTGTGTCGGTTTCCGTTTATTTTAAAAAAAAGTAGTATTTTTGCAGCATGAAAAATCGGTACTTTAACGCCCGCATGAAAATGTCAGACGTTGTGGCAGCCAATCATACGCTGATTTTGGTGCTGCCGCGGTTTGGCATATCTTTGGGTTTTGGGGAGCGCAGTGTGCAGGATATTTGTGCCCAATACGGGCTGCCGGTGGATTTTGTGCTGCTGGTGTTCAACGTGTATACGTTCGACGATTACCTGCCCGACGAGGACGACCTGCAGCGGACCGACTTCGGGCAGCTGGTGCCCTACCTCAAGGCCTCGCACCGCTATTACCTCAACGAGCGCCTGCCGCATATAGAGCGCCACCTGCTGCATGTGGCCTGCAGTGCGGGCGACAGGTACGGGAGCATACTGAAGAAGTTTTTCGAGGACTACAGGCAGGAGGTGTGCAGCCACTTCGAGTCGGAGGAGCACGAGGTGTTCCCATACCTCGAGCAGCTCCTTGCCGGACGGAAGGCCGAGCGCCCCATGTCGGAGCATTTTGCCGACAACCACAGCGACTTGGTCGACAAATTGTCGGACCTGACGCAAATCCTCTACAAATACATACCGGGCGAGTCGCTCACCGAGGAGCTTAACGAGCTGGTTTTTGCCATACTGCAGTTGTCGGCCGACCTGCAGAAGCATGCCCTCCTCGAGGAGAAGATATTGTTGCCCTATGTTTACCAGTTGGAAAGGGGGCAGGGTTGAAACCGCTTACGCAGATACTGGTTGTGGAGCCGTCGGATATTATCCGGGCGGGGTTGAAGGCGCTGCTGAGCGAGGAGGAGTTTGTTTTCCAGGCTCCCTTGCGCGAGGTGCCGGTCGATATGCCCCAAAGGCTTGTGCGGCAGCAGCCGGACATTTTGCTTTTGAACCCCACGCTGCTCAATACGCCGGCACGGATGCAGGTGCTGTCGCTGCAGCAGGCGCGGCCGGGTATGGCTATTGTGGCGCTGGTGTACCAGTATGTCGACCCCCAGGTGCTGTCGCTGTTTAAGACGGTGCTTGACATCCGCGAGGGCGGAAGCCGTGTGGCGCAGCTGCTGCGCGAGAGCTGCCAGTCGGATGCCGAAGGGGTTGAGGAGAGCTATGAGCTCAGCGAGCGTGAGTCGGAGGTGCTGGTGCTGGTGGCGCGCGGACTGAGCAGCAAGGAGATTGCCGACCAGTTGAATATTTCTGTCCATACGGTCAATACGCACCGCAAGAATATTACCCACAAGACGGGTATCAAGTCGGTGGCGGGTTTGGCGGTGTATGCCATGTTGCATAATCTTATTGTGAATTAGGGGGATCGGGTATGAGTTGCAAGGAGACACGGGCGCAGGCCGTCCCGCAGCAGGGTGAGCCGCTGGAGAAGCTTTGGAATGCCAACTATACCAAAGTGTGGGCGGCCAATTTTATGATTTTCTTTTCGTTTATGCTGCTTACTCCGCTGCTGCCCATTTATCTGAGCGAGCAGTTTGCCGCCAACAAGGATACGATTGGCCTGGTTCTGTTTGGCTATGCCGTCATGGCTTTGGTGGCCAGGCTGTTCAGTGGCTATGTGGTTGACAGTTTTCCGCGCAAGATGGTGCTGTTGGTGAGTTTTGTGGTGTTTACGCTGTTTTTTGTTGGCTATGTGGCGGCGGGAACGCTGGTTTTGTTTGCCGTGGTGCGCACGGTGCATGGTTTGCCGTTTGGCTTTACGACAGTGGCCAACAGCACGGTGGCCATAGATGTGTTGCCTTCTTCGCGCCGCACGGAGGGGATAGGCCTGTACGGGTTGAGCAACAACCTGGCCTCGGCTATCAGCCCTACGGTGGCCATCTGGATTTATACCACTACCCATAATTTCGACATCATCTTTTGGCTGGCCACTGCTGTCGCCACCGTTGGACTGCTGATTGACAGCACGGTGAAGACACGCCCGCGCGAGCAGGTGAAGGGTAAGCAAAAGGTGTCGCTGGACCGTTTCTTCCTGTTGAAGGGTACGGGCGAGGCCCTGACCATGGTGTGCTTTGCCTTTTCGTATGGTGTGATGAGCACGTATGTGGCTATCTACGGCAAGGAGACGCTCGGCATCGAGGGTGGCTCGGGTACCTTTTTCCTGTTGCTGTCGCTGGGGTTGATCCTGTCGCGGCTGCAGGGCAACAAGGCTTTGCGCCAGCGGCGCATCACGTATAACGCGTCGATTGGTGTGTGTGTGTCGCTGTGCGGCTATCTGCTGTTTGCGGCGGTGCCCAATGAGATTGGCTACTATGGCGCGGCGCTGGTGATTGGCTTGGGCAACGGGCACATGTATCCGGCGTACCAGAATATGTTTGTGGACCTGGCTCCCCATACGCAACGCGGCACGGCCAACAGTTCGATTTTGGTGTCGTGGGATGTGGGTGTCGGCCTGGGTATACTGTTGGGCGGTGTGCTGACAGAGAATTACGGCTATAGCACCGCTTTCTGGTTGGCGTGGGTTGTTAACCTGGTGGGCTTTGCCGGGTTCTGGCTGTATGTCAAGGGCCATTTTACACGAAACAAGTTAAGGTAAATGTTGAATAATTTCATAATAACACAAAGAATATGCTAAGAAAGATACGTATCGTACTGGCTGTGGTCTGCTTTGCGGCGGCGACACTGTTGTTTCTCGATTTTACGGGTACGTTGCACCGTTGCCTCGGATGGATTGCCAAGGTGCAGCTTTTGCCTGCCGTGCTGGCCATGAATGTGGTGGTGGTGGGTGTGTTCCTGCTTGTAACGCTTTTGGTGGGGCGCACTTATTGCTCTGTGGTTTGCCCGATGGGTGTGATGCAGGACTTTTTCAGCCATTTGGGCGGCCGGTTCAAGAAGAACCGGTTCCACTATGCCAAGGCGAAGACATGGCTGCGGGTGGCGGTTTTGGCGGTGTTTGTGCTGCTGATGGTGTTTGGCTTGAACGGTATCGCCGTCCTGATTGCGCCCTACAGTGCCTATGGCCGCATTGCGTCTAACCTGTTCCAGCCGGTGTATATTTGGATTAACAACCTGTGTGCCTATTTTGCCGAGCGGGCAGGCAGCTATGCCTTTTACCATGTGGATGTGTGGGTGAAGAGCGGCATTGTGCTGGCTGTGGCAGCGGTGACTTTTGTGCTGGTAGGGTTCCTTTCGTTCCGCTGGGGACGGCTGTGGTGCAATACAATATGCCCGGTGGGAACGGTGCTGGGCTTTGTGTCGAAGTTTTCGTTGTTCCGCCCTGTTATCGATACCTCCAAGTGCAACGGGTGCGGCAAGTGTGCACGCAATTGCAAGGCAATGTGTATCGACCCGAAGGAGCATAAGGTGGACATGTCGCGCTGTGTGTCGTGCATGGACTGCATAGAGAATTGCAGCCAGCATGCCATACAGTTTCGTCGTGGCAAGGCTGTGGTAAAGGCTGACGCTGTTGACGGGTCACGCCGCAAGTTTGTGGCAGCCACGGCGACGGTGGGCGCCGCCATGGCAGTCAGCGCACAGGAGAAGAAGGTTGACGGTGGCCTGGCAGTTTTGGTCGACAAGCAGTTGCCTGAGCGCCGGGTGCCGCTGAAACCTTTCGGTGCCAAGAGCCTTAAGAATTTTTCCAGCCGCTGTACGGCCTGCCAGCTGTGTGTGACTGAATGTCCGCAGCATGTGTTGCGCCCATCGCAAAAACTGACTACCTTCATGCAGCCTGAGATGGGGTTTGAGCGTGGTTTTTGCCCCTCGGATTGCACACGGTGCAGCGAGGTGTGCCCCACCGGTGCCATACAGGCTGTCGACACGGCGCAGAAGAGTGCCATAAGCATTGGCCATGCCATCACTGTGTCGCACAACTGCTTGTTGTCGCAGGGGGTGGAGTGCAATGCCTGTTCGCGCCATTGCCCGGCGGCGGCCATAAGTGTGGTGGCTGACCCGTCGACTGGCCACAATACCGTGGCAGTCAATGAGCAGCGCTGCATTGGCTGCGGTGCTTGCGAGTATTATTGTCCAGTGCGTCCATTCAGTGCCATTTATGTTGAGGGACGTGAAGTTCATACTTCTGTTTGAGGAGCATAGTAGTGGTACGGAACCAATCATTATTCACATTAGAAGACTGTTCAACATTATCATATTTTTTTGTAGTACAGAATCTTTAACTTATTAATCTTATAGCTATTATCATGAGCAAGTTTCTCGAAACGCTAAGCGTAGTCAAGACTGTGAAGTTTTGGAAAGAACTGGTTATTATGACCCTCGGCATGCTTGTCACTGCCGCTGCTGTGTACTATTTCCTTGTGCCCAGCAAACTGATTATTGGCACTATATCGGGTTTTTCCATAGTGCTGTGCAATATTTTTGAGGCCGCAGGCATCCATATAGGGCTGTCTGTTGTGATTATGGCCATCAACGCCATACTGCTTATTTTGGCATGGCTGCTGATTGGGCATGAGTTTGGCGCCAAGACCGTGTATACGGCCATGATCTTGGGTCCCCTCACCGATGTGTGGGATGCAATTCTCCCGTGGCAGTCAATTGCCAACGACAACTTGGTGACGGGTTCCCCCTCGGTAATGGGCGACCCGTGGCTGGACCTCTGCTGCTTTGTGCTGCTGCTCAGCGCGTCGCAGGCTTTGATGTTCAGCATCAATGCCTCTACAGGTGGTTTGGACATTTTGGCCAAGATTGTGAACAAGTATCTCCACTTTGACATTGGCACCTCGGTGAGTATTGCGGGTGCTGTTATTTGCTGCACGGCCTTTTTTATCAACCCGTTCCGCATGGTGGTTATCGGTCTTATCGGCACATGGATTAATGGCTTGGTGGTGGATTATTTCACCGCCTCGCTCAACAATCGCAAGCGTGTCTGCATCGTGTCCAAGGACTATGACCGCATACGCCGCTATATTATTGATGAGTTGCATCGCGGTTGCACCCTCTATGAGGTGATTGGCGGCTACACCAACGAACGCAGCATTGAGCTGGAGGTGTTGCTCACCAAGGACGAGTTCAGCAGTCTGCTGGCCTTTCTCAAGGACAATGAAATCCCAGCCTTCACTACGGCCGGCAACGTGAGCGAGGTGTACGGACTTTGGACCAAACACAGTAAAAAGAAGGCCATAAAGGCTGAAGCCGAAAACAGATAGTAGGCCCGACAGGCTATGCATGTCTTATTCAATGATAACAAATTAAATACCTGTAAATAATGAAACCCAAACGATTAAACAAACGTTTCCTCCCTATGCTGTGGATTGGCTTAGGGTTGTGGGTAGGCTCTATGCTGATCTCGTATATCCTACAAGCGGTCGGAGTGGAGCTGTCCGGTCAAGACACCTTAATCGACGTTAGCAAGGTTATGTTCCGCCATTTGCCGGTGTTTACCTTGCTGCTCCTGACTTTCTTCCAGCCTATACTGGAGGAGATGAGTTTCCGCCTGTGGGGTGTGGGAAAGAAATGGACCACGGTGCTGTGTCTTGTGCTTATGGCCTTTTTCTGCATCAGCTCGTTGGGCTGGGCGGGAGCACTGTTTGTTGCGGTCTTTGTGGTGGTATGGCTATGCGTAAAGAATAAGATAGTGCAGGTTTGGATTAATGCCATTGTCAGTTCGTTGGCGTTCACGGTGTGCCACATATCAGGATTTGGCGGCTCCACATTCGGCATGCTGCTCGGTCTCACCGATATTTTTGGCTTGGCTCTTGTGTGTTGCTGGCTAACCATCAACATCAGTTTTTGGCTTTCGGCATTGCTCCATGTACTCAACAACTCATTGGCTATCCTGCTGCCCCTGATATGGTTGCCTGATGCGGTGACGGGTAGTGCCTCGGTTTCGGTAAACGATGCGATGCCTGTCCAGACTTTCAAGTCTGTTATTGAGCCGTTGAAGCCCTTTGCGGATAACGCTTCACTATTGGAAGGTGCCACAAGATCGCTTTGGGGATATACCCCGGCTGACACAACGGGATTCTATATGGTGGGTGAGCCTGCCGAGATTGCCTGCCTGATAGCCTCGTCATTTATGGTGAATAGCACAGACACCCTTTTTGACTGGCAACCTGGAAACGAGAACCTTGAGACCCGGGTTGTGTTTCGCATAACCGATGTCAACCCCGAATTCTTCCATATTGAAGACCTGTATGACCATTACATGTTCCAAATAAAGACATACCTTGACAAGTCCCTACAGTTTGATACCGGCGAGGTGCAGCTGAAAGAGATATGGCTGGTTTACAAAGATGGCCGGGAGGTTCTTCTCAACGACAGCTGCCAAGACTTCGACCAAGCCTGGAGTCGTGTCACATCGTCAAGTTTTGGGATTAAGGGCAACGAGATTCTGGACTTCCCCGAAATCGTCAACGACACGACAGTGGAGCATCATTATTATTGCCGTGTGCGTCCCAATCCGCTTGAGCAGGAGCAGTCGGGCTTTTTGCCCATCCTGGACAAGTTGTATGACTACAACATAGAATACCGCGACGGGCGCAAGGTGACCTATATTACCATTCATCAGTAAACATATCCTCAACAATAGTACAATGGACCGCAGAGATTTTTTGAAAAGCATCGGTGCCGGAGCATTGGCGACGGCGGCCATGGCCGCCGGGTGCGACTCCCCCAACCAGACCACAGCCCAAGGGTTTGCCACAGGCGAGGTGCCTACCGATAAAATGACCTATCGTACCGCCTCGCACGGCGAGCGAGTATCCCTCCTGGGCTATGGCTGTATGCGCCTCCCCTCCACCGAGGACGGCAAGGACGGCAACCAGACCGAGGGCGACCTTGACCAAGACCGTATTAACGAGTTGACCGACTATGCAATCGAGCATGGCCTCAACCTCTTCGACACCGCTCCGCGCTACTGTAAGGCCCGCTCGGAGACGGCCATGGGCAAGGCCCTTAGCCGCCACCGCCGTGACGAGTATTTTGTCAGCACCAAGCTCTCCAACCAAAACCCAGCCTTATGGAACCGTGAGGGGAGCATAGAGATGTTTGAGCAGTCGTTGGAACGCTTGCAGGTGGACTACATCGACTTTTACATGCTCCACTGTGTCGGTCTGCCGGGGCGTGACCTTGACGGCAACCCCGTATCCCCCCACGAGGCATGGGTACGCCGCTTTCTCGACAACGGCATGCTCGACTACCTCATTGAGCAGCGAGCCAAAGGCCGCATCCGTAACCTGGGATTCTCATATCATGGCGATGTAAAGGTGTTCGACGAGGTGCTGGCCCTGCACAACAAGGTCCACTGGGACCATGTCCTCATCCAGCACAACTACATCAATTGGCAGCATGCTGACTCCCTCTCGCCCGACGGCAATGGCGATGCCAACTCCGAGTATCTCTATGGCCAACTGGCCAAACGCGACATCCCGGTTTTCGTCATGGAGCCTCTCCTTGGCGGACAGCTGGCCAATCTGCCACAGTTTGCAGTCGACGAGCTGAAGCGTCGCGCACCCGAGCAAAGCTTGGCATCGTGGGCCTTCCGCTTTGCAGGCAGCATGCCTCGCATCCTCACGGTGCTGAGTGGTATGACTTATATGGAACACCTGCAGGACAACCTGCGCACCATGTCGCCCTTGGTTCCCCTCACTGACGAGGAAATGGCCATGCTCCGCTCCATAGCCGACCGCTATGTAGAGTATCCTCTTGTGCCATGCACCGGCTGCCAGTACTGTATGCCCTGCCCCTATGGTATCGACATACCCGGCAATTTTGCCCACTACAACCGCATGGTAAACGAAGGCAACCTTATGGCCCAGCCCGCCGACAACGCCTCTTCCGAGGAACAACGCGCCTATCGCAAGGCCCGTCGTGCGTTCCTTGTCAGTTATGGTCGCCAGCTGGAACGCGAGCGCCAGGCCGACCACTGCATAGGCTGTGGCCGCTGCCTGCACGAATGTCCACAAAGCATTGACATACCGGTTAGGCTCGCCGCCATCGAGGCGGTGCTTCGTTCGGGCAACCTGTAAAAGCGCATCAAGCACAATAATCACCAACAACTATAAAAGTACATAAGATATGAAACTACTGTTCTTAGGCACGTGGGAAATCATAGTCATAGTGCTCGTGGTTCTGCTCCTGTTCGGTGGCAAGAAAATCCCAGAACTTATGCATGGAATCGGTAAAGGCGTAAAGAGTTTTAAAGACGGTGTCAGCGGTCTCGAAAACCCTAACCCTACTGACAAAAACAAAGAGCAAGACAAATGAAGGAATGTGTTAATCCAATCCATACATTAACACATTCACACTTTTCAAAATGGACTTCTGGGATCATCTGGAAGAATTGCGAGGCAGCCTGCTCAAATCCGTGGTGGCGGTCGCCGTGGCAGCGGTTGTGGCGTTTTGCTGCAAGCAATGGCTCTTTGCCATTGTGATGGCCCCCTCGCGCCCGGACTTCGTTACCTATCGTCTTTTTACACGCCTTACAGGCCTTTCCGACACCTTCCGTGTCAGCCTTTTCAACCCCGACCTTGCGCAGCAGTTCATAGTCCACATGCGTGTGGCATTGTGGATGGGGTTGCTCATCGTGTCCCCCTATGTGCTATATCTGCTATACCACTTTGTGGCACCCGGACTCTATGCTAACGAACGTCGCCATGCCTTCAAGGCAGTGGGCGGAGGCTACGTCATGTTCCTCTTGGGCGTGGCGCTGAGCTACTTCCTTGTCTTTCCGCTGACATTCCGTTTTCTTGGCACCTATCAGGTAAGCCCAGATATCCCCAACCAGATTGCCCTTGTGTCCTATATCGACATACTGCTGATGCTCTGCCTGCTGATGGGGGTAGTCTTTGAGCTTCCGGTCCTCTCGTGGCTATTAGCCAAGACAGGCTTGCTCAAATCCTCGTTCATGACACGCTACCGGCGCCATGCTGTTATAGCGGTACTGATTGTATCGGCCATAATCACGCCCACCGGCGACGCCCTGACCCTTGCCCTTGTAGCCCTGCCCATCTACGCCCTCTACGAACTGAGCATACTCGTAGTGCGGCGGACACAAAATACAACATAAAACCATAATATGATGAAAAAATTGATGGCCATACTGGCAATGCTTTGCGTCATGGTGAGTGGAATGCAGGCACAGCATGCCGCCTCCCAGCTTGCCCGTCGTATTCTGGGCGACAAAGCCTCCAGCATAAAGTTCAAACTTGTCAAGGATAGTGGAGACGTGTTCACACTCATGCAGCAGGGCGGCAATATACTCATATGCGGCAGCAATGAAAACGCCATGGCCATGGGTTTAAACTACTATCTTAAGGAGTATGCCCATGTGCACGTGTCCTGGTATGCATCGCAGCCAATAGAGCTACCCTCAAGGCTCCCCCGCGTTCCTGACACCGTGAGCCGACGCTGCTCTGTTCCCGTCAGGTTTTTCCTTAACTACTGCACCTATGGCTACACCATGGTGTGGTGGCAGTGGAAGGAATGGGAGCGGTTCATCGACTGGATGGCACTCAACGGGGTTAATATGCCCCTGGCGCTTACTGGCCAGGAAGCCGTTTGGCAGGAGGTATGGCGCGAGTTGGGCATGACTGACGAGGAAATACGCGCCTACTTCAGCGGCCCGGCACATCTGCCCTGGCATCGCATGGCCAACCTGGACGGCTTTGGAGGCCCTTTGCCCCAGCGCTGGATTGACGGCCAACGCAAACTGCAAACACGTATACTCAAACGTGAACGCGAGCTGGGAATGACTCCCGTACTGCCCGCCTTTGCAGGCCATGTTCCACGGCAATTAGCCCAACGCTACCCGCAGGCCGACATCAAGCAGCTGAGCAGTTGGTGCGGTTTTGAACCCACTTTTTTCCTAAACTCCACCGACAGTCTCTTTCCTGTTATCCAACGCCTGTACCTTAACAAACAAACAGCTCTTTATGGTACAAACCATATCTATGGGGTCGACCCCTTTAATGAGATGGATCCACCCAGTTGGGAGCCGGAATATCTGGCTTCGGTTTCCCACCACCTATACTCGTCACTCCAACAGGTGGACAGCGCAGCCCGATGGCTCCAGATGTCGTGGGTGTTCTACTACAAAAGAGGGCAGTGGACGCCCGAAAGGCTCAAGGCTTATCTTACGGCCGTGCCCCAGGGCAAGATGATGCTGCTCGACTATTTCTGCGAGAAGACCGAAGTGTGGCGGCTCACCGATGGATTCTTTGGACAGCCCTACATTTGGTGTTATCTTGGCAATTTTGGCGG